>Ga0228536_1000908_pt1 | contig 39310 bp, 37 predicted proteins | sample SJ1Smetagenome_FD_168611 | JGI IMG/M metagenome (GOLD analysis project Ga0228536, IMG submission 168611) | Enriched culture of PCE-dechlorinating microbial communities from Ithaca, New York, USA - SJ1.S | ecosystem: Engineered > Modeled > Simulated communities (microbial... > Unclassified...
TAAATAGGTTAAGAAATAATAATGTATATTGAAAAATTTTAGCGCGTGTGCTAAACTAATATTCGATATACTAGTAAACATATTGGTTAACAATGATAACTCATCTTTCGTTTTGGCTGAACGGTAAGAACTGAAGGCCGAACGATTGGAAAACACGGAAACTCATTATTCATATTGGCTGATCAGAGAACTGAAGGCCAAGGAATTGCTTCTTTCGAGATGTCGAGAAGCTTCCTTGGCCTTCAGTTTTTAAGTGCATAATCAGGAAAAGGAAACCAATATTTCCTATACGTAAAAAATGTATAATTGACAGTCCGGTATATAGACAAATATGTTTCATATACAAAAAGATCAGGAGGCGTGTCATATGTCAGAAGAAAACACTTTGTATCAGAAGCTTTCGGATGCGGTTGTCAATATGGATGAGGATGCGGTTGTGGACCTTTCCCATGAGGTGGTGGAAAAAAAATTCGACGCCTACACCGCCATCGACAAAGGGCTGGCCAACGGTATGGAAAGAGCCGGAGAGCTTTTTGAGGAACAGGAGTACTTCGTTCCGGAACTGATCGTCTGTGCCGATGCCATGTACGCCGGGCTGGACATTCTAAAGCCTCACATAAAAACCGCTAGCGACGGCAAAAAATATACGATTGTTATCGGAGTCATCGAGGGCGATACCCATGATATCGGTAAGAATCTCGTAAAAATCATGTTAGAAACGGCCGGGTTCAACGTCATTGATCTGGGTCGGGATGTCCTGCCTTCTGATTTTGTCGATAATGCGGTGGCGCACAATGCCGACGTGATAGCTATTTCCACCCTTATGACCACTACGATGGCCGGTATGGCGGAGGTTATTGACATACTCAACCAGCGCGGTCTTCCAACGAAATTCAAGGTCATTGTGGGCGGCGGGCCTATCTCTCAGGCCTTTGCCAATAAAATCGGCGCGGCCGGATATTCGCCCAACGCGGCCGAGGCCGTGCGTCTGGTGCGCGGTCTACTCGCTTGACGCGGTGGGGTTGACCCCCTTGCAAATTTTATCGGGATATAAAAAGAGGAGGCTTGATTATGAACCATACCGAGATTATTGAGCGAGTAGCCCGGCTTGAGCCGGTTGAAAGCATACCCTTCGCTTTGCTTTCATCCGGTGCGTGGGCAATCAACAGGAACGGCGTCACTCTAGAACAGGCACTCAAGCTCCAGCCTCAGGTCATGGCTGACTGGCTGTATGAAGGTTATACTTTGGTCGATTCCGATATCTCCTGGGTCGGCTCGGGATATAACAATATCGTGGTTAAAGCGGTGGGCGGAAAAATAAAGTGGCGGCGCAAGGGAACCCCGGATGTTTCTGAATCTTTGTTTAAATCCGCCGACGAGGTTGATAAGCTCGACCCGCGGGAGATAGTAAAAGACCCTGATATCCGCGTGATCTATGAAGTTACACGCCTTTTAGTGGAAAAAGAAAAGGGACAGCGGCTTGTCGGCGGCAGCATGTGGGGGCCGTTCACACTTTCCGGTCTGCTCTTCGGTGCAGACGCACTCATGCGAAGCATATATAAAAACCGTGAGGCGGTCGATAAGCTCATGCGCTTTTCCGAGGAGCTCTATCTTGCCTACATGCAGGGCTATATCGACGCCGGCGCGCGGGTGATTTTCATGGCTGAGCCTTCCGCGTCCGGCGATATGATTTCCCGGAAGCACTTCCAAGAAGTTGTCGTTCCGTACATAAAGGATATTTATCGGCGCCTTTCCGGAAAGGGCTTGATATTGGGTCTGCACATCTGCGGCAATACTCACGACCTGCTGGATTTAATCGCCGAAAGCGGGGCGCAGATCATGTCTCTTGATTATAAAGTCGACCTGGATATCGCCAAAGAAGCATTTGCCGGGAAAATTGCCTTCTCCGGCAATCTGAATCCGGTCAATGTGGTGCAGAATGGCACCGAAGAGGAAATCCGCCGGGAAACCCTGGCCTGCATTAAAAAAATAGGAACAAACAGCGGTTATATAGTTATGCCGGGCTGCGACATCCCGCCTTCCACGCCTCTTGAGAATTTACAAACCATTTCCCGGACCGTGCGGACATATAAAAACTGATATTTAAGGGACGCTGCCTCCCGGCCCGGCTTTTTGAACCTTCACCCCTTATAACTGCGATTTGTGCTCGAACTATATTTTTTGAAACGGAGGATTATTATCAATGAGTTATTTGCAGAACCGCGAACCGCCCAAACGTGAAAACCGCCTCGGTGCTTGTATAGTATATGGAGGCACGCTATGCAATCTGGCCGACAAAGGCAGGCGATTCAGCTGCCTTAGGGACGGCAGCCGCAGCTTTACCCAGGGGTCGATCTGCCTGCTGCTGCCTGGCATTTCTATACTTAACACTCTGCCTGACAATGTCAATCTGGTGCATGGTGCGGTAGGCTGCGGAGCATGCTCCCATTCGCAGAATGCCAATACCCGTTCGGGCGGGAATATGCGCACCGGCTCGGTGCGCGATGCAATGTGGCTCTCCACCGCCTTAAACGAGATTGATGTCATCTCCGGTGCGGAAAATAAACTGTATAACGCCATACTGGAAGCCGACCGCCTCTATCGGCCAAAGACCATAACCGTGGTAGTAAGCTGCGTACCGAGCATCATTGGCGACGATGTGGACGGCGTGGTAGACCGGGCGCAGAAAGAGGTAGCGGCGCGCATTATTCCGGTCCATTGCGAGGGCTTCAAAACAAAAATTTGGGCGACCTCTTATGACGCGATTTATCACGGTATGGCCCGGTCGCTTTTCGAGGACCCGGAAGTCAACGAACCTATCATCAAGGATGATCTGTATGAGGAACGCCTGTCTTACCAAAAGAAGCATACGGTCAACCTGTTTACCGTTTCCTCCATGGGGCTTGCCGACGAGCAAGAGTTGACCCGTTATTTGAACGTATTGGATCAGACTGTCAACGTTTTCCCGACATTTGCCGATACCGCCAAGGCATATACCCTGAAATATGCCGGGCTTTCCGTCAGCACCTGCCCAACCCACGACGATTACTTGCTTGAGTATCTGCGCGAAGAGTATGGCGTGCCTTATATTATCCGGCACATGCCGATTGGCATTGAAAATACCAGCGAATGGATACGCGATGTTGCGGCCCACCTTAACAAGAGCGATGTCGCCGAGCAGTTGATCGCGCGTGAAACCGCGGAGCTTAACGCCGCTCTTGACCAATACCGCTCGTTTTTCAAAGGGAAGCGCGTGTTTATCAGCGCCGGAGAATTCCGCGCCCTGGCTACCGCCAATCTGCTGCACGATTTGGGGTTCGAGATCGCCGGCATCCGCTCGTTCCACCATGATGAATTCGCCAACGTGGAATATGAAAAGCTGCTGAAAAACGCCAGCGAGGATCTGATCGTCAACATCGCCAACGTCCAGCCCTTTGAAGAGGCCAATCTGCTCAAGGCCATAAAGCCCGACCTTTTCCTGGGCCATTGGAACGATAACTCCACTGCCACAAAACTTGGCATTCCTTCACATACCATTTACAACTCAGGTCTTGCTTATATAGGCTATCGCGGAGCCTTTGAACTGGCCCGCAGGCTTTACAGGCAACTGGCCAACCCGGCGTTTAACCGTAATCTGAGCAAATATGTCCAGCTGCCCTATAAAGAGGATTGGTACGGCAAAAACCCCTTTAGCTACATTAAGTCCGGACTGGATGTGCCGGAGGATTACATATCAAAGGAGGAAACAGCTCTATGAGCAGCTATATAGAACGCCCCCGCTATTTTTGTTCCCTGGGCGGCGCGCTTTCCACATTGGAGGCTTTGCCTGAAACCATCCCTATTCTGCACTGCGCCATCGGCTGCGCGGGCAGTATCGCCTGGGCGCAGAATGGAGGTTCAGCTCTGCAGGTTGGCGGTTATTGCGGCGGCCTGGCGGTTCCCAGTTCCAATGTGGAAGAGAACGACGTGATTTTCGGAGGAGCCAGCCGACTCCAGGAGCAGGTCAAAACGACGCTGGAGCTGATGGACGGACGGTTGTATGTGATCCTCACCGGCTGCGTCACTGAAATAATCGGCGACGATATACATGCTGTCGCCTCGGAATTTTCCGATCAAGGGGTGGATATCGTCGCGGCCAACACCGGCGGTTTCAAAGGAAATTCCTATTACGGTTATGATCTCGTCCTTTCGGCTATTGCCCAACAATATGTAAAAGAAGGTGTTCCCACTAAAAAAGGCAGTGTGAACATCCTGGGCATCGTACCGTATATGGACGCCTTCTGGCGCGGGAACCTGACCGGCGTCCGGCGTCTTCTGCAGAAGCTGGGGGTTGAGGTCAACACCTTCTTCACTTATGAGGATACGCTGGATAACGTCCGGAATTCATCTGCCGCCGAACTCAATATCGTGCTCTCCGACGTATACGGCCTGGATACCGCCAAAACCTATGAGGAAGTCCACGGGGTTCCCTACATCACCGCCACCCTTCCCATAGGCCCAACCGCCAGCGAAGAACTGCTCAGAGACGTCGCTAAGACGCTCCGGCTTGATGTTGACGTGGAAGCGGTTATCCGCGAGGAAAACTTAAAATATTACAAATATCTGGAGCCGCTGGCGGATGTTTATAATGATGCGGACCTGCAGAAATATGCTGTAATCGTGGCAGATGTGAACTATGCTGTTTCCATCACCCGCTTTTTGCTGGACGACCTGGGCTGGATTCCGGTCATCACTCAATTCACTGACGTGCTGGTGGAGGAGCAGAAGGAGCAGATCACGAAAAAGCTCACTGCCGCCGCTCCTCTCCAAAGCCCAAGGGTGGTTTTTGACACCAACGCCAGCGAAGTGATCAGGTATATCAACGAGCTGTACCCCAAGCGGGCGCCGGACAAATATGCGGAGACCATCGCCCCCGCTTTTGTTATAGGCAGTTCCCTGGAGCGGTCGGTGGCTTCAAAAATCGGCGCGCCGCACCTGAGCGTCAGTTTCCCCGTATCAAACCGCGCCGTGCTCGGGCGCGGGTACACTGGTTTTGACGGTGGATTGGTGCTGATCGAAGACCTGCTCAGTTCGGCAGTCGCCGCGCGATAAGCAGGAAGGAGGCCTTTCTACTTGAACGACGCCTTTTCTCCAAGAGAACGACTGATCCGGACACTGGGCAAGCAGCCGGTGGAACGGCCGCCGGTCATCTGCCCCGGCGGCATGATGAATGCGGCCATCGTCGATGTAATGAATGCCACCGGGCATACTCTACCCGCCGCCCACAGCGACTGGCGGCTTATGGCCAGCCTGGCGGCGGATGTGCAGGAACTGACCGGCTTCGAAAATATCGGCCTGCCATTCTGTATGACGGTGGAGGCTGAAGCTTTGGGCAGTGAAATCAACTTCGGAACTTTGGAGTGCGAACCCAAGATTGAGCGGGAGAAATTTGGCGGCGTCGAAACGGTGGAGTATCTCCCCCGCGGCGCGGTGGCTAGAAGCCCGCGCGCAGGCGTGGTCATTCAGTCGGTCGCGGAGCTTTCCAAACGATACCCTGACATTCCGGTCATCGGCAGCGTGACCGGTCCGGTCAGCACCGCCGCCTCCATCGTGGATCCCATGACCTTTTTGAAGCAGTTGAGAAAAAACCGGGCCGCCGCGCACCGGGTCATGGACTATGTAACCGATCAGTTAACCGATTATGCCCGCCTTCTGGCAGAAAACGGCGCATCGGTCATAGCTATCGCCGACCCCACTGCAACCGGGGAGATTCTGGGCCCCAGGTTTTTTGACGAGTTCGCCGTACCGTATTTGAATAGATTGGCAGAAGCCGTACATGGGCTTGGCGTGCCGGTAATCGTTCACATCTGCGGGGATGTTAAAATGATCAAACCCCTGCTGGCAAAGCTGGGCGGCGATGCTTTGAGCGTAGATGCGCTGGTCAGCTTAAAACGGCTCAAATCGGAGCTTGACGGCGTAACCGTCATGGGCAACGTAAGCACTTATTTGCTGCAATCCGGTGAAGAAGACTCGGTGCGAACGGCCGCACAAAGACTGAGGGCCAACGAAATCGATATCATAGCGCCGGCCTGCGGTCTGAGCACTTCTACGCCTCTGAACAATATCAAAGCTCTCACCCGGGCTGTCACAGCCGAATGATTTTTTAGGAGTGACTCCATGCCAACCATAAGTTTTATCAACCAGAATCTCAATATCACGGTAGCTCCCGGCGCCACGATACTGGAAGCCGCCCGCGCCGCAAATATCGAAATAGAATCCCCCTGCAACGCCGTCGGCACCTGCGGGAAATGCAGTGTCCGTCTTTTAGACGCCGCGCAGCTTGACCACGTGAATGACAGCAGCGATAACCACCTCTCTCAAGTCGACCGGGCGGCAGGTTATGTACTGGCCTGCCAGACCAGTGTATACGGCGATATCGAAGTGATCGTTCACAGCAAGGCTGATGAGAACCGTAGGCTGAACATCCTTGCTGAAGGTGAATCCTTCGATTATGCGGGCGACCCTTACATAACCAAACGCGCGGGTGGCGATGTCACAAAGGTTTTCGGAGGCGAGACCCTGCTGGGGATAGAACCTGGAGATACCACGGAGTACGCTTATGGCATCGCGCTGGACATAGGCACCACTACTCTGGTGGCGGAATTGATTCACCTGCCTACCGGAGAGCGGCTTGCTTCCGAAAGTATGCTCAATCCGCAAAGCACCTATGCGCAGGATGTACTGACCCGCATTCATTTTGCCGCGCAGGAGGGCGGCCTGCAGACGTTGCACGAGGCTTTTCTTTCCGCTTTTTCATCCCTGCGCGACCGCCTGATCCAGACGGCGAAAATCAATCCCCGGCATGTCTACGAGGTTGTCTACAGCGGCAACACTACCATGCTGCATCTCGCCGCCGGCGTTGATCCGGCTCCTTTAGGAAAATATCCTTACATTCTCAATATAATCGGAGGGGAGCATATCCCGGCAACCTCCCTCGGGCTTTCCCCGTTTGGGCAGATCTATCTTCCCCCTATCATATCGGCCTTTGTGGGAGCGGATATTACTTCCGGAATACTTGTTTCGCGTCTGGAACAAAAAGCCGGTGCGACATTGTTTATCGACATCGGCACCAACGGTGAGATCGTATTGGCGCAGGGCGGCCGTCTGGCCGCAACGTCCACCGCCGCCGGTCCGGCTTTTGAGGGAATGAACATCGTCTGCGGCGCACGCGCTGTTCCGGGCAGCGTGGAGCAGTTTCAGATCGACGGCGACGGCCGGCCGGCCTATAAAACTATTGGCGGAGCCAGGGCTATTGGTATCTGCGGCAGCGGGCTGTTGGATATTGTGGGTGAACTCGTACGCAGCGGAGTGGTCGGCAAAAACGGCCGTTTTGTAAGCCCCGACCAGGGCGGGTATGCCGAGCCGCTCAAAGCCGCGATGCGCAGGCATGAAGGCAAATTCGCGTTCTTCATCACCGATGATGTCTTTATTACCCAGCGGGATATCCGGCAGGTCCAACTTGCGAAAGGAGCTATCCGCTCAGGCATCACGGCCTTGCTGGCCAAGCTCTCCATTCCCGAGACCTTTGTCGACGAAGTCCTGATCGCTGGCTCCTTCGGTTATCATCTGTGCGAAAGCAGTCTGTTGAACATTGGCTTGATCCCTCCTGCTTTTGCGGGCAAGGTGCGATTTGTAGGCAACACTTCGCAGTCGGGCGCTGCGGCTTTCCTGCTGAACACCGGCTTTCGCGCCGGAATGCGGGAAATGGCTTTAAAAGTGGATAAGGTCGAACTTGCCGACACTCCCGACTTTGAAAAACTGTTTATTGCGTCCCTGGGGTTTTGAGTATGCGGGCCGTCATTCACCACTCACCGAATAAAATACCAGGTCTTTACTGCGCCACCGGGGAAAACGCAGTCAGGACCGAAGACAGCCTCTTTCTGACTCTCCCGGATGATTTTGCCGCTGAAGCCCGGGCCCTGGGCGCGCAGACGCGGGCCACGGCCAGCGGCTTTTGGGAGGTGATCCCTCAGATTAGGGCTCCTGAGCAGCTGCTCGATATCCCCTATCTGCCGGACAAACCTGTCATCCGGGATCTGCTGGCGAAAATCGAACGGCGTTCGGAGGCGCACAATGTGCTTTTGAATGTGAGCGCCCCCTATTCTTTGCTGGCCCAAATCTCATCCCCAAAGCTTCCGGCATGGCTGCTTCGCCGCCCCGACGCCGTCCATGCCGCGCTTGGCTCCCTTACGGGTGCTCTGGCCGATTATATAGGGAAAGCTTTTGACCGGGGCGTTAAGATGGTTTCAATGGCGGACCCTCATGCTCAGCGCGAGCTGTTGGGAGAAAAATGCCATATGGGATTTGCCGCTCAATATCAGCTCCGCCTGCTGGAACGTCTCGTGCAAAGCCCTTGCCATGGTATAGTGCATCTGTGCCCGTTCAGCTTTACGCCGCTGGAGAAATACGGTTTGCTGGCCCTGTCCGACCTGACGCCGGCGGAATCATTTTATGAAAGGATTCTGTTAGATGCGGCCAATAGCGCTGACAGGGTTGTTTTGATCGGGCATCAATGCCCCCATACGCGATTTACCAGGCATTTATATCAATTGGTGCTGACACAGCCCTTAAAAGAGCGGTTCCCGAAAGCTTTGTGATTGTATTTAAAAAATGTCGTGCCAATACGGACGCTACCCTTTCCCATGCGATTTTGGAAAATTTTTATTGAGGAGTGTGTATATCATGAAAAAAACTGCTTTGATTTTATCTCTGATTATGGCAACGGTTCTCTTTATTTCGGGCTGCTCGAAAAGCTCTGAGGTGGCGCAGACCCAAACCGACGCGGGAAAGCTTGAACAGGCCACATTTGCCCTGGGGCACCTCAACTCAACCGCTCACCTTCTGGGATTTGTTGCGGCTGAGGAAGGATTCTTCGCGGAAGAAGGCCTGAATGTTACTCTCAATCAGTTTTCAAGCGCTGGCGAATTGGTGTCCGGATTGGAATCTGGCAAGCTTGACGCCGCCTTCATCGGCTCCGTGCCGGTTATCACCAACCAGGCCAACGGCCACGACATAACGGTATTTGGCGGCGCCATGACCAATGGGCACGGCTATGTCTTAAAAACCAAATATGTCCCCGCAAACTTTAAAGAGGGCGATATTACCGTACTGAAGGGCCGCAATGTCGCCAGCGTGAAAAACAGCGTGCAGGATCTGGAGCTTCAGGTACTTCTGAAAAATGCCAATATCGAAATCGGCCAGGGCCCCGATAAAGTAAATATTGTCTATTTTGCGAGCCAGAAAGACGCTTACAACGCGCTCGCCAGCGATGAAATTGACGCTGCTTCAGTATATTCGCCCTATGCTTCTGTTGCTAAAAATGCCGGCCACACCGTCGTTTATTATTGCAACGAAGTAGAGGTCTTTGAGAATCAGCCCTGCTGCCGTCAGGTCGCGCTGACCTCTGCCCTGGCCGCCAAGCCGAATACCTACACCGCCTTTGAGCGCGCTCTTATCAAAGCATACAAATTCTCACAGGAGAACCCATCCAAAACGGTGGACGATGTCGCGAAATATATCACTATTGACAAAAAAGACATCCAATACGAAGTATACGGTGGCCACTCCGTGTCGCATCCCGACCCTGACAAAAAGGCTACCTCGACGTTGAAAGACAGCACGGTCGAATTTGGCTATACCCAGGGAAAAAACTATGACATAAATGTGCTGTATAACACAACGATTTATAAAACAGCCCTGGAACAACTGCTTGCCGAAAACCCGAACGATCAGATTTACGCCAAGCTCCTGGAGCATTTCAAAGCAGCCGACTGATCGTTTTATCTTAAATTATTTGTACTGATCGGATGCCCGTAGAATATACGGGTTTCTGATCAGGCAGGTGGTGGTTTGTATGAGTAAAATTGAAGTTAAAAACCTGTTTGTTGAATATTCCGATAATAATAAATCTTTTTTGGCGCTGAAGGATATTTCTTTCCGTGTTGAAGAAGGCGAATTCGTATCGGTCATTGGCTCCAGCGGGTGCGGAAAAAGCACCCTGCTGAGCATTCTGCTGGGCCTTAAGCTTCCCGCCTCCGGAAGCGCTACGATTGACGGGCGCTCCATTACCGGCGCGGGAACCGATCGCGGAGTAGTATTTCAGCATTATTCGCTTTTCCCGTGGATGACCGTTCGATCCAATGTCGCTTTCGGCGTGAAGCAATCCAGAAAGGGCCTCAGCCACCGGCAGCGCCTCGAGATCGCCGACAGATTTTTGGAAAAAGTCAACCTGCCGGATTTTGCCCATAAATATCCTTTCCAGCTCTCCGGAGGGATGCAGCAGCGCGCGGCCATAGCCCGCGCTCTGGCAATGGATACCGATATACTGCTGATGGATGAACCCTTCGGCGCCATTGACGCTAAAAACCGCACCATTATGCAGGAACTGCTGCTCTCTTTGTGGGAGGGCGATGGCAAAACAGCCAAGAAAACAGTGGTATTTGTGACCCATGATATAGATGAAGCCATATTTTTGTCCGATAAAATCGTGATGCTGTCCAACAGCCCGGGCCATGTGTTCCGGGAAATAACCGTCCCGTTCGTCCGTCCGCGCAATCGATTCGCGATATTTGGGACAGACGCCTATTCCAAACTGCGCAACGAGCTTATGTCGCTTTTCTATCTTGATGTCGCGGAAAAAATCGGAGGGGATGAGGTGGTTATTTGAAACACATAATAGATCGGCTGTTCACCGTTCCGAACGGTTTGTTTGTCGTTTTGCTTCTGATTCAGCTTCTGCCCGGCAAAGCCACCAGAATCGTCGACCATCCGGAATATACGGTGGGCCTCACCTTGATCTTTGAGGTGATCTTGTTAACTGCTTCTTTCTCCATCAAAGAAAAGCAATCACGACAGGTTTTCACTGATATTATTGGTTTTATTTATGCTTTTTTGATTCTCTGGGTACTGGTCACTGCAAAATTCAACCTGTTCGGCAATGCGAAGGGTGCGATTTTCCCGCCGCCCGGCGCGGTGTTCATGCGGTTCGTCGATGATATCAATACGATCTTGGACAATGTACGTTATTCGTTGGTGTTGATCTTTCAAGGATATATGCTGGGAGTAGTTGCCGCAATACCGCTGGGACTGTTTTTGGGCTGGCACGCCCGCGTGGGAGCCGCGGCCGGTTATATAGCAAAATTTCTCAGCTCCATCTCGCCGATTATTTATATTCCTTATGCGATTGTTCTGTTGCCGACTTTTCGCTCCGCTTCGGTATTTGTAATTGTGGTCGCATCTTTTTGGCCTGCTCTTGCCAGTACCATGAGCGGCGTGCTGAATGTGGAAAAAAGGATCATTGATTCGGGTAAAGCACTCGGCCTGAATAGATTGACGATGCTGTTCCGCGTCATCCTCCCTGCCTCCCTGCCCCAGATATTCATAGGATGTAATCAGGGGCTGAGCGTTTCCTTTATCTTGCTTATCTCCGCTGAAATGATCGGAGCGCGCAGCGGCATGGGCTATTATGTAAATACCTATGCGGATTTCGGCAACTATACCAGCGCACTTGCCGGTGTATTTGTAATCGGTATCGTTGTAACAGTCATAACTTTTCTCTTTAATCTGCTCCAGCGCTTTTTGCTCAAATGGAAACAGTAATCAGCGCGTGAAACAATGGGACGGCAGGCTGTATACAATCGCTCCCCGCTGTTCCCAGCCCTAATAGGTCCGACTAACAGCAGCCGCCATTAAATGAAAATATATATAATAAATATTATCCTACAATCTACCATGAGGCGCCTGCCATTTATGAACGGGGATATGTCCCTGTAGATGTTGCCATGATTATGGTTGCCCCTATGGATAAACACGGATTTTTCAATCTCGGTACCTCCAGTTCCAATTACCCCTGTGGTTTTGAAAATCGCTAAGAAGATCATTATCGAAGTGAACAGTTCCGTTCCGAAATGTTTGGGCGGTAATGGGGAATCAATCCATATCTCTAAAGTCGATTATATTGTGGAAGGAAACAGCCCTCCTCTAATTGAACTTCCCGAGGTTTCGATAAGCGAAGTGGATAAAAAACTGGGTGCCCGGGTTATGAAGGAAATCCCTGATGGCGCCTGTCTTCAATTAGGCATTGGTGCCATCCCCAACGTTATTGGCGCCATGATTGCCCAATCAGACTTAAAGGATCTTGGGGTTCATACGGAAATGCTGGCTGATTCGTGTTTTCCAGTTTTCTAGGGATGTTGCGGTAAGGAATTCTGAATCCGTTAAATTTGCCTCTCTAACTTGAATCTAAATAGTTCATCATATTGGAGTAGATTTTAAAGTTATATAAACTAAACTGATCCCCTGCCACTTAGTAGCCTGCAATAAGTTAAGTTGTCCTATAGTGGCATAGCTGAGACCATAGTTTTAAACGCTCAGTCTAATCACTTCTTTCTGCCTGATAATCCATTATTTGGTATACATCCTAAATTTGTTATATATACTAGCCAAAAATTCTATATTAAACTTTTTTGTTTAATTTAAAATACTGTTTCTTTTTCAGGAATTTTCAATTGCCTGCCGATAGGTGAAATATTTACTAGAAATACCGTGAAAGAAAGCAGGAAATTTGTATATTAATATCCAAGTAAAGAGTAGAATGGGGGGGGAGAAAATATGTATCCTATTCCCTGGTATGCAATCATTTTGATATCAATTCCTCAGACCTTTCTTATCATAAGCATTGGGGCACGCTTGTTTAATATCAGCATCCCAATACAAAGGCGAGTGGCTTTATCTGTAATAATTGGAGTAATATGCTACGCTACCAGACACCTGACCATACCAGGGTTGAATACCATAGCTTTATTAATCAGTACAGCCGTTCTTCTCAGCCTAATTTCGCGTTTAACTCTATGGAAGGCCTTCCTTACCATTGCTTTAGGTTTGGTGGTGTTACTGATAATTGAAAATCTGTGTAATTCAATTGTATTTAACTTTTTTCATCTTAACTACGATATTCTCGCTACTCACCCCTGGCTTAATATCTTTTCCTGGTGGCCAACGCTCGTACTCGCTACTCTGGTATACTGGCTTATATATCGAAAAAATTGGGTTTTATACAACCTGAGCCAATATAAAGACCATGCAAAATAATAGGGCAATTGTTATCATAGGTGCGGTTCTTTTACAGATCATGGTGGTTAGTATATTTATTAACATACAGATCTTTTATGATTATAGTGCCTGGCCTAAATATACTTTTCCTCTCTGGCCAATCATTGTAGGGGTTTTAGGTATACTATGCGTAATCTCGATGAGACAGATGGAGGAAATGAATAAAGAGTATATAAAAGACCAGCTTCTAAAAAGCCACTACCAGGAAGTTGAGACCTTGCTGACAGCTTCCCGCATTGAAAGGCATGAATACCGCAAACATTTGCAGGCCCTACAGGCCTGCCTGCACCTGGAGCTATTAGATGACGCCAGGAAGTATCTAGATCGAATCTCCGAACAACCTGCTCAAGAGGAATACCTGGCTATCGAAAACCCGGTACTGTTTGGTTTGATAAACAGTAAATACGCCTTGGCTCGGGCCAGGGGTATTCAGTTCTCAGTAAACGTTGAGAGTGATTTGACTGGCGTAAAAGTTGAACCATGGGATTTAACAAGCATTTTGGGCAACCTGTTGGACAACGCTATGGAAGCCGCCGCCCTTGATCCAAAGGGACCCCGGGTGAGCTGTGATATTAGCGATTCGGAAGGCCAAATAATTATGGTAGTTCAAAACAACGGTCCTCTTATAGCTGAACCGGAGCGGGTCTTTGAAGCCGGTTTCTCCACCAAAGGCGGTGAATCACGGGGATACGGCCTCTATATAGTGAAAAACCTGGTAGATGGTTACAGGGGAGTTATTAATATAGTTAGTGACTCGGAGACAAGAATAACAGTGCGACTGCCGGGGGATGAAAATGATAGACAGTCTTTCAAAAAGGATAGCGGCCTGGCTAGCCAGACAGCTCTCGACTGACCGTGATACTGAAGAGGTATACCAGTATGGCCTGAACCTGTTGCTTCTAAACCTGTTGGAAGTACTATTCATACTGCTTATCGCTTTTTTCATAAACACCTTTAATACAACTTTGATAGTCCTCCTGGTTTTTACAGTGTTCCGCTGTGTTGGCGGGGGGGCTCATATGAGCACCCCGGCACGTTGTTTGCTGGTAGGAACCGTGCAAATCGTAGTCCTTGGGATTATAGCTGCTATACTGGTAAATAATCAGATTTTGTATGTCCTTCTGGCTGGCACACTAATTTTTAATCTTATCGTAATAGCAAAATGGGTGCCGGGCGGAACAGAAAAAAAACCACTGACCGAACCGGATGTGCGCCGCCGGAGCAAAATCATTTCCTTCATGATTACTATTTCCTGGCTTACCATTGCTTTAATTATGATTTACACAAGTAACACGCAGTATATTCTGTCTATAATCCTGGGGGCATTTAGCGCCATGTTTTTGGTTACACCAATTGGTTATAGATTCAACCTGATACTAGACGTAAAAGCAAATTTAGGGGAAGGAGGTGAACAAAATGAAGTTTTATAGTATCTTTTTAAAGGTTTTTACTGCGCTCCTTGTTTTTGTAGCCGGTACCGGAATCAGTCCGTTTTCCTGGGGTGGTCAATATGAACCCGAAGTGCCGAAAGCGTTGAGGAAGTAAGAGGGAGGGTAGTTGAGAGAAAAAAAGTGATAGCTCAATGAATATTTTCCGATGCTCTTATTACAAATATGAATCACATCAGATTTGCATTACAAAACTAGAAGACATCCAGGTTTGGGTTAGCAGATTAACTAACCCACAACCTGGATTTTTTTGCATTGAAACTGCTTAAGGTACATGCCGTTGATAATATCGAGAGCTTTTCTAGACTAGTTTCTTCCATATTATATAGGCAAGTTTTGGCATAGTTTTTAACGGGGCGCTTTTAATTAATAATAATGGTTCGTTAAGCAAGATCATATCCCAGGTGAGGCCGGCAAAATGGGCAAAGCCCGAAAGTTATTTTGGGTTAGGGGCCGCAAAAGTCCATGATCAGGCATTATCATGCCTATTTTAAGATTGACAGGATTCGAGGCTAGCATATAAAATTAACAAGTCCGGGACTGCTGGGTTAAAAATAATCCGGCGTGCTTTCCTGGACCTCTTAAGGAAGCCTTTTCTTACTAAATACATCTAAGGCTCAGTGTCTGGAAAGGAGAGTTAGAGGAGATGAAGAAGAAACACCTGGTAACCATAGTTAAACCGTCACTGAAAAGAGATGCCGAGCAGATCAATTGCCGGGAGTGTGCCACTTCCTGTCAATCAGCCTGTAAAACCTCCTGCACGGTAGGCAATCAGGCTTGCAGCAAGCAATAGGATAACGCATATGTGGGGTAGCGCCCCTTTTTTTATCACTTGGGGAGAGGAATGCATGATCTGTCCACCCGGCTATGACTTTGCCGCCCATATTCATACATATCAATGGAAGGATCTCAATATCTGCCTGGATGTAAACAGTGGAGCCATTCACTTACTGGATGAAATCGGCCTTCATCTGGTGGAGGTCCTGGCCCAAAACCAGGGTGACGAACAGGCCGCTCTATCCGTTTGCAGCCGTGATTATCCGGAAGCCGAGGCTCTCGAAGCCCTGGACGATATACGGCAGGCAGTTTTGGAGGAGGCCTTATTCTCCAATCCCCAGGATATCAAATTCGACTATTCCTCTCTCGGAGTAAAAGCCCTCTGTCTCAATGTAGCCCACCTCTGCAATATGAAATGCCGCTATTGCTTTGCCAGCCAGGGCGACTTTGGCCGGGGAAAAGCTTTGATGCCTTTTGAGGTCGGGAGACAGGCCATCGATTTTCTTCTGGAACAAAGCGGACCCGTCCGGCGCTTGGAAGTTGATTTCTTTGGCGGGGAGCCTCTGCTCAATATAAAAGTCGTCAAGCAGCTGGTTGATTACGGCGAGCAAGCCGCCTCTGAGCGGGGCAAGCAGATCCATTTTACTCTCACTACCAATGGATTGCTTTTGGATGATGATATCAACCGATTTATCCTGGACAAACAGCTCAGTGTGGTCTTGAGCATGGATGGGCGTCCGGAAACGCACGATTTCAACCGGCCCCTGTCAGACGGTTCGGGAAGCTACAGCCGGGTGCTGCCGCGGTTTAAGGACCTGGTGGGATTAAAGCCGGTCAGTTACTATATTCGCGGAACCTTTGCCCGGCATACGCTGGATTTTGCGTCCGATTACCGGCATTTAGCGGATCTGGGGTTTGACAGCATCTCTCTGGAGCCGGCTGTGGGAACGGGAAAAGAATTTGCTTTGCAAGAAAGTGATCTTCCCGAGGTGCTGGCTGAGTATGAACGGTTGGTTGATCTGATTTTGGAATACCGCCGGGCGGGAAGGGATGTCAGCTTTTTTCATTTTAATTTGAATCTACAGCAAGGTCCCTGCCTGGCCAAGCGCATGACCGGATGCGGTGCCGGAGTGGAATACCTGGCGGTGACCCCGGAGGGCGACCTGTATCCCTGCCACCAGCTGGTGGGTGAAGAAGGGTTCTATATGGGCAATGTGGCAAACTCCCCATTAGACCAGGAAATACGCCGGAAGCTGGCCGGCAGCCATATGGCCAACAAAGCCGAGTGCATGCGTTGCTGGGCCCGTAATTTCTGCGGGGGAGGCTGCCATGCCAATAATTATCTTTCCCAGGGTACTTTATTGCAGCCCAACCCGGTCACCTGCGCCATGCATCGCAAGCGGGTAGAAGCCGGTATTTACTTGGAATTACGGAGAGCGAATTCCAGCTCTGGAAACTAACCGTACGAAAAAGCAGGAATTTCATGAATTTAGGTAGAAATAAGGAGTGTTAAAAATTTATAACGGAGAGTATTTTATATGCTAGATTACATACCAGAGAACCGGCGATTGTGGATTCCCGGAATCGCTGCAGTACTCGTAATGGCATTTATTTTGTTGTGGTGTTTCGCTATAAGAACTCCGGCTTACAGTGTTTACATCGATGGCAATAAAAAATTCCTGGTGAAAAACAAAAGCGAAGTAACTCAAGCATTGGATAAAATGAAAACGGCTCAAGAAGCCATGATGCAGCAGCAGATAAACCTGGCCAACGATATTAAAATGAAACGCACCTTCGCCAAGCGCAGTGATATCGTTGCATCCCAAAATATTGATAATGCCCTGCGGCTGGCAATGAATATGAAGATAATGGCCGTCGCTGTTTCGGTTAAAGGACAGAGCGTGGCCTGGCTGGAGAATATGCAAATCGCTCAAAACCTTTTGGAAACCCTCAAAACTTCTTTTACAAAATTGGATGAGGGAGAACAATTGGTAAGCGTATCGTTTCAGGAAGATGTTCAATTGATTGAAGAAGAGGTGGGCGCAGAGCAGCTAATGACTGAAAAACAGGCCTTTGACCTGCTTACCACCGGAACCCAAACCCCGGAGAAGTATATGGTTAAGGAAGGCGATTCCCTGTGGCTGATTGCCCGGCGCAATGATATGTATGTGAAGGACATCGTTCAGGCCAACCAGATGAACAGCGATCGCTTGCAACCCGGCATGGAACTGGTACTGGTAAAATCCAAACCATACATAAGCGTGCTGGCCCAGGTAACCTGCGAGAGGGATGAAACCATTCCCTATGATGTAAAGGTAGTTGTTGATCCGAGCGCCAGCAGCAGCGTGCGCATCAGCCAGGAGGGTGTGCCCGGACAAAAGCATGTTGTCTATACCGCAACCAAACTGAATGGTGTTATTGATAAGAAAGTAGTATCAGACGAAAAGATTATAAAGGAAGCCGTATCCAAAGTCCTGGTAAAAGGCAGCCAGGTTCAAGTAGCCTCCCGCGGTTCAGGAGCCGTTTCTTCAACCGGCGATTTGGACTGGCCGTTGTCGGGATCGATTTCTCAGTATTTTAAAGGCGGTCACACTGGCCTAGACATCTGTTCACCGGTGGGCAGTACGATCCGGGCCGCAGACAGCGGGTATGTTACTTTCGCCGGATACCAGGGAGGATATGGTAATTTTGTTATCATTGATCATGGCAACGGGATAGTGACCAGATACGCCCATTGCTCTTCATTCAAAGTATCAGTAGGTCAAAACGTGTCCAAGGGTCAAGCAATTGCGGCGGTGGGCATGACCGGACGCACTACCGGACCCCATCTGCACTTTGAAGTTTTATCGGGTGGATCCTTTGCCAATCCCATCAAATACCTTAAATAACCTGGGTCTAGCCCTGGCCTAGCGGTCAGGGTTTTTGTTTTGGTTATGAAAGGGGACCAAACTGTGTATGATGTAGTAATTATTGGCAGCGGGCCAGCTGGTCTGACGGCTGCGATTTATACCGGACGCGCCAAACTCCGCACCCTGATCCTGGAAGCCGGGGTGCTGGGGGGCAATGCTGCCCTTACCGATCTTATTGACAACTATCCCGGCTTCCCTTTTGGCATTGAGGGCAGCACCTTGATGGATAACTTTTGGCGCCAGGCGGAACGCTTTGGAGCGGAGTTGCGTTGGGAGGAAGTCCGAGAGATAGAGAGCAGTAAAGGTACTATTTTGGTCAGAACCGGCGCGGCGGTTTACCAGACCAGGGCTCTGATCATTGCCTCAGGAGCCAGACGGCGGGAACTCCAGATACCCGGAGAAGCCGAATACCTGGGTAGAGGGGTATCCTATTGCGCAACTTGCGACGGGGCCTTTTTCCAGGGGGTACCGGTAGCGGTGGTAGGCGGCGGCGATGCGGCCGTAAAAGAAGCCTTGTATTTATCGGATATTGCATCAAAAGTATACTTGATTCACCGCCGTCAAGAGTTTAGAGCTAATCCTACTTCCATGGAGAAGCTCGAAAGAAATCCCCATATTGAGATCAAAAAAGACACCGTGATTAAGAGCATTGAAGGAGGAGACCTGCTTAAGACCCTGCGCTTGAGAAATGTAAGGAGCGGGGAGGAAAACCTTTTACAGGTGGAGGGGCTGTTTGTAAGCATTGGTCTGGTACCGGCCCTGGGATTTATAGGCGGCCTTCTGGAAACCAGAGATGGTTATATAGTAACCGGTGAGAATATGCAGACATCAGTTCCCGGCATTTTTGCCGCGGGCGATATTCGATCAAAGATGGCCCGTCAGGTGGCTACTGCAGTAGGAGACGGCGCCCTGGCAGGAATCGCTGTAACTGAGTATTTGAAGGAATAGAGCCACTATTTGCTTTCCCCTTTGCCCGGCCGGGCATTGTATAATGGGCATGCAGAGGGGAGAGAAAAACATGTTGGGGATAAAATATGAAGCCTCGCTTAGGGGCGGCATTATAATATTACTGCTGGTCTTTTTAATAAGCCTGCTTCTGACCAGGAACATAAACCTGGTGATGCGCGCCATGGTGCAGCAGGAAACTCGTTGGAGGACGGCTAATTTTAGAGAAGAACAGAGCCAGCATTTTATCATTAAATATACAGCGGAGGATGAAGATCAGATTTCCTTGATCGAAGGGGCGGCCGAGAAGGCCTATAAGGAAGTTACGGATGTCTTTGGCAGACATCCGGAAGCCCCGGTTACCCTGGTGGTTTATCCTGATGAAGCCAGCCTGGCCCGCAGCTTTGGCTGGGATAAGAATGAACAGGCCATGGGCGTGTACTGGGGGGGCACTATAAGAATCCTGTCGCCCCGCGCGTATATTAAAGGGGATAAAGTCGAAGAAACATTCTACCGCGAAGGACCGATGGTTCATGAGTTTACTCATTTAATGGTCGACGAAGTCAGCAAGGGCAATTATAATCGTTGGTGGACAGAGGGCGTTGCCCAGTACGTGGAAAAGCAGGTAACCGGTTTTGAACTGGAAGGACCGGCTTCCCCGTCTAGCTATTATGACCTCGGTACTCTGGAAAAGAAATTTGACAGTCTTGATCAGAAGACAGCTTATTGGGAGTCTCTACAGCTTGTGGAAATGATAGCCCAGCAGTATGGGGAGGAGAAAGTCTACGATGTCCTAACCGCTCTGGGTCGGGGAATGAATATCCAACAGGCTTTGGAAGCTTCACTGGGTATCAGTTATACCGCATTTGAGAACCAGCTTTATCAGAGATTGCTGGGATAATGGGTGAGAGGTGTAAGTTTTGAAAGATACACTGTGCATCGAAGGTGGACACCCACTTAACGGCCGGGTGAAAATAAGCGGAGCCAAGAACGCAGGTTTAGTCTTGATGGTGGCGTCCATAATGGCGGAGGGAGAGACTATTTTAGACAATCTCCCCCGCATCAGGGATGTCGAAGTCATGATCGAAATAATGAATGACCTTGGAGTAAATACCAGATGGAATGACGACAACAGCTTATCGATTTGCCCTCCTTCGGGGCCTATTAAAATTCAGACTTCTTATGAGTTGTCCAAACAGCTGCGTGCGTCCAACCTGTTTCTGGGCGGCATCCTGGGCCGGGAAGGGGAAGCGGTTGTGTCTATGCCGGGAGGTTGTGATATCGGATCGCGACCCATGGATTTGCACATTAAAGGCCTACAGGCGATGGGCACTCACTTTGATATTGAACACGGTTTTATTTACGCCAAAGCCAATAAATCCCGGGGAGCCAGAGTTTACCTGGACTTCCCCAGTGTTGGGGCAACCGAGAACATCATGATGATGGCCGCCCGTACTCCAGGAACGACCCTGATCGAGAATGCCGCCAAGGAGCCGGAGATTGTTGATCTGGCTAATTTTTTGAATACCATGGGAGGCAGGGTTCGCGGCGGCGGCACTGACCTGATAAAAATAGAAGGGGTAAACCGGCTCCATGCCGGGCGTTATGCTATAATTCCGGATCGTATTGAAGCCGGGACTTTTATGGTGGCAGCGGTTATATCCAAAGGGGACCTGGTTATTGACAACATCATTCCCACTCACCTCTATCCCATTATTGCCAAGCTTCAGGAGACCGGTGCCCGGCTGGATGAAATGGATGGGGGGATAAGGGTAAGGGCCGGAGAATGCATACTTCCAGTCGATATAAAAACCCTGCCTTATCCGGGCTTCCCTACGGACATGCAGTCCCAGATGATGGCCCTGTTGGCCCTGGCCCGGGGGTCAAGTGTAATTGTGGAAAACGTTTTTGAAAATCGCTTCCAGATTGTCGATGAATTAAAGCGAATGGGCGCTCATATTAAGGTGGAAGGCCACACCGCGGTAGTGCAGGGGGTAAGAAACCTATTTGGAGCGCGGGTCAAAGCCACCGATTTGAGAGCCGGGGCTTCACTGGTTCTGGCCGGGCTGGCCGCCCAGGGAACCACCGAAATAGAAAAAGCCCAGCACATCTTCCGCGGGTATGAAAATATCGTAGAGAAATTACGCGACCTGGGAGCCAACGTAGAATAATCCCGTCCAACTATAATCAATGCAATATATAAGGAAGTCTTTGGTCGACGCTCTGTCAGAGCGAGCTACAAAAGTGAAGAGCAAGGCGCGAATTAGGCCCGCGATTGAGGCGTACCGAAGTACGTTGATTGAGCGGGCCTATTGAGTAACGCAGCTATTCGCTTTTGTAGGCGCTCTGGGGGTGGAAGTTTTTACTGCCGCCCCTAAATTTTGCTATCGGGCAGGAAGCTTGAAGACATACAAAGAAATATAATCTTAATATTGAATGAGCCCGCAGGAATTGGAGCAAAAAGGAGTAGGCCTTTGATCTATCGCATTATTAGCGTGGGCAAGCTTAGAGAGCCTTTTTATCAACAGGGCAGCAAGGAGTATCTTAAACGCCTAACTGCTTACAACCGTACGGAATTGCTGGATGGGTTGGAGGAAAAGCTCAATCCCAAAGCGGGGGAAAAGGAAATAGAAAAGGTCCTTGATAGAGAAGCCGATCGCATTCTAGCTTTGCTTAACCGGGACGATTATCTGGTCCTGTTGGATGTCGAGGGACAGGAAGTCGACTCGCCGGTACTGGCTCGCTATATTAATGACTGGAACCATTCCCCATATAAAAGAATCAATTTCCTGGTAGGCTCTGCCTACGGGGTGGCCGGCGGGGTCAAAGCACGGGCAGATATTTCCCTTTCCTTGTCGCGCTTGACTCTCCCTCACCAAATGGCGGTGCTGGTATTAACCGAGCAGCTTTACCGGGGCTATAAGATTTTGAAGAACGAACCCTACCATCATTAAAGGACACGAACAGGAGGAATAGAAAGGTACTTGTCGAATGCATAGCGAAGCAGGAGGAGGAATGAAAGTTATGGCAAGTATAGCGATTGTTGGCGGGGGTAAAGGCGGAAGCACCATATTGGGCGCTTTTCACGGAATTGATGAATTTAAGGTACTGGGCCTGTGTGACGTAAACCAGGATGCACCTGGAATGAAGCTGGCCCGGGAACTGCAGGTACCTACTTTTCAAGATCTGGAAAAGCTTCTTAACCAGCCGGGGTTGGAGCTGATTATCGAGGCCACCGGAAGCGAGAAGGTCAGGGAGCAGGTGGTAAAACTCAAACCCCCAAGCAGCACCCTGATCGATTCACATATTGCCAATGTAATGATGACTTTTGTTGAAGGCCATGAGCGGGTGTTAAAAAAGGCCCGCAGCAAAAAAGAAGCCTTTAGAACATCGGCCCCTTTCTTAACCAAGACCTATGGAAAAGATGGTGTAATCTATTTTACAACCGACACTCAGAAGTATGATTTTGTAGACAACCACAATTTCAGCCTGGCGGGAATAGCCATGGGAGAACCGCTGGTTCAAGGGGGAAGAATACAGACCTGCATCCAGACCCGCCAGCCGGTTTCCGAAACCATACCCAAGTATGTCTACGGCACCACTCTAAATATTTGGGTGGTACCGATTTTCGAAGATGACGATGACCGCCTGCCGGTGGTGGGAACCTACGGGGTTTTTGCTCCCCGCCTTCATCCTATCATCAAGGCATTCGATATTTTTGCTCCCATCATTATCGACTCGCAGCCAGCCGGAGCCTGGGTGGGGGCCAGCGATCTGGAGAAATGCGTTGCTGCTTTGAATTCGGACAACTTCAAGGTTGACATCAAGATCGGCGATCCGGTTCAAGGCGTTAAGACGGCTATGACCACCATCGAGCAAAAACGGCGGGTTCAGATCGATCTTAGCACCAATAAGCTCGGCAATATAAGAATGATAAGCATTCCCCTCTTCGATGAAGAAACCGGTGATATAGAAGGAACCTTCGGTATTACCATACCCCGCAACCTGGCCCGTGACTTGCTGGATATGGCCAACAAGTTAAATGCCAGCACCTCTGAAGTGGCCAGTGTCATGCAGGAGATCGCCTCAGCGGCCGGCGAAATTACTATTACCGAAGGAAAATTGGCCGATCTGATCGGTGCCGTCCGGGAAAACGCCGCCAGTATAAGTGAAATCGTCGGTTTTACCAAGAGCGTGGCCGACCAGACCAAGATGCTGGGCTTGAATGCGGCTATCGAAGCGGCCCGGGCCGGTGAACACGGGCGCGGTTTTGGAGTAGTGGCCGAGGAAATCCGCAAATTATCCGATGAGTCCAAACAGACCGCTGACGAGATCGGGAAATTGATCAAAGAGATCGATGCAACCGTACATGGAGCGGTACAGGCTTCGGAAAATACCGTAAAACAGAGCCAGGAGCAGGCGGCGGCAACCCAGGAAGTTACCGCCTCGGTTATGGAAATGGCCCAGATGGCGGAACGTCTTATCCATATGGCCAAGAGCCTGTAGAATCGCCGTTTTCAAAAGAGTAACACCTATAATTAACAACCGGGGACGCTGCTTGATTGAGGAGCGTCCTTCAACTTATGTATAAATCTATAGGATTTGCCTATCTTATTAAAAATTGCCCGTGACGGGCGGCATGCGGGGGGATTCATATGGGTTCTGATAAATTGCAGAAGGCGACCTTGGCGGGAGGATGCTTTTGGTGTATGGTGGGGCCGTTTGAGAACCTGACCGGGGTTTTAAAAGTTGTTTCCGGTTATACCGGGGGGAGCAGAGAGAACCCGAGCTATCACGATGTATGCAGCGGCCATACCGGACATGCTGAAGCCATTCAGATTACCTACGATCCGGATTTGATTTCCTACCGCCGCCTGCTGGAGACTTTCTGGCAGCAGATCGATCCTACCGATCCGGGTGGGCAATTCTATGATCGTGGGGATTCTTATCGTACGGCTATTTTTTATCACAATGAAGAACAGCGGCGGGAATCGGAAAAGTCAAAGAAGGAATTGGAGGAGAGCGGCATTTTCGATCGGCCGATTGCCACCCGGATAGTACCGGCCGGGCCTTTCTATGAGGCGGAAGAAGGGCACCAGGAGTACCATAAAAAGAACGCCATGCATTATTCTATGTACAGAGAGGCTTCAGGAAGGGACCGGTTTATAAGAGAACATTGGAAGGGAAGAAAGTTTCCCAGCGAAACGCTGCAGAGGCTCACTCCCATTCAGTATGAAGTTACCCAGAGGCAGGGCACCGAGCCGCCTTTTAACAACCCTTATTGGGACAATCAACGGGAAGGTATCTATATTGATATCGTCTCCGGGGTCCCGCTGTTTTCATCCCGGGATAAATTCGATTCCGCTTGCGGGTGGCCCAGTTTTACCCGCCCTATGGCCGGGCAGGAAGTGGTCGAAAAGGTCGACTACAGTCATGGCATGGTAAGGACGGAAGTGCGCAGCCGTGAGGCCGATTCCCATCTGGGCCATGTCTTCAACGACGGGCCGAAGCCGTCTGGCATGAGATACTGCATAAATTCCGCAGCGCTGCGTTTCATTCCCAAAGAAGATTTGGAAAGGGAAGGGTATGGTGAGTACCGGTATTTGTTTGAGTGATGCCAGGTGCCAAATGATGTCCGGGCTTTTTCTAGTCAATTTTTGTATACACAATGCGGCTATGGCGGGAAAAAGGCAAGATCCCGCCAATTGCATGGTATAATTGAGCCAGCCTGAATGGCTGATTTCTCGAAATAGGAGCAAACCGGGAGGGATTAAGGTGCGACAGGTGACAAGATGGATAGTTCTATTCTGTCTGCTGGCTGCCGCCAGCATATCGGGGGGATGTATCTCCCAGATAAAACCCGAAGTACTTACACCGGCGAAAGACCAGGCCGGTGCCAATGATAGATCTTTTGTTCTTTCCGACCTTTCAGGAAAAGAGGTCAAATTTCCCGAGGATTTCTCAGGCCAAAAGGTCCTGGTGGTGTTCTTTTCCACCGGATGACCGGCATGTGTTCAGGAGGTGCTGCAGTTGCAGCCTTATATCAGCGATTGGCAGCAGAAGTATAATTTTGCATTGGTGATCGTGAGCAGTGATCGCCAAGAAGAGATGAGCAAATTTGTCAGCAAGAATCATATAGCCGGGCAAGTACTCCTCGATAGTCAGGGGAGCGTTTCCCAGAAATATAAAATTCGGACTATTCCAAGCGCTTTCATGTTTGAAGGAAAGGGACAACTGCAAGAATCTTTCGTCGGCTGGCGGGGAAGCAGCAGCATTAAACAGATAGAGGCCCGGCTGCAGAGCATGTGATAAAAAGAACAATAAACCCCGGGCCTTATATGAGGAAATAATTATAATTTTGCCGGATAACTGCTAAACTATTTAGCAGAGCTATCCTAAGGAGGAAAATTATTCATGGCCAGAGATGAAGTAGAAAACAAAAAAGAACCGACCGAACTAAATCCCGGGTTGGAAGAAATACAAAAACCGGTGAACTTTATACAGAATATTATTGACCAGGATAAGCTGGAGGGTAAGCATGGCGGCAAGGTGCATACCCGCTTTCCGCCTGAGCCCAACGGCTATCTGCACATAGGACATGCCAAGTCGATCTGCCTGAATTTCAGCCTGGCGGCCGCCAACGGGGGGCTGACCAATCTGCGTTTTGATGATACCAATCCTTCCAAGGAAGAGGTGGAGTTTGTCGACTCCATTCAGGAAGACGTCCGCTGGCTCGGCTTTGACTGGGATGATCGCCTGTTTTTTGCCTCGGACTATTTTGAAGCACTCTACCTCTATGCCGAGGAGCTTATAAAATACGGCAAGGCTTATGTATGCGATTTGAGCGCCCAGCAGATTAAGGATTTTCGCGGCACCCTGACCGAACCAGGCCAGGAAAGCCCTTATCGCGAGCGTTCCGTGGAAGAGAACCTGGATCTGTTCCGACGCATGAGGGCGGGTGAATTTGAGGATGGCAGCCGGGTGCTGAGAGCCAAGATCGATATGGCTTCCCCCAACTTGAATATGCGCGACCCCGTATTATACCGGATACTGCGCTCAACTCATCACCGTACCGGTGACGATTGGTGTATTTACCCGATGTACGATTATGCCCATCCTCTTTCGGATGCTTTCGAAAACATCACTCATTCCGTATGTACCCTGGAGTTTGCCGATCACCGACCTCTGTATGACTGGTGTCTGGAGGCCCTTCCCCTGAGCGCCTATCCCCGCAAGGTGGAAACCCGGCCTCAGCAGATAGAGTTTGCCCGCCTTAATCTGGGCTATACGGTGATGAGCAAGAGAAAACTCCGGACCCTGGTAGAAGAGAAGATAGTCAACGGCTGGGATGACCCGCGCATGCCGACCATTTGCGGGTTGCGCCGGCGTGGTTACACGCCTGAAGCGATCAGGGATTTCTGCGAACGCATCGGAGTTGCCAAGCGAAACAGCACGGTTGACTATGCGCTGCTGGAACACTGTATAAGGGAGGACCTGAATGGGAAGGCCGCGCGGGCGATGGTGGTTTTACGTCCCTTGAAACTGGTCATTACCAACTACCCTGAAGCCCGGGTGGAATGGCTGGATACAGAGAATAATCCGGAAAATCCAGCTATGGGAACCCGTCAGATACCCTTTGCGCGGACGATCTATATTGAACAGGAAGACTTTATGGAAGATCCCCCCAAAAAGTTTTTCCGCCTGCGCCCCGGGGGAGAAATACGCTTGAAGAGCGCCTATATCATTCGCTGTGAGGAAGTTATAAAAGATGATGCCGGAAATATCATAGAACTGCGCTGCACTTACGACCCCGATTCCAAGAGCGGGGGAGCCACCAGTGGCAGAAAAGTCAAAGGGACTGCCCACTGGGTGTCTGGTTCCCATGCCCGGCCAGCGACGGTGCGGCTCTATGATCAGCTGTTCCTGAGTGAAACGCCGGATAGCGATGAGGATGATGTTGATTTCCGTCAAAAAATCAATCCCCATTCATTGGAAGTATTAACAGAATGCCTGGTTGAGCCGGCCCTGGCCGAGGCCCAGCCCGGCAGTCGCTTCCAGTTCCTGCGTCAGGGCTACTTCTACCTGGATCCCATTGATACCAGGGGCGATGAGCTGGTTTTCAACCGCATCGTATCTTTACGCGATAGTTGGGCCAAGATCCAAAAATCCAAATAATAAGAGCCCAGGCCGGCTACGAAAGCGAATGACAGCTCCTTGCCATCCTGGCACCGCTGAACTAGCCCGTCCGTGGGCGTCGTCTGCGTTGCTCACGAAGCCTGCTCGTCAACGTACTTTAGTACGCCTCCGACGCAGCCTTCGTTCGCGCCTTGCTCTTCACTTCCGTAGCCGGCCTGGTGGTTTGATGAATAAGCGTTTAAGGGGCGAAGGTGATATGGATATCCAGGATCTCGGGGCGGTTGCCGACGCGGATGGGGGGCCCCCAGGTGCCAAAGCCGCAGGAAACCAGCACCTGCAGGTTCTCTTTACGCAGGTATCCCCAATCACATTCGTAAATCGCCCCGGTAATAAACTGGTTGGGAAAGATCTGACCGAGGTGGGTATGTCCGGATATTTGCAGATCCACACCCTGGGCCTGGGCCTCCTGCAAATTAAAGGGCTGGTGGTCCAGCAATATGACCGGTAGAGACTCCCGGTCAATTCCGGCCAGCAAAGCGGGTAATTCCCGGCGGGGACCGCCGTTGAAGGTGGTGCTGGAGCGGTCATCGCGTCCCACCAGGTAAAAGGAATCTGCCACCTTGACCGATTCGTCTCGAAGCAAGCTTACGCCACCTTCTTGAAAATAGGGCTTAAGCCGATCGGCTTGCTGGCTGATATATTCATGATTGCCCAGAACGGCGAAGGCTCCCAGGGGAGGCTGGATTTTTATCAGGGCCTGAGGTATCAAATATTCGGCGGCCGGATCGATGCCTTCGTCAACAATGTCTCCCACTAAAAATACGGCATCCGGATTGAGGTCCCGGATCTTGACAACCAGCTGGTTCAGCCGCTGGCTGTCTACTACCCAGCCCAGATGGATATCGGACACGGCTACAACATGCAGTTCATTCAGGGTGCTGGCCTTGCGGGGCAAAACCAGATCATAGCGGCGGACAACCGGATGCCAGGCATTCCATGAGCCCAGGATCAGTATAATAAGGACCAGCCCAACGCTGGCCAGGAAAAAGCGATATGACCAATCAGACCAGACCATGGCAGGGATAAAGGGCAACCTGCTCAACAGGCGCAGCAGATCAGAGGCGGCAAAGAGCAGCAATAAATAGAACCAGGCCGCCATCCAATAGGAGCCGCTCAGCATAATGGCTCTGGTACCGGAATAAGGCAGTTTTCCATCGACAAAACGGCCAATAATAAATAGTAAAGCCAGAAAAACAACGCCGGCTACCCATAGAAGAGCCCCGGTTCGAGAGACGGAATACAATGCCTGCCACCCGCGCAGAGCGATATAGTAGTTGCTAAATCCGTAAATTATAATGAAAAAGGTAAAAAAAAGCAGCATATTGAGTTTCATAGCCGGTGCTCCTGTGCGAATTGATTCTTTATGGGTTATTGACAACTTGTTCTCCTTTCAACAGCTTATTCCTGCATGTAAAGAGTACTTTTCTTCCCGGCCTTTTTATTTGAAGCAAACGACGCCCTCGGGGGAGCAGGTTTAAGGTTTTTACCAGAAGGAATGTGAATTTTTGAAATGGAATTTGTATAAATACCTTTTTATTTATTATTACCTACTATAAGGGGATTTTGTTTCATGCAAAATTATTTAAAAGTGTACCGGGCTTTGCATAATATAACCCAGGCCGATCTGGCGGGGCGGCTGGGGGTCAGCCGGGCCAATCTCAGTGCCATCGAAAAAGGACACTACGATCCGTCCCTGCGGCTGGCTTTTCGTTTGGCCAATTTCTTTCAAGTCAAGATAGAGGATCTGTTTGTCTACAAAGAAGCGGATAAATAGAGCGGCGCATAATTCCGCCGGTTATGAAAGAAAGATGGTGCTAAAGAATGTCTTTTGACGGTTTTGGGGCTGTAGATATTATTTTAGCGATAAACGTGTTCTTTATTTTAACGGTAGTAATATTTGAGCGGCGCAATCCTACGGCCACGATGACCTGGGTCCTGGCCATGGTTTTTATCCCGGTGGTCGGATTTGTTTTATATCTTTTTATTGGTCAGGATCTGCGCAAGAAACGCCTCTTTTATTTAAAAGAAGAAGAAGAACACCGTATATATGAACTTTTACACGCCCAGGATGAATCACTTCACAATAAACAACTGCAATTTCACAACCCTCAAATCGCAGATTACAGCGACCTGATTCACCTGCATTTGAACAGCGATCGCTCACTGCTCACTCAGGATAACATTGTTCAGATTTTTAATGATGGCGAACAGCTTTTTGGACACCTTTTAAGCCGTTTAAAACAAGCCCGGCGCTTTATTTACGTGCAAACCTATATCCTGCGCGATGACCAGTTGGGCCGGAAATTCAGGCAAGTTATCTGTGACAAGGCCCGGGAAGGGGTGGAAGTAAACCTGCTTTACGACGGAATGGGATGTCGCAACCTTTCGCGCAAGTATTTCAAACCCCTCCGGGAAGCGGGAGTAAACTGGGCAGTATTCTTCAAGCCCTTCCTGCCCTATATCAATCTGCGGATTAACTATCGCAACCACAGAAAAATATGTGTGATTGACGGTGAAGAAGCCTACGTGGGAGGCTTTAATATCGGGGATGAGTATCTGGGGTTGGTCAAGAAATTCGGCTACTGGAGAGACACCCATTTATGGATTAAAGGCGGAGCGGTTGACTCCCTGCAGCTCCGGTTTTTATTGGATTGGCGCTATGCCTCAGGAAGGGATTACGTCTTTGACAAGGACTGGTTTCAAGACGGCCCGGGACAGGGAGACACCGGTGTGCAGATTGTCACCAGCGGGCCGGACTCCAAGTGGAGTTCTATCAAACACGGTTATTTGAGGTTGTTTACCAAAGCCCAAAAAAACATCTATATTCAAACCCCTTATTTTGTTCCCGATGAAGCGATTCTGGAGGCCTTGAAGATAGCCAGCTTATCAGGAGTTGATGTTCGCCTGATGATCCCCAGTGTAAAGGACCATCCCTTTGTCCACTGGGCTTCCCTGTCCTATGCCGGCGAACTGCTGGATGCCGGGGCCCGGGTTTTCTATTATCAAGGCGGTTTTTTACACAGCAAGGTAGTGGTTATAGACGGTTTTGCTTCCACGGTAGGAACCGCCAATATGGACATCCGCAGCTTCCGGCTCAATTTTGAGGTCAATGCCTTTATGTACGATCCCCTGATTGGCCAAAGCCTGGAAGATGCCTTTTATCAGGACCTCAATCAATGCATCGAACTGACCCAGGAAAAATACCTTAGCCGAACCCGTCTGGTCAGAATCAAGGAAGCCTTTTCGCGGCTGCTTTCTCCCCTGCTTTGAGAACGGCGGTTAGCCTAAGCGCTGAAGGGAATCGGTAGCTTCTTGGAGCGAGGCCTCGTCGATATAAGAGGAACCCAGAAAACCGTAAAGCAGCAGCCGGCTCAGATCGAGGCAGGCTTCCTGAAAGCTCAAGCCGTTGTTGAGAAGAAAATCCGGATTTAAGACGTTTTGGATCGATGAACTCAACACTTGCAGAGCAATAGTGGGGTTGACTTGTTCTTGGCCTTTTATATAACCCCGGGAGGAAAACAGGGCGAAAATCATCCGGAGTCTTTCCTGGCGAAAATCATCAATTATGGTCCAGAGATGCGGGTAAAAGCGCCTCAGATCATCCATAGAGCGGGGATTTAAGACGAATTGTCCTTGAGTGGTTACGGCGGTGAACATGGCTTTAATGAGGGCCACGGGGTCCTTCTCGGTGTTGAGCAAACCGTCGGCAAACTCGGCCATACTCTGCATGAATGAATCCAGGGTAGCTTCAATTACCGCGTCCCGGCTGGCAAAATAGCGGTAAAGGGTTCTTTTGCTGACCCCGGCCTGGCTGGCCAGCTGGTCCATCGAAAAGCCGCGGTATCCATACTCCAGGATCAATTCCTGGCAGGCCTTTATAACCCTTTCTTTGATTCCCACAAATAGATCCTCCCTATCAAGTAATGGTTTTGCGAAAACGCAGGGTGCTGACGGTTACGAAAATAACCGAAAAAACAAAAAGAATCGCAACCTGGCCCATGAGGTACTGAAATCCGATCCCTTTAAGGATGATGCCGCGAATGATGTCCAGGTAGTAGGTTAAAGGAATTACGCAGCTTATCCAGTAAATCACCTTGGGCATGGCTTCCCGGGGGAAAAGAAATCCGGACAGCATGATGCTGGGCAGCATGATCATGAAAGCCATTTGAAAGGCCTGCATCTGATTGCGGGCGATATTGGAGACCATCAAGCCCAGGCCCAGCGAAGCGGTGATGAAAAACAGGGTCAGGAGATACAATTCCAAAAGGCTGCCCCGGATGGGCACGTCAAAGAAGAAAACCCCCACCAGCAGGGCCACGGTTATCTGGAGATAGCCCAGCAATACATAGGGAATTATTTTACCCAGCATGAGTTCAATTGGCTTTATCGGGGTAACGATCAGCTGCTCCATGGTCCCCCTTTCCCGTTCTCTGACGATGGCGGCGGAGGTGATGATCACCATGGTCATGGTTACAATGATGCCCAGGATGGCGGGAACCATATAATAAGCGGTAATTCCGTCCGGATTATACCAGGGTCGTACCCGAATATCCAGCGGGGCTCCCTCCAGATGCAATTTGCTCAAAATGATCTGCTGGGAGCGGATCAATCCTATGGCGTTGGCGGTGGCCAGAGCCTGGTTGGCCACCATGTTGTCGCTGGCATCGACCAGGACCTGAACCTGAGCCGGGTCCTGGCGCTGCAGGTTGCGGGCGAAATCAGGGGGCAGAATGATCCCGGCTTTAGCCTTGCCGCTGTCTATATAAGTCGTGACTTCATCATAGCTGGCGGCGGTGTAAAGTATGTCAAAATAGCTGGAGGAGCTGAAGGCACTCAAGAGGTCGCGGCTTTCTTCACTCAATGACTGGTCGAATACCACGGTGGGGATGTGTTTTACCTCGGTTTGAATGGCATAGCCGAACAAAAGCAGCTGAACCAGCGGGATGATAAGGACCAGGGCAAAAGTCATCCGATCCCGGCGCATCTGGATAAATTCCTTTTTTAAGACCGCGATTATCCGGTTCATCTTTGCAGCCTCCTCGCTTCTTCCTGGCGGGACAGGGTTATGAATACGTCCTCCAGGGAAGGACTGATCTTGCGTACTTCCAGTCCCAGGCGCTCAGACAGGTCTTCCTTAAATGACTCATCCTGTACCAGCACGTGGAGCTGTCGTCCATACAGGTTGGCCTCCATGACCATCGGCCAGTCCCTGATCTCCTCCAGGAGCGCAACCGGCTGGGGAGGAGTCAATTCCAGAAGACAGCCCGGCAGGGTATTCTGTTTCAATACATCCGGGTGGTCGTTGGCCATGATCTGCCCCTGGTTGAAAAAGACAATCCGGTCGCAGCGTTCGGCCTCATCCATGAAGTGGGTGCTTACAATAACCGTGCAGCCGTTTTCCGTCAGCTCCTGGATCAGATTAAAAAATTCCCGGCGAGTAGTTGGACTTACCCCGCTGGTCGGTTCGTCCAAAAAAAGCAGGGGCGGTTCGGCGATAATGGCGCAACCCAGGGCCAGACGCTGTTTGTAGCCCCGGGAGAGACCCGCTACCAGAGCGTCCTCCCTTCCATTGAGCCAGGCCATGTCAAGTATCTCGCGGATACGCTCCCGTCGTTTTTCACGGGGAATGCCGTAGAGTCCGGCATAGAACTCCAGGTTCTCCAGAGCGGAGAGATCCTCATAGAGGCTGAACTTTTGCGACATATAGCCGATCTGGCTCTTGATCCGCTCAGTCTGGCTGGAGATATCATAGCCCAACACGGTCCCTGATCCGGAGCTGGGGGACAGAATTCCGCACAGCATCCTGATAGTGGTGGATTTGCCGGCCCCGTTGGGGCCTAAAAATCCGCATACCTGGCCGGGCCAAACCGACAGGTTTATGTGGTCTACGGCGGTAAAAGAACCGAAGTTTTTGGTCAAATTATCGGTTTGAATAATGTAGTCCATACTCGGCCTCATTTCTTGACCAGAGCCACAAAAACATCTTCCATGGATGGAGGCACCGGCTCGATGGCTTGAAGAGCAACCTGCTGCCGGGCCAGGTATTCGCTTATAGCCTGTTCGCCCGCCTCCCGGTCTTTTACGAAGAGGTGGTATTTATATCCGAAAAAGGAGGAGTCCACTACTTCCGGTACTCCGGCAAAGAAGTGGGGATTTTTCACCTGGGCCCTGACTTCCAGGATGGTGTACGGAAAGCCGGCCTTTAAACTGTCCGGGCTGTCCATGGCCAGCAGATTCCCATCATTGATGATTCCCACCCGGTGGCAGAGTTCGGCCTCGTCCATATAGGGCGTAGACATTAATATGGTCATCCCTTCCTGGTTCAAATGATAGAGAATGCCCCAAAACTCTTTGCGGGACTGGGGATCAACTCCGTAGGTCGGCTCGTCAAGCATCAGAATACTGGGTCGGGTAATCAGCGAACAGGTCAGGGACAGCTTCTGCTTCATGCCCCCGGAAAGCTGCTCGGCCAGCCGCTTCTTAAAAGGCAACAGACCGGTCAACCCCAGTATCGTATCAGCCCTATCCCGAATCAGCCCCTGGTTTAAACCGTACAGGGAGCCAAAGAAAGTGATATTTTCCATCACCGAAAGTTCGGGATAAAGGCTAAAGTGCTGGGGCATGTAACCCAGCTCTTTTTTATCCAGCTCCTGAACCGGTTTTTCCATAAGCCACACTTTACCCTGATCGGGGATGAGCAGCCCGCAGAGGAGTCGAATCAGGGTGGTTTTACCCGCCCCGTCCGGTCCGACCAGGCCAAAGATCTCCTTTTTCCCAACCTGAAGAGAAAGTCCGTTTAAAGCCTGAACTTTTCCGAAGGCTTTGGCCAGATCCTGACTGCGGATCATCTGATCAACTCCTGTCAAAAACCACGTCGGCCGGCATCCCCGGTTTCAGAATTCCATCAATGTTTTCCACGGTTATTTTGACCCCATAGACAACATTGGTGCGCTCCTTCTTGGTCTGAATGGTTTTGGGGGTGTATTCTCCCTGGGATGCGATTTCTTTGACCAATCCCGAAAAGACCTGGTCGCTGCCACTCACACTGATGCGGACCGGCTGGTTTAATTTGATGGAGGGCAGATCGTCGGTGGGGATATATACTTTGATCCAGAGATGGGAGGTGTCGGTCACGGCCAGCAGGGTTGATCCGGCCTGGACGAATTCACCGTTTTCAAAGCCTTTAGTAGTGACAATCCCGGCTATGGGGGAGCTTACCCGCAGATCATCCAGTACCGACTGGGAAGCCTGTAATATTGCCTGGTAGCTTTTCACCTGAGCCCGGGCTGCGGCAATGGCTTCAGGGGTGCTCCCGGCCTGAAGCAACTCCAACTGGGCCTGGGCTGAAGCCAGCTGCTGTTTCTTGATTTCAGCGCTGTTCCGGGCCGCCTCCAATTGGCTTTGAGATGCGGCTCCCCCCTCGTACAGAGTACGGGTTCGCTCCAGGTCTTTCTCAGCCTGTTCAAGGTTGACCTGCGCTACATTCACGTTGGCCTGAGCGGCTTCAATTTCCTGCTCCCGGGCGCCGGACAGCATCTCCCGCAGTTTGTCTTCAGCGGCCAGCAGGTTCATGGCATCCCGTTCCCGCTGCGCCGCCAGGTCGTTTCTTTCCAGGACCGCCACTACCTGATCGGCCTGGACGAAATCCCCTTCTTTGAAAGTCAACTGGCGGATGGTGCCGTTGTTTTTAGCGTGAAGCTCAACCCGGGTGGCTTCTATGGTGCCGCTGGCCTCAATTTGCCCCGAAGGCGACCCATAATAGTGTTTGTACAGGTAGTAAGAGCCGGTAAGAAGCAAACTGATAATCAACAAAGCGATAAACGGCCTGGCTTTTTGCATCCTTAACCCCACCTTATGGTTACTAATGTCACCAAAAAAGTTTACCTGGTATATTAAATATTATAAACAGCCCGGGCCTTTAAAGTCTAGGGTTTTTGAATTTCGTTAAGTGCAACCGGCCAAGGAAGGTTATTCTTTAGCAGCGAAAGGGTTGCGGGCGCTGGCCATATCCCGGGCGGCCCTTAACGCGCCTTCCGGCAAGAGGCTCGCGATATCGGGATTTCCCATCATCAGAGCCAGTTCCCCGGGAGTTTTTCCCTGCCCGTTTTTTATACCGGGATCGGCCCCGTTCTGAACGAGCATTTCGGCGCCTTCATAATATGCGCCCAATACCGTTAAATGAAGGGGTGTGTTTAGATTGGCGTCCTGAGCGTTGACATTGGCCCCGTACTTTATCAGGAGAGACATGAGAGCGAGATTTTTTTCTTTGACCGCCCTGGTCAGATAGGTGTCCTGGTTCTCCAGCGGCTGGTTGATGTTTTTGATAAGGATTCCCTGACTGCGCAGGGTCAGGCCGTCTGGAAAAGTCCCCTGGCTGAGATAGGCCATGACCGCCCCCAGAATTAACAGCAGGCAGGTCGCCAGCAGGATTTTGGGCCCTCGGCCTGACTCATCATTGCGATCATCACTGGCGGCCGTAGGTTTTGGCAAATCTAGCGGTGCTTCTTTGACTTCCGGCGCCGGATTTTGCGGTGCAACCGGCTCCGGCCAATTAGGCGTTTCGGCTCTTTTTTCACCCAGATACAATTTTTTACGAGAAGCCGCCAGGGCTATGGGTGTTCCAAAGGACTTTTCAATCAAGCTGTTGTATTCCAGCCAGTTGTCGTCGTCCAGCTGTTCGGGTGATTCAATCAAGGTCAGCAAAGCCTGGAAAGGCGCTATCAGCTGCTCAAGCTCGCCCATGCTAACCAAAAGGCTTTCATAATCCAGTTCGATAAGCTGCTCTTTAAGATCCCGGGCCATTGATTTGCAGTGACCGAGCGGCTCTTCATAGAGAGGAGTGGAGGCCTGTACCTGGTTGATCCTTTCCAGCAAGGGGAGCAGGCGGTTTCTTTTGGCTTGATGAGCCGCTTCATATTCCTGGGCCAGCCGTTTTTCAACGATTCGTTCCATGCTTCGCAGCGAGTCGGGCAGAGCCTCGTCTTCGGCTTTTAAGCCCAAATCCTGCAGGCGTTTTTTTAACAGGGAGAACTCAGCCCGGGCCGAGGCAATGGCGGCCAGCAGTTCTTCAGAAGGAGGAACGCCTCTGGATATTACATCATCGGCATTTTGGGACAACAGCTGTCCCAATTCCTGATAGGCTGCCAAGCTGCTTTTTATCTGCTCCAGGACCTGGTTTAGCTCATCAACCATGACCTTTTCCCTTTCTTTTATTTATAATTCATGCTCTATGGTAAAAATTCGACCCTGGAAACGGGTTTCCTGCTAGCCTGACTGGGTCCGAGCCGGTTTTAGATGCAGGATCCTGGAATGGAAGGTTTATCTATGCTATTCTTCAAACATGGGATCGTAAACGGTGAAGGAAGTGACGTCAATGCCCGGGCTAAATGATTCAGGCTCAAAACATAGGGCTGATTCGGCCTTGAGCAGGATTATGGTGTTTGCTCCCCACCCCGATGACGATGTGCTGGGATGTGGGGGCAGTATTGTCAAACATAGGAGGAAAGGCCGGCAGGTCCGGGTGGTTTACCTGACTTCGGGAGAAGCGGGAAGTCCGGGTTTTCATCCGGGCGGCTTGAACAGGGTCCGGGAAGAGGAAGCCGCCCGGGCCCTGCGCGTGCTGGATGTGACGGACCCTGTATTCCTGGGTCTGCCCGATGGGGGAATTGAGATCAATGCCCTCAGTTTGGATGCGGTGGTTAAGCTGCTGCGCCAGGAAAGGCCGGAAATGATATACCTGCCGCATGCCCGTGATGTTCACCGCGATCATCTGAAAACCCATGAACTGGTTTTGGAAGCCTGCCGACGGGCGGCCGGCCCCTGGCATCCGCAGTGTGGAGAGCAGGCCTGGGAGGTGGGCTGGATCTTGGCCTACGAGGTGTGGGCTCCCCTGGGGGAAGTGAATATGGTAGAGGATATCAGTCCCTTTATAGAGATAAAAATTGAAGCAATGCGCAGGCATAAAAGCCAGCTTGAGCACATCGCCTATGATGAAGGCATCAGAGGCTTGAACCGTTTTCGGGGAATCAGTTCCGGCAGGGGAGAGTATTGTGAATGTTTTCAGGTATTGAAGGCCGCCCTTTAGAGGGCGGGGCATCAGGACCCGACCGGGTTCTGATGCTGGCGCCTTTTCGCCGCCAGCAGCGGGGCAATGCCATAACCGTGGAACGATTATACCGGGGGTTGCTTGAGCAGGGATACCGGGTCGAGGTTGAAGCATTGGAAGACGAAACCTGCTGGGCTCGTATTGCCAGAGCCCTGGAACAAAATCGTTACCGTTTTGTGCATGGCTTTAACGCCTATTATATATCCGAGGCTTTTAAGCGAGTGCCGCAGCTAGCCGGCTGGCCGCTTTTATTGACCACCACCGGAACCGACTTGCACTACGGATTGCGCGGGCCCAAAACCCGAGAGCTGCGGGATATAATTGTAAAAGCGGCCTATACCGTGGTATTCAACCCGCAATTCAAAACCCTGCTGGAGTTTGTTCCCGATTTTGAAAACCGGGTAGTGAGCATCCCTCAGGGGGTGTGGTTGGAGACTGCTGAATCCTGGCAGCGCCGTCAATTGGACCTGGCCGATAATGATACGGTTTTTATCCTGCCCAGCGGTTTAAGGCCGGTCAAAAACCTGGATTTGGCCATCGCTGGTTTAGCCCTGATTAAGCCCGAACTCCCCGATCTCAAGCTGCTGATTGTGGGAGCCGCGATAGATCACGGCTATGCGGAAAGCTTTTTAGCCAAAGTAGCTGATTGGCCCTGGGTTTTGTATCTGGGTGAAATACCCCACCGCCAGATGGCCAGCCTCTACCTCCTGGGAGATGTCGTGGTTAATAGCTCCCTGGCCGAAGGACAGCCCCAGGCGGCACTGGAAGCCATGAGTCTTGGCCGGCCGGCTCTCTTGAGCGCCGTTCCCGGCAACCTGGGCATCATGGAGCATGGCCGCCAGGGCTACTACTTTGCGAGCCCCGAACAGCTGGCCGAATACGCGCTGGAGCTGGCCAAATCACCTGAAAAACGACTGATCATGGGAGCAAGCGCCCGGGATTTGACCAGCCGTTGTTTTTCGCTCACAGCTGAAGTTGATGCTTATAAGCATTTATATGGCATCATGTTCAAACAGCGTAAGGGCTATTGTGAAAACTGCTAAAACCATAATCTGCTCAGGGCCCGGATAGGTTATAATGGTAAAGATAAATTGCAGATCAAAAGGAGTTGCCATGCACATTCACGTCCTGGCCAGCGGCAGCACGGGCAATGCCGTTCTATTTTCCCTGGGGGATAATCTCATCTTGATTGACGCCGGAGTCAGCGCCCGGCGTATTGAAAGGGGAATGGCAGCCGTCGGCTACCGGGCAGGTGATTTAAACGCCATCCTCGTTACCCATGAACACCAGGATCACATCGCCGGACTGGAAGTTCTGGCCCGGAGGCACTGCATTCCGGTGTATACCCGGCCCAAGACCTGGAAGGTTCTGGCCTGCCGGGACAAAATACCGCCCGCTTGTGTAAAGGAGATAGACGGGGAGGTAAACATTAAAGGAGTACATATCGAGGCCTTTCCCCTGCCCCATGATGCGGTTGATCCGGTCGGTTTTTGCCTCTACCACAGGAATAAAAAGGTCGTCCTGGCCACCGACCTGGGCACCATTACCGAGCCGGTCGAAGGAGCTCTGGCTATGGCTGATGCTCTGGTTCTGGAGAGCAATCATGATCCGGAGATGCTGGCAAACGGCCCCTATCCGGCCTTCCTCAAGAAGCGAATCAAAGGCGCCTACGGTCATCTTTCCAACCAGCAGGCCGCCCTGCTTTTAACCCGCATCCCCCGACCCCCGGTTATGCAAGTGCTTCTGGCCCACCTCAGCCAGCAAAATAATACGCCCCGGTT
>Ga0228536_1000911_pt1 | contig 39244 bp, 32 predicted proteins | sample SJ1Smetagenome_FD_168611 | JGI IMG/M metagenome (GOLD analysis project Ga0228536, IMG submission 168611) | Enriched culture of PCE-dechlorinating microbial communities from Ithaca, New York, USA - SJ1.S | ecosystem: Engineered > Modeled > Simulated communities (microbial... > Unclassified...
CCTCGGACTGTTTGCAATCAGTAGATGATTTGGAAGCCAGCTACCGAACAAAGGCACAGAAACATTATAAAGGCTATGTGGCCAACCTTACCGAAACCTGTGATCCTGAAAATGAGCTCCAATTGGTGACCAAAGTCCAGGTGGCGCCCAACAATGTGGATGACACCCGTTTATTGGATGAGGCCTTACCCGAACTCAAAGAACGAACCGAGCTTAAAATACTGTACACAGATGGCGGGTATGGCAGTCCGGAAACAGATGATGCCTTGCGAGAAAACGATGTGGTACAGATCCAGACAGCCATTCGGGGGAGAAGGCCAAGCGCTGAGAAACTGCATTTGTCCTTACAGGAGGGTTCCCACTCCTTACAGGAGGGTTCCCACTCCGATTTTGAGATCAAACAAACTGAGGAAGGGAAACTGACGCAAATCACCTGCCCGCAGGGACAAACGGTGACGGTCAGAGGCAGCAATCAGCGCAAGAGCTTTGTGGCTCACTTTGCCCAAGGCACCTGTCGAACCTGTCCCTTCTCAGAAGCTTGTCCTGCCAGACCAGGCCAACGGGACCCAGGACATCGTTTGTGATTTACGCAAGCCGAGGTGAATGTTGCTCAACGGCGCAGACGGAGCCAAATTCACCAGGAAGAGGGACGGAATCTGAGAGCTGCGGTGGAAGCCACGGTTCGGCAGGTCAAGCATCCCTTCCCGGGGGGCAAGGTGCCTGTGCGGGGACAGTTTAGAGTCACGTGTATGATCCTGGGATCGGCGATGATGGGCAATATTCGGCGCATTCAGCAGTATAAAACGAGGAAAGCAGAGCAAATCAACACAGAAATCTCAAAGAGAGGGGCCGAAGGCGCTCAGGTAAGTTCTTTTTGTCTATTTTTCGACAACTTCATTCGCGCCCTTTCGAACTATTTCGGAGTTCAAAAATGGGTGTTTGGTTGTTAAAGTTCGGGTTTTTGCAGTAGAGTCATTTATGCATGGACACACGAGCGAAATTTAAGCAATACGGAATGGATCAGCCACAACTATTACCCCCCAGCCTGGATGAGTTGATCCCTGAAAAGCACATCGTGCGGGTGATCAATGAGCTAATTGATCAGCTGGACCTTGAGGCAATAGAAAGTAGTTACAAAGGCGGAGGGACGAGCAGTTATGCTCCGAGGATGCTGCTGAAACTGATTGTGTATGCCTATGCAGAAAAGAACTACTCAGGGCGCCAGATAGCCAAGTTGGTGCGGGAGAACATACTTTACATGTGGCTAAGTGGGGGGAACCGGCCTGACTTTCGGACGATCAACCGCTTTCGGAGTGAACGTCTGAAGGGGAAGATCCAGGGTGTGTTCACGGAAGTGCTGGAAAAGTTAATTGAAGGCGGATACGTCAAACTGGAACACTATTTTCTGGATGGGACCAAGATTGAAGCCAATGCCAACCGGTATAGCTTTGTATGGAAGAAAAGCACCCACAACCGACGCAAACAGTTGGAACAAAAGGTGAGTGAGTTGTTTGAAAAGATAGATCGACTGCAGGCTGAGGAAGACGCAGAATATGGGGATGAAGATCTGGAAGAACTGGGTGGAGACAAAGGGCTCGACAGTGAAGCCCTGCAGGAACTAGCCAAACGTCTGGATCAAATATTGGCAGATAAGCCTGAGCCAAAAGAAGCTCGGGAAGTCAAAAAAACGAAGAAACAGATTGAGGATGACCTCTTGCCCAGACTGATCAAATACGAACAGTATGAAGCCATGCCGGGAGATCGGAACTCCTGTTCCAAGACCGATGCGGACGCGACCTTTATGCAGATGAAAGAGGACCACATGCGTAACCGCAGCCTGAAGGCTGGCTACAACGTGCAGGTGGGAACGGAAGGGCAATACATTGTTGGCTTCAGCGTGCATTAGAACGCTTCTGACAACGTCACCGTACGTGCCCACCTGGAACAACTGAAAAACAACTTGAAACGGCTGCCTGCGACTTGGGTGGCTGATGCTGGCTATGGTAATGAAGAGAATTATGTTTTCCTGGAAAAAGAGGAAGTGGAAGCTTATCTCAAGTATCCTGGATTTGATCGTGAAAAGCAGAAAAGAGCCAAGTTAAGTGAGAAAGAAAAGCATCAGTCCAGACACTTCAAACTGCAACCAGATCAGGACATCTATCTCTGTCCTCAGGGAAAGACACTGCATTTTGAAAAAGAAGTCGAGGAAGTCAATGCCACAGGATATCGTAGTTTGAAGCGGGAGTACCGCTGCCGGGATTGTGAGGGTTGTGTTGTCAAGGATATCGGTAGTCCAAAATCGACCCGGGGGAGAACACTAAGCATAGGGCCGGAGTTGGTCCGTTTACGCGGGATTGCCTTCAAGAAACTCACCAGTGAGATTGGGGTGAAATTAAGAAAAAGGAGAATGGCTGAGGTTGAAGCCGTCTTTGGGTTACTGAAACAGAATTGAAGGTTTAGAAGGTTCAATCTGAGAGGCCTTGAGAAGGTTGAGGTTGAGTGGGGAATCCTGAGTATGGCACACAATATCAAGAAGATGGCGGCTGGGTAGACCGCTATTTTTTTGTTTTGTCTGTTTCCTTACCAAATCTAGACAAAAAAGAGGCTGATCCTACTTGCTTTTGGGTCAGCCTCCCTACGTGGCTCTCCCGGTTTTCAGCGATCCCTGTAGGGAACAGGCTGGCCTGTTCCTCGCCAGTTCGCCCAATGTAAAATTAGGTTGACACTGGCCTCAACCCTACATGGGGTCGTTGAGAAAATATAAACCATCACCTCAAACAAAATGTAAACCATCCCCCCAAACAAAAAAATGACAATCATGGTTCAATCCGGCGCTACCGCTAATTTTCCGAGTACAAAAAAAGGCGCTCGAGCAATTTGAGCGCCTTTTCATCAAAACGAATGAATATTATCCTGCCTGGAACTCGGCTCCGCGGTGGAGAGCCTCAATGTTCATCGGGATGAACCTCTTCAGGCGGGCAGCCGTATGGGCTTCGAGGGCACCTTCGAGCGCGCCCTCCTCGAGCAAATGCATGTTGCCTTCCAGGGCGCCCAGCAGCACCATGTTGGCAGCGCGTTCGTTGCCAATTTCCCGGGCAATCGTGCTGGCAGGCACCATCAGGACATGAATATCGTCGCGAACAGCCGCGCGATTGACCATGTTTTCATTCACGATCAGGTAACCGCCTGGTTTGATCAATGGTTCGTATTTGTCGAGTGAGGGCAGGTTCATCGCAATCACAGCGGTGGGGTGGAGAGCAGTCGGCGAACCGATCTCGTCATCCGAGATCACAACGGTGCAGTTGGCTGTGCCGCCGCGCATCTCAGGACCATAAGAAGGGATCCAGGTGACATGTTTTCCTTCATCCATGGCAGCATATGCCATCAGCTGACCAGCATAAAGCGTGCCCTGACCGCCAAAACCCGAAATGATAATTTCAGCTTGCATGCTAATTTCCTCCAATCTTCATATCGCTCACAGCGGTGGAAACCTTGAAATCGCCAACGGGGTAATATGGCAGCATGTGCTCAGCCAGCCACTTACGGGCGTTTGTGGTGCTCAGGCCCCAGTTGGTGGGGCAAATGGAGAGCAGCTCAACCATTGAGAAACCCAGCCCCTGTTTTTGCACTTCAAAGGCGGTGCGGATGGCACGTTTTGCATTGCGAATACCGCGCGAGTCATGGAGAGTACGGCGTGCCACAAAGGCAGCGCCATCCAGGGTGGCAAGCAGCTCAGCAGTGCGGATGGGGTAACCCTGGGTTTCCACGTCGCGCCCGAGGGGAGAAGAGGAGGTTTTTTGACCGGGGAGCGTGGTTGGAGCCATCTGACCGCCGGTCATGCCGTAGTTGGTGTTGTTGATGAAAATGACCGTGATCTGCTCACCGCGCGAAGCGGCGGCCACGATTTCGCCCATACCCATCGAAGCCAGGTCGCCATCACCCTGGTAGGTGAAGAGGATCTTGCCGGGCAAGGTGCGCTTGATGCCGGTTGCCATGGCAGGCGCACGCCCATGGGCAGCTTCGACAAAGTCAAAACTGAAATAGTTGTAGGCAAAAACGGCGCAGCCCACGGGGGCAACGCCGATCGTGTTCTTCAGTTCGCCCATTTCTTCGAGCACTTCCGCGATCAGGCGATGCGCTACGCCGTGCGTGCAGCCCGGGCAGTAGTGAGTGACGCGGTCGGTGAAACCAAGCGGGCGCTTATAGACAACTTTAACATCTGTTTCAGTCATGATCTACTCTCCTGTTCCCACGAGCTCGCGCATATTAGCCAGCCACTTGCCGCGTGCGTCTGCGTTTACATCGTGCTCGCCATTCACCAGGTCATTGATGGCGTTGGCAATTTCGTCAGGATAAGGAACCATACCGCCCATGCGACCGTAGAAATCCACGGGCACCCGGCGGGCAGCGATGGAAACGACATCATCCAACATCTGACCATTGCTCATTTCTACCACCAGGAAACCCTTGACCCTGTCAGCCAGTTCATCAACCATCTTGGTGGGGAAGGGCGAAAGACTGATAGGGCGCAACAGACCGATCTTGAGACCCTGCTCGCGGGCAGCACGTACCGCTGTCAGGGCAATACGGCCGGCAGTTCCATAACCAATCACAACATATTCAGCATCATCCAGATAGTAGCCCTTGTCGCGCACTTCGTTCTTTTCAACTTCTTCCCAGCGAGTCATCATCTTGACGTTGAATTGTTCCTGGTTGGGAGGGTCGATGTTGATCGAGGTCATCACGACGTGTTCTTTAGAATCAGGGCTTCCAACAGCCCAGGCAGGCGGCGTATTGCGCAGGGGTTGGAACTCGGGCAGTTGCACAGGTTCCATCATCTGCCCCAAAGAGCCATCCAGCAGCAGGCAGACGACCATGCGGTATTTCTCAGCGAGATCAAAAGCCAGACTTGTAAGATCGACGGCTTCCTGCACGGAGGCTGGGGCGAGTACAATCAGGTGATATTCTCCATGCCCTCCGCCATGGACCAGCTGGGTATAGTCAGCCTGAGAGGGGGCGATGTTGCCCAAGCCCGGGCCACCGCGGACAACGTCCACAATGACGGCGGGCAGTTCGGTGCCGGAGATGTAGGAAATCCCTTCCTGCATCAGGCTGACGCCAGGGCTGGAGCTGGAGGTCATGGTGCGCAAGCCAGTGCAGGCGGCACCATATACCATGTTGATGGCGCCGAGTTCGCTCTCAGCCTGCACAAAAGCACGCCCAAGTTCGGGCATGCGCGCGCTGAGATGCTCGAGCAGCTCGGTTTGGGGGGTAATTGGATAGCCAAAGTATGAAACCAATCCCACGCGTAAGGCAGTCTCAGCAATGGCAATGTTACCTTTGATCAGTTCAAGTGCCATTACGCGCCCTCCCCTTCTTTTTCAGTGCCAGGACGCACACCGCGGAAAACCGTGATTGCCGCATCGGGGCAAACCACAGCACAGATGCCGCAACCAGTGCAGTTTTCGGGGTGAATCATGTAAGCGGGGTGATAGCCCTTCGGAGTCAATCGGCTCAGGTCAATCGCGAGCGTTTGCGTGGGGCAATCGGTGACGCAGGTCTCACAAGCCTTACAATACAGTTCGTTAATTTCTACCCATCCCTTGGGTGGCATGCACATCCTCCTGATAAGTAATAGTTTCTGCCATATTGGGTGAGCATGGCAGCTTGACTTCCTTAGTATATCGCAAAAGGACAAGCGGGTTAGGGGTTGGGGATTGGAATTTGCCGCGGATTCTGGATTGTACCTGGAATGCCAGATTATTAATCAACTATCCTAAACAAAATGCGAACCATCAATATCAAAACAGCCCGCATCAACTAAAACTCGGTTGGGACACGCAGGGTCGATGGCCGCGCAAAGCCTCCCCCTGCAAGAGGTCTCGAACCGATACCATGAGGAACAGGCAGGCCAGTTCCCTACGTAAAGAGCGTGCCCTTGTAGGTCGGAATCGGCAGCAGGTGTGTTTCGGAGACCTTGCTGAGGAAAATACCGACGTTGTCAGACCACTATTTTGAAGGGATGTGGTTTTCCGAGAAGTGGCTGAAGGCTCTTCTGACAGTGTCATCGCATATCAGTTCAATTGTACCTGCCTAAGCCAGGACTCCGCGAGATTCTATATAGTGTCCGACAATCTTTTTCCGGGAAAGAATCTAACTTTACTTTACAGTGGTCAAGGTAAAGACGACACGTTCCACCTGGCAAGATACTTGCAACTTACTACTTAATAGCATCTATCATTTAAGGTGGACTTATGAGTCAACAAACTTACACACCAAATACTGAGCCATCGCCGCGTAAAAACCACGCGACAAAACTTTGGATTCCAATCATTCTCCTGGCGCTTGTGGCGGTTTATTTGATTTTCAGTGAGAATTCGATTAAGTCCCCCAAGGAAATTATTATCCCAACCCCTCCGCTCGAGCAGCAAACGCCGCTTGAAACCCTGCTGTATACCCAACTGCCTGAGCTGATCCACAACGTGGGCGAAGACAATTGGACCTTAGACAACGTTCAGTTCAACGAGGCCAGAACCCAGGCCGTGTTGTGGATGGCAGAAAACAGCCCCGAAACCGGTGAGACGCTCGCCAGAGAGCCGGAACTCGTGCTGGCTATCTGGGATGAAGCCGCTGGCAGCTGGAATTTGCACCTTACTTCGGATCCGGAGTTTAACGATTTCTTTTTGACCACCGATTTTAAAGATGACGAGATCGCAGATCGCTTCAATTTCGAAGCTGATCCAAAAGCCGGACCGATCTCGGTGGTGTATGGGGGCTACAAACTGCCCTGGCAGGGAGGACTGACAAAGCGCCTGACCTGGTCGGTAGGACATTCCTCCTGCACTCCGACCTATTATTGCACTCACGCGTTCGATTTTGCTGATGGAACCATGTTTGATTTGACTGCGGCTAAGGGTGGCTATGTTTATCATTGGCGCGACACCTGCAACAACGGAGACTCAGGCTGCACCAACAGTATCACCCTGCAGGACCGCACCACCAACCCCTGGACCTACCAGATCTACCTGCACATAGCCAAAAACAGCATCCCTTCAATGGTAAAAATCAGAGGCGTGTATGTTTCGCAGGGCATGAAGATCGCAAAAGTGGACGACACAGGCGCCAGCACCGGGCATCATGTGCATCTGATGGTGGTTGAACAAACAACGCTCAATGCTTGCACAAATTACTGCTTCGGCAAGGCGATGGACATCACCTTCAGAGATGTGGATATCAACTGGGATGCCACCACTCAGGGCGGCCGCCCGCGGCTTGTAGAAGAAGCTGCGCGGTACGGAGGACAGGGACAGAAGTATTATGTAAGTGGGAACTTCATTACTGAGCTTCAATATAAATATATTCTTTTCCCCATATATAAGAATTCTGAGCGCTAAAATTGTTTTTCAACACCCTCTGGCAAGCAATTTGCACTACAGAGTATAATGAGGTCCTATGCAGCCATACAAGATGCCCGAAGCCGGCATCGTTAACTCTCCCGAAACATACCAGCAAATGCTGGCGCATTTAGCCACCCAGGATACCATTGCGATTGACACCGAATCCAACAGCTTGCATGCCTATCATGAGCGGGTTTGCCTGATTCAACTTTCCAGCCAGGAGCGCGACTTCCTGCTGGATCCATTTGCCTTCAAGGATCTGAGTGAATTGGGCAAGCTTTTTGCCCGCTCGGACATCCAGAAAATCTTCCATGCCGGGGATTATGATGTTGCCTGCCTCAAGCGGGACTTCGACTTTACCTTCCATAACATCTTTGACACCATGATTGCGGCAACTGCTCTGGCGGAGCCCAACCTGGGATTCGCGGCGTTGATTGAAAAGTATTTTGGTTTTGTTCTTGATAAAAAGTACCAGCGGGCAAACTGGGGGGAAAGACCGTTGAAGCCTGAAATGCTCAGATACGCGCAGTACGATTCACACTTTCTCATCCCCTTGCGCGGAGTCTTGCTGCCCCAGCTTGAGGAAAGTGGGCGTCTGCAGCTCGTTTTGGAAGAGGGTGATGGCATGGCGCGCCTGGTTAAGCCGAGTGAGCCGCACCGTGAGGATATCTGGCGCGTCAAAGGCGCGCAGGATCTCTCCTCTGATGCACTCTCGCTGCTTGGCGCGTTGAATCACCTGCGGGAAACGATTGCAAGCAAACGCGACGTTCCGCCCTTTAAGGTGTTTTCAGACCGGGCTCTAATCGAAATTGCCCAGACGCAACCTCACTATATCCAGGAGCTTGGTCTTCTACCTTCACTGCCAGAACGCCACGTCAGGCGCTATGGCAGCTTGCTGATGCAAGCCATCCAGGATTGGCGCGAAAACCCCCAAAAAGTCAGCTCTCGCCGAAATCATCGCCTGAGCGATGCCGAAATGAAGCGACGCGACGCCCTCTCAAACTGGAGGAAACAGGCAGGTTTGAAAGAGGGTCTGCCTTCGAATGCGATCATTTCCCGTGAATTGATGGACCGCCTGGCACATCTGGAGTTCTCAAATAAGGCTGAGCTTGAAGAGGCGATGAGATATTTCCCCTATCGATATGAACGTTATGGGGATGCTATTTTTCAGGTACTGGAAAGGACAAAGGAATGAAATTTACAGTTCTCGGCGCAGCTCAAACCGTAACCGGTTCAATGCATCTGATCGAACACGAGGGGCATAAACTTCTGATCGATTGTGGAACCTTTCAGGGCAAGCGCGAAGAATCTTATTTTGTCAATCTTCACTTTCCCTTTGACCCCAGCCAAATTGACGCGATGATCCTCTCGCATGCTCACATCGACCACAGCGGCAACATCCCCAACCTGGTCAAGCAGGGGTACAGGGGCAAAATTTTCACTACCGATGCCAGCGAGGATCTGGCGGATATTATGCTGAGGGATTCCGGACACATCCAGGAAAGCGATATCAAGTATGTCAATAAAAAACGCCGCAAGAAGGGCGAACGCGCGCTGGAACCGATCTATACTCAAAAAGACGCGATCGAGGCGATGCCCTACTTTCAAAGTGTCTGGTATCAGGAAAAATTTGAGCCCATTCCGGGTGTGACTGCCCAGTTGGTGGATGCGGGGCACATCCTTGGCTCGGCTGCTGTCATTTTGGATTATCTTGATGACAAGGGAGAACCGAAGCGGTTGTGGTTTTCGGGTGATATTGGCAGGCAGGATACCCCCATTTTGCGTGATCCCGTGCTGCCCACAGGGGCGGAAACGCTTGTGATGGAGTGTACCTACGGCGACAAACCGCACGACTCGATGGACGATGCTTATGGTGAGTTTGTTGATGCTGTAAAGCGCACAATCAGACGCGGCGGAAAGGTGATCGTGCCGGCTTTTGCTATCGGGCGCACGCAAAACCTGACCTACTTCCTCAGCCAGGCAATGGACGACGGCTTGATTCCCGAAGTTCCAGTGGTGGTGGACAGCCCGCTGGCGGTTAATGCCTCCATGTTGTACCGTAAACACACCGAATGTTTTGACGACGAAACCTGGCAGTATATTGCCGAACACCGCATGCAGGGATTGGATTTCCACAACGTGATTTACACCATGTCGGTCGATGAATCCAAGGCTCTCAACGAATGGAATGAGCCGATGATCATCATCTCAGCCTCCGGCATGGCGGAAAGCGGTCGGATCCTGCACCACCTGAAGAACAATATCGAGGACGGACGCAACACCATCCTGATCATCTCGTGGCAGGCACCCTACACGCTTGGACGGCGCCTGGCGGACCGGGAACGCAAGGTGAAGATTTTTGGTGAAGAGTATTACCGCAAGGCGGAGGTGGTGACCATTGGCGGGCTGAGCGCGCACGCTGGGCAGACCGGGCTGGTGGAATATGCCCTGTCAACCAAAGGCACCGTAAAGCGGATAATCCTCTTCCATGGTGAGCCGGAAAAAGCCCGGGCTTTGATCGACAAGATGGCTGAGCACCCAGAGCTGCCAGTACCGGTGATCGCTGAAAAAGGGCAGGAGTTCGACCTTTAAGGTATAATCTGAAACCTGTTGGAGAGATGCCGGAGTGGTTGATCGGGGCGGTCTCGAAAACCGTTATGGGTCTTGTACCCATCGTGGGTTCGAACCCCACTCTCTCCGCCTGAAGATGCCGCAATCCCGCGGCATTTTTTTGAAATGATGTAGCGCGCGGCGAGATTGCCCCGATATTGGTATACCCGCCATTCACCTAAAACCTTCATTTGTCATCCTGAACGCAGTGAAGGATCTTATCCTTGACAATTAGATTCTTCGCAAAAAGCCAACCCACCAATATTGCTCCGACACCAGTGGACCATAATACTCGTAGGTCGGAATGAGCCTCACTTGCTCACTCCGACAATATAACTGGGGAATTCATTGTCATCCCGAATTTCCTTGTCATCCTGAACGCAGTGAAGGATCTTATCCTTAACAAGTAGACTCTTCGCAAAAGCCTGTAGGGTGGGTTGGCGTAAAAAGAAGTTGACATTTGAGAAATCTAAAAAAGCCAACCCACCATTAACGGGCGCGACTATGCGGTGGGTTGTCTATAGCAGGGATTAAGCTGGAACAGACTCCGTGACGCCAACCCACCCTACAAATCCTATACCTGTCATCGCGAGGAGCGAAGCGACGTGGCGATCTCAGACACATACAGATGCATCCTGCTCGAAGAGTATGCAGACTTCAACTCGACAGATTAGTGGGAACCCTGTTGTCATCCTGAACGCAGTTCGCTTTGTCGGAGTGAGCCCGCAACAGTCTTATAAGAAACAAACATCATTTGGCGGTCTCATTCCGACCTACTTCGCTGGTACTTCGTCCGGCCTACAAGCGGTGGGTCTTGTCATCCTGAACGCAGTGAAGGATATTTTCCTTAACAAGTAGATTCTTCGCAAAAGAGGCTCAGAATGACAGGGCTTGAGCCGCAGACTGTTTTATGCCAATGGAGCGCTGCTGCGGGGTTCAATCTCCGGTTCAATCCGGCCGATTTTCAGTTTCTCAAAAAGCAGCGGACTGAGGCAAGCGATCCAAATTCCTATCAAAAAGTAGCGGAAGTAGCGCAAAACCATGCTGACCAGCCCCGGATCATCGGGGAAGAACGATCCCAACCCAGCGTAGATGGCGATCACGCCGACAATCCCAACCAGGTAGCGCAGAATGCGCTGCCAAGTGCCAAAGTTACTCTGGATCACACCCCGGCGTGCCCTGAGCCAGGCAAATCCTCCCAGCATACCAAACCATAAGCCGCTGGTCATAAGCGCGCCATCGAGCGAAAGCGGGTCCACATCTCCGGCGCGCGCTGCCCACTCAGTTGGCATCTGCCAGTCACTGGAAAGCGCAATAACCAACGCGTTCAAACCGATAATAAAGAGCGAGCTGAAGAAGGCCAGTAAGAGTTGGTTTGTAAGCGACTGTTTTTTCAACCAGGCACCGATTGGTTTGTGCAACTTACTGAAGGCCAGCAACAGCAAAAGCCCCAAAAGCAGCCCGAGCAACACGTCGCTTAGGAAGTGCACCCCCAAAACCAGGCGGGAGGTGGCGATCAGCAGCACCATCACGCCTGCAAACAAAATCACTTTGCGATTCTTGGTTTCAATCGCGCTCCAGCCCCAGACAGCGGTGGAGTTCATGGCGTGTCCGGAAGGGATGCCAAAAGAGGATTCGTGCACGCCCGGGACGATCTTGTCGCTGATCCAGTAGGGACGCGGTCCCTTGAGCAGCACTTTGAAGAAACCGTTAAAGCAGGTACTGGAAAGCAGCATAACGCCGATGCGCAAGCCAGCCCAGGCATCCACACACCAGTAAATGGTGGGCATAAAGAGGATGTAGAAGATTTCATTTCCGAGCACGGTGATGATGCCCATGAGGCTCTGCAAAATGGAGCCCAGAGATTGCAAAAAAAGATTAACTACCAGTTCGGCTTGATTAACAAGGTCCATTGTAGTGTTGTCCCTTCTGAATATGTGAAGCTGTCAAAAAAGAGCCCGAAGGCTCTTTATCCCTTATGAGCAAATCAATCTAATTGTTCGGATGGCTCAACCATTCCCTCGAGGACTATTTCCATTCCCATGGTGTGCGCGCAGACACCGCGCCCCTGGAAGTAATTGCATGTGCAATTCCACTTGCCGTGATCATAAGTGACCGTGTGGTCATTGTTTTCTCCGCGGATTTTGGCTTCAAATGTGTTGATAGTGATGCGATCTTTTTCTTCTGCGTAGCGTTTTGCTTTTTCGATCTTACCAATTAAACCGCTGTCCATCATATTTTTGCTACTCCGTTTCAGTTATTTTTTAAAAGAAAAACACGCGCCGTACAACGTTGGCGTGTGTTCCTGTCCATACCACAAGCTTGGAACTGATCATCGTATCAGGCTAACTCCTGCATACCTACATTATAGCCGGTGAGGACCAATTTTTCAATTCGAAATTACCCGGGTTTTGCGCTCACGCGGCGATTAATTTCAAAATTGGATCGCGTTTTGGTCATTTGATGGGTGTGCATAGGGTATACTTCTAAAAATCCATATTGTTTTCATTGAGGAGGAGCTATGAAAAAGAGCCGCCAAACCCCCCGTGTTTTTCTCCCAGCTTTGCTGCTTCTGACTTTGATGCCTTTTGCTTTGGCCGGCTGCACCCAAACGGACAATCCAGCCGACACGAGCAGGCGTTGGGTGTCGATTGTGATGGGCATTTTACTCCTGCTGGCTTACCTGGGATTAGTTGTTTACCTCTGGCGCGTTGGCAAGCTCAGCGCCTGGTTCGCTGCCGGCAGCTCAGCGGCCCGCCTGAAAACCCAGGACGCACGCCTCAAGGGCGACCTGAAAGGGCTGGAGCGCGATAAAGCCGCCCTTCTGGACGAACTCGGCGAGAAAGCCTGGGCAGCCAGGGTCAGCGACCCAAGCTACGAGAGCGCATATAACCAGCTGCTGACGGTTCAGGGGCAGATCGATGGTGCGGCTGATCACCGGCGTTCCCTTGAAGAGAAAAAAGCAGACCTGGATCTGCAGCGTAAGGCCGTGGTTGAGCGCTTTGATCAGCAGATTGAGGCCTTGAAAAGCCAACAGAAGAATGTAGATCGCGACCTAAACGAAGCAAAAAATCGCGTGCGGGCACTTGAATCCGACCTGGATGCTGCCGCGCAGGAAAAGATCCGCTTTCAGCGGGAAGTGAAAGACACGCGCGGGCGCATCATCGAGATGGAACGCTCGGATGACCCCGCAAAAGTGGAGCAGCTCAGCGAACTAAACAGCCGCTTGAGCAGCTTGACTACATCCCTCTTGGATGCCACCAACGCCGAGCCGGAATTGGCGGCGCAGCTTCCCGCTCTGCAAAACCAGGCATTGGCTTTGAGCACCCAGCTTAACGATTTGCAAGGTCAGATCCAGGCTCTGGAAGGCGACCTGAAGAGCGAGTTGCTCCCCCTCGACGACCAGCTTGAATCCCTCGAAAAGCAGATCAAAACCAAAACCAGCGAGATCAAAAGCTTTGGTGAGCAGCTTGCTCCAATGGCAAAGGCTCTGGGCGCTCAGGTTGAGAAATCCCGACCGCTCTCACCCGATCTGACTGAGCTTTATCAAAAGCTGGATATGATCCTCAGCAAGGTCGATTTCAAGTCGCAAGCCAAAGAGGACGTTTCGAGTAACCTTGGCACGGTTGATAAGACCGCCTCTCTCAATTTCTACGTCCTGCTGCTGATTGGCGTGCTCATCATCGTCCTGGCGATCCTGCTCCTCACCGGAGTGATCTGATCCCCAGGTCCATTTTTCCCTGAGTTTACAACCCTGTTGTAGGAGGATATCCCCTTGCCTGAATACACTGAAAGCACCAGACCGACCCTTGAATCACTGACACTTGAAGAGAAAGCCTGGCTGATTTCAGGCGGAGGGGATTTTTGGCACACGCGTGAGATCCCGCGGCTGGGGATCCCAGCGCTGACTTTGCAAGATGGCCCCCACGGCTTGCGAAGAGTGATTCCAAAGTCAGGTCAAACCGGTCTTGAGGAGAGTTTCCCTGCCACCAGCTACCCGAGTCTTTCGGCGGTGGCCTGTTCCTTTGACCGGGATCTGGTTTTTGAGCTTGGGCAGGCGCTTGGCACGGAGGCGAAAGCCGCCGGGGTGGATGTATTGCTGGCGCCGGGCGTGAACATCAAGCGCCATCCCCTCTGCGGGCGCAACTTTGAGTACTTTTCGGAAGATCCCCTGGTGGCAGGCGAACTGGCAAGCGCCTACATCAGCGGCGTCCAGAGCCAGGGCACGGCAGTCAGCCTGAAGCACTTCGCCGCCAACAACCAGGAATTTGCCCGCATGATCAACAGCTCAGTCATCGATGAGCGCGCCCTGCGCGAGATCTATCTCAAACCGTTTGAGATCACCATCCGCAAGGCACAGCCCTGGACAGTTATGAGTTCATATAACAAGCTCAATGGCACCTACACCAGCGAGCACGCAGCCCTTCTGACCAAGATTGCACGGCAGGAATGGGGCTTTGAAGGCTTATTCATGACCGATTGGGGCGGCATGAACGACCGCGCCAGTGCTATCCCCGCCGGCACAGACCTGGAGATGCCCCCGGTTGGGCAGTTCGGTGTGGATCGCATCCTTGAGGGGGTGAAGTCGGGGAGGATCGCGGAAAGCGACCTGAACCGGGCGGTTGGCAAGCTCTTGGAGCTGATCGACAAGGTGCGCGGAGAGCGCGAGCCTGCCAAAACCTGGCAAGCCGCAGATTTTGACGCTGTCGCGAAGAAAGTCGCGCTCGGTTCTGCCGTTTTGCTGAAAAATGAGCAAGGTATCCTGCCGCTTTTGACAGATTTGAAGGTGGCGGTGATCGGCGCGATGGCGGAAAAGCCGCACTACCAGGGGGTGGGCAGCAGCCGTGTGAACCCACGGCGGATGGTGTCCTTCGTGGATGCCCTGCGTGAAGAGAAAATGGATTGGCCTTATGCCCGCGGTTATGCCCTGGGCGGCAAGGAAAGCGCGCAGCTGGAGCAGGAAGCACTGGAACTCTGCCGGGGGAAGGACGTGGTTTTGTTCTTTGCCGGCTTGGGCGATACCGAAGAAGCTGAAAGCTACGACCGACTGCACCTGGACCTTCCCGCGGCGCAAAACGCCCTGATCGAGCGCATTTCCTCTGAGAATCCGAATGTGGTGGTGGTGCTGCATGCCGGCTCGCCCGTGCGGCTGCCGTGGCTCGGCAAGGTGAAAGCGGTGCTGCTGCTGGGGCTGGCGGGGCAGATGGGTGGGGCAGCCGCGCTGGATCTGCTTTTGGGGCACGCCAATCCCTGCGGCAAACTGGCGGAAACCTGGCCCCTGGCACTGGAAGATACCCCTGCCTACGGTCAGTTTGGCAAGCGCTTCAATACCCTCTATCGCGAGAGCGTCTTTGTGGGCTATCGCTACTACCAAAGTTTTGCCAGGCAGGTTCAATTCCCGTTTGGTTTTGGGCTTTCTTACACTAACTTTGAGATTGACAACCTCGAAATCAGCCAGCCAAGCCTGGCGCCTGGCGAAACGTTGGAAGTCAGCGTAAGGCTGAGTAACACGGGCTCACGGGTGGGCAAGGAAGTGCTGCAGCTATACGTTTCCCCGCCCGCGTCAGCCATTTTCCGCCCTCAGAAGGAATTGAAAGCTTTCGCGAAAGTTGAACTCGAACCTGGCGAAAGCCGAACGGTCCACTTCAAGCTGGAGCATGGCAATTTCGCGTATTGGAACGCGCTTGTTCACACCTGGCACTGCGAGGCGGGCGAATATCGGCTGATGGTTGGCACCTCTGCTGCTGACACCCCGCTTGAGGTGACCGTTGCGCTGGAGAGCGACCAGCCTGGCGAGCGCGTGCCAGATTACACCCAATCCGCGCCAGGGTATTACGCCTATGGCACTGGCGCTCTGCATACTTCTGATGAGGCTTTTGAAGCCATCTACGGCAGTCCTTTGCCGGTGGAACCGCAGGGGGAACCAAAGGTTTACGACCTTAACTCCACACTTTGGGATGCCCGCAATCGCGTCAGGGGCAAGCTGCTCGCGGTGATCCTTGGCAGGGCTGGCCGCAAAAGAGCTTCAGGTGAAGGTGAATTCCAGGAGGCCAATGACCGCATCGTTGAGGCTTCGATCATGGACGCGCCCTTGCGCTCGTATGCCGTCGGCGGCGCGGAGATGAAAATCCCCGAAGCCATCTCCCTGATCCTGAACGGCAAGGTTTTCAGGGCAGTCAGGAAGTTGTTGGAGAGGTAGGTGCCAGCAAACTGTTGGTAAGCATCGCTGAAAGGGCAGTTAAGCGCTCTTAGGTCTTAGGAGTCAAGGACCTTTTTCAGCGCCTTTAACTGGTTCCCGAATGAAAGACCTTCAAACGGTATTTTGTAATTACGCATATATGGAAGTAGAAATTCCCGATATTTATTGCCAGCAAGAATGATGAATTCATCTTGATCGAGATCAGCATACTTGCTAAGATCAGAAATCACTCCAGAAGCCCAGGCTCGCCTTTCTTGAAATGGCATCTGATTCAAGGTTTTCTCATAGGGGGCAATTCTGTCATTCAGCTTTAGTAACCCGTATTTTGCAGAGAGAATGAATATAAGATCGGGCTTTAGCTTCCTGGCATAAGCAAGATTCTTCACGAATAAATCGCTGATGTAGAGATTTTCAGCTTTCGCAGGATGATCCAATTTGGTTTTTACGCAGGAAATTAATACGATCCGTTTCACAGACCCACTCTTTCGCAACAGCTATTCAAAGGACACGACACACATTCAGGATTGGTTGGGTGGCACCAATTCCTTCCAATTGACCAAAGAGGACCATCAATCATCCCGGGAAACGAAGGGTTGAGCCATTGAGCTGCAGAGGTCGCTTCTTCAGCGCTTAAATCTGCAGACACACCCAATCGATAAAGAACACGCATGGTATGGACATCAGACTTGATATCCATTCGGTTGTGATCAACAAAGGTGAAACTATATGCACTTTCCAGAAGGACCAAGGTCATATTCGCTATCCCGCTGCCTACACCATGTATAGAGAGGAGAACTTTCTTAACATCCATCGCAGTGTTATCTTTCCAGATGTTTTCAGCATGACCAGCAAAGCGATCTACCACAATTCTAGTGATATCGCTGAATGTGTGGGGAGCATCGTTGATGTAACGAGGCTTTTTGGGAAGATCCTTGAAAAGCGAGGTGATTTCATCCATGCGCAAAGCACGGAATCTCAGTGGATCATAATGACCTACCTGGAGGGAGATCCAATAGGGAATAGTCCAGATGACTTCAGCTTTGGTGCCACGATCGAGACAACATGCGGAAATGAAGGCGAATGGGTTATCGTGTATGAGAAGTGTAGCGGCAGGGAAAAGTGCAGGGGTGAGCTCCTCCTGGGCAATCAACGGTTTATAGGATAGAAGGGCTGGGAGGATTGCTTGTCGGTCGACCATTGTTACTCCAACTGTAATTTAGTTAATAAAAAATGAAGCTAATGCTAAACCAACTTTTCTTCGATCAAATCCCATCGATTACGATAGGGGGAGATATCCCATGCATTAGGAGAGGTATGTGGAGGTAGAAGAACTGTCCTTACCTTGCTATCGTTGCGGTTTTGACCCCTCGCCCCAGGCAAGGCAAGCCAGGCAGCATGGTACCTTTTGACATTTAGGGACATAATCAGACTGGGAATAATGTAATACTCGAATTCAGCTGTACTTTGTGGATGGGGTATACCCCCTAACACCCAAAAGAAGTTATCTCCAGTGTAGACTTCCGCCTTTGCGCCAACGCTGCAAGTCCTACCTCCTGGGACAAAGGTTTTAACCTGGATGTGAATAGCTTTTGTACCTGTCAGGTTGGAACAGAGGATATCTGTGTTGGGAGTGTTGCCAAGAGTCACGACTGCAAGGTAACCTCTTCTACAGAGTTCACCTGCAACAAAGAATTGACTTGCATTCGCGCGGGTACTTTTATCAAATGACATTACAACTCCAATTACTGAACCCTATTCTACATACTCCTCATAATCCTCGAGAACTGTATGAGAAAGATTACCCAAATGCTTTTCCCTGGATAACTCGCGGACACTATCGTAAGAAAGATAGGTGCAGTACTGGGATAGAGCCCCTTTTTCCAGAAGAGAGAAAACTGGTCTTTGAATTTCAGAAAACACTTTTTCTTTTCTTTCATCTGGTGCAACTATGTGCAACTTGATATCCATGTTAGGCTGCAGAGCCAACAGATCTGCCATGCGGAGAATTCCGGAATAGATTGATGTTGTGTGTTCAATTTCAAAAGCCCTGACTATGGATCTTCTCTTGAGCCATAATACATCTATCTGCTCGATGGTTTTTATTGTGACTACATCGTAATTCAAGGGCAGAGTGTTGAGCAAAACATCACCCTCCGGTTTCCATTCTTGCAGAACCAGATTACGGTCGTTCCTGGGTAACCAAATCTTGAACCCCATTTTTTCACCGATTAATGCCAGAAGGGCTTGAATCTTGACGGATTCCCTGACTTCTTTCTCCTCAATCACCTCATTTTGGTGATTATCCGTGTCTTCTGGGATAGATACAGGAACATCTGTTTGGTGCCCCGTAGTGGTGCGGGTTAGATATTTTTCATATTGCTCATCATCAAGAGGATATTCTTGCAGAGTTTGAGATTGGGCTTTTAACAACCTCAATAAGTAATCTCCGTCGCTATTGTCAAACAATTTTAGGCTGCTACGAAGTGGACCAGTCCATTGGGAACCTTCTTTGGGTAGGTGAGCAGTAAAAGATAAGGTATTCCAAATTACATCTTCTCTTATCGGAATCCCGAATTTTGGTACCAATACAACTAAAGGTTTTACTTTAAACCTGACAATAAAAGGATCCTCATTAGAAACAAAGCGTGGAGTTAAGTCTTCAAACATTTCACTGGTAATTTGTAAGGCTCCAACCCACCTGGATACTTTTGTTAGATAGCAAATCAAAAAATCGCCGGGCTTAAGTTTACTGGCAGCGTTTCTCTGTTTGGGTCTAAAACCTGTGATGTCTCTTGTGGAATTTAAGAAAGCCTGGTAGGTCAGAGGTGAAAAAAGATCTAAGTAATAAGCCATAAAAACCTCTTTCGATGAGACTGAGCAGCAACATTAAAGCCCGCAAGTTAGATTAATATAGATTTGCTTGAAGGAATTATAGCATCAAGGGTGTGAAGTTATGGTTATAGGGATTCATTAAACTGATGGTTGGCTGGGAAAGCGGGCATTTGTAACCCTACAAAGGAACAGAAGATACGACCTGTAACGTCGGACATTTTTATCCGATAATGAGTAGCGTCGGCGCATCCCGCAAGGGGAGGCTTCACACTGCGTCGTCCCTCCTGAAGGATTCTGATATAAGAAAGCGGGCGACTTATCTGCCATTCAAAACTATTCCTAAGCAACAGTCATTCTTTCTTTCCCATGTTTGAAAACCATTGTGGGCTTGATAAAGCAAAGACCGGGATAGGGCTATTATCCCGGTCTGAGTCACTTATTAAAAGAAGTTGTGATTACCTGATCGTTATCGGTAAGAAGATACTATTTGGTATTAACGTGGAGAACTGCCAGCTGTAATTCTGATTGAGAGGGTTATCATTCAGGTCCAAAATCTCGGTGGTTATGGTCACCGTATAAGTCTTCATTCCCGCTAAAGGAGCGAGTAACTGAATCGTCAACAGGTTGGTTGCCGGCTCAAAAGTCGCTTTGCTCGGGATAAGGGCTCCACCAGATCCTGTAACGAATACACTGGATGAGGTTATTGTTTCCTCCTGAACTTTTTCACTCAATTTCACTGCTATGACTGGTGCGTAAACATCCCCTTCAGGGATGGTGAAGATTGGCGATTCGGAAAATTCAACATCTGTTTCCTGATCCTCCGGATTTACCCATAGAACGCTTGGACCCGTCTCATCACCGCTCGACAAAACATTGATTGTCACCTGAGCCGGTTGACTTGTTTCTTCATCTAGAGTTACGCTAAAAGTGAAGAAGTCAGTACCACTGAAATCCTCTCCAGGCGTGTAAATCAGGTTTGGCAGCTCTCCATCCAGGGTGCCACCGATTGGCAGGCTTTCCAGGTTGAAGGTCAGGCTGCCAGCTGGACGACCCGCGAGGGTGATCTCAAGCGGGGTCATGTAATCAGTTTCAAGTTCCAGCATTGGTGTTGCCGCCAGGGGGTAAATCAGGTTTGTCCAGATGTTGGTGGGGGTTTCTTCCGGCACGCTTGGGAAGTAAACAGTCGCCTGGTTCACCACCGCGGTTCCGATTGCCAGATCGGTTTTCAGCTGCGCTGTGTAAGTCACCTCTGCTTCGGAAGTTGGATCTCCCTTTGGCCCAAGCTCCCCGATGTACCAAATGATTTGACGTTCTGCTGGCAGGTAAATTCCATCGTCATTTATTACAAGAGTGTCTTCGTCTAACTGTTCCGGAAGGTCATTGAGGATATAGACCCCATACGCATCCCCCTCGCCTTCATTTTCACAGGTGATGCGGTAATCCATCACCTGCTCCGGCAAAACATCGCCAACCGGACCGTAAATTGCGTTAGGGTCTTTTGCAACTCTGATGGTTAGGTCACTACATTTAATTTTTCCACCATCGATTGTGTTCTCTGAGCAGATTTCTTCTTCGACCATTGCAGGATCCATTGGATCTGACATAAATTTGTATTCTTCGATGCAGGGCTTACAGCCACCCTGGCTATTACTGCCCGCCACACAGCGGTAACCATAACCACACGGCGTTTGGGTTGGGGTGGGAGGAAAGGAAAGCGATGAGGCACTGCAGATGTATTTGTTGCAATGGGTATTGCCCATCCAGAAAGATGGTGACCACAATACTTCATTGGCAACACAACAGCCGGTAAGCGGATTGATTGAACAATTTTGGTGGCAAATGTAGAGCTCATTTGACGTGTCTGCAAATTCGTAAACAGCCCATCCTGCCGCAGCGTATTTGCCCAAAAGTGGCCCCCACAGCAGCCATTCCAGACCTCTCTTAGCGGCACTTTTCATTACTTCGATCGAAACTCTTTTGGCACTGCAGTTGCGCATACAGCGGGCGTAGTTGCACTCCACCATAATGCTGTTGAGGGCCTCGGGGTCTTCCCAGCTTCCCCACAGTGAGCTTTCCATGGTCAGTAAGTTTAAGGATTGACCGCCTGCTACATCTTCGATTGAGAAAAAAGTGCTGCCGTCTGTTGTGAATGCTGTAGCATAACCATTTTCATCCAGGTTTATAAAGCGCGCTGTTTGTTTATCGGGCGTGCGCATTGTAAGCATATAGGAGACTTTTCCGCTCTCAAAAAAGTTTTGGTATGCTTCCCGGGATTCAAAGCCCTCCGAAATCGCCTGGTTGTAAAGCTCGGTAAAATTCGGGCTTGCTGGAATTGTGGAAGTCTCAATGATAATAATGTCTTCCAGGTCGTCTTTATCAAAGTTCAGGTACTCATCAAAATTGATTGCTTCGCTCTGATAGTTGCTGCCAGCCAGAACGGTGTAAGATCCATCCTTATAGCTGGAAGCTAAGCCCCACTCAAAACGCACGCGCGCGGTCAGCATGGCTTGCGATCCAGGCGTGATATCGCCCAAGACCCAAAAAACCTGGTGGCGAGCTGGCCAATAGACTCCACCCTCGGTGCTGCTCAGATATTTGGCCGCCAGGGGAAGCTGAATGACAGCGATTGCGTCATGAATCGTTTCTGTCTGCAGGTTCAGGTATTGGATGGCGTAATCGTTCGTCTCCCCTGGGCTGATGGTAGCAGGTCCTGCCGTACTGACCCACATCTCCCCCACCAGCGTCTGATCTTCTGGTGGGGCTGTCAGGAAGGGATCAAAATTGATGTGGTCATCGACTGGATTCCCTGACCCGTCTGGATTCAAAGTGGCATGATAAGGTCCGCTCGGATCCCCCCAATAGTTATGGTAGGCGTTAATCGCATCCGCGCCAAAGCCTCCCCAATCAATGCCAAAAGTTGTGTTGTCGTAAATTTCATTGTAAACAATGCTGGTGGTCGCGTAAGTGGGAGCATATGCATAAATACCAACATTGTTGTCATGGATCTTGCAGTTCTGGACGATGGAGTTGGTGGGGGTGGTTATCGTGCTGGCACCTAATGTAAGTCCAGTAGTAGCGTGAGAAACTTCACAGTGGCGCAAGATTATGGTGCTGAGATTGTTTTTCAAACCGAGCCAGCCAGACACTCCTTGATGGGCAGTAAAAATAATCGGTTCATCAGCCGTACCAAGAGCGTATAAAGCCCCTCCAGTTTTGACATAAAGTTGTTTACTTGGCTCAAATCCAAGTGAGGTTCCAGGGGCGATCGAAAGCACCCCGCCTGATTCCACGTTAATATAATCTGTAACATGTACCGGAATGCCCGCATCTGCCAGGTCCCATTCTCGTCCGGTTGTGATAGCGCCTCCAGGCACCTTTAGTTCGTTACCGATTGTATTATTGCTGGCAATGATGTTTTTAGCACTGATGGAACTGCTGCCCCTCCAGTAAATTGCAACTCCGGGATGGTTCGTGATAGTTAGATTTTCCAGTATCAGACTGGCGTTCGACGTGTCAACATGAAGCCCTTGCTTGTATGAGTCCGAAGTCGGGTTTGTGCCATTGGCATCAATCAGCAGGTTTTTTAGCGTCGCGTTGATTCCCCCGCTTGATGTGACTCCTCTGATTCCGGAACGCCCGTTTGAACGGATTGTGCCGCTATCCATGCTGAAATTAACCAAGCCACCAATGGTTGTGCTCAGATAGATACCTTCTTCCAAATTGTTTAATATGTCTGTATCCAAAATAATCGCACTGACGCTCGTACTTGCCGGTGCCCAGACATAAACACCTATTCCTGAGTAATTCTTAATGATCGAGTTTTCAATACTGATCCCCTCTGTGTTGATGATCAGACCATGCACACTTGCTCCAAAATTGTTCCCGTCAATTTCACAATGAGAAAGTTGACCATTTGATCCGGCTTCAAATCGAAATTGACCCTCAAAAATTGAGATTGGATCTGATTCACTCGCTATCGCTGAGAGGGTCCCACCGTTTTGCACGAGGAAAAAAACAAATAACCGGTGGTCATGTCAAGCTCAGCTCCGGGTTGAATTGTCAGTGTGTAGGGAGATGCAACTGTGATAGGGCAGTCATTGCTGCCGCAGGTAAGGCCAAGCGGTGCCCCACCAAGCGTCACATCTTGGGAAAGCGTACCAACCGGAATCACCACCTGGTCGCGCGTGTTACCGCTAAACGTAAGGTTAGTGAATGTAGGCTGCATATTGATGGTCTTTTGTTGAATTGCCGCTCCCACATTGAAGGAATCATTATCGATCGTATTATTTGCAAACTCACTATTTTGCACCAGAGGGGTTAGCCCTGCCCCGTCCAGGAACAGTCCGGTAGCCTCCCCATTGACAATCTCAGAATGATCCATGCTCAGGCTGGCATTGCGAACATCCAATTGAGCGCGGTTGTACCCGGAGTTATTCACAGGATCCGCATAGTCACTTTTGAAGAGATCTGAGCCGGCGTAGCGGATGTGGGCATAATCGAATGTGGCACTGCTGCCTTCCCGCAGAACGATGCCCCACCAATCACCTGGATTGGCAGTGTTGCCGCCGCCACTGTCTGAATTGTCGTTTATGCTGGTAAACACCACAGGAGACGTATTAGTACCAATAGCAGTCAGAGTTCCGGAAATGATCAGCCCTGATGTGCCACCGCCAAACTGGACCACTGTCCCAGCTTCGATTGTTAGCGTGACGTCTGCATTAACCGTGACGACACAGTTTGGCACCTGGTACACATTGTCCGCAGTCCAGGTGGTGTCAGTATGGATGATAGGAGAATTACAAACATTGATTAATTCATGCAAATGACTGACCTTATCATGATTAAGATCCTTGGATGAGACTAGAGTGATTGGTGAGATGGTTGAAAGGCATATACCCATCATTAGAATAACTGTGATTACCATTCGGCTTAGTTTGGACAGATTTACTTCGGGGATTGACAAACGTGATTCCTGCAGTGATTTTTTCATTATTTTCCTCCGCGCCCTTTCGAACTATTTCGGGGTTCAAAAATGGGTGCTTGGTTGTTAAAGTTCGGGTTTTTGCAGTAGAGTCATCTATGATTTAGAAAAAAAAAGCAGGGCAGCCATTTGGCTGCCCTGCTTTAACTCCTCAAATTATTTACCTAAGATCTGTTGTGGTGCAGATTTCTTGCCGCCACAAAACTTAAACCATGCTCCGTCAGGGCTTTGGCTGTGCGGTTGCATGCATCCACCTTATCCAGGTAATTGATCAAAAGATTGTCCCAATCTCCGCTGCGAATCACTTCGTCCTTATCCCTGAAATAATCCAACAGATCGGATAGATGGGCGCGAGTTACGTCCACTTCAGGGTCGCCCCCTTCATGTTTTGCCGCAATATTGGCTACATGGTCAGCAATTTGTACCAACTCATCGCGGCGGTTATAAGGCTGGATCACGATGCTCTTCTGGGTCTCGGTTATGTGATGCTCAAAACGAATCACCTTTTCAAAGCCTAATGCTTTGCGAAAGTCCGCAGTTAATTCCATGGTCTCGTTATTGATCGAATTTGACCAATTGAAGCCAATGAGTGGGGATGAACCATCTTCACGGGCAAACAACTTCGCCATCATCATGATCCATAGGGCATGATAAGGATTATCTGAACCAAAGAACACCGAAATCTTGAATTGAATATCGACGCCCATCTTATAGAGCATGAAACCCATCAGAATAGTGCCAGCATTGAAATTAAGCACATGCTGAACACCATAGTTGGTGTAGTAATACAGGAATTCGTCCACCCACATCAGCGCGTGGTCGTTCGGCTGACCAATCCCACCAAAATAGCCGGTAATGGTGGCAGGACCTCCCAGGTGCGGGTTTGAGCCATCGGTGCCTTTGGTGTCCAGCGTCTCAACAAAAGACGCCCCAATAATGTCCAACGCGGCTACAATCGCCGGAAGATCTCCGTCTGCTTCTGACTCCTTCATTTTCCGCACAGCAATAAATCGACCCGGCACAAGCGATTTCTGGACTATGGCTTGTTCTGCCATCATTCTTACCCATGGAAAGTACTGCAGCGCGGAAACTTCCAGGGTGACCGCGCAGTCATCCTTGAATTGCATCTCGTACGCTTTATCGCCCAAAACCTGAATGCGGTAACCCGCTTCAGAGATAAAGGCACCTTTATCCCGCTGTTCCATCAGCCACTTCAAGTCATCAACGGCTGAAGGGGATTTCCTGGTAACCAGATCGAGTAAATTTTCCAGGCGGCGAGATTGAAGGTGCTTTTGGTTGATTTCTTCCGGACTGCCATATTTGGCAACCACGGATAAAAATCTCTGCATCACCTCGCTGTTGGGGTCAAGCAGAACCTGATTAACTGAATCCAGGTAATCTTTTGGGATTTCCAAGCGCTTTTGTAAGTCGGTCATTTCTTCACCTTTCATAGCATCTTAAGCAGATCTTCATATTGACTATCGGGCATTCCAAACCAATTCTCAGGCGCGGGGAAAGTTTTGTCAGTTACTTCCTTGACGTAAAGTTCCAAACCTTCTCTAATCACCGTGCCGGCCTCAGCAAATACTTTCGCCATGCGGGGTTTGAATTTTGGATAAAGCCCAAATGCATCGTGATAGATCAGCAACTGTCCATGCGCAGAAGGGCCTGAACCCAAGGACATGATCAGGCAGTCGTTCGCGCGTTCGGTGATTAGCTGACACACGCGGTCCGGCACCATCTCCAGCAGGATCATGAATACACCGGCTTCTTCCAAAGCCTTTGCATCATCCACGATCTTTTTTGCGGTTTCAGCACTTTTCCCCTGAAGCCTAAACCCACCCAAAGAGCTGACGCTTTGAGGGGTAAGACCCAGATGCCCAACGACCGGGATGCCCGCGTCCACAATGCCTCTGATCCGATCAGCCATGGATGCCCCGCCCTCCAGCTTGACCGAGTCGCAGCCAGCCTCTGCCATGAACCTGCCGGCATTGATGATGGCTGTTTCTACTGAGGGCTGGTAGGTCATGTAGGGCATATCCCCGACGATCCAGGTGTTTGGTGCCCCGCGCCGAACAGCCGCGGCGTGTCGGATCATATCCTCCATCGTGACGGGTAAGGTGCTGTCGTATCCAAGCATGGTCATACCCAGACTATCACCCACCAAAATCATGTCCACGCCTGCCTGCTCCTGGAAATAAGCAGTGGCGTAGTCATAACATGTGAGCCAGGTGATCGGCCTGCCCTCGGAAGCTTTCTTGAAAAAACCAGGAAGTGTCAATTTCTTACGCTGTTCGGTCATGTTCTCTCCTTTTTGAATTCAGGTAAGTTCCAGTATTTAATACTGTGAGCCAACGCTGCATACACTTGATATGCACAAGTAATTATACAGCTTACATCTTCAGAATTACCTGCGTTTGGTGATGAATGCCTAACCCAAAGAGTCAAAACTCCACCCGCACTTCTAACCACTACCGATATCCCTCAGCCTGCAGATTAAACAGCCGGGCATAAGAGCCATCGCGCGCCATTAGCTCAGTGTGGCTGCCAAGTTCGTGGATCTTGCCTTCCGAGAGCACCACGATCCTGTCCGCCATGCGCACGGTTGAAAAGCGGTGGGAGATCAAGACCGCGATGCGCCCCGCCATCAGTTCGCGGAAGCGCAGGAAGATCTCGTATTCAGCTTCCGCGTCCAGCGCAGAGGTCGGCTCGTCCAGGATCAACACCTCCGCCTTGCGCATGAAGGCGCGCGCGAGGGCGATCTTCTGCCATTGGCCGCCCGAAAGCTCCTGACCCCGTTCCCAGCGCCTTCCCAGCACAGTATCGTACCCCTGGGGCAACTCTGCCACCACCTCGTCAGCTCCACCGCGCTCGGCTGCGCTTTCAATGCGGCTGTTGTCATCAAGGTCTTCGATCTGACCAAAACCGATATTTTCGCGCACACTGAACTGGTAGCGCACATAGTCCTGGAAGATGACACCAAACCGCTGGTGTAGGGTCTTCAGGTCATACTCGCGCAGGTCGACACCATCCAGCAAAATTTGCCCCTCCGTGGGGTCGTAAAGCCGGGTGAGCAGCTTGATCAGCGTGGTTTTGCCGGCGCCGTTTAACCCCACCAGGGCGATGCTTTCCCCGGGCGGGATGAAGAGGTTGATGTTTTGCAGAACCATTTTCTCGGAACCGGGGTACCTGAAGGAAACATTGTTGAAGCGGATGCCCTCTTGGATCGGGGCGGGCGCGATTTTGCCGTTCTCCGGCAGAGCCAGCACCGGCTCGATCTTCAGGTAATCCAGCAGGTTGTCGAGGTAAAGGTTGCTTTCATAAAGGCGGTTAAAGCTGTCAAGCAGTTGCTGCACGGCGTTTTGCGACTGGCGAAAAACAGACAGGAACATGGTCATATCGCCGAGAGTGATCGCTTTTGCCAGGGCGCGCAAAATGACCCACACATAGCTGCCATAATAAGCCAGGTTGCTGAGCAGTCCCCAGCCAAAGCTTGCGATCGTATTTTTGCGGGAAATTTCCCGATCTTCCTCAAAAAAAGCTGTGAAAAGCTGACGGTAGCGCGCCAGGAGCGGCTCGCCCAGCCCAAAGAGCTTGATTTCCTTGACCGTCTCGTTGCTGGTCAGCAAGGTTTCAATATAGTTGAGCAGGCGTGATTCCGGGGCACGGCGTGTGAGGGCTCTGAAAGTCATTTCCGAAAAGCGCGAGCGCGAGATAAAGTTGGGGATGGCTGCCAGGATCACCACCACGGCCAGCCAGGGGCTGAACCCAACCAGCAGTGCCACCAAAGAAACAAGCGTGATCGTCTGCTGCAAAATCTGCAGGATGGCATTCATGATAGAAAGCGCAGAACTGTCAGCCCGACGGCGGGCATTTTGCATGGTGTCGTAGAACACAGGGTCTTCAAAGAACTGCAGATCAAGGCTGATCGCCTTCCTGATGATCAATGTATTAATATGGTTGGTCAAGTGAGACTGCAAAACACTGTTGGACAGGTATCGGATCGAGTTCAAGACGGTGCCCAGTAGTAAAAGTCCAAATTCAGCCGCCACATACGGCAGGACCAAACGCAAGCCTACTTCAACACTCACGGACTGATTGACCGCGCCAAGGATGCTGTCCACAATCATCTTCCCCACCCACGACTGTGCCGCAGGCAACAAAGCGGTAATCGGCGTCAGACCAAAACTGATCAGGGTATTGCTGCGGCTGGCAGACCAAACCAGGCGAAATGCCTCGGGAGTGTTGCGCAAAGCCTCCAGATTTTCACGGAGGGCGTTCTTAATCCCACCGTTGGGCTTCTTTCTTTCGTTTGGTGTGCGGCTTAAATTTGTTGGGGAATAATTTTGCATATCTTGTCCTGTTTTTTTTATTGATTTCAGTAAAAAACCGGTTCTTCACCGGTTTTTTGTTTGTCTGCCAGACCCTATGGGCTTGTGGGGGTCGCAAGTTGAACGGCAGTGCCCAATTCCGCCAGGGCGCGTGAGAGTTGCACGGGTCCGCCCTCAGCCACGACCGTTTGAGCCTGAGCAATCAAAGCTGCGGCGAGATCAGCGTCCTTCAGCAACTCGAGGCGGCTCATGGCGCGGCTCAGATCATGATTGCTGGCGTATGCCAGGGCGATTTGTTCGCGATAGACAGCTTTTCCGGCCTGGTCCAGTTCATGAGGCAGTGCTTCAGCATTGACCGCCGGGGAGATCAGCAGTGAAATCACCAGCCCGATAGCCAGACCCAACACCAAGCCGGTCAGCAAATACCAATGGGTTTGAACTGGGGTTTTTGCTTCCATCATTGCACCCTGGTTTCAATCCACTGCAGGTAAATTTCAGCATCAATGTCGTTGAGCAGGTTGCGCATCAGGTTCAGGTCTTCTTCAGGATAGCCGATCGCCTGGGCATACTGGAGGCTGTTGCCCAGCAAGGTGATGGGGTCGCCCCCATCCAGCCGGTCCAGCTGTGTGAGAGCTTGCATGGAGTCCGGCTCGGTCTGGAAATCCTCGGCAACCATCAGCACGAGGTCGGTCTTGAAGTCCGCTCGCAAACTGGCAAGCGGCGCGTCCTTCGGAGCGGTAGGCGGCATCATCGTCCAGCCAAAAGCCAGCCCCGCTCCCACTCCGACCAGGATCGCCAGAAAAAAGAAGATAAATCGTCGTGTTTTCATCCGCCTCTATTATTCTTTGGGCATCATCGGAATTTTCACTCCGTGTTCTTTAGCAAATTTAATTGCCTCCGGATAACCGGCATCCACGTGTCGCATAACGCCTGTTCCGGGATCGCCCATCATTACACGCTTGAGGCGCCTGGCAGCTTCAGGGCTACCATCAGCCACAATCACCTGCCCGGCATGCTGGCTGAAGCCAATGCCCACACCGCCGCCGTGATGAAAGCTGACCCAGGTGGAACCGTTGGCAGTGTTGAGCAGGGCGTTGAGAATCGGCCAGTCGCTGACGGCATCGGTGCCATCCAACATGGATTCAGTTTCGCGGTTAGGCGAAGCCACCGAGCCGGCATCCAAATGGTCGCGCCCGATCACGATTGGGGCTTTCAGCGTGCCGTTGGCAACCATTTCATTGAATGCCAAGGCAGCCTTATCACGCTCCCCGTAACCCAGCCAGCAAATGCGCGAAGGCAGCCCCTGGAAAGGCACCTGTTCTCTTGCCATTTTCAGCCAGCGGTGCAAATGCGCGTCTTCCGGGAAGAGCTCCATCAGTTTTTGGTCGGTCTTGTAAATATCTTCCGGGTTGCCCGAAAGCGCCACCCAGCGGAAAGGACCTTTGCCTTCGCAGAATAGGGGGCGGATGTATGCCGGCACAAAGCCCGGGAAGTCAAACGCGTTTGTCACACCCTGGTCAAACGCGCGCTGGCGGATGTTGTTGCCGTAATCAAAGACGATCGCCCCTTGCTTTTGCATGCCCAGCATCGCCTCCACGTGTTTTGCCATGGTTTTGAGTGAGAGTTGGGTGTATTTCTCAGGGTCGCTCTGGCGCAGCTGACAGGCTGCCGTTAAGCTCATCCCGTCAGGAACGTAAGAGAGCGGATCATGCGCTGAGGTTTGGTCGGTGACCACATCCGGGATGACACCGCGCAGCAGCAGCTCGGTGTAGACATCCGCGGCATTGCCAATCAGCCCGATGGATTTGGGGATCTGCTGTTCGATGGCTTCTTGCACCTGGGTCATGGCATCTTCGAGATTATCCGTGACCACATTCACGTAGCCAATATCGAGGCGTTTTTGTGCGCGTTCAGGGTCCACCTCAACGATCAGGCCGACACCTTCGTTCATGGTGATTGCCATCGGCTGGGCACCGCCCATACCCCCCAGACCGGCAGTGAGCACGAACTTGCCTTTCAACGAAGGCCAGCCATGCTGCTGGGCAAGCGAGCCGAGGGTTTCATAGGTGCCCTGCAGGATGCCCTGGGTGCCAATGTAAATCCAGGATCCGGCGGTCATCTGACCGTACATGATCAGGCCTTTGGCTGCCAGTTCATCAAAGTGTTCCTGGGTTGCCCAATGGGGCACCAGGTTGGAGTTGGCGATCAGCACCCTGGGCGCGTCTGTATGCGTGCGGAAGATCCCGACAGGCTTACCGGATTGCACCAGCAGGGTTTCGTCTTCTTCAAGATCCCGCAGCGAGGCAAGAATGGCGTCAAAGGCCTCCCAGGAGCGGGCAGCCTGCCCGCGACCGCCGTAGACCACCAGGCGATCTGGGTCTTCGGCAACCGCTGGATCGAGGTTGTTTTGGATCATGCGGTAAGCCGCTTCGATCAACCAGTTTTTGCAAGTGAGTTGGGTGCCTGTGGGCGCATGAATTTCTCTCGGACCAGACATTGGGTGAGCCTCCTAAGTAGTTTTGGGCTAATTATAACAAAGCCCACCAGATGGCGGGCTTTTAGGGCTGATCAATTAAATATTCGGTTCAATGAGCATAAAACGTGCAAAATGAGCACGGCTTACTTTAAAAGTTCTGCTGTTTCACAACTGTCGCGCCAAGCAGCGCCGCTCCAAAACCAATCAGACACAGCCAGAAACCAAAAGCCAGCGTGTTCATTGAAAGTAAACCGTCAGCCATGATCCCGCCGACCACTACCATCACCAATAAAAAGTAGATACCCATCAAAATTAGGCCAATGATTGAGTTGCGCTTGATCTTTGCCGCGACAGCATCCGCTTCACCTGGTGACACCTGCTGATTTCCCAGTAATTTAACTCCTGCCAAAATGATCCTTACCGCCATTACGACGATCAATATCAGCAGGGCGATGATAAGCAGAAACGCCACTACCAGCAGAAAAACCTGACCGCCATCCAGCCAACCCAAGATTCCGGAAAACATGATCCGGAGGATGTAGAAAATGAAGGTCAACCCGCTCACCTTGACGCCGTACCCAAACATACCGGCGCTCATCCAGGGCAGAAGAAAGCCCAGAAGTACTGCGCCACCAGCGATAACAGAGACTAACACCCAGATCGGCATTGAAGTTTTAGCGAGGGATGGAATAATCCTCACCCCCTGCCCTGTTGGTGGTGTTTGCTGTCCGCCCTCCAGAGGCGTGCCGCACTGCTCGCAAAAGCGCGAGTTTTCTGGATTTTTATGACCACAATTTGTGCAATACATCATTCCTCCATTTTCTAATAGATCTTGGTTGGGCTATTAATTATCATGTTCAAGCGTGTCGCTTTGATCTGGCTGCAGATCTTCAGACGGCACGGGGTTATAGGTGTTCCACGATGTTGCTTGAGATTCGGGGTTCTCGTCAGCAGATGAGTCCTCCTGGTTTGGATCCGGGAAAGGTTCAACAATGGTGGGGGCTGGAGGACTGGGCTCCACCCAAACTCCTTCTACGCCATGAACAGGGCAGAATTTGCCGTTTAGCGGCTGATTGCAAATTGGACAGGCAAGATAACCTTCTGAAGGTAACGGACCTGTTGGTTCCGGAGCAGAAGGCAGCACTCCAGCAACGCCATGCTCGGGGCAGAAATTCCCTCTCAACATCACACCACACACCGGACAAACCAGTCCTGAAAAACTTTGCGGGGCTTCAGGGCGCTGTGGACCACTCTCGGTTTTCACAGCAATCAAAGTCTGCTGAAAACCTAACAATTGTGCCTTGAGACTGGCGATGTCCTGAGTCAACTCCAGCAAGCTGGGCTGCTGCAGCTCTCCCTGCTCGCTCAGGCGAAGCGCAGACTCACCGAGGGCATACACTCTGCCCTTAATCGTGCTTTCCATGTCGTTGATCTGACCCTGGATCTTGAGGATGCGCATTTGCTGATCCGCTTTCCACTTGGTCACTGCTGCGGCATGTTCGATTTGCTCTTTAAGTGCCATAATATTTGCCTCCACACAAAAAATTTGGAACGAGGTGTCACACCTGAAAAAACACCCCTTGAATTAATATGTAATTATACATTATTGATACGGTCTGAATGAAAGAAAAGCAGCGCCAAAATTGATTGAATCATCCGGGCAACTTGCCCAAATACCTACTTACTTTCGCATCATACTCCGGATATTCATAGCCAAAGCGCTCAGTGACATGCTTCGAAACCTCGCGAAACAAAGCCAGCATACTGCTGACAGCTTTCCCAAAAGCTTCCTGGCTGCCGGCATTCCAGGTGTCACACAACCGTTGCCAGGCATCAGCGTTCAAATGCCGCTGCAGATACTTAAATTGTTTTCCGATCGAGAAAGTGAAGCCTTTTTCCAGCCCCACCTGCCAGATGAGCATGGCCACCAGTTGTTGGCGCATCAGGCCCAGGTGAGCGATGGCATAGGGCATTTCATCGCCACCACCCGGGCGCGTTCGTCCTGCCGGGCGAAATTGAGGATCAGGTCAATCATTTCTTGTTCAGTACGCATTTTCCCCCGATGCAGATTTTTTGAGATGGATCAGGCAACAAGTTCGATCAGGTTGCCCTCCGGGTCGCTGAGGACACTTTCGTAATAGCCATCGCCGGTTGTGCGGGGACCATTCAGCAGTGGGCAGCCGCTTTCCTGGAGTTCCATGGTGAGTTGGTCGACCTTTTCCACCGAGCCAAGTTTGAAAGAGATGTGTGTGTAGCCGAGCAGATGCTCACCAGATGCCCTTAGGTTCATTCCGGGACGCTGCATGATCTCGAGGCGCGCGCCACCCTCAAAACTGAGAAAGTAGGTCTGCAGCCCGGTGCGCGGGTTGTGGTATTTTTGGTTAACTGTGGCACAAAAATAGCGGGTGTAAAAATTTTTAACTGCCTCCAGGTCTTCCACGCAGAGAGCAACATGCTCAAGCTTCATCTTTATCTCGCTTTCAGGTGAACGTAGCCCAGTAAGTCCTTAATGTAGTCGCGATTTGCCAGGTCAATCGAAGTCTGACTCGTGGATTGGGTCGTGCCGTTCTTTCTCGCAGACATGCCTGAGAAAAACTTCATCAAGATACGGTTGAAAAAGCCCATTTTTTCGTAGTTAATCCCGGACAGAAAGTAGTAAAAGTGGGATGGCCGGCTTTCCCCTCTGCGGAAGTTGGTTGTGAAGATCAACTCCTCGTAACCTGCTTTTGGAGGGGTTGCTCCGGTAGCAAATACCACCCAGGTTTTTTCCGGAGATTTTTCCATCCAGTTCTTGATCCTGCCAGCGCCGGCGATCATGCCAGCGTAAACGCCCGCGCCGTAGATCACCAGCCCATATTCCTTGAGATCATCAAGCTTTATGCCTTTGATGGGGAGGCATTCACAAGCCAGATCTTCAGCGATCCACTCAGCATAGCGTTTTGAAAAACCGGTTTTGGAGCGATAGAGGACAATAATTTTTTTCATAGTTCACTTAGTCACTTGAGTTTAACGTATTTTACATCTTGGAACGAGTAATGTTGGGCGGAATGGTGCGCCGTTCACCACTCCGTCGCTTGTTAGTTCAGAGGTTCTGCCGGAGTGAGCCTGCGTGCGATGGTTGATATAGGGATTGTGGGGCGGTCTCATTACCTTGAAGAGTACTGCGTCCGGCCTACAAAAGATTGACGGTAGGCCGGATTCCGCAGTTGAATCCGGCAAACCAGCCTATATAGGGCGGAATGGTGTGCTGTTCACCACTCCGCCAAAATAAATTCTTAATTGGTACGGGGGTTGTGCCGGAGTGAGCAGTTTCTCGTGTTGACAGGACGTGGGACTGAGAGGGCAACGTAAGGACCCACCCCCTCAATCCCCCTCCCTTCGCCTCGTGCCTCGGCTGGAGGGGGCAGGGTATGATGAGACCTGTAGGCCGGACATTGTGCCCGCTGGGTATTCCGCAGTTCAATCCGGCAAACCAGCCTATGTAGAGCGGAATGAGGTGGGCGCAAGCGTCTGGTAAAACGAGCTTCAGTACCCACATCACTCCGCCAACGAATAAAGCCAAAACTTTTAATGTCGGAGTGAGACCGCGTTAGGTTCCCAAAATACCAACATACTCAGGCAGTCTCATTCCGACCTACGAAAGGATTAAATAAAAATATGATCCTGACCGGAGTGCGCAGCCCGCTGGCTTACCAGTACTTGTAGGCCGGACATTGTGCCCGCTGGGTATTCCGCAGTTCAATTCGGCAAACCAGCCTATGTAGGGCGGAATGGTGTGCTGTTCACCACTCCGCCAACAGTAATTCTTAATGGATACGGGGGTTGTGCCGGAGTGAGCCCACATAAGTTAGCTTGGAGCCAAAAGCTGTGAGGCGGTCTCATTACACGGTTTCGCCGGTACTTTTTCCGTCCTGCGTAAGAACGCCGGATTGGAAAAAACAATCCGGCCTACGAAAGGATTAAATAAAAAAAATGATCCTGCTCGGACTCGAACCGAGAACCTAACGCTTAAGAGGCGCTTGCTCTGCCAATTGAGCTACAGGACCATTTTGTGGCTGATATTATAGCACAGCCTGTTCGAAAAAAAGGTCTCTGGCATGCCAGAGACACTCTCTTCAGCTCCCCGGAGAGGACTCGAACCTCTAACCTAGCAGTTAACAGCCGCCCGCTCTGCCAATTGAGCTACCAGGGAAAGCAGACACATATTATATGGAAAACCGCCGATGGTGTCAAGCAAAATTGCGCAAACCTCAGTCCATCATCACTTCCACGGGCTTTTTGCTCTTCCCTTTCGAAAGGAACCAGGCGTAATACATGCCGATTGCGATCACATAGGTGATCATCGTGATGGTGAAAGGCCACTGGAAGCCCGAGCGCACCTGCAGCCAACCGCTGATGGTCGGGCTGAATGCCCAGCCAAAGTTGCCCGCCATGCTTGAAAGACTCGCAATCATCCCGCGCGATTCGGGGTCCACCCTTTCCATAGTAAAAGTGGAATAAATTGGTCCGCTCATATTCATCAGCGTCAGGCGGAAGTAATACGCGACCACGCTCACCTCGAACCACGGCGCGAAGCCCAGCAGCGCCAGGAAGGGGATCGAGAGCGCCTGGGTAGCCGTTACCACCTGGATCTTGCCAAAACGCTCTGCCAGGGCTGGAGCAACCACCAACCCAACACCCATCGCCAGGCTGCCCCAGGCAAAAATTACGCCAATCGCCGCATCGCTCTGGTTGTGAACGTTACGGAAGAAAACGTTCATGAAGGGCATTACCATGCCCGCCCCGATGGATATCACCAGGCTGGGCAGAATCAGTTTGCCCAGAAGACCCGGATTCTTGCGGATGAAGCTGACCGGCGCGAAAGCTGAGCGCTGACTGACAGACCTCAAATCTGCCTTCATTAATATCACCGGTACTGCCGATGCGATTGATAGAAACGCCATCACCCACAAAGACCAACTGTAAGCGCGAGAGCTGACCGCGCTGACGGCGATGATGCCTGCCGCCCAGCCCGGCAGGTAGCCACCCAGCCATTCGCCGATGGAAGTTGCGGTCATGCGCAGCCCGGATGACAGGCTGAATAGATATGTCCGCTCTTTGGGACCGCTATTCTCCATCAAAAAGGGTCCGGTAGCCACACCTGAAAGCGCCTGGGCAACTCCTTGCAGAACGCCCATAGCGATAAACATTGACACAGACGGGAAAAGCAGCATCATCGCCATCGAGATGCCATAGGCAAGATAGCCAATCAGAAAGGCGTTTTTGCCCCCAATGCGGTCGGTCAGGTAGCCCATCGGCAGCGCCACCAGCAGCGAAGTGAGGCTGCGGGCTGTTACCAGGTTGCCGAGTGTGGCTTCGTTGTGTCCAAGGCTGAGCACATAAAAGTTGAACAACAATTGACTGATGCCCATGGCAACGCCAAAAAACAGCAGGCTCAGCAAAAAGAGCCTTGCGTTGCCGGTGAAGGCGCGCACGCGGCTCAGGTAAGTGCTTATAACCGAACGGCTTTCCTGGAGCTCAGCTTCAGGGTCTTTTTCTTTCAACCTTATTCCCCCTGGACAAAGAGTTTTAGCAGTTCGATGGTATTTTCAAAACCATCATAACGCGGCGAGAACTTGCGTTCACCTTCCTCGCTGAGCAGGATCTGTACCATCCCAGCCATGCGCAGCTGGTTGAGGTGATGCAGCACTGTGGGAGGGCGCAAGCGCAGGGCACGCGAAAGTTCGGTGGCAGTGTGCGGGGATTGCGCCAGGTAGCGCAGGATGCGCAAGCGGGTTGCGTCTGAGAGCGCTTTAAGGCTGCGGATCAGGGCATCCGGGACGATGTCACCGGGAATGATCGCCATCGAATCCGGGCGGGCTCCAAAAACGACCATCAGCGTGTCTGAACTCAATTTCTCGAGAAACATGTAAGGTGAGCCCCAAAAGGAAGGCGCCAGGACGATTTTTGAGTAGGTGTCAATCTTCTCAATCCGCACGCCGTTGCTCAGCTCTTCAAGCAGCAGTGGCAAAGGCTGGCTGCCTGCCCGCATCTGGGCGTGTGAAAGCCCATTTTTGAGGACTGGCAGAATGCGCTGTTCCTCTTCGGCGAAAAAGCCATCTATGTAGGCTTCGAGCGCTTTGATGAACTTTTCGCCAAAAGCCTCACGCTCAGACCACATCTGGTAAAGCCCTTCAAGATAGGCGGACTGGCTTTGCTGCCCGGTCAGACGGGCCTGATCCACCAAAACCTGCCTTTCGGCGGGTGTCCACTTGTGACCCGGACGCACATTTAGCAGGGTCTCTTTGAGCGCGGTGGGGGTCTGAAAAGGAAATGAAAGCGTCTCCAACACGCGGGAAGGCGGCATTTTTTTAAGCGCATCGATGACACTGGCCGCATTCCTGGGAGCAGGCAGGGTGTGGACGAAAAACAACGGGGGGCTGATCTGCTTGATAGCCAGGTCGAGCGTTTGTCGGTGTTCCGCTGGCAGGCGTGAGCGCACACCGGCAGCCCAGGACGCCCTGACGCCAAATGTGTCCGGGTCGTGGAGCGCGCGCAGGCTCACAAAGAGGTCATAAGCGGTTCCGATGTCCCATTGGATTTTAGTTAGGGCTAAAGCGCACATGGCATCTCTCCAATCAATAGATAATAATCTATTTTATTAGCTTATGGTCTAAAGTTCAAGGGGGGAGAATGCTTTTTCCTGCGAGCAGGTACGGGACAGGATTGGTTACTTGTAAAACAAATCCGGATTGAATCGTGCAATTCAACTTACGATGGGATCCAGCGTAGGGGTAACCCCCTGTGGTTACCCTGTGATGAACCTACCGGGCAGACACAGGCGTCTGCCCCTGCGCAACCCACCGGTTTGAAGAGGGAATTTCTCGCCGTCTTTACGACATTCTTGTAGTGGTAACCCCCAATGGTTGGTTACCCGCAAAACAAAGCGGGATTGAAATACGCAATCCGCCATTCCCTGTAATTCTGAGCCTCTTTTGCGAAGAATCTAATTAGGAGCGATCAGATCCTTCACTGCGTTCAGGATGACAAACGCAGGTTATAGGGTAGGTCCATGTGCCCGCGAACCGGGGACGGCGTCAGTTATCGGCAATGTCGGGGCGAACCCTTTCTACTGCGCTTCCAGGGCAGGAGTGCATACTCTGCAAGCATGATGATCCGGCCTAAGACGCTATATAGTTGTAGTGGTAACCCCCCGTGGTTACCATTGGCGCAATGTTCCGGGTCAGACACGGGGGTCTGCCCCTACGCTGAGACCTTGCCGGAACCCACACCCGGCGGGCTGGTTGACCAAAAATTTACCTGACGTGTTGGTAACCCTTTGGGGACCACCATCTCGAGGGCTGTGGTTACCCGCAAAACAAAGCCGGATTGAAATACGCAATCCGGCCTACGATGCGATCCATTATAGGGATAACCCTTGTGGTTATCCGGACAGACTCGGTGCACTACACCGTGGTTACGATGGGTGAATGACAATCCTTGTTAGGGAACCCCCTGTGTTTACCCGGGGCAAGTCCTCGTAGGGGTAACCCCCCGTGGTTACCCGCGAAATTAATTGTCATTCAGAGCTCTTTTTGCGAAGAATCTATTTATCAGATATCAGATCCTTCGTTTCACTCAGGATGACAAAAAGCTCTCACCCAACCAATTTGCCGGATTGAAATACGCAATCCGGCCTACGATGCGATCCATTGTAGTCGGTGCACCCCACCGTGGTTACGATGGGTGAATGACAATCCTTGTCAGGGAACCCCCTGTGTTTACCCGGGGCAAGTCCTCGTAGGGGTAACCCACCGTGGTTACCCGCAAAATTAATTGTCATTCTGAGCTTTTTTTCGAAGAATCAAATTATTAAATATCAGATCCTTCACTGCGTTCAGGATGACAAAGAAAGACTTCCCATTTTTGCCGGATTGAACCCAGGAGAAATGCGTTCCAGGGCAAGCGCGCGTACTCTGCGAGCACAATGATCCAGCCTACGACGGTATCTGCCTATAGTTACTATAGATTTGTTTACTGGACAAGCGCGGTGGGAGCAAGCCCCCACCGTACGGATGGGCTCATGTGCCCGCGAAGCAGGGTATTAGTCCATCCGCGTTGTGGCTAATGAAGCCTGTAACACAAAAAATGGTGGTTTCTGTGCTTGCAGATGGAGCGGTGGGAGCAAGCCCCCACCGTACGGATGGGCTTTAGTCTATCCGCGTTGTGGCTAATGATGCCTGTATCATAAAAAAAAGTGGTTTCTGTGCTTGCAAATGGAACGGGGGAGGAAATTTAGGCGGAATAAGGGGCAGGGCAATTGCATCTAAATAGCTGGCAAGGAACCTGCATATGGAGAGAGCAAGAGGTGTTCCATGGCAGAAAGCAAGTTTTCAATCATCTTCAGTGACCTGACCGACCCGCGAGTGGACAGGACAA
>Ga0228536_1000913_pt1 | contig 39166 bp, 34 predicted proteins | sample SJ1Smetagenome_FD_168611 | JGI IMG/M metagenome (GOLD analysis project Ga0228536, IMG submission 168611) | Enriched culture of PCE-dechlorinating microbial communities from Ithaca, New York, USA - SJ1.S | ecosystem: Engineered > Modeled > Simulated communities (microbial... > Unclassified...
CATTGTTTCAATTACAAACTTCTTAAACTCTGCCGTATATCTTTTGTGCGGTATTCCCTTTGGCATAAAAAATCACCCCAATTGTTTTTCAGTATATCATACTGTCTAACAATTGGGGTGCAGTTCATCTCCCCATCCTCTCATTTTCTTTGCTAAACAAAAAAGACTTCCGGCATGATCTGATTAAAACAAATCACGCCAAAAGTCTCGTTACCCTTACAGGCTACAAAGCCAGGCAAACAATCTTGCCAGTATGTTGACTTTGTATATACAACTACTCCCTTTTAACTTTTACATATTACAATACATTTTAATATTTTGTCAACACTAAATACTACTTCTTTAATAATACAGAATCTATCTCTTCACCTTTTTGTGTAAATGCCTGGATTTTCATTTCACCGGCATTAGTTTCCAGAACAAGATAATTCGGCAGGGAAGGCTGTGGATTTGTCGCAGCTTCCAGGGAAATTCGCGCCGGCCCGTTTAGCCTTAACCGCTCTCCTGCGGCACCGGTAGAAATATAAATAGTTCCCTTTTCAGTCGCTGCGCCCTCATATAAAGGTACTGTTCTGCGGTAAGAATGAATATGGCCTGTAAAAACGACGTCAACCTTATATTTATCAAAAAGCGGCATGAAAGTATCGCCAATTTCATTGAAAGTGCCGTCAACTCTGAAATTAAAAATGTGTTTGTGCATCAAAACCACTTTCCAAGGTTTATTCGTAGAAGCAAGATCTTTTTCTGCCCAAGCTAATTCTCTGGCAAATAAATCTGGCTTAAATTCCGCCAGTTCATCCTTCTGTGTATCAATTACAGTAAAATGCACGTCACCATAATCGTATGAATAAAAATACTCATTAAGGCCCTCAATTCCGTTTGTCGGCAAAGTAAAAAGATTTAAATAGGTATGTGGTTCTGTCATTTTCCAATTCAAGGTATAGTCTTCGTGGTTGCCGCTAATAGGTGCAAGAGGAATTTTATCTATCATTCCATCAACAGCCTCCAGCCATCTTGACCACTGCCAGTATTGTTCCCCGTTATCAACAAGGTCACCCATATTGATAAAAAACTGCGCGTCAGGATTTTTACTCCAGGCCATCTTTACAGTTCTTGCCCACATTCCGTAATCTACACTTTGCGAATCTGGAAAAATTAGTGCTTTCGTTCTTATACCATTATCCGTATTGAAGGTTTCCCACTCGGTATAATCTTCGCCGTCGCTAATCCTATATTCATAGGTGGTGTTGGCTTTTAAGCTGCTTATTTTTACAATATGTTGATATTTTTTCCCCTGGTCGGTTACAAACTCATTTTGTTTTGCATTAATTTTTGCTATGTCGCTATGACCTTGTTCACGGTATTCCAGGAACGACAGCGAACGCGGTAATCTGGACAACCAAGTTATTGTTCGTTCAGTTCTATTATCTTTTGTAATATTTTGCATAATCACAAAAGCATCAGCATCGCCAACAGCAATCGGAGCCTGTGAGCCGATAGATTTAAGATTACCACCAGATAAAGCAATATTTGCTGACGGTGCTTTTAAAGAAAGATCAGCCGGGAATTGCTGTCTCTGTATTAAGCTACAGCCGCCAGTCACAAGCACTATTAATGCTACCAATGTGATTAAGATTTTTTTCATAACTTTTACTCCGCTAAGCAAGATTTATTTAAATGCAGTGCTACTTGTAAAATCATATCATATTACTATGACAGATAGTCAAGTGACATTTTCGTGTCATCATTTTATTAATCAGCGTATGCTATTTCTAAATATTGTCAACGATTATTACATTTTTAACACAAATATGTATGCATATATGCTTGACACCCATCAATATTTCATTCTATAATTTAGTCACAGCGAGATAAAAGAATATTCTGCTTTCGTTTAGAGGGTTTAAATCCCCCTTCTTTATTGTTTTAAATTATTCAATGAAGGGAAGTGCCCAAAATGACATATGCCGACAAACTCTTGAACCAAGCAATTTTAATGGTTCTGGAAAACACTAGTCAGGATGAATTGGAAAAAGTGTGTGCCATTGATAGTGAAACGCTTGGTTGGTACTTTTGGCTGCCAGGAATTGCCGGACCATATGAACTAGTTTTGCAGAAATGGCAGAGGTGCGCTGATTTAGAAGAAACAACCTTCCTGCTCAAATATTACCCTGCTCCAGGCGAAGAGATTTTTGCTGATTTTTCCTGTGCAGAACAAATTGTCAGATTAAGTTCTTGTTTTGAAGACCAACTTCTTGAAGATGAAGTAGCTGAATTACCAACTCCCTTATTCCAAGAAGCTGTTGATTTAAGATATTTAGGCATACCAAGGTTACAAAGCCGTAGTTTTTTTGAAGAACAGCTTTTCCTTGTTGGTACGATAACCATTTTCATGAATCAGGATGAATTAATTAAAAGTGCCTTGGAAACCCAAACAAGCTACCTCCAATACTCTGAGAACGGCTTGCTCGCCGCAACGGAAAGCGAGCTTGTTGAATTAGCAGGCAATGATGATTTTGACCGCAAAGTAAAAGGACTGGATGTTTGCCATCCTTTCTACGATTTTTTGATAAATACCCTTTTTGCTTCCGTATTTTTGAGAGCAGTGAAATCAGAATTTTATTCAACAACTGGTGTAATTTCTTACAGAATGGAAAAAGAAGGCTACCAAAACGAATATATGAATGAGGTCAGACAAGTTGAACTGTGCAACTACTATAAAGAAGGCATAAAAGTATAGCGATGATATGCAAAAACTCTCCGGAATGTATATTCCGGAGAGTTTTTTTAACTTTTAATGTCAGAATCAGCCTGATCCAATTGTAGGATTTTTTCCGCGTCAGCAGAAGTTATTTGTGTAAGACCGCGCAACTTCAGCTGCATTCTGCGGGTTCGCGTACCCACAAGTTTATCAAGTTCTTCATTAGCTTGCGTCAACCTTGCCTGCGTAGCCTTCAGGGCGTCAGCAAATTTATCAAATTCTGTTTTAACGGCTCCAAGAACTTTCCATACTTCGCTGCTGCGCTGTTGAATGGCAAAGGTCTTGAAACCCATCTGCAGGCTGTTTAAAAGCGCTGCCATTGTGCTTGGTCCCGCTAAGTTCACATGATAATCGCGTTGTAATACTTCAATCATGCCCCTATTGACAACTTCGGCATAAAGACCCTCAAATGGTAAGAACATGATAGCAAAATCCGTTGTATTGGGTGCATCAATATATTTATCCCTGATGTCCTTTGCTTCTGCCTTAATTGTGTTAAGCAGCACTTTGACACAGTTTTGAATTTCCTCTGTATTGCCTCTTTCATATGCGTCACGTAAATTACCGTATGTTTCACCTGGGAACTTGGAATCGATCGGCAGATAGACAAAAGAACCATCTTCTGAAGGCAGCTTGATCGCGTACTCAACCACCTTGCCGCTGCCTTTTTTTGTTTCAATGTTTGTAACATATTGTTCGACGGACAAAATTTCTTCCAAAATAGCGCCTAATTGAATTTCACCTAAAATTCCTCTTGTTTTAACATTACTCATTACTTTTTTCAAGTCGCCGACTCCCTGAGCTAAGGACTGCATTTCACCAAGCCCTTTGTAAACCTGTTCTAAGCGGTCATTAACCAATTTGAAAGATTCAGTCATGCGCTCATTAAGAGTTTTTTGGAGCTTTTCATCAACCAATTGACGCATATCATCGAGCTTTTTATTGTTGTCTGTCTGTAATTCACCAAGCTTTCGTTCAACACTTAAGCGTATATTTTCCAATTTTACAGTAGATTCTGCTGCGTAAGTCTGCAGGCGTTTTTCCACTTGTGATAAGGAATCAGATAACAGGCGTTGATTTTGATCCAGTTTCTCCTGCATGTTTTTATCCATGTCTTTAACGATACCATTCTGCGTATCATTGGTACTGCGTAACGTTTTCAGAATAATACTACCAAAGTTATTCATCGTTTCCTGCATATTTCGGTTCAATTCTGACCGCAGCCCTTCATGCTGCCTGTAAAGATCATTACGCAATTGATCTAGCTGCAGCTTGATCCCCAATAACTGCTCTGATTGGTTGCCAAAAGCTGTTTTGCGATACATAATGAAAAGTAATATCAAAATTAATACATTAAAAAACAAACTTAAAAAAACAATATTATCCATTAAAAAGCCTCCCAGAGCATTAAATATCTTTATTTATTTTCGACAGCAAGGTCGGCATTCCTTTAATTAGAAATATCTTATTTTTAATATGTCCAATATTATGTTCATCATTTCTTGGTTTGTTTAGTTGAAAAATAAAAAATCCCTTTACCATAAAAGGCAAAGGGATTTTTCGCATATTCATCTAGGAATTTTTCTTATAAACTACACCGCCAGTAGCCTGGTTGGTAGGTGTAACGGTTACTTCACAAATCTGTACGTGTTCCGGTGCACTGGTAGCATAAATAACTATGTCAGCTATATCATCTGAGGTTAGCGGTTTGATGCCTGCGTAAACTGCCGCTGCTTTTTTCTCATCGCCGTGGAATCTGACGTTGCTGAAATTGGTTTCAGTCATACCCGGCTGAATATTGGTGACTCGAATTGGTTTATCAACCAAATCCATGCGCAATCCATCACTCAAGCAATGAACAGCGGCTTTCGTCGCACAGTACACTGCGCCATTGGGATATGCAGCAATGCCGGCAATAGAGCCAATATTAACAACATGCCCTTTCAACTGATATTTCAGCATCAGCGGCACTATTTTACGTGTGAGATAAAGCAAGCCCTTGATATTTGTGTCAATCATAGTGTCCCAATCACTTGGATCACCTTCATGTAGCTTTTCAAGTCCCAGCGCACCGCCGGCATTGTTTAAAAGAATATCTATCTTTTTCCATTCCTCCGGCAAAGTATCAATTGCTTCTTCAACCGCTGAGCGGTCTCTCACATCCAGTTTGATTACTATGCTTTCTGTTTCGTAATGCTCCTTTAACTTTTCAGCTAAAGCTGTTATCTTATCTATGCTGCGTGCACACAGGATCAAGCGTGCCCCGGCCATGGCAAAAGCTTCTGCACTAGCTTTGCCAATACCGCTGCTTGCTCCACTGATGAAAACTGTTTTCCCTTTTAATCCGAGCATATGTCTGACCTCCAAAAATTCTGTTTGATGATTCTAACGCATAAAATTCGTCTGAATTACTGTTTCGTATTCCGGTAATTTAACACCATTCTGCTTACCTGCTTCAATGCACTTCAAAAGCCAGCTCATATTCTTTGCCAGTGTACGCATCGTCTGCATTCCTTCATAATCTTTCACAACGTCTTCTGCATTACTGCCATGAACCTGATTCCAATACTGCGAACTTACGACAGTCATGTTCTTCATCATAAAATAGTGGTTCAGCTGATCAAAAGAGGCGCTTGCACCACCGCGTCTGCAGCTGACCACTGTTGCTGCAAGCTTATTGGCAAAAATGTCACGTCCAGCAAAAAACACCCTATCCAGCAGCGACTTTACCTGACCAGAAATACCTGCATAGTAGACAGGACTGCCTACAACAATAGCATCAGCTTCTTTGATTTTATCAATAACAGGATTAACCAAATCATCGTTAAAGACACAATGGCCATTGTTCAGTTTGATACAAGCATAACAAGCTATGCAGCCTTTAACAGGTTTACTGCCGACTTGCATAATTTCCGACTCAATATTTTCTTTCGCCAATTCTTTGGCTATTTCTGACAAAGCAGTATATGTACAACCTTTTTCATGCGGACTGCCGTTAAGCAATAGTACTTTCATCAGTTATCCTCCTTCGCCTATCGGGCAAAAATATTATTTGACTTTTTTAACTTCTACAAAATTTATACTTATCCTGCAAAACTTTTTACTCTTGCTTAACACGAATACGGGTATTCTCTTTAATTATCTTATTGGCGTCCTTTACCACAAGACCATCTACATTTAACCCTTCTGTTATTTCAATGTTTCTATTATCCATCAGTCCAGTCTTGACGCTGACATGCCTTACCTTGTTATCCACGGCCAACATTACCTTTTTTTGGCCAACCGAGTCGGAGAAGATTGCCTGTCTTGGCAATATTATAACGTCCTCACGACTGGCAGTTATGACACCTACCCTTATTTCATAGCCTGGCTTTAAATTCGCTGTATTCTCTAATTTAATAATAACGGGGACTCTCCTCTGCAGAACTCCCAATGTTGAAAGTTTTTCTTCCGCATGGGGATATATTTCAGTGACTTCACCATATAAAGCCTGGTTACCCAGAACGGGCGCTATAATTCGCACCTTTTGTCCTACTGCGACGTCTCCCAGGTCATCTCCCAATAAATCGGCCTTGATCTCAAGCTGGCCAGATGTGCCTAGTGATGTAAGCAGCGTTCCCGTTGTCACCACATTTCCCACTTCTACCGGCAGCTTTAAAATTGTGCCATCAAGCGGGCTTCTTATAATGAGTTTCTCTTCTCTCTTTACAGAAGTGTTATATAAGGAGCGATAATTATCCGCTTGCTCATTCGCCAGCTCAGTGTTATAAATTAATTCGTCAACATTCTCTCTTGCTTTATTTCTGGCAAGGGTACTTGCATCTAATTCCGCATAAGATACTGCCCCTGCTTCAAATAACGTACGGGTACGCTCGTAATTTATTTGTGCATCAGTCAATTCCAGGTTTGCTTTGGCCAATGCTGCCTGAGTAGAGCTGACTTCTGTCTGGGCCCGTGTCAGTTCCGCCAGAAAATATTGCGAAACCATCGAAATGTCTTTATTTTCCAGAACCATAATAGTCTGGTCTTTCAGAACTTTTTGTCCTCTTACAACATCTAATTTGATAACTTTTCCGTCTTGCTCAGAATAAATTTCATAATCGTCAACCGCTTGTACGTAACCAGTATCCACCACAGTGCGTTCTATGCTGCCTTTCTTCGCCTTAACGACCTCAACCAGAGGAACATTGTAGTAAAAATAATATATCAGTCCCGCCAGAATCACTGCAATAATGCCTGCATAAATTATTACCTTTTTCATGATTTCTGACCTCCAAAACAAATTACCACTCAATCTTATCCGGAGAAAGCGGACTTGCGTTTTCTGTTATTTCCACAATTTCACCGCTGCGCATCCTTGCTACTCTGTCCCCCATGCCACCAATCGCCGCGTTATGAGTTATTAAGACTATAGTACATCCTCTTTCTTTATTGATTTTTTTCAGTAGTTCCAGAATTAATTTGCCCGTTTGATAGTCCAAAGCTCCTGTTGGTTCATCACAAAACATAATCCGAGGATTTTTTACGACAGCTCTCGCTATTGAAATTCGCTGCTGTTCACCACCGCTCATCTGAGATGGGAAATGTTCCTTTCTTTCATACATAGCCATTTCTTTTAAAACTTCATCGATAGGCAGTGGCTTTGCCACAAGATTTGCGGCCAGTTCGATATTTTCGCGAGCAGTCAGATCAGTAATCAAATTATAAAACTGGAAGACAAATCCTGCATCATTACGTCGGTAATGCGTTAATACCGTTTCGCTGCCGCTACTGATATCTTGATTTTCAAAGAATACATTCCCGCTAGTAGGCAAATCCATTCCGCCCATAATATTCAGCAGCGTGCTTTTGCCGCTGCCGCTTGGGCCAAGAATAACAAGGATTTCTCCGGCATAAACATCCAATGAAGTTTCTTTTAAGGCCTCGACCTTGACTTCGCCCATCTCATATATTTTAGTAACTCGTTCCAGTTTTAAAATCACTTTATGTTCCATAGATATACTCCCATCCGGAAATATTTTCAGCTGGCATATTTTCTATTCAGGGATCTTCAATACTTCTACTAAATCCATCTTCCTGATGTCCTTTGTCGACAAATAATGGGCAATTAATACAAAAATAATGCCGCCCACTGTAGCTAAAACATAGGTGCGAGGATAAATTATTACAGGCAAGGTGTACAAATCATTTTCAACCGATTTCATATACGCTGCGACAAGCTGTCTGCCAAAAGGCAAGCCTAAAATCGTGCCGAAAATTAAATATATGATATTCTCGCGGAATAGCAGCCTTGAAATCTCGTTAACGCTAAAGCCAATAGAACGCATATAACCAATTTCCCTTCGCCTGTCAGACATATTCATAACAGAAGAATTGTAGACGATAGCAAGGCCCAAAAGAATCCCGAATAAAGAAATAATCCCTGTCGATATATCAAGAGTTTGCAGAAGCTGTTCCCAGTTCGCAACCTCTTTTCTTTGTTGTAAAATTGAAGATACCTCAAGCATTTTGTTTATTTCAGTTTCCACATGACTGATTTTGTCTTCATCAACTTTCAGCATCGCTCCTGAAACAAGATCCTGTTCCTTCATAATTTGATTTGCCTGCCGCAAATCTATATATGAACCAGCTCCTATCATCTGATTGACACTGCCAAAAATAAAGGTTTTGCTCCAATTGGTCTGCCCATATGATAAAAGTGTTTCTACCTCCACTGTCTCACCGACGGCAACACCCAATTTGTCTTTGGTCCGTTGATTCAAAAGTATCCCCTCTGCTGGTATACGAATTTGTTCCCCTTTGGTATTTTCAAGTTTCTTCATGCTTAAATTCGTATCATATGCAATTAAAACATCATCTTCGTATCGTCCCTGATAATAAATTCTTACAGGTATCTCCATAAAAGCTTCAACATTTTGCACACCGTCAATGCGACCTATATTCAAAAGCTCACGTTCAGGCTGCATAGTATCAAAACGAATTGTCATGTCATAATTTTGACTTTCGTAAAATGTTTTTCGCATCATAAAGTCAGCTGCATCATTAAGAAAAAACGAACAGACTAATAACCCTACGGCAAAAATTACCACCAGCTGTGTAATTAATGTTCTTACTTTATTTCGGAACATGTTGCGAATAGTCATCTTCCAGCCGACACTTATCTTGTCTAAACTTTTGATGTGACGTTCGAGCCAACTTTTGTCACCTGCTTTGGGCGGTTCCGGCCGCATCGATGAAGACGGAAGGATACCTGCAATGCCTCGTGCTGCCGTTAAGGCAGACAGCAGACTGATCAGCAGGCACAAACTCAACTCCAAAATAATAGGTCTGATGGCTAAGCCTTGCAAATTACCAGGCAAATTAAAGTAAGTATTATAGATTTTAGAAAAATAATTGGAAGAAGGTATACCCAGAACTACGCCAACAGCAACGCCAGTAAAAGCAATAGTCAAAGCATAGTAAATGTAGTGAATAATAATCTCATAGCCATGATAACCCAAACCCCTCATGAGTCCTATTTGTGAACGCTGATTATTAATCATCCGCCTTAGAATAATAAATTGAACAGCAGCCGCTATAACCAAAAATATTAAAGGCAATACCGTCGCTACCGAGCTCAGTTCTTTCAGCTCACCATCAATTACAGCATTACTTAACTGATCAGAACGAGGAAAAGATGCCAATAATCCATAGGGTCTTAACACTTCCTTAATTGCCTCTATTGTTATGTTTTGTTCCGCTCCTGCCTCATACTGAACAAGCAGCTGGTTGATTTCACCAGTCATATTTAAAAGCTGCTGCGCCTGTCGTTTTTCCAGAATGAATATTCCAAATTTTTCAGGGTCAGGCAGGATATCGCTGCTGTTCTCCATTGCGTATATAAATTCTGGTCCTATGGCCGCTCCAACCACTATAAGATACTTTTCTTTGGCATCGATTATTACAGATACTTCATCACCAAACTTTAGATGATTGGCTGTATAATATCGGGGATCCAATACAACCTCAGGTATACTGCCGCCAATTTTTTCCGCAAAAAGCCTGCCATCTATAATATTTATTTTGTTTAGTTCATTATCATCAGGAATAATGTAACTAATAATGCGTGCAGTTGCTCGTTCTTCATTTTTTTTTATTATTGACAGGTCTTTTTGTATCCTTCCTGTTACACTTCTGACTCCTGGAACATTTGCAATTTGGCCGACCACGCTATCCGGAGCTTTAACACAATGGAAATAATAATCAGCAAAGTTGTTCTTACTATAAAAATCATCCTTGGCCTGTTTAAGGTTACTGTAAGAACTGCTCATTGCCACATAAATGACAATACCGCACATAACTACAGTCACAGCAGCAAAGAACTGACCTAAATTACGCAATATATACCGCACTATTTTTTTACTAAGTATGCCCATAGCAAACACCTCTAAGCCCACTATGAATTATTGTGCGAACAAAGACTTGCGTTTGTTTGAATAATCAGTCTTTTTTCTTATTTTAGCATATTCTGTTCCTAAAAATATATAAGGTTCACTTTTCAAAAAACAAACTTTTTCCTTTATATTGCTTAACGCAAAGTATCTAAATAGAGAAAGTGCCTCTGATGGGTTTTAAAACCTATCAGAGGCACTTTCTTTAAAATAGTCTATTTAAATGTCCTCAGAAATTTCAACAGCCTGTTGCGCTCTATAACCTATCGCCAAAACACTGCCTGCTACTAAAATTGGTACGATATATTCAAATCCAGCCATTGTATTTGCGATATATCTACCTATAATTTTGTCATGAATTATCATGCTGCCTGCAGTCCAACCCAAAATTCCGGCACCAACAAAAATAAACGAAGGATATTTTTGCATTAATGCCCCTATAAGCTGACTGCCCCAAACAATAATCGGAACACTAACAAGCAGTCCTATGACTACCAGTCCAAAATGGCCTTCAGCCGCACCAGCAACAGCCAAGACATTGTCAATGCCCATTGCTACGTCTGCAACAATAATAGTTTTGATAGCAGTCCAAAAATTTTCACAAGAAGATATCTCCGTCTCATCTTCAGTAGGTTTTAAAAGCTTAATAGCTATCGGAATAAGTGCCAGACCACCTATAGCTTGCAAAAAAGGCACAGTCAATAGCCAAACAGCAAGAAATGTCATCAACAACCTTACAGCAAGCGCACCCGCTGTACCAACATAAATAGCCTTTTTCCGGATTGTCTGCGGCAGGTCACGCGAAGCCAATGCAATAACTACAGCATTGTCACCACCTAGAACAAGATCCAAAATAATAATTGAACCAACAGCAAGTAAAAAATCAACTGACAAAAATTCCAACTTATTTCCTCCTTTTTTACAACAAAAAAGACTTTCAGTGCAATGTAATTACATCACACTAAAAGTCTCACCAATCGAATGCTTAGCATCCAACACTACCGCCAGCCGTAAATTACGACATGCATGTTGACGGCAGTTTTCATGGTTACTCCCCTTTAGAGTCTATTCGTATGGAAAGTATTATAGCAAAATTCAAAATGCTTATCAACACTTCACAATAATTTCATTATTTTCATCGATAGTAGATAGTAGTATGATAAAAACTCTGTACAGAGAAAGTGCACCTGTAAATGCTATTGGGCATTTAAGGTGCACTTCAAAATTGCAGTTGCTTTTTTACAAGCTTTTATTTAGGTTCTGTTTGTGCATTCTCAGAACTTGTATGAGTAGCTGCTTTGGTCTTTGAAGACTTCTTCTTCAATTTCTCTTTGTTTTTTGGGCTTTTGTCTCCCATGTCAAACATCTCCTTAGTGTTTAAAGCCTATGCTTATTATAGCACTTTCGAGACAGGCATGGTAAAGTTTTCGCATAAAAATCTTATATAGTTAACAAAAACAACAAGTTGAATTAGTATATAATATTTAATTGTACTCTTTAAGTAATTTTAATGCTTTTTCCATATTTACCGGTTTGCTGAAAAGGTAGCCCTGCAAATAATCACAACCATGCCTTATCAAATAGTCTTTCTGTTTTTCGTATTCGACGCCTTCAGCCACCACAGTATGACCAAACTTATGCATCATGGAAATGATATCCCCGACGATTATTTCATTTTCTTCGTGCGTGAGCAAGTCATCAGCAAAGTATTTATCTAGCTTTATGCTATCAACATAAAGCTCTCGCTCACGTGCAAGCGAAGAATATCCTACCCCAAAATCATCAATTGCAAATTTTATTCCTAGATCTTTAAGTTTGCCAATTGCTTTGTTAACACTTTCATAACTTGTCAAAAGTGTTGATTCAGTTACTTCTAAAGTTAGCATATAGGGGGTTATTGCTGTTTCTTTAATTATATTTTTAACATCACTAACAAAATCACTTCTCAGCATCTGAACAGCAGAAATATTAACTGAGATACAAACCTGATCGTAACCTAGCCTTTCAAGTTCTTTGATGAAGTTACAGGCCATGTACAAAATTTTTCTGCCAATAGGAATAATCGACTGGGTTTCCTCAGCAATACTTATAAACTCTATTGGAGATATAATACCTAGCTTTTTGCTTTCAAACCTTGCCAAAGCTTCAAAAGCGTAAATCTTATCTGATTTCGCAGCAAAAATCGGTTGGTATAACAGAAAAATGCTTTCATCAGCATCATCCCGAGCAGCGTTGATAAGTTCTTCTTTGATAATGGCATTACGCGCCAATTCTTCTTTTAATTTGTCTTCAAAAAAATAATAGTGTGTCTCTTGGTTTTCTGCTGATTTTGCAGCAGCAATAGAAACATTTTTAAGTATATCAGACGTCGATTCACAATTATGAATTTCAAAAATTCCTATATTACAATCAAGAGACTGCCTGACTTGCATTCTCTCTAATAAATTTAGTATTTCATCACAAAACTTTATTAATTTATTTTTCTCTCCATAATTTTTCAAATAAAAAGCAATTCTTTCAAAAGAAATCTGAAAGAGTCTACATTCACCAACGCATAAAAGAGAAAGCTGCATTGTAACTTCTTTTATTATACTTTCACTATATCCATAACCATAAAGCATGTTAAAAGAATTGATTCTATTTAGATCCAAAAGAATGACAGCTCTTTCAATTTTATAACCAGAATTACCTTCCTGTTCTAAAAATTCTTCAAAGAATCTTCTGTTATATAAACCTGTTAATGCATCACGCTCACTAAGGAACTTCAATCTTATTTCATGCTGCTTGCGTTCTGTTATATCTATAATAATTCCCTCAATAGCTTCAACATTACCGTTTTTATCGTAAACACCTCGTCCAATGTCCAGAACCCATTTGCGTTGTCCGGAAGCCATTATTATTTCATATTCATACTTATATGGCAACCGCTTAACAAGCATTGCTTCAAATTCTTTTTCTATACAGTCAATATATTCTTCAGCTATTAAATGAACATAGGATTTACCGCCGTGCCACAAAAAATGATCTACAGGATAGCCGGTAAGTTCCAGACATCCATTGGAAACAAATTGCATACTTAAGACGTCATCATATTTACACCGATAAGCCATACCAGGCAAATTTGCCAGCAAAAAGCTTTTGCTTCTCTCACTCTCTTCCAGCGCTTCTGCTATCGCCTTGCTTTCATTGATGTCCTGTACTAAAAACAAACTGTACTTATTTGTGTCATCTTCTAAGACTAAAGGAACAGCAGTTTTTCCGGCCCAACTAATCTTACCGTCCGGTTTTAGATATCTTTTTTGTATACTAAAGCTAGTAATTTCACCTTCGCTTAGCTTTTCTGACAAAAGAAGCTCTTTCTCCACTTCTTCAGGATGGGTTATTGTTTCCCAGCCAATTTCCTTAAGTTCCTCTTTGCTTCTGCCAGTTATTTTCTCAAACATAGGGTTGATACTCGGGAAAGCCTCATCATCAACGTATTTTGTTTTATCACTATAGCAAATAGCAATGCCTATTGGAGCTTGGTTAAAAACCGTACGCAGCAATGTTTCACTTTTATTCAATTTTTCTTCTGAATCAGTCAGTTTTTTCAAAGCAGAATATATAAGTCCATACAGAAGTGCAGCAGTAGATAATACGTAAAAAATACCTTTCACAATACTTACAAGCAAAACATCATAGCGTCCAGGTATAAACTTTTCCGTAAGCATATCAGAAAAAACTATCCAAAGTGAACCAAAGAGGATATATATAAATGTTATTTTAAAAGCATGCTTCCGCGCCAATTTAGACCGTGAAACGCTCATTTTCTTTTCTTGTTTCAAAAACTTCATCCTCCTTATCCATCAGAAGCATAAATGTAACATTTGATATAACTATTTTAGTTATATTGTCAACCCAAAAACGCATTATGTCAAACAAAAAAGCTATGACTATCGTGCCATATCCGGCATAAAAATCATAGCTTTCCATGTTATTTCACTAAAACACTTGAAGAAAACATACTATATTTTGAAAAACAGTTTTATCGCCACCAACTGTTTGATTATTGCTGGTGGAGATGATTCGTAACTTTGTATATCCCTCATTCACAATAAACTTTCGCAGATCATTCCTACCTATTATAGGTAAGTATCAGTTATTGCCTACCTTCTTCACCTGAGCTGTCATTTTGACTTTCAAAGTCTTTCAATATACAAATTAATTCATCGTTAAGTATTCTTAAATCTACATCTTCTTCCGTAAACTCATCTAATATTTGAATAAATTCATATCTTCTAGCTTTTATAAATCCAGCAAATTCGTTTGCAACCACCTCATATAAATCAGGAAATGCGTTATTATAAATTCCATCCCATATATTAAAGTACTCTCCGTATTTGTCTGCAAAATTATTTATAACCTTTTTATCGGTTTCAACGCCAAAAAATTCTGCTATATTTTCTTTAATGTCATCGCCAAAATAGGATGCTACAACTGCAGCTCCTATTAATATTGGGCCGCCTAAAATGCCTGCAGCAAAACCGGCTACACCGCAAGCGGCGACATGAGCACCGATATCAAGATACTCGTTTTTTTCAATGGCTTTCTTGTATCTAGGGAATTGACTAATTAGCTGTTCACGAACCGCATTGAATGTCGAAACTTCTTTTTTAAACTTGTCGCACCGCTTGATACACAAATCAACTAATCTGGCTTTTTCTTGATATGAAATATCAATTTGCAACTTAAAAGGGCTATCTGGTATGTATGTGTTAACAATACTCATATTAATAGAATCAAGTATATCTACCGAAGAATTAATAGTATCAATTATGATTCTATCTACTGTATTCGGTTGTAAATCACTTGCGTCAATTGTTTCTTTTATAATCTTTGTAAATTCTTTACTTGGAATGTTATCAACATCAAGTTTTTTCATTATTGTTCCATAATTATTATCAATATTCGTGATAGTTTCTAGAATTTTATAAATTTCTAGATTTGCTTCTTGTTGCAGAACAGCCAAATAATTCTCTAATACTTCCCTTTTAACTTGTTCGTTTGTCTTCTTATATAAAATAATCTTTTCTTCAATCTTATTACTTTCTCCCTTAAATATTCTCTTTAATTTACTCCACATACCACCCTTTTTCAAAATGTCTTCACAAACTTCCAGCCGATTCTCAAAGCTCTTCATTTTCTTGTTATTACGCGATGTCCATTCTATAATGAACATCTTAATTTTCTCATCTTGTATCTGATTTTTTTCTATTCTATCTAAGCAATACTTAACTGTTAGCCTTAAATTTACATTCTCTAAAGATATACGGTTCAAAAAGTGCATTGAGCCTTTTTGAATAATTAGTAAATTACTCTGATTCTGTTTCTCAAGTTTACTGTTTTTCCTAGTAATTGTGTACCAAGCCCGTTGAAACCACTTTTCGTTCTTTACAAATTCAAAGTTTTTTTCTGAAACTTCTAATATTTTAGTCAAGTCTTTTATGACTTCGTCTATTTCTTTTTCCGATTGAGTTTCCATCAACTTTTTATAAGCTTCTTCAAAACTCGCAATATAATTAGATTCCTGCTCTATATTAGCATTGTTATCAATTTCTGAGTTTATCATCCTATCTCCTCCAAAGTTTTTTTCAATGTTTGCTCCGTCCGCAAACTAAATTCATCTAGCATATTAGCTCTTGCTGCATGATCTCGAGCTGTCAAAAGCATATTTTTTTGACTGTAGAATGATCTCCTAGAAATTTCTAAAAATTGCACGAAAGACTTCCCAACATTTGTTGTGTAACTAATATTTTGCATTGTCTTCTTATATTCACCTTTTCCAAACATAGGTCCGACAACTTTATTTACTAGTCCACTAACTGCGATCATAACAGGAATTGTGACGGGGGCACCTACATTTATCGAATGGGCTAAAACTTGTACCGGTATGTTAATTGCAGCAACAAGCCCCCCCTGTGTCATCCCCTGTGCTGTATCCCTCATTATGTAATTAATATATTCATTAGGCGTTATGATTCCATTTTTATAATCTTTATAATTGCTTAAAGTAGAAACGCCTATCGATACCACTGCTCCAATTACAATTCCCTGACCAATTTGTTCAAGTGATCCTGACAATGTAATCGAGGGATCTGCCCTTCCGCTTTGAGCGTCTTTAAATCTTTGTTTGCCGCTTTCGGTCAAAGCATTATCATCAATAGGATGCGAGGTCACGTTAGGATGTGCATCACCTCTTGCTTCAATTTGGACCCTGCCTGCGTCGCTCATTCTCCAGTCTAATATCTTTCCATTAACTACAACTTCATCTACTGGCGTACTATTTTTATGTAAAACTCCGCTTAATCTTTCTTGGACTTGTTCACTAGGTTCAGGAATATACTGACTCAAATCTACCCTTTTAAACGAATCAGAAAGCCCTGCTTTGATTTGGATTGTGGTATCACCAAAAATTAAATTGTGCCGAACAGCATCAATGCCCTGCGTTCCGTCTTCAATAGCGGTTGCCAGCCTATACGTATTTCCTTTTAATAATTCAAAAGGATTGTTTTGCATGGCCTGCACGTAATTGTATTCTCCACCTCTATTTACGAACATATCTAACAAATATTTATTTTTGCCCGTGCCCATGCTATCATTTATCCATTCGGCAATAGCCGTACTATCTATCAAGGGTAACTTGCTACCATCTGACAATTTACCTTCTTTAACAACATTTTCAGTAAACCATTCCCAAAACTTAACTTCGTTGACATATTCGATTCCGTTTTTTACAATATGTACTTCTGCGGCTAACGAGCTAATATCTTCAAGCATTTCTTTTAATTCTTCATCTTTAAAATTCTCCATAACATCATACCTTTCAGCTTATTAGAGCTAGCTAAATGTTGCATACAAAAAAAATACTATTATCACGCAGCTTTCGCGCCGTCATCTATGTTACCACTTTAACTTTTTTTACTTTCGCACTTATTTCAATTGTGAAGGCAATTTATAAGCTAAATAGATCAAACTGCCTTCACATCTCTTAAATATCTCTTAAATATCTCTTAAATATCTCTTAAATATCTCTTAAATATCTCTTAAATATCTCTTAACATTAATTTTTAATCACACAGAATTCCTTAGCTATCGAATAAGGTATGAAAGTTATAAAAATTTACTACCATAGTTAATCTAAAATAACTTTAAAAGGAAGTTCCCCCTTGTCGCCGCTAAACCCTCCTCTAAAAGTTAAAGTGGATATCTTCGCATCTTTAGGGACATCATATGCAACATATCCGCCAATAGTAATTCCAGGATTAATTTTCTTCAGGAATAAAGTTTCCCGATTACTCATTTGTAAGGCTGTATCTCCTTCAACTGAATGCGAAAATTCTCTCCCTTTATCATCAATCAATTTAAATGAGTTAGCATCAATTGTTACAGCATCTTTCTGATGATTCGAGGCTACTACATAAAGAACCTTAAATACACCTTGAGCACGTGTACTACTAAAAGATCCGTCAATTGTTGGCATTTCTTGTATTTTAGCTATCGCAACACCAACGTTACTTTTTGTCATTCCTTTGACTTTGCCTATTCCATCGACGTTACAAGCATAATTTAATGAATCTGCTTTCTTTTCTTGTTTTTGTTGGGTTACTCCAGTTTTTGTACTATTTTTAGTCTCATTATTACTGCCTGTACCTGAAATACAGGAGCCAATGAAACTTAAAATAATAATACCCCCTATAATTTGCAATAACCTAACAAAACATCCTGTTTTTTTCTTTGGTTTTTCTTTTTCGTGTGATTCTAAAATTGGCTTTTCATCAATTTTACTTGCTTCGTCAGAAAGATGATCCTGTTTTGCCCCACATTTACTACAAAATTCACTACCATCAGAAATTTGAGTACCACATTTCTTGCAATACATACTCTCATGCCCCCTTAAACATTGATTCTATTTAATACAATTCCCACCCCAATTACATCACATGTTTAACAATGCATTTTTTCTTCTTTATTAAATTACTCTTGAGTAATTTTTCTTTCCTCTAATAAGCTCTTCTATTCCATAACCTCATCTGCGGAAATATATTTGTACAATTAAGTTTGTCTATTCGACAGGAACACAGAATTCCTTAGCTACCCATCCACTAGAACCACTGGCTCTTGTGACTTTATACCATTCTCTTCCGCCAGCATTTATTGTTTCAGTGACATGTATAATTTCCTTGTTATTAAAAACACCCATTATTTTTGAATCTGTGCTGGGTTCGGGTCGCATCCTAACCTCTTCACCCTTTATTCTTCCCATAAAAGAGAGCTGTTTCTCTGCTTCCACTTTTGTTTGATTGTTGCTATTTGTTACATTTTGTTGTAAATTAGTAGCCGCCGATTTTTGGTTTTCATTGCTATTATCAGCCATTATAACCTGCAATGGCAAAGTGCCCTTATCGCCAGTTATTCCGCCACGTGCTTCTAGCTTTAGGTCCGTAAGTCCAGCAGGAACATCAAATACTACAGATCCTATAACACCAATTCCAGGATTAATAGCCTTTAATGTAAATGTTTTATCTTGCTTTGATGATAGCTCTAAAGCAGTTTCAGCCTCGGTTGAATGACTATATTGTCTTCCATTGCCATCTATCAACTTAAACATGTTACCATCAACAGTTACTTTCTCTTTTTGATTATTTGCTACAAATACGCTAACAATTACGAATTCTCCTTGAGCTGTCTTCCTAATATATTGATTACCCAATGTTTTTGCTCTACTAACATTTTTGACTGCTATTCCTACATCACTAAGAAAAATGCCTTTGATTTTTCCAGTTCCTTGAACATTAGCAGTAAAATTATACTTATCTACCTGTTGTTTCTTGTTGCTGTCCTGTCCTTTACCTGAAATTGCGCCGACAGCTCCTATGACAATTAGTATCCCAAAAACTGCTGAAAAAATCATTACCCATTTTTTCTTGTACCACGGCAATATAGTTGCAGAACTTTCTTCAACAGTTAAATTTTCTTTTGCATCACTAGGTATACTTTTAACCTCTTTTTTCCCTTCCATAATTGCTAGAATACCTGCAATAATGAGTAAAATAGCGGCAATCATATAAGCTAAAAAAATTGAAATAAACCCACCAACTGCACTAGCTATCATAAGTTTACCAGCTAGTGCTGGTTTTGCTGAAGCCATAGCTCCACCTACAATACCCAATATTGATAATGGTATCGCAAAAAAACCTAGATTTGAAACTAAACCTGCCCCCTGTACCCCAAACGCGCTACCTAATCCTCCGAAAAACAATGCTAGTACTGCGCCACCAAGTCCAGCCAGACCACCGAGAATGCCTAAAACCATTGCTGCAATTTTCAATGAAACCCTCTCCCATCACATATTCAGTGTAATTTCATACTACCCCTTGAGAAAATGCTCTTATTAAAATAATTGCAATTTAGTTGTTGCCTTGCAAAATCAAAAAAACAAGTCATGGCATCACTTCGATTCTTAGGCAATTAGTATCTTTTCGCTAATTGTAATCCTGTATTTTTCTTTTTACAACATTGTTGCTTTCACATGTACTATAAAACGTATTCAACATTAATTTTATCTTCCCTGCCATTTTTTCAAATTTTTTCAACATTTTTGACAATTTAACTAATTTGCTTTTAAAACTCTACATTTGCATCGTATTCTTAGCTTAAATACCAATAAATTCTAGAACCTCAACCTTATAATATAACCTAAGGTTGAGGTTCTTAGCATCTGGCCCTAAAGTCACTTCAATCCAAAATATTCGTCCAACTTAGAACCTAGTCCCACCAATGGCTCAAATAATCTCTCAATAGTTTTTTCCACTATATCCTGATCATCACTTCGGAAAAACACCTGCGATGATGTCCTTATTCCGCTGGCACACCATCTTGCAAAATGCTCACAGTTATTGTTTATCAAGTCATAGCCGCCGAAGTCACTCCCTATTTGGGTATACGCGCGTTCTACTATTTCATCGGCATCATAAGAATAAGTTGCCCTAAAGCACTCCAGAATTTCTGCACCATCAGAAAACTCTTCTCTATTAGCCAGTAATATTCTTGATTCCAGAGCACTTTCTCCTTCGATATTTCCAAAGTAAATGATTCTATCATCGCCTACATCTATTCCATAGTGCCTGTACAAGCAATACTCCTTCCCTGTTTCAATAAGTGCACTACTTTGAAATATATACCTTGGAACATATATTACTTTTCCTCTCATATTATCTTCACCTTTCTTCTATTAAACAGTAAGTATATTTTCAGCCAGCTTTGAGCTTTGTTCTCCGTGCTGCTTTTTTGAACCTGTAAGCATCTTCTATTTCAATTCCTCCGCAAGAAAAGAAAAAGACCACTTCAACGTGGTCTTTATAAACTATTACTTTTTCAACATAGCTGCTAATAAACTTTCTTACCTCAAAGACATTTTTCTCTGCTATAAACTTCCTAAAGTTCTTAAATAATCCCCTAACCATTTCTTCAGTAATTTCATTGTGCGTTTGCTTGAGGCTCATTTCAGCAATGCTGGTTTCCATGTCAGCTTTTCTCTGTTCAAGCTCAGTCAAGCGGTCCACCAAAGATGAATGTGCGCTGCCGGCAGCAACGGCGTCAACAATATTTCTTATATTCTTTTCAACTTTATAAAGTTCTCCTTTCAGCGCTTCAATTTCTTTGTCATGTGAACTGCTAGCAGATGACTGATAGTCATTTAGTTTCTTAACAAGAATAGGTATGGCCTGTTCGCTGAATATATTTTTCTCGAGCTGGCTTAAAACATAGTTTTCTATGTATTCACGCCTTATCTCTTTATTATCGCATGACTTACGGTTTGCTCTGTTTGAGCATCTGTACGTGACATGCTTTAACTTTGATCTGCCGGAATGATTGCAGTTGCCCATCATAGAGTATACCTTGCCTTCCCTTTTCAGGCACTCACCGCATACCATAAGGCCACTTAACAAGTATATTTCTTTAGCCTTATATGCGCCTGGCTGCTTTTGATTCTGCTTCATCTTTGCCTTTGCTTTGCTGAATGTTTCAGCAGTTATAATTGCAGGCATGCCTCCCGGTATACGTATCAAGTCATCATCGTCCTTGGAAGAATGGTTGTTTCTCCGTCCTCGGCTGTCTTTGGATGTTGACCTGTTGTAGGTGTATACACCAGCATATTTCTCATTGCAAAGAATATCATGCAGGCTATTCTTTACAAAAGGTTTACCGAGTTTAGTCAGCCTGCCTTTGGAGTTCAGTTCATCTACCATACGCTTGTAACCATATCCTGTAACATAAAGGTCAAATATTTCTCTTACAACTATTGCTTCCTCTTCGTTAATCAGATATTTTTTAGTGACGGGATCGACATCATAGCCTAAAGGCGGCCTTCCGCCAGTATGTTGGCATTTAAGAGCATTCTCCTTCATCCCTTTCATTACTTCCCTAGCAAGGTTTTTAGAGTAATATTCCGCCATGCCTTCGAGCAAACTTTCTAGTATTATGCTTTCCGGCGATCCATCAAGATTTTCTGTAACGCTTATAAGCTTGATTCCGTTTTGTTTCAAGCGGCGTTTATACTTTGCGCTGTCGTATTTGTCCCTGCTAAACCTGTCTAACTTGTGAATCAGCACACAGTCGAATAAACTTGCTCCGCTGTCAGTAATCATATGCTGGAATTCAGGCCGCTTGTCTGATGTAGCACTTTTCGCTCTGTCAGCATAGATTTTTACTATCTGGATATCATTGCGCTTGGCATATTCTTCGCAGGCTCTTACCTGCGCGTCTATTGACTCATCGCGCTGGTTGTCACTAGAAAACCTAGCATAAATTGCTCCTTTCAAATAGCATTTCCCCTTTCTTTAATCAGGAACATAAGAGATAAGATAACTTAGCCAACATTTAATATTGGCTAAGTTATTCAATGGCTACTGCTTAATACCTTGCTGTTGATCTTCATATATTTTATGAAGGATTCTTACAGCTGGCTCATAAAAAGAATCACCATAACTTGCCGGGCTTTCCTGGATAATAAAACTATTTAAGTCATAGTTTGCGTCAATAAGGTCTTGACGGGAAACGCTCGTCTTATAGCCTGTTATAACGGTTTGCATTGTCATTTCTTCTGCCATTGTTTTTCCCTCCTGTTCCTGAATTCAAAAATCTATATAATCCTTTTAAATACCCTGAGCCTTGATATCAGCTTCCCATCCGCATAAGATGGCTGCTGATATCAGATTCAAGGATATAATATACGTTTAACTTTCCAGCAGATACGCTCTTAAAACCGTCTTTTGGTGTCTATGCTTACAAATCTTCAAAATAGATATAAAAGGCTTAATAAACGTCTTTCCACCGTTTAAAACAACTGTTTCATCTACCGGCACATAGTGAAAACTTACATAGGCTCATTCTGTTTTAAATCTTCTTCGTTAGTCAAAGGTTCTATTGAGTCTATTCTTCTTTTTGTGCGACCGCCAAAATATACTTCAAAAAGACAGACTTTGCATTTTCTTCCCAAAAATTCTTCGACATCAAAGATGTAGGGTTGCTCATAAAAGAAATCCTTGACAAGGGAAGTGAAATTATTGAAACCATCAATCTTGTCTAAATTAAAACGCATCACAAAAGTACTCTTATCTGATAATGCAAGTTTAAGTTTAACCTTCCTTCCCTTAACTTTTGCATTGATAAATTCCCCTTTCAAACCATAAATTTCCAATTTTCCGTCTAGACTAACAATTTGCATATGTATCTTCTCCTTTAATTTTCAAAATATATTCTTGCTATCGTAGCAAGGTTATTCTGTTACCATAAAATTCAATTTCTCTGATAAACTAACATGTCCCGGATTAGTTGGCATTAAATTTTTCTGCGCTTAAAACTTCTTCCCAGGTGTTACCATTTTCATCTACTCTATGACCCACCTCAACCCATACTTCTTTGCCTTTTAGGTTTCTGAGATCAAAACCGTTACTTGGTACCTCACCAAGAACCATCTTTATCACCTTGAACAATTTGCCTGTAGGCTTTGAGTCTTTATGGGTTAACAAATTTATTACAATTCTTTTTTCCTCGTAGCAGATTTCGAATTTTATCCTTATGCTAACGAATTTTCCATAAACGCCTTCACGTGATTCAGCAGTAATTTCTTTTATGACCGCATGGTATTTACCATCAGGCAAGGCCGCCTTACGGCGCAGCGGCTGGAACATTAACAAATCTGCCTCTACTGTTTCTTCTGTTTCAGCGGATAAAGCAATGTCAGGGTTCTTTATGCTTTCATCATTCTTGGCAATCATGTTCAAATCATTATTTTCACTAGCTACATTTTCTTCATTGCAATCCATATCTGAATCCTTAAACAGTCTATTTAATTCTTGCGTTTCTTTCATCGTATCCAATCCTCCGTTGTTTTCTGTATTATTCCCAGTTGTTTTTCGAATAACTATTTTCTGTGTTCTTTGGCGATCGGCAGGTAATTCCTCGCGTTTTTTAACTCTGTTTTTAAAAAAGGTTTGGCTTGAACCTTGGTTTGGAAATGTCATTTTTTATTCTCTCCTCATCTAAATAATATTTATTACCTAAAGCTTTATCGAAAATAGCAAACTTTACTGTTATTCAATCTTCCCAATTCCCAAAAATGCGGATGCAAGAGCAGACCCAATTTACAGAAACGCATATTTGATATGGAAAGTGCGTAAGTGCATATTATTTTCAAAACATAAAATAGCAATATAACAATTTTAATATGCAGTTCATTCTTTAATCCTGATCGCACTTTGCACTTTTATATACAAAGATAATATTTATTGCTTTTCATCTACGCACTTAATCTGCACCATCACAAGCACCTCCGGATACTATCGACAGATTCTCTTTAATAAAACATTTTTAAGATATCGTATACCGCTGCTGGTCTGTTCGCTATAAACGAAGCCGCTTTCTTTATAACCAGCCCTAAAAATAGACCAGAACCTCTGCGAAGACATTTTACTTTCATTGGCTATGCCGTTTTCTTTGCACCACGCATAGTATTCATCAACTATTTCGCATTTTTTAGTCCTGCTGCCAGGTGAATGTATTAACCTTTCTGCAATATACTCAGGCATAGGATTTTGTTCAGTCTTATACTTAGAAAAAGCTTGATCAATAAATACAGATTCCGAAAAATTATATTTTTGCTGGCGCAGTCTTCTCAAACCCATTAGAGACCAGTTGAGGATGCCCGCCAGTTCTCCTTCCAGCTTATTTTTAAGATCGATATCTGCAGTTTCAGCAGTAAATTGCTTATTGAAAGGAATAATCATTATCCGACGATAGAACCCATATGAGCAATCTGGTGAAACTGGCAGATTATTAGTTGCAAAAATTAATTTGCAGATAGGAGAATAACTGATTGGGTCCTGAAATTTCTTCTCGACATTGATACCATCTCCTGAAACAATCGCTTTAAGGTATTGGCTGTCAAACCCTCTGCCAGTTACCTCATTTTCAGTCGCAATGTTAACAGTTTTGCCCATAAGAGCCGCGCGATTAAAAGGCTTTTCGAGATCTTTAAGCGAAATATTTGAAACATTCGGCCGTCCAACAAGCATCGTAATTATTTCAAGTAGAACTGACTTTCCATTTGCTCCGTCACCATAAAAGAAGAAAGCTTTATGGATTTTTGTTTCTGTTGTTAGAAGATAACCCATAAGTTCCTGCATTACTGCAATACGTCCAGCATCTCCTTCAAAAATTTCCCAAAGAAAGTTCTCAAACTTTGGACACTTAGCCGCCGCATCATAAATTATTGGTACCTGTACGGTGCTGTAGTAATCGGGAGAATGGTCAATCATTTCGTAAGTCTCTAAACAGAGCATTCCATTTTTTAAATTAATCAATCTGCCGTCGGTATCAATTTCATTCCTTTCTGGTGCAGCCAGTTTTAATATTTCTATAGCATTTTGGCCCATTTGACGTTGGTAAAGATTAGGCTTGGCGCGATTGATGACCTTACGAATAATTCTCATTACCTGCCGGTCTGTAATTGGCTGCCAAATTCCAGCTTTGTAATGGTAAAAAAAATTGTCCTGGAAAATTATAAGTTTGACGTTTTCAAGAAAAAAATCCGCAAAAATATTCGCGTTAAACTCAAAATTCCCTTTGTTATCAGCTGAAAAACCAATTACTTTTAAATTATTTGCCTCCTGTTCTTTTTCCTCATTTGATGATTCAATCATTTTAAATACCCCCTTAATTTTGGCGTTTTGCAATAATTACGCATATTTCTATACGCTGATTTGCAAAATACCTGATAATTGTTGCTATGCTGATATTTCATTGGCAATACCGTAGACTCACAATAGCATCTTAACAGAAGTATAATGTCGAATAAAAAGCTCTTCACTTGACGATAATTAAGAAAAAAAATGATGTTTCTCATTTGCATAAAAATATAAAAAGGTATAAACTTATTAGTTTATACCTTTTTATGCCATTTTTACTTTTATAAATCTTCACCAATATAAGGCAATAGCATCTGTCCGACAAAAATTTGTACTATTCCTTCATACTTTTTTGCTTCTTCTGTAATATCATCAGAAAATTTAATATATCCGCTTAAAACTTGTTCCTCAATTTCCTCATGATACCTTTTATCCCAGTCCTCTGATGGCTGCTTTTCCCTAAGCATTTCTAACCGCTCGATTGCCATCTCTTTTTGCGTTTTTGGATTAGTCTTGTCCATAAGTTCATCGAGTTTTGCGCATAACCCGTACATGCCACTGTCTCTTTTAGGGTAGATTTTAGACATAAACTCATAATACTTTTCTCTGCTTACTTTTAATTCTTCCACGAAATTCAATATTTCTTGCTCGTTCATACCGCAATTTATTGCTTTACACTTTTCGCGCAGTTTATTTTCCCATTCCAGCTTGCAATCATTGTCCCATGTATTCATATAGCTTGTTCGTTCTACTAACTGCTTTAATATTTCAGCTATTGCAAAATCTAATGGCAGCATGCCACTTACATAGTCTATATTTTCTACATATGGAGGCAGCTTAACAGTATTATTTTTTCTGGGATCTGGCATGTGCAGCAACTTTTTTTTGTTAGCCTCAATAGCGCAAAAAAAAGAATAGTCGCTTTTGTACATTTCGAACATTTCTCGGTCCAATTTTTCTGATAAAACACTAATCAAAATGTCTACGTTTCTACCCACTCCATGTTTTTTCTTCTCATAAAGAGTATGATATGCTATTATTTCAGCAATTTTTTGTTCCAATATAGGAATTTTGATCGGCAAAGCTTTAGCCGCATAATAGCTTGGCAATGACTTTATTAAATTTTGGAAACAGGAAGGCATTTCTTTTTCGACATATTCTGTAATTTCTCTATAGTAGTTACAAATTTCTTTTGAAGTTATCTTATCTTTATCAAATATTTTTCGTGCACAAGGATTCTCTTGTATAAACTTTATTAAAACTCCGGCTACTTCCGCCCATTCTGCTGGCCAAAAAAACTTTCCATTTTCGTCAGCTTCAAACTTAAATTTTTTCTTATCCATTTTATAAAATGCAGTAAAACGCTTAAACTTATTTGGAAAAGTTCCTTTCTTTATATCTAGATGATTGCAAAATTCATCATGGTCAAAATCAACTGTCCTAAACTTCTTTCTTGTAATTGCCATACTACCACCTTACCTTTATAATATTTGTATTTCATTAAAAACATTAAGCTGCCAATATTCTCTATTGTATGTATACATACTCCAAATTACAATGTGATAAAAATATTTTTCCATGCAAAATAGGCCATTTTACCGAAAATAAATCAGTAAAATGGCCTATTAGAATACTTTCTTTAAAATCAATAGCTGTTCTTTTCAATTAATGCTTTTTGGTAGATTGCCGCCAAAGAATAAAAATTCATCAATTTGGGAAACTGATTAGCTGGATGATAAAAATCAATTACAATTTTATCCTTCCAAAAGTAAAACCAATTATCATTTCTCTCAGAAAGACTATCTGCTCCAACAATTTCTTTAAAAAATTTAAAGGTGGCACCGCAAACTATAATTTTGGGATCAATTATGGAAATTTGGTAAAATAACTTTGTCTTATCTTTATTTAAATAAGTTGCAAGATTATCATTATTAGAAGAAGGCGTACCGGCACTCTTCTTTAAATTCACTACCGAAATTTGCCGGATAATTTCATTTTGTTTTTCCCACTCCCCATAACGCTCGCAATATTCATTATAGTTAGCCATTTTTTCTTTGTTTGTTTCCTTTATAGCATAGGTCCATTCAGCAACCTTTATCCACATTTTCCATGGTCCATAATCCCTTAAATCGCTGGTCAACGAATAATTGTCGGTCCTTTTTTCATCAAAATATTCTTTACTAGTCTTATTCCCGTGGTGAGCTTCTTTCAAAAAGAACAGGATTTTTTTGTTTTCTGCGTCTTCCCATTGCTCGAAATCAACGATACCATCAAAATTAAAAACTTCATTTTTATGCAGTTCCTCCTTCCGCCAGCTCTTCTGCAATTCTTCAAGCTGATTTATTTGTCCTTGCACGTAAGCCATCTCCTTTATTAGGTATCTAAATTAAAAGCCTTATTGATGATACAATAGACAATTTCACCTGTAGAAAGCTTAATTAAATTATCGCTAGCCTTCATTTTCTACTGTATTCTTCTCTCCAAATGGCTCGCCACCTGAGAAATATCTTGTCGTTTCTCACCCATCAATAGCATCTTTTATGCGTTTATAGGATATTTTTATAATCTCTACCGCTTAGGAAATATGATGTTTATTATGCAACTCGATAGCAGTTAAATATGCGGGGCTATCGAGTTTTTCACAAGGTTTTTCTGGACCATTATTTCCCGTTTGTCCAAATTTGCCGCCGGCTTCCCATAATTTATTACCAATCTCATTTTGCTTTTCAAGCCTGTATCATTGCCTCTTATTCTACTGTGACCTGCCCATTCATAAGCATAGGAAGGAGCCAGTCACGAAGTTTGGTAAGCTCTCTCGACTGCATTTCTTTATTAAAAATATATTTGTCAGTTTTCGATATTAGTTTCTCAAATGATTTTATAACATTATCAGAAGGAATACAGATAGCTAAATCAAAAAGCAAATCTTTAGTTAATGCTCCAAAAGTAGTACCATTCCCATTAATAACATCAAATAACGGTCGCAGACTTTGCATAAGACAGAACAAGTAAGAGTTAGCGCCATTCACACTGTGTATTGCGCTAAGGCCTCGGCCGATACAACATTGTTCAACAGCAATATTAATTGTTCCTACAGGTGCACGTACACTCAATAAAACATCTCCCTGCTTTGCAAGCCGTGAAGGCTGGTTCGTATATGACCTTGTACTGGGAAACCGATGTCCAAAATCAGTACTCCCTTGAAAAAATACCATTCCATCTCCATTTTCGTTATAACTACCGCCGTCCGGTGATTGCCCCATAGTAATTTCAGCTATATCAGATAGCTTTCCAGCAAGCCACCCCTTGGGTATCTCTCTTTTTAACTGCTCGTTCCATACCATCTCACCACCAGATGAGCGATACGGCTTGCCATTAGCATCAGGAAAATCAAACTGCACGAACCAGTAGTCATAGATGGTCTTAGCCATAGCTTCCAGTTCAGCGATGATACGGTTGTTGTTTTCAATTTTTCCATCTATCGCCTTCATGCTTGCAATCATTTTACATTGTTGATTATAAGGTATATCTGCAATTAGAAAACTATCCAGTATCTGCATAGTCAAAAATTTTGTTTGTGATCCTTGTGCCACTTTTTTTAAGTGTTCCAGTGATAACTCCAAAGAATATTTAACGTAATCAATATTGTAACCATCTTTAGCAGTTATTACATAAGTTCTTTGATATGCATTGAATTTACCACTGTATCTGTTTATATGAAAATTGCCTTGAGCATTATTACCCGCAAGCAAAATTACATCAGCATTAAAAGCATACGAATCAATGAAAAGTGGTTCTGGTGCACATGTAAAAAACGGATATTTGCCGTTTTCTACTGCGGCATTTGAATCTAAATTACCCGTTGTTATATTACAAACTTCAGTTAAAGGCTTAAACATAATTTAGCCTCCGTAACTGTGTCTTTATTTCTTTCTCCAATTCATGCCCTTCATCATATAAATTACCTAATACAGACTCAAATTTAAGCATCTTCCTCTCAAATTCTTCTTGCGATATTTCTGCATACTCAATTTTTACGTCAAAATACTGTCCCGCGCTAAAAGACAGCTTTTTAGCCTCTATATCGGCATAATCAACAACCACGCTAAAATCATCCTTTGCTGTAGCTGAGTTAAAGGTGTCTATGATTGTTTTAATTTCCTCGATACTGAGTACCGTTTTTTGGTTGTTGCCATCCTCTTTGACCTTAGTGCCTAATTTGGACGCATCCATCAATACGATTTTGCCTTCTGTATTCTCCTTGTCAATAAATAAGATAGAAACGTTGGTACCAGTAGTGGCAAATATATTAGAGGGCATGGAGACAACGCCGCGCAGCATCTTCTTGCTTACAAGATGCTCACGAATTTTCTTTTTAATGCCTGAGGCAGCCGTCAAGAAACCAGTAGGTACAACAACTGCCGCTTTGCCCCTTTCTCCCATCGAATAAATTATATGCTGCAAAAACATCAGATAGATCGCCATTTTATTTTTCTCTTTTTTAGGTATGTTCGGCACTCCTGCAAAGAAACGCTTCTGGTATTTTTCGCCGGCAAGGGTGTCTCTTGTTTCACTGAAATCGACATTAAAGGGCGGGTTGCTGACAATGTAGTCAAACGTCATCAGTCCATCCTTTCTGGCGTTCAAATGACGCGGGTTGAGCAATGTGTCATCATGAACTACATTGGGGAGTGAATGCACGAGATTGTTCAGTATTAAGTTCAGGCGTAAGAATTCATTGGACTTCTGGGAAATATCCTGTGTAAACAAGGTGCAGTTGCTCTCGCCTATTTCGTGCGCAAGTGCGAGCACAAGCGTTCCAGAACCTGCTGCAGGATCGTAGACCGTTACATTCTGTGCGTCACTAGGCACCATAATCTTCGCTATTATCCTCGCGATGGAGTGCGGCGTATAATACTCAGCATACTTGCCGAAGTCCTTGTTGTAGTCCTTGATGAGGTACTCAAAAATCGAGGCAAAGAAGTCATACTTCTGGTCGAAGACGTTGTCAAAGCTACAGTTTGCCAGTTTGTCAATAATGGCACGGCAGAAACTGTCCTTCTTCTCCTGTTCTATGACATACTGTGAAAGCGCTTCAAACAGACGTATTTTTGATTGGCCGCCTGTGTGAACCGAAAAGATGTCTATATTGTAGTTCGCAATGTCTATGAGCGTACTGTCAAACAACGCGTGGAAGTTGTCCTGATTTTTACGGTTGAACAGGTACGAAATGTAATGCTCCTTTTTAAGCCTGGCTGTTGCTGCGCCAAAATCCATCAGCATAAGTTCATAATCGTCATCAGACATAGCGGACATGGCACTCTCCACATCTACTGCAGACATCTTGTTAAAACTTGGAATAACCTGTTTTGCTTCATGGATAAACTTATCGTTCAAAAATTTGTAGAGAAAGACCTCCGTGATGATCTTGTACTCGCTGCTGGCATTGCCTAGACCGTAGTTTGTGCATATCGCTTTGAGGTCGTCTATCATAGACTTTGTTTGTACTGTAATATCAGAAATTCGCATTAGTTTACCCAATTCCTCTCACTGAAATATTCATTTGAAATACATGCTCCGACATATTTTATCTGTGCCGCAGTAAAGGGCACACCGCTATCGCCAAGATCTTTTTTAATGATGGGGAACATATCCTGCATAAAGTAGGGCTCGTTATCCAGAAGCCTTTCGTTAGATAGTACCCTTCTGTCTATTTCGTGTTTAATGGACAGCAGTACCTTATGAAGCACAACATCCGAAGCAAGCGGCGGCGGTGTTCCTCTGAGACGCTTATGGGTACGCATGAATTTAGGATCATCCTCATACTTTGCTGTCAGCATCCTGTCTGCAAGGTTTTTCTGCTCCACGGTTTTTCGTATGCGCTCCAGTTCTGCCGTGTCAGCTGCCATTTCTTCAGCGGTAAGTTCCTCTATGTGTTTTTTGCCGAGAAGGCGTTGCAGTTCGGCAAGCAGCGTAACGTACTCGGGATCTTTGGGATCGAGATTACCTTGCATTTCCCTCCGTGTGCGTTCCAAAGCCTCCTGAAACTTATCCGCTATCACTAGTTCATTTTCAGATATCTTCTTAAAGTGAAAATCTATTTCATCAAGTGCCAGGTTAAGAACAGCACTCATGTCCTCCGCTGTTTGGAGGCTGTTTTTTAGGTTGATCAAGTTAACGCGGTTATTAACCTCGTTATAGAGAGCACTCACATTGTTCAAGTCAAACTTGTCGGCCAGCTCGTCATAGCCGAACAACTTCGCTATATTATACAGTTCTTTATATAATTCCAGTGCATAACGCAGCTCAACCAGTGCAACCTTATCATCCAAGGCAGATATCTGCTGGGAGAAGATCTCAGCATTTTCAGTGTTGTAAAGGAACAGCTTTTCTGAAATTAGCTGCAAATCCGCCTGAATTTCTTCAGGCGCCTTGAATATATTGTCATATTGTTTGAACTCATCGCCCAATTCAGCCTGTAATTCATCAAAATAGGCTTTGTTGGTTTTGTCAAACTCTGAACGAATGTCGGCAAAATCCACCACATAGCCATAGCGGAACTTCTTGTAAGGGCGGTTAACACGAGTCAATGCCTGAAGCAAGGAATGATCCTTGATGACGCGCCCGAGATAAAGTTTCTTCAACCTCGGAGAGTCAAAGCCTGTCAAAAGCATGTTGTAAACAATAAGAAAATCAAGCTGCCCTTTCTTAAAAGCATCGCGCTTTTGTCTACGGATGACGGTATCATCCTCATCATGGAGAATAAGTGCGGAGGAAAATAACGAAGACTGCATTGCAGTATAGACAGCACGCGCCTGTTCGGAAGAATCGCAAACAATCATGCCGCCGATGGTGTAATCATTCATTGCAATCCTGCTTTTGGAAAAGTCCTGAGTAATGTAGTCCACAAGCGCTTTTACATACTTAGGATGCGCGTACAATTCTTTTTTGGAGATGGAGCCCTTGACCGTTGTAATTTCTTCCAGCGTCGTTTGCAGGTTCTTCCTGTATTTCGTGGCAACACCTTCACGTATCAGCTTTAACGTGTAGCGATCAGCAATGGAGCGGTTATAGTAGTACTTATGGATGTATGCACCGAATACATCTTTTGTGTTATAGCCGTCGCCAATTAAAGGTGTGCCAGTCAAAGCTATCTTTACTGCATTTCGGTCAGAAGCGATGAGATTTGCCAAAAATGATCCCGTGGGCTTATAGCTGCGATGCGCCTCATCAAGGAAGTATACCCTTTTTATATTTACATTGTAGTCCGCAGCCTTTGCCACTGACTCTTCCGAAAACTTCTGTATATTTACTACCGTAATCGTGTCAAGCCCTGAATTATTGGTGGTACCGGTACTGCCGATGTTCGCGATAAACTCTTCTTTGGAGTTGACCTCTTCAACAAATAATCCACGGGCGCGGAATTCATCTGCAGCTTGTGTGAGGAGATCAAGCCTGTCAACGATAAAATAAAATTTTGCTATAGTGCCCTTGCGCTGATAATAATCCCTCAAGTAACGGACATTGTAATAGGCTAAAGCAGTTTTCCCGCTTCCCTGTGTATGCCAGATGATACCTTTTTCAACACCTGACTCTAGCTTCTTCTCAATAGCCTTTGTTGCAAAAAGCTGAGGGTAGCGCATGAGATGCTTTTCAATGGTCGTAATGCCAGCATCGTTTGTTCTCTCTAGATAGGCGATGGCATACTTCAGCAGCATCATTATCCTGTTAAAGGAAAACAAGGACGTGATGATTTTATTCGTCGGTGACAGGTTTGATATGTTTGTAACATATTCCTGCGTGTGTTTGATGGAAACAAGATTCGTGTCAACTAATATGGCATTTTCTTGCTGCTCGTCAATACGCGCTATCTTGCTGAAGATGCTTTCATCCTCTTCCCTGAAATGGCTGAAAAAAAGCTTTTCATAGCTGCTGGCAGCGTAAAACGCTCCTTCTAGCGGCACAACCTCAGAGTCATCGTAATCGCTGTTATTGGAAAATACCATCAGCTGCGTAATATTCACAAAACGCTTGAATCTTTTATTGTTGCACCTTTTGTTGATACGTGCGTATTCGGCTTGGATGCCGTCTTTGTTGTTCGGTTTCTTTACTTCGAGGAAAGCCAGCGGCAAACCGTTTATTAAAACAGTAATATCTGGCCTGAATTCATCATTTCCGTTTTTGCATGTTAGCTCAGTAACTATCTGATAAGTATTGCCAGCGCCATCTTCTGTATCAAAGTCAATCAGCCTAAGTCCTTTATAGCCAGAAATCAGCAACGAGTAAAATGCTTTACCAAGATCGTCAAAGGATAGAACTATCTTGAGTTCATCAATTATTTTACTTGCATCTGCGATAGAAAGATTTACCCCGTTCAGCCTGTTGATAGCATTAAGAAAGGTATCGACGAAAATGTTGGTATCTCCATCTATCAAACCTTTGTAATTCTTAAGTGAGATATACTCGTACCCAAGTCTTGTAAAATGAACTAATGCTGGGATTTTTACACGCGAGTTTTCATTATGAGGAACACTCATCAATAACACACCCTTTATCACTTGTTATTTTACGTAAGATAATTATTAGGCCTGTCTTTCTTTATATTACTTAAAAACATTGTGCTACAAACTCAAATACCTCATTATACCCTATAAGTTTTTCGCATAATTTGCAAGAAGTTGCTTTATAAAGAGGTCCGGAGGAGTTCACAAAAGTTGGAACTAAATATAATCTGCTGCTATAAGTTTTTCTAATGCTTGCTTAAAATTGGACTTCGTAATCTTTAATCTTTCATTACTATTCAGCCGTACTACTTTAGGGTAACCTTTATTACTTTCAAGCTCTGTAATCATACTACTATGTATACCCTTACTGATAGTACTATGAGGCACTGGTCCAAATAAAACGGCTCTATATTGAGGCTTGTACTGCATTTTTTTGCAATTAAAACTTTTTGCTTTTTCATAATCCAAGCAAAATTCAAATCTTGATTTATCTAGGCCTAGTTGCTTGGCAACACCCGTCAGCACCTTTTCAGGAACATCCGATTCACCTATTATAACAATCTTACCACTTTTATAACTTTCTACTTCTAATTCTTCATGTTCTAAAAGATCTTCCAGCCCTAACATTTTAAGCAATTCTTCGATTTTTCCAGTTCTATTTGCTTTTGTAAGAATTTCAGTAATTTTTTCTGGAAATGCTTTGAGAATATCTTGTTCAAGTTCTAAGAGTTCCTCAACTGAATAGGCCATACTAATCCTCCTTGCTAAAAATATTTTTCAAGGCACTAGTAGCTTTAGTAAGTTTCAGTTTTAGAAGAGCAATCTCATCAACCTTTGCAAGATACTCTGTCGCAATTTTGTTTTGCTTTTCTAAACTAATAATCGGAATCTGTAAACGCCTCAATTGTTCTTGAGAAATATTCGGGATAGCTGCTCCCACAGCAATGCGCGATAATGCTGCAATTCCATCTTCACTTTCAAAAAATGCTTTAATATAGTATGGATTTACCTTGCTTTCATCTAATGCAATAACATACAAATTACCATTAGCTAATATTTTTTCTTCAGTTCCAATATCAGCTATAGCCACTTTAAAGGGCGCACCATTCTTAGATAGAAGCAAGTTTTTATTTTTCAAACAATATTTCTCGTAATTTTTCGGTATTTCTTTTAAATATGGTAACTCTTCGTCTATAAAACCATCCTTAATATTTGCAAGCATTAAATATTTCATCTCTGTTGGCTCTTTAGACTCAAGTTTATCAAGTTCAGCGGCAGTACACGGTGCCCCTCTTGTAATGCTCTTAATCAAATCTCCAAAATAAACTGCATTTTTCATTGGTATTGTTTCGGTTAAATACCTAGCTGGGTTAATTACAAAATCATTCTTTTCTAGAATCTCAACAGAAACTGTCTTGCTATATGAGGTGTCTTTATATATAGCTTGGACTATTGAATCAATATTTTCATTGGTCAGTGAATTTTCTCGGCGGCCTTTATGGCAAATATCACTAGCATCGATCAAACGAACCACTTTATTGCCATGGCTTAGAACAACAGCTACGGTCGGTATGGCTGTATAATCGTACATTTTTCTAGGCAGTGATATAACACATTCTATCAAACCTTTTCTTACAAAGTATTCTCGAAAAGCACGGTCAAGGCTGTTCCATGTGCTGCCGAAAGTCATTATTCCAACAGCTTTACCATCAATTTTCAATCGGCTAACTATCAAGTAATTGTAAATCCAGTCAGATGATATTGTTTTAGTCTTAGCTCCGATTACTTTTTTTAATTCCTCGTAGTATTTTTCAGCAGATTTCATAGTAGTTAGACGTTGGGAAAATGGGTAATTTGAAAAAATCTTATCAAATTTGATATTTTCGATATTGAACATATCATTCTGCTCGATTTCAATATTCTCACTTAATAATTTTGCACGAATATAAGCAATTATCTTAGCGTTTGTGTTTAACTCATTACCATAATACCGAGCATAGGGATAATCAAGGTAGGCATCTCTAATAAATGTGCCAAACCCTGTCCCAAAATCAGCCACATGCTCATCTTCTTTGATATCAAGTAAACGCAAAGACAAAGCCACTATGCTTTTAGGCGTAACGTTGAATTCCCGATAACTATTATCGGCTTTATCAAAAAATATATCAAAAAATAATATGTATGCTTTAAATATTTCATTATCGTACTCGTTTAGCAAATGAGCAACATTTTCCCACGAGTTTTTTAACTTTTCTTTAATAAAAAAATAAATATTTTCATCATTTTTAACTAAATCTAATGCTTTTTCAAATTCAGCATTTTCTTCAATATTTTTCTCCTTTAATAGATACAACATGTATGTGGCTGCAACAGCAATCGATAGGTTAAAAATTCCCATTTCATTTCTAAGTTTATCCTGAAGATCAAAATTAAATTTTTGGACTTCAATAGACATAGATAATTTTCTTAGATATTGCAAATTATTATTTTTATTTCTAAACAACTTAATCACTCCTTTGGTTTTTAATAACCATCTTTTGGTTAATTATAACCATATTTAATATGGTTGTCAATAACCAAAATAAATATTTATCTAAATTATTTATTGGCCTGCAGCCTACCCACTTGCAAAAAAAATGGTATGTGATCTTAATTTGCATAGCCACATACCAAAAATTCTTTTAAATATAAAACCGCCTTTATTAATACATACTATTTATATGGTTAGCCTTTGCCACAGTTATGCCTGGCAACCATAGTATCATGCTGTATGAGTCGTTATAAACTACTACCAGCCTACTCCATTTTTCGCCTCCAATGAGCTGTTCTTCGACTGTTTCCGGCGTTATTTCTTCAAGGCCGCCAGTAAGCCCTATTTTTTCGTAATCCTGTTTTTCTTCCTTGCCGTCGAATATTGCTATGTGCCCATATCCAAAATCATCAGCATCAAAATCTTCAAAGCAGCACTCTTCGTCCATGTCAGACCACTCATGGACAATATGCAAATCCTCTTCAACTTTTTCTATTAGTTCCTTGGGCAAATTTCCTTCTTCTCTTAGTTGTTCTATATCACCTATACATTTTACTTCTTCCACAACATTCACCATCCATTAATACAGCAAAAGCCCATCCTTTTTTGTAGGATGGGCTTTTCACTGCAATTTCTATTTCTTTTTGTCCTGAATAACCTTAAGTATAATAATTACAATATCAATCCATGGCATACTCACAACAGTTCTCCCTTATATCAGTATTCTTCTGGAAACAACATCGTCCAGTATTCACCACTATCTATAACCCAAATCTTACATGTAATTGGTTCACTTATACAATGTACATAGTGTACGCACAAATACTCCGGTTCTTCTTGCCTATGTACTATTTTCTGAGTGGCCTTTCCATCTTGCTCTTCAACCAATAACTCAAATATCTGGAAATAATCAACTTCTTCGCCTTTCCGTTTTCTTTCGTCAATAAGCTCCCATAAATATATTTGAATCAATGGATCTATCTTATCCGCAATATTTCGTGTCAAATATCTTTGTTGTTCTATTGCTTTAGGCATCAACACCACTCCTTGCTATTCTATCTATATTTGTTAGATTGTTAATCAAACTATGACTTGTAAGCTATTCACTATCGTATTTCGCCCCGCTCTTTAAGGCTTATGTGTCTTCCTAAGCCTATAATGCAGTGGTCTAAAACCGGAATGCTCATAATTTTGCCTGCCTCAGTCATAGCTTTTGTTAAGTAAATGTCCTCTTGACTTGGCTCTGGATCACCTGATGGATGGTTATGCACTAAAATGACAGCAGCAGCCATGATTTTTACGGCCCGATGGAATACTTCTCTCGGTGTTATAAGGGTAGAATTTATAGTTCCTTTACTGATGGTTCTTTCCCCAATAATGTAGTTTTTCGTATTAAGGAATATTACTCTAAATTCTTCTTGCGAAAGATATTGCATATCAGCCATTCTGGTTGAGACATCTTCCGGCGATCGAATGGAAGTGGGGAACTCTTCTTTAGCTTTATATAGCCTTTTGGCTAGTTCACATATATATTGCAATTGCTTGGCTTTTACCGGGCCAACGCCTTTTAGAAATTTTAATTCGTCAGGATACAGATTCATTAAAAATTTTGGTACAGTACCATATTCTGCGACAAGCTCTTTTACGACTGTATTAGGCAGTATAACAGACAATAATTCTTCATCCGATGCATTAGAAAGGCACGCTGCATTTGTCATCGTTTAAGCCGCCATCCTTCCTGTCAGATATGTCCTGATCCATAAGCCATTCTAGCAGTTCTCCTTCAACTAACTTTTCTGGCACATAAATTTGTACAACGCTGTCATTGTTAGATACCAAATAAATCAAATAATAGTTTTCATCACCTAGAGATATTTTGCCAATCCATTCCGGTACAATATTCTTTATTGCTGCATCGACGCCAATACCTTTGAAATCTTTATCATTAGCGTCAAATAAACCTATGCCTCCGTATCTGTCCAGCACAAAACTATCAATATCTTGCTCTGGTTCTAAAATATCCTTTAGTCTTTCTACCTTTGCTTCAATGTGTTCTGCCAACTTCTCCGATATACTTCCTTCGACTTTTAGTTTACGAACGTCAGCGCTACTCTTAATAATATGCATTGTTATTCCTCCTTTGATTTTCTTTAGCAACCTATAGGTGCCAAGGGATCAAAGAAATAATATATGTCTGAAACTAGAGTAATTACGGTAAACAACTTAATCAAAAAATTATAGCCATGGTTCTAGTAGAAAAACACTAGGACCATGGCTTATTGGCTAAATATTATATTTATTACAAACTTTTGCGGACTTTTTCTGGGTTTAATTTATAAACAGTAGCAGATTTTATGTGTGTACCTTTATGTATCTCCCTTTGGATATATACTTCATATCCAAAATCAGAAATTATATACTTTACAATTGAACCAAGAGCATTTCTTAAAAAATAGTCATTTTTTATATCAAAATCGGCACCCACAGCAAAGTTTTTTTCAATGTCTTCAATGACGCCTTCTAATGCTGGTCTATTATTTTTACATGAAGAAATCATTTTGCCAATACTATCAGGTTTACATAAAAATTAGTCAAGTCCAAAATCTTGTGTAAAATTACCGGCACAATATTTCACATTCTTACATCTTGATATAATTTCTCGCAGCATATTCCCACTGTTCCGACTGATCCATCAATAAAGCTCCAATCAAACG
>Ga0228536_1000915_pt1 | contig 39042 bp, 37 predicted proteins | sample SJ1Smetagenome_FD_168611 | JGI IMG/M metagenome (GOLD analysis project Ga0228536, IMG submission 168611) | Enriched culture of PCE-dechlorinating microbial communities from Ithaca, New York, USA - SJ1.S | ecosystem: Engineered > Modeled > Simulated communities (microbial... > Unclassified...
CAGTTCAGGCAGGTCCCGCCAAGGCGGGAGCGCTCGATGAGCGTGACCTCGGCACCGAGGCGGGCCGCCTCGAACGCCGCTCCGTAGCCGCCAGGACCGCCACCAAGCACGACGATATGCATCGTCCGCCTCCCTGTATTCGTGTGTGCCGAGCGCTGCGCGTCACGCCTGCGGACGGAACTCCGTCTCGGTCACGACTTCGGACTTGATCATGCTCACAAGCGCGGTGAGAGCCTCGATCACGTTCGGCCTGATGTCGCCGCCCACGAGCACGTACATGATGTCATCGCCGACCTCGAGATGACCCTCATTGATCCAGGCACGCACGATCGACACGCCCTGCATCAGGCGGGCGGTGGTCAGCAGCTCCTCGAGCCGCTCGCGATCGACGGCGAGGTCCATGCCGATGACCGGACGTCCGTCACGTGAGTAGGAACGGACGACGCCGTTATGGCAGAGGTACATCCCCACGTCAGCGGCGCTTGCCTCGCGCTTCGCCTCCGCGAGCCAGACATCAAGACTGGGACCGACCGGTTCGCTCATCGCGGGCCGCCTTTCACCGTTGCAGGTTGCTATGCGGGGATGATAGCACGCGCCGATACGGCTTCAGCGGCCGTCCTGATGCGGCTCGCAGGCCGCCGGGATCGCGTGCCGGAACGTTGCGGCCTCACAGGTGAGGAACTTGTCGAGCGCCAACCCCGCGTAGCGCATCACGGGTTCGGCCGACTCGCGGCTCACCACCACCGCGAACAGCACCGCCCAGGTTGCCAGGTGCTCCACAAAGAACTTCCGGGCCCGCACCACAGCGGTGGCGTCCCCAGCCACGGCCATCCGGAGGCAGTGCGCCATGTACGACAACTCGGTGGCGATGTCGCCAGGACCTCGCTCCAGCCCGCCGATCGCGGGAGCGGTGAACCGGCCCTCCTGATAGCACGACTCAAGGGCGCCGAGGGCGCTCCCGGGACTCTCGGCGACATAGGTCGCCTCATCGGGAGAAAGCACGTTGCGGAAGGGGTCGAACTCGCCCTGTCCGCCGTACAGCCTCTCACGTTCACGCACGAACGCCTCGCGGCCCTCCTGGCAGCGGATGGCTACATCGGCAGCTTCGAACGCCTCGCGGACGGCCTCTTCGTCGACATTCCGGGTGACCCTGCATGAGCGCATCGACGACCGCAGCCGGCGAAGCGCGACCGCGACCTCCGTGATATCGCCTCTATACAGGCGAGCGAGCGCCTCGTAGGAGGCTGTACGGTCATCGATGAAACACGTGCACGTGCCCCCATCGTGGCCGCATGTCTGCATCGCGAACTCGACCGAGGCGGCGTCCGCGGTGCCCGTTGCTTCCGCAACGTGCTCCGCTGCCTGCGCGGCCATCGCCTGCTCCCAGTCGTGCTCCTCCAGACCGGTTCGCAGTCCCGCGGCAAGCGTGTTCGGGAGTCCGACAGCCACCATGTCGTGCACAACCGCTTCGGCGTCGTACGGGACACGATGGATCACGGTGCTCAACCACACGTCCGTGGCTCCCACCCTCCGGCATGCGGTGTCGGCCGACGCCAACGCGAGCACCTCCTCGTGGCCGCCGAAGACGAGCTCGACCCAGGCCGCCCGGGGGTCGCCATCACGCGGCCGCCCCACCGATCCCGCGTTCACCCAGTGCAAGAAGCGATCAGCTGTGACGATCGAACGGTGGAACGGAGCGTGCACGTGCCCGCAGCACACCACATCCGCGTCGGCCCCGTCGATGTGGGCCGCAAGCACGCCAGGCTCGGCGTCGACCTCCACGATCTCGTTCACCCGGCGGGGCGAACCATGCACAAGCAGCACCCGCACGCCATTGATATCCAGCCTGATCTCGGGTGAGAGGGCACACAGCAATGCCGCGTCCTCGGGCCCGACCGACGCGACCGTGTAGGCATACGACTCCGCCCCGTCGAGCGTCTCCTGTGGTGACTCGTACCGCGTCCCCGGTGTGGCGTGATGCTCGCAGATCGCCCGGTCGTAGTTGCCCTGCACCACGGGGTGGCCGAGCTCCCGCACCCGGGCGATGACTTCGAGCGGACGCGGCCCGTACCCCACGAGGTCGCCCAGGCAGTATCTCTCGGACAGGCCCTGCGCATCCATGTCTTCGAGCACCGCGTCGAGCGCGAGGATGTTCGAGTGGATGTCACTATAGAGGGCGATCCGCCGCATCAGGAGCTCCTACCCCGTGAGGATCCTGCCTACCGCTGCGTCCAGACCGAGCGGCATCACGTGCACGCCGTCGGCGATATCCCGTATGTCGCGCACTTGCTCGGTGGCGAGTGCGATGGCTTCCTCGGCCGGATCCTCTGCGCGACGGATCCGCTCGGCGATGCGATCAGGCACCATGAGCCCCGCGAGGTGTTCGTTCACGAACGTGACCACACGCGGGCTCCTGATCACGAGCACCCCCGCGATCACCTTGGCGCCCATCGGCCGCACCGCGTCAACGGCACGCTGAAGCTTGTCCATGTCGAAGATCGCCTGCGTCTGGAAGAACCGCACGCCCGCCGCGATCTTCTGCTCGATACGCGAGAGCTGCACGTCCCACGGCTCCGCTTCCGGGAACATCGCCGCGCCGATGTAGAAGCCGGTGGCGCCCTTGAGCTCACGACCCGTCATGTCGCGGCCCTCGTTCATGGCGCGGGCGATCCCCGCCAGCTGTGTGGAGTCAAGGTCGAACACGCCCTTGGCGTGCGGGTGGTCCCCCGCGCGCGGATCGTCGCCGGTCACCATGAGCACGTTCTCCAGGCCGAGCGACCAGGCGGCAAGCAGGTCCGACTGCAGCGCCAGACGGTTCCTGTCGCGGCACGTCTGCTGGAAGATAGGCTCGATGCCGCGGTCCAGGATCGCGCGCGAGGCGGCGAGGCTGGAAAGATGCAGCGTCGCGCCCTGGTTGTCGGTCACGTTGAGCGCGTGACAGTACGGCGCGAGCAGATCGACAGACGCGTGCATCCCCGAGAGATCGGTGCCCCGCGGCGGGGCGACCTCGCCGGTCACCACGAACTCGCCAGCGTCGAAGAGCTCCTTCAGGCGGCTCATCGGGTACCCTTCCGGCCCGGCGGCCCTTCACTCGATGGCTTCTGCCGCGCTGTCACGCGGTCGCGAATGTTCACGCTTCCGGGCTTGAGCGCCGTGGAGAAGTCCTTCGGCGCGAGCGTTCCGGCGCCTGCGCGCCCCTGCTCGGTGAGCCGCCGCCTGATGCGCACGTGAGTGCACTCACGATCGGTGAGCACCTCGCACATGCCGTCCCACATGCCGCCACACGGACCGTTCAGCAGGCCCTTCGGACAGGTCGTGACCGGACAGATGCCGGCGGTCTCGCCAAGCACGCAGTCCCCACACGTCTGACAGCGCTCCTCGAACACCCCGTTTCGCACCACCGTGCCGAGGAAGAGCGACTCCAGCCCCGGGAACACCGGCTTGCCGATAGCCTCGGCGGTGGTCTGCACGCCGGCGCCGCAGGCGAGAACGAGCACAGCGTCGGCGCTGTCGATCTCCTCGCGATGCTTGCGCGCGTCGAGCTTGGTCCCGTTGAGATGGCACGTCACGTCACCGACGGTCCAGCCTGTCACGGTGTACCCTTCAGCTGCGAGCTGCGCGGCGGTGGCTTCGAGCTCCTTCTCGCCGCCGGTGTGCGCAACGGTCGCGCACTGTCCGCAGCCCATGAGGAACACACGCCGCGCGCCCACGCTCTCGAGATTGCCTGTTATGCGCGCCCAGTCGCGCGGCTTGGTGATGATCATGCGTTCCCCTTGCGTGTTGCGACCGCGCCGCGTACGGCACGAACGCAGCCGGGCGCGTCCTCAGAATACCCCGCACCGAGTCCGGATGCGAAATCGGACGTGACAACAGCGCCACCGACGAACACCGCCACATCGGCCTGCTCGCGGATCGCCGCCACAGCACGCTCCATGTTCGGGAGCGTGGTGGTCATGAGCGCCGACAGGCACACCGCGTCGGCGTCGCGTGCCGCTTCCACGAACCGCTCGGCCGACACATCGACGCCGAGGTCCTCCACCAGGAAGCCCTGGCTCTCGAGCATGCTCACGCAGATGTCCTTGCCGATCGAATGGATGTCGCCCTTCACGGTGCCGAAGACGACCCTGCCCTCGTTCGCGTCGCTGCCCTCCGGCAGGTGCGATTTCGCGCGCTCGACCGCGGCCTTCATCGCGTCAGCCGCCGCGATCAGCTGCGGCAGGAACACCTCGCCGCGCCCGTAGGCGTCACCCAGCCGCTGGATGGCGGGCGTGAGCACCTCGGCGATCACCGCTTGCGGGGCCATGCCACGCGCTATAAGCGCGTCCACGAGCTCAGGAGCCGAGTCGGCATCGCCGCGCTCCACCGCCATGCCGAGGTGCGTCACGTCGTCACCCGCGGGCACCGGTGCATCCGGCGTGGGTGCCGCCTCGCGTGAGGCGATGCGCGCGATCCAGCGCTCCGCCCGCGGATCCCGTCCCAGCAGCACCGCTGTCGCGGCCTCGGCCGTGGCCCCGTCGAGGGTGACCGTCTCCGAGGGGTTCACGATGCCGGCGGTCAGCCCGGCTTCGATCGCAAGCTCGAGGAACCGCGCGTTGAGCTCGGGCCTGCCGGGCAGGCCGTGGCTCACGTTGCTCACACCCGCGATGGTGGCAAGACCCATCTCACGCGAGACCGCGGCGATGGCGTCCAGGGTGGCCGAAGCGCCGTCGTCCTGCGTTGCCGCGGCAAGCACCAGGGTGTCGGCCACGAGGTCATCGTCGGCGAGGCCCGCCTCGTGCGCAGCGGCCCGCACACGCTCCACGACGGCCACACGTGCGGCCGCTTCGTGCGGGATGCCGCTATCGTCGAGCGCCAGCACAACCGTGGCGGCACCGTAGCGGGACAGGAGCGGCAGCACCGCCTCGATCGATGCCGCCTCACCGCTCACGCTGTTCACCAGTGCGCGGCCAGGGTAGATGCGGAGCGCCGCCTCCAGGGCGACCGGGTCGGTGGTATCGAGCACCAGCGGTTGATCGACGAGCCCGGAGAGCGCGAGCACGGCCTTGGGCAGCATCACCCGCTGATCCACTCCAGCCGCACCCACGTTCACGTCGAGCAGGTCGGCGCCCGCGTCGGCCTGCTCGATCGCGTACTCGCGCACCACGTCGAGCTTGCCGGCGCGTAGACTCTCGGCAAGACGCTTCTTGCCGGTGGGGTTGATGCGCTCGCCGACACGCACGAACGAGCCGCTCCCGATGTGGACCACGCCGCGCGGGCCCGCCACACGGACACCCGCAGGCGGCGCGGGACGGTCGACAGGCGTGCGGTCGGCTATATAGCCGGCGATCGCGCCGGTGAAGGCGGGCGTGGAGCCACAGCAGGACCCGATCAGGCTCGCACCGGCATCGACGAACCGCTCCGCGTACTGGCCCATCTCCTCGGCGGTGCCGGGGAACACCGTGACACCGTCCACGAGTCTCGGCAGTCCGGCGTTGGGACGGACGATGACGGGGAGCGACGTCGCGCGCGCCATCCGCTCCACGAGCGGCAGCATCTGCTCCGGGCCAAGTCCGCAGTTGAGCCCGACGGCACTGGCGCCGGCAGCCTCCAGGATGACCGCTGCCGTCTCCGGCTCGGTGCCCGAGAGGTCCATGCGGCCGCTCAGGCCAAAGGTGCACGTGACGAAGATGGGCAGATCGGTGACCGAGCGTGCCGCCAGCACCGCGCACCGCGCTTCGGCGATGTCGGTCATGGTGGCGATGTTGATCGCGTCGGGGTGCTCGAGCACGAGCGCGGCGGTCTGCTCGGCAAAGGCGTCGAAGAGCTCGTCGAAGCCGGCCGTGCCGAGCGGCTGAAGCACGTGCCCGGTGGGGCCCAGCTCAGCGAGTATGTGCCGTGCGCCACCGGCCCGCGCGAGGCGCACCGATGCCCGGTTGAGCTCGACGAGCTGGTCTGTGAGCCCGTACGCCGCAAGCTTCAGGCGCGTGCCACCGAACGAGTTGGTTGTGGCGCAGTCGGCTCCCGCCAGCGTGTAGAGGCGATGCACCTCCTGGACCAGGTCGGGCGCGGTGACGTTGAGCTGTACGAGCGATTGCCCCTCGGGGAGGTCGTGCTTGTGCAGCATGGTGCCCATGGCCCCGTCGAGGACGAGAACGTCACGGCCGAGTCGCAACTGAATGTCAGGCATCCTGTTCCCCTTCATGTGCAACGGCCCCTTCGTGCGACGCGCTCTCACGTGCCTTGTCGGCAAGATACGACGCGACGAACCGGTAGCCGGTCAGATACACGATTCCGAAGAAAGCACCCATCTGCAGCCACGCGCCGATTCCCATGCGGGCGTTCAACAGCGCGAGATCGCCGCTCGCGGAGCCCCAGGCGAGGAACCCCGCGAAGGCGAGCACCACCCCGATGAGGCTTGCGCGCAGCACGAGCCCGCCCGCGCGCGCTCCAGCGCGGGCACCGACGGGGATCGCGAGCACCACGAGCACGATCGCGGCGAGCGCCGCGATCGCCATGCCCTGTACGAATGCAAGCTGTGGCATGGGTGTGTCTCCTTGGTCAGAAGGTCAGCGAGATGGCCCGGCGCGGACACGCGATCACACACGCCTCGCAGTACACGCACTTGTCCTTGTCGAACCGGAGCTTCTGCGTGTCCGGGTCGAGCGTGAGCGCATCAGGCTTGCACACGGCGGTGCACAGCCCGCAGTCCACGCAGCGCTCGTCGTCGAGCACGATGTCGCTCGCGGCCTCGCTCACGGTGAGCCCTTGCTCCTCGAGGAACGCCACGCCGGCCTGGAACGCTTCCTTGGGCCCCGTGACCTCAAGCACCATGCGTCCCTCCTGCGCGGGATGTATCTGCGCTCGCAGGATGTTGGGGACGAGGTCGTAGTCTTTCACGAGGTGGTAGATGACCGGCTTCAGGGACTGCCGGGGCGGGAAGGTAAGGTCGAGCCTCTTGCGCGCCATCTAGATCGCCTCCCCTGTCCGGATCTCGAGCGGCTTGGTGGTCTGGCTTCCCACTTGCGGGAACAGCTGCGCAGGGGCAGAGAGCGTGAACCCTGCCTCGGCCACCCACCGCTTCAGCTCGGCCGCTATCGCGCGGGCCTTGGGCAACGACGAGATCGGACCAGTGGGCACTCGTTTGCCCTCGACCTCGATGCAGCCGCTCCGCAACTCGGCGTAGCTCACCGTGCCGAGCGACGGACGCGACCGGCGCTGCACGCCGTAGTCGTAGATGGTCGCAGTGAGGTCGGCGTCGGTCAGGGCGAGCGTGGCAGCGATCTCCTCGTCGAGCACCGGGATCGGCACGCCGATGCCCACGAAGCTTGAGACGCCGTAACCGGTGAACGTCGCCGCCGAGAAGTACTCGGGACTCGCCTGCTTGAGGTCCGCGATCACCGCGATGGTGCCGGCCGGACGCACGGGAACTCCGTGCGCATCGCGGTCGGTGTGCGGGTTGTGCTGCGTCCCCTCCCACGCCACGTAGCCCGGGGCGCCCGCCACGAAGATGCGTGAGCCGATGCCGATCGTGCGGTACGTGGGGTCGTTCAGCAGCGGCGAGAGCGCCCCCGCCGAGCAGTAGGTGGCGTTGCCCAGACGCGGCAGCAGCGTGCCGAGGTACGTGTGCAGCACACGATCAGTGGTGTTCACCGCCACGGCGTAGTTCTGGTACGCGTTGCGCGGGTTGAAGAAGTACGCCTGGTTGAGATCGTCGAGTGTGACCCATGTGTCGATCTCGGTACGCGGATAGCAATCCGTGCCCGGTCCCGACGCCTTGAGACGCACCGCCCGACCGCGCAGCAGGTCCTCGATCACGTGCGCCCCGCCGTACTCGATGCCGCGCACGGTGCTCGCCTCGGTCACACCGAGATACGTGTCGACCGCTGCAAGACCGCCGGATGCGGGTACGTCGTTCAGGGTGATCTCGGTCATGCGGATCGGCGGGTCCGAATGCCCGAAGTTGAGCACCACGCCCGATGAGCACATCGGCCCGAACGTCGCCGTGGTGACGACGTCCACACGCTTGGCGGCCGCCGACACGCCCTCATCGGCAGCGAGCGCGCCGAACTCCTCCGCGGTGAGGACCACCGCGTCCCCGGATGCGATCCGGGCGTTGATCTCTTCCCAGCTCTTGGCCATATGACCTACCTCCGAACACAAAGAACACCTCCCGCCCGGACTGTTCGTCAGGGCGAAAGGCGCTTGATTGCGTCCTCCGCGGTACCACCCGACTTCGCCACATTCGTGGCCTCATCTCGAGCACGGGACGGTGGTGGTTCCGGCGGGCGGGACTTCGCCGGGTGTCCGATGCTCTCGAGCCCATGGTAACGGGGGCGTCCGTCCGGCATTACTCGGCGCATATGGCGTGCTCGCGCGTTTCCTCCGGATGCCTCAGGGGCCATGTTCCGCGGTCTTTCAGGCGCCGGTTCGCAGCTACCCCGGCTCTCTGCAGCCCTACTCACCCTCGCGTACTCATCCCCATCGCTGGCGACGTGCTGTGCGATTGTCCTGTCAGGGTACGGGTCGGCTCGCGGCGGTGTCAACTCATGATGTGCCGGGATCGAGTCCGTGCAGCGCGTCGGCGACGATACGGTCGTGATCGAACGCCAGTGGCGGCAGGTCGTGCGTGGCGAACCAGCGCGCCTCCGCCGCATCATCCGCGCCCGCCACCTCGACAAGGCCCTCGAGCCGCGCACGGTAGGCGGCCGAGATGGTCCAGCCACGCGGGTCGCGCCCGGGATCCCCGTAGACGCCCACGAGCTCGAGCGCGCCATCATGCATGAGACCGGTCTCCTCGGCGAGCTCGCGCCGCGCCGCGTCCTCGGGCCGCTCGCCCTCGTCGACGAAGCCGCCGGGCAGCGCCCAGCGCCCGGCGAACGGCTGGTTGCCGCGCCGGATCAGGAGCACCGAAAGACCGCCATCGATGCACGCGATCGCAACGACGTCTGCGGTGAACGCGGGGCGTGGGAACCGATACTCGATCATGTGCCGAGTGTACCCGCTCGCATCTCCCGATGACAGCGACCGAACCGTCCACGGCGTGGGTACCTTGTCTGCACCGGGGACGAACTCACGGTCCGCGCGCGGCTGGCTGGACCTCGACGACCTCGGCGTGGCGACCGGCTACGCATTCCCCGACGCGCTCTCGGGTGGAGCGGCGTGCGGGTACTACGGCAGCCCGCTGATCCTCACCCGGCCGACCGCTATCGAGCTCTCCACCCACAACCTCATCGATCCCCGGCGGCTCGGGTTCGGCGGGATGACGGTCTTTGGCGGAACAGGGGCGGTGAGTGACGCGGTCGTGACCGACCTCACGGCGTATCTCAACCAGGGGGTGTCGAGGAGACAGCGGGTAGAGCGCGCAGGGTCGCCACCTCCATCACTTCTCCATGGATGGGGCACAGCGTCAGCAAACGCACCGACGATACTGCTCGTATACCACCCGATGGAGACACACTCCATCCTCCCTCCCCCCTCGCACGCGGGGCGGAACCGGAATCCCGGTCCCGCCCCGCAGGCATTTCTAGGGGACGATCAGCCGAGCAGCAGGTCCATCACGCCACGGCCCGGGTCGACCACGAGGCCCGTCGCCGCGGCCTGGAGCTCCGTGTATGCCCGGGCGGTACCCGGCGCGATACCGGGTCCCGCGAGGATGAACGGCACCGGCTCGCCAACGTGCGTCTTGAGCTCGATGGGCGTGGGGTGATCGGGCATGGCGAGGATGCGGATGCGGCCCACACACTCGCGGAGCACCGAGATGATCTCGCGGTCGATCGCCTCGATCGCCGCGACCTTTCCCTCGATGTTGCCGCCATGCCCCTCCTCATCAGGCGCCTCGACGTGCACGATCACCAGGTCGTGGTCCTCAAGGGCATCGAGCGCGCCCTCGATCTGCGCGCGATAGTCGTTGTCCGCGCCGTCGGTGACACCGGCGATGTCGAGCCGATCGATCCCGAAGAGAACGGCAAGGCCGTTCAAGAGGTCCACACCCGAGGTCATCGCAGCCGTGATGCCACGCATCTCACTGAACGGCCGTAGCCCTGCTGGCGCCACGCCCGGCCAGAACGGCCAGATGTCTGTCGCCGCCAGATCGCCGCGCGCGGCACGGGCCTGGTTCACCTTCGAGGCCGCGAGCACCGGGCGCGCGCGCTCCATGAGGTCGAGCAGCACCTCGGCACCCTCGCCGTGCGGCGTACGCTCGGCCACCGGCTGATCGCTGATGTCGTGCGGCGGTGTGTAGGCGAGCTCGAGCAGCTCGGGATGACCCTTCACCACAAGTATGTGCCGGTACGCGGTACCGGGATGGAAGGCGAAGGTCTCATCGCCGAGCGCGGCGGCGAGATCCTCGACGATGGCGCGCGACTCGTCGGTGCGGATGTGCCCGCATGCGTAGGACCCCATGATGCCGCCCGCGATGTACACCAGGTTCATGCGCAGCGCGACCTCGTCGGGGGCCAGCGTCACGCCCAGGCTCGCCGCCTCGATGGCGCCCCTGCCCACGTAGTCCGCCACAGGATCGTAGCCGAGGATCGACGTGCATGCCGCCGAAGACGACGGCTCCACCCCCGCCGGCACAGTCTGGGCGAGGCCCACGGTCCCGAGAGCCGCAAGCGCATCGAGGTTCGGGGTGCTCGCGTAGCCGAGCGTCGTCTTCGAGCCGAGCTCGGCAAGCGGCCACCCAGCCGCTCCGTCCAGGATCACGATCACATGCTTCACGTGCGCTCCTTCCACTGCGGACCGGCGCTAGAATCGTACCTGCAGCCACGCACCCGCACAAATCCGGAGGTCGCCCATGACCGGCCATGACGCCATGCTGCCCGTGCTCCGCGGCGATGGATTCGCGCTGCGCCCGCTTGAGCGCGCGCATGCCGGAGCCGTGCTTTCGCTCCTGCGCGAGCCGGGGGTCTCACGCTGGTGGGGCGTGCACGACGCCGACAAGCTCGAACGGGACTTCTTCGACCAGGAGTGGGCGTACACCTACCTGATCGTGGTCGAGGGCGAGACGGCGGGCGTCCTCCAGCTCCACGAAGAGACCGATCCCGGCTACAAGCACGCGGGCGTAGACATCACGCTCGGTGAACGCTTCCAGGACCGCGGCCTCGGCACGCACGCGCTCGGGCGGCTTATCCGGTACCTTATCGACGAGCGCGGGCACCACCGCATGACGATCGACCCCTCGGCACACAATCCACGCGCCATACGCGTGTACGAGAAGGTCGGCTTCAAGCCGGTGGGCGTGATGCGCAAGCACGAACTCGACAGCACCGGCGAGTGGAGCGATGGCCTGCTCATGGACCTGCTCGCCGAGGAGTTCATCGAGGGATACGTCCCACCCGGCGCCCTGATACCGCACCGCACACGACTGATCGGACACGCATGGAAGATGATCGCGAACAGATCCGCCGCTGGCTCGACGCACTGTACCGCGACGCGCGGGTAGTGACACGCCTCGATGCGGTGGTGACGGCGCAGACGTACGACCTGCCCGCCGACGCGATGGACGTGGTGCTGGGCCTGCCGCCGGGACGCTACTCGCGCGCCAGGCTCTGCGACCAGCTCAACAGCGCGATCGTCGGTCGCGGGCTCTCGCGGCAGCTCGGCACGCACGACTGAACGCGCGGCGCGAGTGACACCGCCTCCGTGCCGCGCTCAGACCGCCGGACGCCGCGCGGTGGCCATGACGTGCCACGGCAGGGCGCTGTCGTCCACGGTCACGTCCGTGAACCCCGCGCCGGTGATGACCGCCTCAAGCGCCGAGGGCACCGCACGGATGGCGAGCGGCGGGCCTTTCGGGGTCTCGCGCGCGGCCCAGTCCACCACCAGGAGGCGTCCGCCCGTCTTCAGCAGGCGGAACGCCTCGGCGTACGACCCGTGCGGGTCCGCGAGTTCGTGGTGGAGGTTGATCATGTACACCGCGTCAGCGATGCCATCGCCGAGCGGGACCCGCGTCTCAGTCGACCGCACGGGCACGATCCTGCCCTCGGCGACGCCGCGACGGTTCGCGAGCATCCACTCGATCGCCTCTTCCGCGATATCGGCCACGTAGACGGTCGCGCCGGGCGCGCGGTCGGTGAACGCCTCGGCGAACAAGCCGGTGCCCGCACCGATCTCCACGATGACCGAGGGACCATCCGGCAGCGCGAGAGCGGACAGGAACACATCGGGCGGCAGGCTCTCGAACCGTGCGGGATCGTTGAGCTTCTCCAGCTTGGAGATGTCGAACTTCAGGTGTGCCATGTGCGACCTCCTTGCAGCGGATTCTCGCACAACCGTGGCCGCATGGCCTGGCAGCTCGCCATCGGCGCCCCCGCGGCGGTGTCGCACCCCCGCCCGCATCATGTACCATGCGCACATGGACACCGTGACCCGCTACATCGACACCCGGGAGCTCGACGGATCGCGCCCCGCGTTCAGCCGTACCGTCGTCACCGGCATCGCGCCCGGAGGCGGCCTCTTCGTGCCCGAGAATCTGCCGTCCTTCACGCTCGAGGAGATCGTGGCGCTGTCCGAACTCCCCTACTGGCAGCGGGCGGCCATCGTGTTCGGGCGGTTCGGGGTGGACCTCGGTGACGAGCACGTCGAAACGCTCATGCGCGAGGCGTACGGAGACCAGTGGGACGACGAGCGCATCGCACCGGTCGTTGAGGTAGTGGCGGGCACGCACGTCCTCGAACTGTGGCACGGCCCCACGAGCGCCTTCAAAGACATGGCGCTGCAGTGCATGCCGCTGTTCTTCTCGGCCGCGGTGGAGAAGATGCAGGCCGAAGGCTCCCTGACCGACGACTTCCTGATCCTCGTGGCTACCTCCGGCGACACCGGCAAGGCGGCGCTCGAGGGTTTCGCCGACCGCGAGCACACGAGCATCGTCGTGTTCTACCCCGACGGTGGCGTGTCCGACATCCAGCGCCTGCAGATGGTCACCCAGCGCGGCGGCAACGTGGGCGTCTTCGGCGTGCGGGGCAACTTCGACGACTGCCAGAGCGCCGTTAAGGCCGCGTTCAGCGATGACGCCTTCGCCACCCGACTGCACGAACAGCACGGCCTGCGCCTCTCCTCGGCGAACTCGATCAACTGGGGCCGCCTGCTGCCACAGATCGTCTACTACGTGAGCGCATATGCCGACATGGTGGCCGCTGGCGGCGTGAAGCCGGGCTCGCTGATGGATGTCTGCGTGCCCACGGGGAACTTCGGCAACATCCTCGGCGCGTACTACGCCAGGCGGATGGGCGTGCCGATCGGCCGCCTGCTGTGCGCGAGTAACGAGAACAACGTGCTCACCGACTTCATCGCAACGGGCACGTACGATATTTCGGACCGAGCGTTCGTGACCACCCCGAGTCCGAGCATGGACATCCTTGTCTCGTCGAACCTCGAGCGGTTGCTCTACCACCTTGCCGGGCCCGAGGCCGTTCGCGGGTGGATGGCCGAACTTGCAACGAGCCGCCGCTTCACGGTGGACCGTGAGACCTTCGCGGCGATACGCGAGCTCTTCTTTGCGGACTGGGCATCCAACGACGAGAGCCTTGCCACCATCAAGCGCGTGTACGACGAGTACGGATACCTGATGGATCCGCACACTGCCGTGGCGTGGGAGGTCGCCGAGCGGCTCCACGGCGAGGATCCGGTGCTCGTGGTCTCCACCGCGCACTGGGCCAAGTTCGGCGCCGACGTCTACCGTGCGCTCACCGCGACCGCGTACGACGCACCGCTCGCGGACGACGCTGCACGCATGAGCGGTCTCGAGCTGCTGTTCGAGGTGCAGCGCATCGCTCCTTCCGCGGGGCCGGTGCCCGCTCCCCTCGCCGAGATCGCGTGCCTCGAACTGCGCTTCTCCGACGTGGTCGACGCTGGTCGTGACGGCGTCGAGGACGCGGTCAGCGAGTGGCTCACGCGGTCCTGACCCCGCGCACGTCACGCCTGGGCGACCGTTCGTCCCCGGTAGCGGCGGGTCGTACCCGATAGAACGCCATTCCCATGGGGAACATGCACCGTATCGTGCTGTCCAGCGGACGTATGCGCCTCGTTCGTCGGGACCTGCACGCTGCCCCGACGAACGGACAACCGGATGGCACGCCGCACGCTCCGTGAGACACTCACGGGATGGTTCACCTCACACGAGCCCGCCGACTCCGCGCACGCCGGCGCGGTACTCGCCCGACACGCCGAGGAGCTGATGCGGACGAGCGGCGTCATGAGCGTCAGTGTCGGCACCAACCAATCAGGCGTCGCGACGATCGTCGTGGGCGTCTCCCCCCATCGCTTCACAAGCAGCGGGTTTCCGGAGAGCATCGACGGTGTGCCTGTCGTCGTGCAAGAGGTCAGCAAGCCCGACGCGTTCTGATCCTCCGGGAGCGGAACGCGGACAGGACCACCGGGACCGTGCACCGTGGCAGCGGCGATCTGGTTCCCTGTGGTCCTGATGCCGTGGCCCGAGGGCTCGACTCTTCGTGAAACGCGCGACGGACGCCCGGGTTACGGTCTGCCCGAAACTCGCAGGGAGGCACCACGGGCCTACGGAGTGATATCCCGGCATCGCCGGCCCCTTGGCGCCTGACTGCGCTCGTGACGCATCACTGCCTGCCGAGTATGCTTGCATGACCGGTGCGCCGGATCCGGCGGACGGCGCGCTACAACAAGAGAGGACCGCCAGATGCGCGTGTACGTCTGCTTCGATGACACCGACTGCCTCGGCGCGGATCGCGGTACGGGCAAGCTCGTCCGCTGGTTCACAGAGCGCCTCCCTGAAGGATGCACCACCTGGGGTGTCGTCCGGCAGCAGCTTCTCGTGCACCCTGATGTCCCCTACACCTCGCACAACAGCTCGGGCTGCGCCGTGCTCGACGTCCCCGACGCGTCCTTCCTGCCGGTACTTGCCGAACTCGGCGCCGCACACATCGCCGAGCACTTCATCGATGGCAGCGATCCGGGTCTGTGCGTAGCGTCCGAGACAGCCGCCCTCGACGCGGTGATCGCGTTCGGACAGCGAGCCGCGATCGAGGTCGTGACCCAGGCCGACGCATACGCGGTCGCCTCGGCTGCGGGCGTGCACCTTTCGGGGCATGGCGGCACCGAGGACGGCATCATCGGTGCGCTCGCCGGTGTCGGCCTGACTGCGGGCGGCTGGGCGGGACGGCTTGTCGAGTACCGCACACCGCTTCGTGGCTTCCCGGAGATCACCACCGTCGGCGCTGTCGAGGAAGTCGGCATCACGGTGGTGCCGGTCGACCGCAACGTGCAGGTGCCCAAGCCGACCGACTCGCTGGATACGCAGGGCTGGCTGCGCCCCCGGCTCTGGGGTGGACGTCCGGTCGCACCTGTCACCAGCACCGGCCCGGACTCCTGGTCGGCGATCGGCAAGCAGCGCGGTGCGGGACAGGGTCATTCGGGCACCGGCACCGGCCCCGGCAATGGCTCTGGGCACTGCGGGGACGACTGGTAGGAGCGTTTGGCACGGCTCTTGGTAGTGTTGGAAGCACCCACGGTCGACTGAAGGCCCCTTGCAGCCAATGAGCGGACTCACCACCATAGATCAGCACGCGCAGCTCAGCGCCATCGCCGACCCCCGGCGGTTGGCGATACTGCGCATGCTCATGGTCCGCCCGCTCACTATCACGCAGATCGGTGAGCGGATCGGGAAGCACCCGGCGTGGGTCAGGCACCACGTCCAGGTGCTTGTTGCCGCAGGCCTCGCTCAACTGGTCGAGGAGCGCACCGTCCGCAACTACACAGAGAAGTACTACGGTGCGGCGGCAGGCGCCTTCGAGGCGCATATGATCATCGCGCCGGAATCGGACGAACCCCGAACGCTCATCGCGCTCGGCAGTCACGACCTCGGGCTCGAGAAGCTCAAAGAGGACGTGGGCGGAGCGCACGTAGGGCTGGTGAGCGTCCCTGTGGGCAGTCTCGACGGGCTGATCGCGCTCCGGCAGGGACTGTGCGATATCGCCGGTTGCCATCTGTTCGACGATGAGCGCAACGAGTACAACACCCCGTTTCTACGGCACCTCTTTCCCGACATGCCGGTCCTAGCGGTCACGTTGGCCTATCGCGAGCAGGGGTTGATCACCGCGCCGGGCAACCCGCTGAGGCTGCGCGGAGTGGCCGACCTGGCGCGCCCGGAGGTCCGGTTGGTCAACCGCAATCCGGGTTCGGGCACACGCGTCTGGCTCGATGCACAGCTCCGCCACGAACATCTCGACGCTGCCGCCATACCGGGCTACGACTCGGTCGTGCCCACCCATACCGCGGTGGCCGCAGCGATTGCCGCAGGACAGGCCGACGCCGGGATCGGCCTCAGAGCGTCGGCCGAGGCGTCCGGCCTGTCGTTCACGCCGCTGTTCATGGAGCGCTACGACCTCGTCATGCGCAAGGACCGCCTGAGCGATGAGACCATAGACGCTGTCCTCGACAGCCTGACCTCGCGTCGGCTCCGAAACGCACTCGGTTCGATCGCGGGCTACGACACGATGCACACCGGCGAAGAGGCCGCCGAACGCTAGGTTCGCGCCGATCACCGGCCGCCCGTCGAACTGAAGCGGCCAACGTGCACGGATTACGCTAGACTATCCTTTAGGGTGCTCCACGGCCGGCTTTCTCCGTGGGACACGCACCAGCACACCGGGTCGAGGATCGACCCGCCAGCCTTGCGCATCAGTCATCCACGTCGAGACGATGCACCTGATGAAGGGAGAGGGTATGCCGAGATCAAGAGTGGCACGCAGGTTCACGGCCGTGATGGTAGCGGCGATGGTGCTTCTCGGAGGGATCGCAGTGGTACCGGCTTCAGCAGCGGAGCCGTTCAACACCTCGTACGTAGAGGCGCCCGCGTACGTGATGAACGACCACACCCCCTTCGGCGTGCGTTTCAGCGCGGACGCGTCGAGCGGGCTCACACCCGACACGACCTACTACGTGAAGGTGCGTTTCAGCCCGAAGCCCACGCCACAGAACGTCAACAACCGCGGCTTCACGTTCAATGAAGAGACCGCCTCCTGGGCGCAAGAGCGCGGCGACTGGGAGGACAATCCCACCATCACGACCGGCGCCGACGGCTCGATCGCAAACACCTGGCTGTACGGCAAGTTCGGTGACGAGGCCAAGTCCGGTAGCTACTACCTCATCATCTCGCTCTCCGAGTCCGGTGCCGACTCCACCTTCAACTCGTCCGCACCCCCGAAGGTCACGGTGCTCGATGCCGCCACCGGCGGCTCCTGGATCCACAACGGCGCGACCGTGACCGGCTCGAAGATCGACGGTGGCCGTTTCGCAGTCCGTTCGAGCGACTCGACCGATGACCAGGACGATTCGATCTCGACGCTGTACTCCCTCTGGGAGATGGAGATCAATGGCATCGACGACGACTCCAACGGCCTTGTCGATGACGCGAACGAGAACCAGGGACCGGTGGGGGCCATCTCGGGCGACTACCGCTCCTCGGTGCCGAGCGACACGGTCGTCGACGTCTATCTGAGGCGTGGACAGACCGCCACGATCAACGACTTCACCACCGGCCCGGTCGACTGCGATATCGCTGTCGGTGCGGACGACACGACGCCGCCGACGGCCGCGACCGGCGTCACTGCCACACCCACCTCCGACGGCATGGTGCTGTCGTGGGATGCGGCCACCGACGCCGGCGGATCAGGCCTGGCCGGCTACAACGTCTACCGCTGGCCCGTGGCGATCATCGACTCACCCGGGTACACCACGAACCCCGCCGTCATGATCGGTGTGACCAACGGTACGACGTTCACTGACTCGGCGACCGTTGCCGGCGTCGAGTACGCGTATCGCGTCCGTGCTGTTGACGGCGACACGAACGTGGGCCCGCGCTCCAACACCGCGACGGCTGTTGCTGTGGCTCGCAACGGGATCGCCCGCGACTTCGGCGCCAACCGCTACGAGACCGCGTTCGCCGTCTCTCGCTCCACGTTCGCCACGGGCTCCATCGAAAGCACTGTTGTGGTCGCCACCGGTGAGGACTTCGCCGATGCGCTCGCCGGCTCCAGCCTGGCCGGTGTCCACGGCTCTCCGCTGCTACTGGCACATGAGACTGTGCTGGACGACCTGAAGGCCGAGATCGACCGACTCGGTGCGACCGATGTCGTGCTCATCGGCGGCACGGGCGTCATTTCACAGGACATCGAAGACGAGCTGTCCTCCACATACAACGTGAAGCGCGTCTTTGGCGTCAATCGCTACGAGACCGCCGCCGAGGTCGCCCGTGAAGTGGCCGCGTTCGGCGGCAACGTGTCAGATGCGTACTTCGTGCGCGGTGACGACTTCGCCGACGCGATCTCGATCTCGCCGTTCGCGTACAGCACCCAGACACCCGTCTTGCTCGTGCAGACCACGGGCGTCCCTTCCTGGACCGAAGCCGTGATCGATGAGCTCGGCGTGACCTACGGCATGATCGCCGGCGGCACCGGAGCGGTCGATGTCAACGCCGAGGCGGACCTCGAGACGCTGCTGGGCGCACCGCTGATCCGCTGGGCAGGCCTCGGTCGCTTCGAGACCGCGGCGCTCGCGGCGCAGTGGCACGTTGGACAGGGCCTGGCCTCGTACAGCTACGTGGCTGTCGCAACCGGCTATAACTTCCCCGACGCCCTCGGTGGCAGTGCCGCGGCCGGTGCGAACGGTGGCGTGCTGCTGCTGACGCGTGTGGACTCGCTGGTTCCCGAGACGGCCACCGTCCTCGAGGACAACGTGGCACTGATCGATGAGGTTCGTGTCTTCGGTGGTGTCGGTGCGGTGGATGCGACCGTCTACAAAGCTATCAAGAGCATCCTTCAGTAGAAGCGTCATACTCCACAGCATGCACAGACGTGAACAGGGAATCCGGCCGAGGACGATCGCACTGATCGTCCTCGGCTTCCTGTTCGCATTCGTCGCCATCGCCTGGGGTGCTGAGCTTCTCCTCACCTCACCGGAGGACATCGGCCCCCTGCTCGTGACCCGGGACGGTGAGGTCCTGGCTGAGTTCTCGATGGATGAGCTCCATGAGCTTCCCATGCACTCGTACTCGCAGTTCGGCAAGTCGGGTGAGGGCCCCGCCGTGCTGGATGTTCTGAACGAGGCCGGCGTGACGGATTTCGAGCGCTTGACCGTGCGAGGACCCGGCGTCAGGGACGATGGGCTTCTCGTGCTTGAGCGCGATCAGCTGACCGGAGATGTCGTGCTCGACTTCGCCAACCGTGGGACCGTGAAGATCGCCGGTCCGGACATCGCGTGGGCCGACCGCGTCCGTGACATCACCGAACTCGAAGTCGAGTAACCCATGAGCGGCAAGCGCTCCCGCAAGCGACGGCTCTTCACCACGCAGGACCTCGTCGTCCTCGCGTTGTTCGCTGCGCTCGTCGCCCTCTCCAAGGTCGTCCTCCGCATGCCCCTCCACGTTCCCGGGCACTCGGGAATAACCTGGATGGCCATCCTCCTCGTCGGCAGAGGGCTTGTCCGCCGCCCATGGGCGGGCACGGTCCTCGGATTCGTCTCGGGCATCATCGCAGTGGCTGTGGTCGGCGGTCGCGAGGGCCTGCTGCTCTGGCTGAAGTACCTCGCTCCCGGCGCGATGATGGACCTGGCGGCCTTGATGAGCCGCGAGCATCTCGGGCATCCGTTCGTGGGGGCGGTGGCCGGCGCGATAGCCAACGCTGCCAAGTTGGTGACAAGCCTTCTCGTGTCGCTTGCACTCGGCGTTCCGACGGGCTACCTTGCATTGGGTCTCGGACTCTCCGCGACCACACACGTCGTGTTTGGCGCGCTGGGTGGCTGGCTGGGTACCCTCGTACTTAGGCTGCTCCGGCGGGTCGACGTCCCGCTACTGCAGACCTACGCCCGGGAGGAGGATGTGCCGTGACGAAACGCCTGCTGTGCGCGCTGCTCGCGTTCGGCCTTCTCCTCGTTGCCACACCAGCACACGCGGCGACCTGGTCTGAACCCGACATCACGGCACTCCGGGGCACGCTTGCCCCCGGCGACGGTCCGTGGCTCGTGCTGCCGTGGACGGTCGTGTGGCAGTACAGCGAGATGCTCGGCGGAGCGCTCCTTGACCCACGCGCGGTGGAGCGTCTCCCCAATGGCAACACGCTCATCACCAGCCGTGACGGACTCGGCGTGTACGAGATCGGCGCCGACGGGAGCGTCGTGTGGTCGTACACCGCCGACGACTACACCGATCTCGTGCCCTTCCACGCCACACGTCTTGCCAACGGCAACACGCTCATCGTGAGCCGCATGCAGGACACCGTGCTCGAGGTAGCGCCCGACAAGACGATCGTGTGGAGCTACGGGAGCCCGGAAGACGCATCGAAGCTGATCGACCCTTTCACCGCGTTTCGCATGCCCAATGGCAACACCCTGATCGCCGACAACCAGGCATGCCGGGTGCTTGAGGTCAGCGCCTCGGGTGAGATCGTCTGGCAGTACGGCGTGACGGGCCAGCGGGCTGCCGACAACGGCTACGCACAGGGCTACCTCGACTGGCCGAAGTGGGCCACCCGCCTTGCCAACGGCAACACCCTGATCGCAGATGACGAGGGTCATCGCGTACTCGAGGTCACCCCTGAGGGAACCGTAGTGTGGAGCTACGGGCAGGCCGGGGTTTCCGGAAGCGGGCCGGGCCAGCTCAGCCATCCCGTTTCCGCCGAGCGCCTCGACGATGGCTCGACGCTGATCTCCGACAGCGGCAATGACCGCGTACTCATCGTTGCGACGGATGGCACCGTCGTTTCCTCGATCGGCACCCCGGGGGAGGACGGACTCGACGAGCTCGGTCTCAACGACCTCCGGCGCGTGACCATCACGCCAACCGGCACACTCCTGATCGCCGACACCCGCAACTCCCGCCTGCTCGAACTCGGCCACGCCGCGAGCGGCGTAGTGACCTCGGGTCAGATCGACTGCGGTCTCCCGGGCGTACGCAAGCGGTTCACGAGCCTGAGCGTGGCGTCGGTCACCCCCACAGGCACTGCCGCGACCCTTCAATACAGGATCGATAGCGGCGCATGGAAGACCACATCGGGAGGTTCGCTTCCCGCGGACACCTACGGCATGCTGATCACCTACCGCGTCACGCTCGTCACCGACGACCCGGCGGTCACACCGCGGCTCACCGGCGTATCCATCGGCTACCAGCCCGCGCCGGCACAGTCACCCGGCGATGGCGACGACGACGGCTCTCCCGGTGCCGGCACTGGCACCACGCGTCCACGTCCCTCGGCGCGTCCATGGAGTCGTCCCCGCGTTCCGATTGCACCGCGTGGCCCGGTCAGCGGGATCATGAATCCCTCGGAGGGGTATGCGTCCTCGCAGTTCGGCGAACCGCTCGCCACGCTCGAGGGCCCGGTAACGTCGCGCAGCGGCTGGGCCCTGGAGCGTGTCAACACCGAGGTCGACGTCGACTCGCTTGCCAGCGACACCCCGGCGCCGCTCCCCTCACCCGAGGGACTGATCCTGCTCGGCGGCCTGTATGCCGCGGGCGCACTGTCCGTACCGCTCGGCCGCGCCGCTCGCGCAGCCGCCTCGTTCGTGCCCACCGACTACTGAGCAAGGAGCGCCCCACCGCATGGACACCCTCGTGTACTACGCCACCCACCCGAATGCCATCATCTACGCCACGGCGAGCGCACTCCTGTATCCGGTCCTGATCGCCGAGATCGCGCTCCTGGTGTTCGGCGTCTTCGAAGCCGGACGGTTCACCGTCGAGATGATCGGCCGCTGGCGCAAGCGGTCACTGTCGGCACTCAGGGAGTCGGCCCTCGCCGCCCGGACCGCACTCGCCGAGGGACGACGTGAGGACGCCATCACCGCGCTGTCAGCGGCCCTGAAGCACGCGAGGTACGGCCGCCGGTTCACCCAGATGCTCGGCGTCGATGACTTCGAACAGCATCACCTGATCAAGCTGCTGAGCGAGGTGGAGGGCCAGGCCGCACGCAGGCTCGAACGCACCCGCATGCTCATCCGGTTCGGCCCGATCCTCGGACTGATGGGAACGCTCATCCCGATCTCTCCGGCGCTCGTAGGCCTGGCGCAAGGCGATGTGCAGACGCTCTCGGACAATCTCGTCATCGCATTCTCCACAACCGTCGTCGGCCTTCTGATCGGCGGCATCGGCTACGGGATCTCCACCGTGCGTGAGCGCGTGTACACCCGCGACGTGAACGACATCGAGTACGCCCTCGAGATCGCGGAGCTGTGACGATGTACGCATCCACACGACACGACCGCTCGGGCGGGTACATGCGGCGACGCCGGCGCACCTTGGCCGACCACGGGGGTGACCCGATGGAGTCCACGGGCAATCTGTTCGACGTGGCCATACTCATCGGGGTCGGCTTCCTGATCGTCGCCCTCTCGGGCTTCGGGCTCCAGGAGCTGCTCAGCGCCGAGGACGTGACAATCGTCAAGAACCCTGGCGAGAACGACATGGAGATCATCACCAAGACAGCAGGCCGCATCGAGCGGCTCCAGCGTACCGACGAGATGGGCGAAGGCCGAGGCTACGCTGTGGGCACCGTGTACCGCCTTGAGGACGGCACCATGATCTGGTCGCCGGGCGAAGGGTACCAGGACTCGGCACCTGCCGAGTGATCCTACCCCTCACCGGCGGACCATCCGCCTGCCGCACACACGACGAAGGGCGCTCATCCGAGCGCCCTTCGTTCATACACGTGACCGGTGCCGCTAGAGCAGCGGCAGATACGCCTCAAGCTCGTACGGTGTCACGCGGGTGTGGTAGTTGATCCACTCGGCCTTCTTGTTGCGCAGGATGTACTCGAAGACCTGATCACCGAGCGCCTCGCGCACGAGCTCGCTCTTCTCCATCTCCACGATGGCCTCATCAAGATCGCCCGGCAGGACGCCGATGCCGTACGCATCGCGCTCCGCCTGGGACATCTCATACACGTCATCGGTGACATCGGCCGGTAGCGTGAGACCCTTCTCGATGCCGTCCAGGCCGGCCGCCAGCATCACCGCGAACGCGAGATACGGGTTGCACGCCGGGTCCGGCGAGCGGAGCTCCACGCGGGTGGCATTCTCCTTGCCTGGCTTGTACATCGGCACGCGCACAAGCGCCGAGCGGTTGCGGTGTGCCCAGCAGATGTACACGGGGGCCTCGTAGCCCGATACAAGACGCTTGTAGCTGTTCACCCACTGGTTGGTGACCAGGCATGTCTCACGGGCATGCGCGAGAATGCCCGCGATGTAGCTCTTGGCCGTAGCCGAAAGGTGGAACGGATCGCTGGCATCGTAGAAAGCGTTGCGCCCGTCCTTGAAGAGCGACTGGTGCACATGCATGCCGCTTCCGGCTTCACCGAACATCGGCTTGGGCATGAACGACGCGTAGACGCCGTTTTGCTGCGCGACCTCCTTTACCACCACGCGGTAGGTCATGACGTTGTCGGCCATCTGAAGCGCCTCAGCGTAGCGGAGGTCGATCTCGTGTTGGCTCGGCCCTACCTCGTGGTGGCTGTACTCCACATGGATGCCGAAGCGCTTGAGCGCACGGACGGTGTCCTTGCGGAGGTCGACCGCGAGATCGCGCGTGGTCTGGTCGAAGTACGTGCCCTGGTCGAGGACCTCGGTGCCCTTGTCGTCCTTGAAGTAGTAGTACTCGAGCTCTGGCCCCACGTAGAACGTGAAGCCCAGCTTCGCCGCGCGCTCGAGCTGGCGCTTGAGCACGTAGCGGGGATCGGCCTCGTACGGCGTGCCATCGGGACGCACGATGTCGCAGAACATCGTGGCCATGAGCTGCCCGCCCGTCCTCCACGGCAGGATCTTCAGCGTGATGGGGTCGGGATACGCGATCATGTCCGACTCTTCGATCCGCGCGAATCCCTGGATGGAGCTTCCGTCAAAGCCCATCCCCTCGATCATCGCGCTCTCGAGTTCCTCCACATCCATCGTGAAGCTCTTCAGAAAGCCGAGAACGTCCGTGAACCACAGGTGGATGAACTCGATCTTCTGATCCTTGATCTTCTGGATCACATCGTGCCGGAGCTCCTGGGGCATGGTTCCTCCCTGTGACTGCTGCCCGTTTGCCGAAACGTCATCTCATGATGCGAACACAGTACGCTACACTAGCGCAAATTCAAGCGCGTTCGTCATCTGAAGGGGGCTTTTCGATGTCAGGGTACGCCACCGACCTCATGGACGCCGTGAAGGCGAAGAACCCGGGGGAGCCGGAGTTCCATCAGGCTGTCTCCGAGGTCGTCGAATCATGTAGCGTCGTTCTCGACCGCCACCCCGAGTTCCGCAACGCGCGGATCCTCGAGCGCATGGTCGAACCCGAGCGCGTCATCATCTTCCGCGTGCCGTGGCAAGCCGACAACGGCGACGTCCACGTGAACCGCGGCTTCCGTATCGAGATGAACAGCGCGATCGGCCCCTACAAGGGCGGCCTCCGGTTCCACCCCTCGGTCAACCTCGGCATCCTGAAGTTCCTCGCCTTCGAGCAGGTCTTCAAGAACTCGCTCACCACGCTGCCGATGGGCGGCGGCAAGGGCGGCAGCGACTTCGACCCCAAGGGCAAGAGCGAAGCCGAGGTCATGCGGTTCTGCCAGAGCTTCATGACCGAGCTCCAGCGTCATATCGGCCCCGATACCGATGTGCCGGCCGGCGACATCGGCGTGGGCGCTCGCGAGATCGGGTTCATGTTCGGCCAGTACAAGCGGCTCCGCAACGAGTTCACCGGTGTGCTCACCGGCAAGGGCCTCGACTGGGGCGGTTCTCTGATCCGTCCCGAGGCCACCGGCTACGGCTGCGTCTACTTCGCCGCTGAGATGCTCGCAGTCAAGGGCGAGACCTTCGAGGGCAAGACGTGCCTCGTGTCAGGCTCGGGCAACGTCGCGCAGTACACGATCGAGAAGATCCTCGACCTCGGCGGCACGGTGGTCACGGCATCGGACTCGAACGGCTTCATCTACGACGAGGCCGGCATCGATCGCGAGAAGCTCGCCTTCCTGATGGAGCTCAAGAACGTGAAGCGCGGTCGTATCGCCGAGTACGCGGAGAAGTACAGCACAGCCGTCTACACGCCGGTCGACCCGTCGCTCGGCTATAACCCGCTGTGGGCGATCAAGGCCGACTGCGCCTTCCCTTCTGCCACGCAAAACGAGATCAACGGCGTCGACGCGGCCAATCTCCTGGCCAACGGGGTGCGCCTCGTCGCCGAGGGCGCGAACATGCCCTCCGATGCCGATGCCGCCCACGCGTTCATCCAGGCGGGCATCATGTACGCGCCGGGCAAGGCCAGCAACGCCGGAGGCGTGGCCACCTCCGGACTCGAGATGTCGCAGAACAGCATGCGCCTGTCGTGGAGCCGCGAGGAAGTCGACACCCGGCTGCGCGGGATCATGCAGTCGATCCACCGGTCCTGCGTGCAGGCCGCCGAGGAGTACGGCACCCCGGGCAACTACGTGAACGGCGCGAACATCGCAGGCTTCATGAAGGTTGCCCGCGCGATGATGGCCCAGGGCATCGTGTAGGAACCGCCCGACGATGCGTCACCCTGCGCGCCGCTCCCGCACCACGGGGGCGGCGCGCTCGCGTTCGGCTGCGACGTGGCCGCGTCATCCCGGCAGACGTGCCTGCGCCTGACGCCCCTCCTCCACGACCCCCCTCTGTACAAGGCTGTAACTATTGTTACAATGCCTACGTGGCAGGTATCTAGCAACATAGGAAAGGGGTACCAATGGCAGGATTCGAGGGTAAGGTGGCGCTCATCACCGGTGCTGGTTCGGGCATCGGACGCGAGGCGGCGCTCGGGTTCGCTCGCGGCGGGGCGAAGATCGTCGTCTCCGACGTGGACGAGGCGGGCGGAGCGGAGACCGTGGCGATGGTGGCCAACGCCGGCAGCGAGGCCGTCTTCGTGCGTGCGGACGTGTCCAAGGCCGAAGAGGTGGAAGCCGCCGTTGCGGCCGCTGTCGACGCATTCGGCGGGCTCCACATCGTGGTGAACAACGCCGGTATCGGCGGAGAGGCCAACCTCACAGGCGATTACTCGCTCGAGGACTGGCACAAGGTCATCGGCATCAACCTGAACGGCGTGTTCTACGGCATGCGCTACGGCATCCCCGCGATCCTCGCCTCCGGCGGCGGATCGGTCGTGAACGTCTCCAGCATCCTCGGCCTCGTAGGCTGGAGCACCGCCCCTGCCTACGTCGCCGCCAAGCACGGCGTATCGGGTCTCACCAAGGCGGCGGCCACCGAGTACGCCCAGCAGGGTATCCGCGTGAACTCCGTGCACCCCGGGTTCATCGAGACACCGCTGCTCACGAAGACGGGCATCACTCCCGGCACCGACGGCTACAACTTCATCGCGAGCAAGCATGCGATGAACCGCCTGGGGACCGCCGACGAGGTCGCGAACCTGATCGTGTGGCTCGCGTCCGACGAGGCGTCGTTCGTCACCGGCTCGAACATGACGGTCGACGGCGGGTATACCTGCCAGTAGGCCCGTGCAGCGGACATGTTGAAGGGCGGCTGCTCATGAGCAGCCGCCCTTCTTCTTTTCGCTTTTCTTGCCGCCGGGCACCACGTTGGCACACCCGTTGCTTTACCCTGTGCGAGCAGTGCGACCCGCCATCCCTCCCCCCTCGGACGCGGGGAATCGCCGCTCAACTGAAGCGAGGCGCACCCCCCATGCGCCTCGCTCCTACTTTTTTCGGGGGCCTGTCCGGCGCCTATAGGCCGCGCCAGCCGCCTGCCCCGCATCGTCCCTATACGACGGCCTACCCGAATCGACCGGTGATGTACGATTCCGTGCGCGGATCATCGGGGTTCGTGAACATCTTCTTGGTGTCGCCGATCTCGATGAGGTGCGCCGGCGCTTCCAAGCTCTCACGCAACATGAACGCGGTCTGGTCCGAGATCCGGGCCGCTTGCTGCATGTTATGTGTGACGATGACGATCGTCACCGAGTCCTTGAGCTTCGCGATGGTGTCCTCGATCTGCTGCGTCGAGATGGGGTCCAGCGCCGAGGCGGGCTCGTCCATCAGGATGACTTCCGGCTTGGTGGCAAGCGCCCGCGCGATGCACAGCCGCTGCTGCTGTCCGCCTGAAAGCTCGAACGCGTGCTTCTTGAGGCTCTTCTTCACCTCGTCCCAGAGGGCTGAACCCTTCAGGGACTCCTCCACGAGCGCATCGAGCTCGGCCTTGCGCCGGATGCCCTGTGTGCGCGGACCGTACGCGACGTTGTCATAGATGCTCATCGGGAAGGGATTGGGCCGCTGGAACACCTGCCCCACACGCATCCTCAGCTCAACGGGGTCCATGGCCTTTCCCATGATGTCCACCCCGTCGAGCGTGATGCGGCCGCCCACGGTGACGTTGCCGAGTTCGTCGTTCATCCGGTTCAGGCACCGCAGCAGCGTGGACTTGCCACACCCCGAAGGGCCGATGAGCGCCGTCACTGAGCGTGGGGGGATCTCCATGTCCACGCCCTCTATGACCTGGTCGCGTCCGTACGCGACAGATACGCCTGTGAGCGAGAAGCTGCCCCGGATCGTTGACGAAGCCTCATCGCGGGTCGCCACTTCGGCCGCCTCCCGAACGTGCATGTGCGGCGCTCCGAGCGGCGCCGCGCCCTCGCGCTCCAGCAGCAGTGCTGTCACCACTTCACCCTCCTCCTCTGCGCCGACCGCCAGAGGGCGGCGATGACGCTGACAACGCTCACGCCGGCGACCAGGACGAGCGCGGTCCCCCACACGAGCGTACGGTTCCAGCCAGGCACCGATGTGACCTGTGCGTAGATGTGATATGGCAGGGACATGAACTGCGACGACAGATCCTCGGGCAGCCGCCGCATCTGGAACACGGCGCCAGTGAACAGGATCGGTGCCGTCTCTCCAGCGGCACGCGCGAGTCCCAAGATCGAGCCGGTGATGATACCCGGTGCCGCCGCGGGCAGGACCACTTTGTAGATGGTCCGCAGCCGGGTGGCGCCAAGCGCGAGCGACGCCTGCCGCAGATCCTGCGGGATCTGTCGCAAAGCCTCCTCGGTGGCGGTGATCACGACCGGCAGCGTCATGCAGGTAAGCGTGAGCGCCGAGGCGATGATCGACCGGCCGAGCCCGGCCGTCAGCACGAACGCGGCGAGCCCGAACAGGCCGTACACGATCGACGGCACGCCCGCCATGTTGGTGATCGCAAGGCGGATCGCACGGGTGGCGAGATTGCGGGGCGCGTACTCCGATAGATAGATGCCCGCAAGCACGCCGATCGGAAGCGTGAGCGCCGCGGTAGCGGTGGTCACCCAGATCGTGCCCACGATGACGGGGAGGATGCCACCCTCACGACCTCGGTCGCGAGGGACATCGGTGAGGAACGTGAAGTCGATCGCTCCGATACCGTTGTACACGATGTATCCGAGCACGAACAGCGCGACCGCGACGACGCCAAGCGCCGCGCCGCCCGTAAGGATCCTGGCCACCGCTTCGGCGCTGCGCGCCCTGCGAGTCCGCGACGTCCTACTCATCGGCGCCACCTCTTCCGCTGACCTTCGAGCACCAGGTCGGCGGCCAGATTGATCGCGAACGTGATCACGAACAGCACCAGACCCACAGCGAACAGCACAGAGTAGTGGAGGCCGCCTTGCACGACCTCCCCCATCTCCGCCGCGATGGTGCCGGTCATGGTACGCACCGACTCCAGCACGCTCGTGGGCATGATCGCCGCATTGCCGGTCAGCATGAGCACAGCCATCGTCTCACCGATGGCGCGCCCGAGACCGAGCATGACCGCCGCGAAGATACCGGAACTCGCGGCGGGAATGGTCACTTTGTAGGTGGTCTGCCAGCGCGTGTTGCCAAGCGCCGCAGAGCCCTGGCGCAGATCGAATGGCACCGCGTGCAGCGCGTCCTCCGAGATGGAGATCACCGTGGGAAGCGACATCACACCGAGCACGATGCCGCCAGCAAGCGCCGTCATACCGCTGTTGAGCGCGAAGACATCCTTCACAAGCGGGATGACCACAGCCACACCGATCAGACCGTACACGACCGAGGGGACCGCCGCCATGAACTCGATGATCGACTTCATGATGTCCTTGACCCCGGTCCCCGAGAACTCCGAGATGAACACCGCCGCCGCGACACCGAGGGGAACCGATACCACCAACGCGACCGCGGTCACAAGGAGGGACCCGAGAATCAGCGGCAACATCCCGAACTTGCCTGGATTCGACGTGGGGTACCAGGCGGTGCCGGACAGCATCGATCCGAGTCCGGCCTCGTTGAGCGCACGAACGGAGTTCAAGATCAGGAACAGCGCGATGGCCGCCAGGATGATGATGGCGAGCCAGCCACATACGTAGATGAAGGCGAGAACAACGCCTTCGGCCGCACGACGCATGGTCGTGCGGCCGCGGCGCCGCTCACCGTGGGAGGGAGGGATGCTCATACGGTTTACGGAAGCGGGACGAAGCCCTCGTCCTCGACGAGCTTCTGACCCTCGGCGCCGAGGATCCAGTCGAGGTATGCGGCCATGACACCCTCAGGCTCACCATCACTGTACATGTACAGGTAGCGGCTGATCGGGTACGAGCCGTCGGCGGCGGTCGCAACCGAGGCCTCCACGCCGTCGATGGCAACGACCTTCACATCGGGCGTGAGGTAGCCGAGACCGATGTAGCCGATGCCGGCCTCGTTGGCCTTCACCTCATCGGCGATCGCCTGGTTCGAGGGGAGGAGCTTGGCGGAGGCGGCGTACTCGAGGTCCTCGCCAACAACAGCCTCCTTGAAGAACTCGTACGTGCCCGAGGAGCTGTCACGCGAGAGCAGCACGATCTCAGCGTCGATGCCGCCGACGTCCTTCCAGTTGGTGATCTCGCCGCGGAAGATCTTGCCCAGATCGTCGAGCGAGAGCTCCGAGACACCGTTGGCCGGGTTGACCACGACCGCGATGCCATCGATGGCCACCTGGTGCTCCACGATCGACATACCCTTGCCCTCAGCCTCGGCGATCTCTTCGTCCTTGATCTCGCGCGAAGCGTTGGCGAAATCGACCGTGCCGTTGATCAGCGCGGCGATGCCGGTGCCCGAACCGCCGCCCTGGACCGAGATGTCCACGCCGGGGTTCTCATCCATGAACGCGTCGCTCCATGCGGTGGCGACGTTCAGCAGGGTGTCCGAACCCTGCACGGTGATCGAGCCCTCGAGCTCCTCGGTCACCTCTTCAGCAGCCGGCTCTTCCTCGACGGCCGGGTCCTCCTCCGCGCTGCATCCGGCGAACGCCATGGTGCCGGCGAGCATCAGCACGGCAAGGCCGGGTGCTACCAACCTCTTGAGATCCACGTATGACTCCTTCGTCTCGACATCGCTGCCCGGCCGCAGGGGACCGGTCCTTTGCCAGACTACGAAGACACGGGAGGCGGATGGTTGCACCAATGTGAATTCCACTGCCTTCCTGTGAACTCTTTGTTACATGCATGTTCAATCCCGGCGCACGGTGGCAGAATGCAGGCAGTAACCGGCTGGGACAAAGAGGTGTCATGACACGGATCCTCGTGGTCGAAGACGACCCGATCATCAGACAGACCGTCAGCTACGCGCTGAAGCGAGCGGGATTCGAGGTGAGCACCGCCGGCGACGGCTTCGACGGCCTCACGCTGGCGCGCGCCGAGCAGCCCGATCTCATCCTGCTCGACCTCATGCTTCCCGGCATCGACGGCTACCGCTTCGCCGAGGAGGTCCGTCGGGAGAACACCGAGGTCGCCATCATCATGGTAACGGCACTCGACGGCGGGCGCGACACCATCCGCGGTCTGGACGCCGGCGCCGACGACTACGTGACGAAGCCGTTCTCCATGGAGGAGCTGCTCGCGCGTGTGCGCGCCAACCTCCGGCGGGTCCGCGAGCGCGTGGTGCTCGAGGCGAACGACCTGATCGAGGCCGGCGACCTTGTCCTGGAACCGGCGCAGCTGCGCGCAACCATCGGTGGCGAGCCGGTGAAGCTTCGCCTCAAGGAGTACCAGCTGCTGCTCGCCCTGGCGCGCAACAGCGGACAGCTCATGTCGCGGCAGCGCCTCGCCCGTGAAGTCTGGGGCTATGAGTTCCTCCCCTCGTCACGCACGATCGACGTGCACATCCGCCGCCTGCGCCAGGCGCTTGAGGAACGTTCGCCGTATCAGTACATACACACCGTGCACGGCGTGGGCTACCGGTTCGACCCAACGCTCGTTGGCTACGACGATCCCAGCGGTGACGCACGGTGAACCAGCTCTCATCGCGGCGTATCACCCCCTATCGCCTGCGTCTGCTTGCGGGAGCGCTCTCGATCGCGCTGGTGCTCGCGGTCGCATGGACGTGGAGTCTGTACGGTCCGCTCGCCAGCGAGGTGACCGAGCGGGAGACCAGCTACCTGACCGGATCGGCGCGATCGGCTGCGCTGCTCTTCGGCGAGGCTGACAGCGACTTGCAGGCGACCGCCGAGCGCCTCGGCGAAGAGATCGGGCTGCGGGTCACGGTCGTTGCGAGCGACGGTACGGTGATCGCGGACAGCGAGGAGGAGCCTTCCGCGCTCGATAACCATGGCGACCGTCCCGAGATCTCGGCGGCCCTGGCGGGCCGTGACGGCACCGATATCAGGCGCTCCGATACCCAGGACGTCGACCGCCTGTATGTAGCGGTTCCGGCTGTGGTTACCGGCGAGCGAGTGGCCGTGCGCGCCTCCACGTCGCTTGCCGCGGTGAACGCCCTCACCGGCGAGCTCCGCACGACCGGCCTCATCCTGCTTGCGATCGGCACGCTCGGCGCCCTCCTGCTCGCCTGGCGCGTGACGGCGGTCACGGCGCGTCCCGTCGACCGCCTGGCCGATGCCGCGCGCGCGATGGCCGACGGAGACCTCGGAACGCCGATACCACCGACGAATGCAGCGCTCGCGCCGCTTGGTGAAGCGCTCGCCGCTCTCGCCACGCAGATGCGTGACCGCATCCAGCAGCTGCAAACGGAACAGCACGCGCTGCGCATGGCGGTCGACGGACTTGATGACGCGGTCGTGCTGCTCGAGGACGGCCGTGTCGCGCTGGCAAACCGCAAGACCGGGCTGCTGCTCCGCGGCTCGGCGCAGACCATCGAGGGCCGCGCGCTCGCGGAGTCGGGGCTCTCCGCCTCCCTCGTGGCCGCGATCGAAGATCACCTTCTCGACAATGCGCCCGCGACCGTCGAGCTCGGCCCCGACCCCTACCAGCGCTACCACCGGCTGCGCATCGTGCCGCTCGGTCACGGTCCGGGCGGTCGCCGCGCGCTCATCGCCATCACGGACACGACCGACCGCATGCGGCTCGACGCCGTGCGTGCCGACTTCGTGGCCAACGCGTCGCACGAGCTCAAGACTCCGACCGCGGGCATACTCCTCCTCGCCGAGAGCGCCGACAACGCCGCTCGCGATGGCGACGTCGAGCAAGCGCTCGCTTTCGTCAGTCAGATCCGGGGCGAGGCGGCACGACTCCGTCAGCTGGTGGCCGATCTGCTCGACCTCTCACGCATGGAACGGCTTCCCGGCCCCGACGCGATCGCCGAGGTCCGACGAAGCGTGGACCTCGCCTGCTCGGCCCATCGGCGCGCCGCGAGTCAACGCGATCTTACGCTCAGCGTGGACCTGTCCGCTATCGCGGGGCAGGACATCGCCGTGGCCATGGACGCGGCCGATCTCGCTATCGTCCTCGACAACCTGCTCTCCAACGCGATCACGTATACGGAGTCCGGAGGTGTCTGCGTTTCAGTGACGGCAAGCGACGCCGAGGTCGCTATCACCGTCAGCGATACCGGCATCGGGATCCCGGAGGCCGACCTGGAACGGGTCTTTGAGCGCTTCTACCGGGTCGACCGTGCGCGTTCACGCGAGAGCGGAGGGACCGGGCTGGGGCTGTCGCTCGTGCGTAACGCGGTGGAACGTGCACGCGGTACGGTCGCCATCACGTCGCACTCCGGCGAAGGGACCACCATGACCGTGCGGATCCCACGCGTCAGGTAGTGCCGGTAGCGCCGCTCGCGCCCCATCGCGCCGATACGAGCATCATCACCGTGAGCAGCCCGAAGCCGAGCAGCCACGAGCCCACGATGTCCCCGAAGTAGTGCACCCCGAGGTAGACCCTGGCGATCGCGATTGAGAACGCCGCGAGCAGGCAGACCGCGGCCCCGGCTGTCGCTCGCTTGAGGTTCTTCACGTGCAGCATGATCAGGAACGCGACCGAGCCGAAGAACAGCACGCTCGAGAGCGCGTGACCCGAGGGGAAGCTATACGACTCGGGCAGGGCGATGCGTGCCACCTCGAGCGCAGGGCGGACACGCCCGAACAGCAGCTTCAGCCCGGCGCCGAGGAGCGAGCCGAGCGCAACGGTGAACACGAGCGTGGTGGCCGAGGTACGGTGACCGCGGAGCCACAGCCCCAGACCGGTCAGCGTCGTGAGGGTAGCCATCGGCCAGAAGTCGCCCACCCACGTGGCAAAGCGGGCCACAGGGTCGAGCCACGGCCACGAGATGCCGCGTATCGCCTCGGAAACGCTCATGTCGAAACGCACGAACGCGGGCGCGAAAACGAGAGCGAGACCGAGCGCCACGAACCCACCGAGCAACACGCCCGCGATGATGACGAGCATCCCCGGCATGGGGTCCCGCTGCCACGAATCGTGACCGCTCCGGAACACCGTCAGCCTCCGATCGACTCGAGGAGACGAGACGCCACCTGCTTCTTGCGTGAGAGCACGCCGTCCATCCATGCCGAACCGGCGCTCAGATCGATGCCCAGTGACCGTTCGGCGATCCGCACCTTTCCGGCCGCGAGCACCTCGCTCCCCTCCTTCACCACGTCAGTGACCAGGAGCATCGCCAGATCGAGACCACGGCTCAGACGGAACTCCTCGAGCGCCGAGGCAAGCTCCTCGGCTCGGCTGCGATACTCATCGGAATCCACCGTCTCAACCTGGGCGATGCCGATCGCCAGATCACCCGAGCGGTACTCCTTCAGGTCGCGGCTCACCGCGTCCGCCGCGGAGAATCCGGTCTGCGCCGCTCGGGCGCGGAACATCTCCAGGCCGAACTCGATCGCGTCGAGACCGAGCTGGCCGGCGAGGCGCTGAGCGACCGCACGGTCTGCATCGGTGGTCGTTGGCGACTTGAGGAGCACCGTATCGGTCAGCACCGCCGACAACAGGACGCCGGCCATCGCCACGGGAGGCGTGACGCCAAGCTCGCGGTACCGCTCGGCCACGATGGTGGCGGTCGAGCCGACCGGGAGGTTCAGGAACATGATCGGCGTGGTCGTCTGGATGTCACCCACCCGGTGGTGGTCGACGATCTCCACCACGGACGCCTCCTCGATTCCCACCGCCGACTGCGACGCTTCGTTGTGGTCGAGCAGGATCACCTTGCGCCGCACGCCGCGCGCCAGGTTGCTCCGGGTGAGGATGCCGAGGAGACGCGAGTCCTGGTCCACGACGATCGCCTCGCGGTGCGCGCTGTCGATGAGGTCTTCAGCGACCTCGGCAAGAAGCGCATCGGGGTCGACGAGCAGCGGAGCGGGGTCCATGACGCCGCCCACCGAGTGCCCGAGGTTCACGAGGCGCGCCGTGGCGTACGTGTCGTGCGGGCTCGAGACAATCGCCGCGCCCTTCGCGCTCGCGAGCTCGAGCACGGCACTGCCTGGCTCGAACCCGCCGGTCACGATCAGGCATGCGGCACCCGCTTCAAGCGCCAGCGGCTGCGTGCGTACGCGGTCGCCCACGATCAGCGTGTCTCCTGGGTGGATGTAGGCCACCATCGTACCGGGCTCCATGGCACCGATCACCACATGGCCGGTGAGTGCCGTCGCGCCGCTACCGCACAGGATGCGACCGCCCACGACCTCGGCGATCTCTCCCACGGTCATCGGCATCTTCTCGAAGCCGAGAAGCTCCGTCTCATTGATGTACAGCTCGGCGAGGATGCCGTTGTCGAGAAGGCCACGCACGACGCGGTCTGCATCCACCACGGGAAGCGCCCGGACCCCCCGCTCGCGCATGAGCGTGCCCGCGGCGAGCAGGTTCTCGGACACGCCGATCGAGGCGACCTCGGCGCTCATAGCGTCGCGCACGCGCGTGCGCACGTGGGTGATCTCAACGGGGATGTCCACGCCGAACCGCTCGAACGTCCAGGCGGTCTCGGGCGGAACCGGACCGAGCCGGGCCGGAACGTACACCCCGTCAGGGTCGGTGACGTTCTTCAAGTGCGCGTAGGCTACCGCCGAACAGATCGAATCGTTGTCGGGGTTGCGGTGTCCGAAGACGAAGACCGGTCCCATCGCCGTCCTTTCGCTCGAGCCGTGGATCAGCCCTCGACCTTTCGTATCGGAGCGTACCCCAGAAGCAGGTTCTTCGTCCCGCCATCAGGGAAGGTGATGCTGACCTTGTCGCCGCTCACCGACTGCACGACCCCGCGGCCGAACACCTTGTGGTCCACCACGTCACCAGCGGCAAGCACCGGCCGCTCCTCCACCGTGCGCTCAACGCGCGCACCCGAGCCGTAGACCCTCCCGCCTTCAGGCGTTCCGTCGCGCGACGCGCCTCCGCCCCACCGCACGGAACCGCCCCGGTCGCCACGCCCCCTGCCCGGTGCGGATCCGCCGAAGCCGGCCGAACCCACGCCCTCGCACTTCAGATGCTCGTCGGGTATCTCGCCGATGAACCTGCTCGGTGGGTTGTACTGCGTCTGGCCGAAGAGCATGCGCGAGCTCGCATGCAGGATGTACAGACGCTGCCGCGCCCGCGTGATGCCCACGTAGCACAGGCGGCGCTCCTCCTCCAGACCCGACTGCTCGAAGATGGCGCTCGCGTGCGGGAAGATCATGTCCTCCATGCCCGGCAGGAACACCACCGGGAACTCGAGACCCTTGGCCGCGTGGAGCGTCATCATCGTCACCGCGCGGTCGTCCTCGGCGATTTCGTCAAGGTCGCTCCTGAGCGCCACCCACTCGAGCAGCGCCTCCAGGGTGCGAGCATCCGGCTCGTCATGCTGGGCGTCATATTCATCAACCACGCCGAAGAACTCGCGTATGTTCTCGATGCGGCCGGCCGCCTCTGTGGTCCCTTCGGCGGTGAGCGCACCCATCAGCCCCGATATCCCCACGATCGCCTCGACCCTGGCCCGGAGCGTCTCGGCGTCGGCGGTCCGCCGGGCGGCCTCCAGATCGGCCGCAAGCGCGCTCACCTTCCGTGCCGGGGCCGTGGCGAGCCACCCCTCGGCCTCGGCACGCGTTATCGCGTCGGTGATCGTGATCCCCTCATCGTTGGCGCGCGTACGAAGCGCCTCGATGGTCGTCTTGCCGATGCCGGCGCGCTTCTCCATCACGCGCACCAGCGACTGCACGTCAGCGGGATTCACGGTGGCCCGCAGCCATGCCATCACGTCCCGGATTTCGGCACGATCGAAAAAGCGCGTGCCGCCCACGAGGCGATAGGGGACGCCAGCCCGCAGGAACATGTCCTCGATCACGCGCGACTGTGCGTTGGTGCGATAGAAGACCGCGAAGTCGGCGTACGAGCGATGCTCCTCGCGCAGAAGCCGTTCGACCTCCTCGGCGATGAACCGCGCCTCGTCCCGCTCGTCGGTGGCGGCGTACCGGATGATGGCCTCGCCTCCCACGTTGGCGGTCCAAAGCGTCTTGGGCTTGCGCCCTTGGTTGTTGGCGACCACGGCGTTGGCCGCCGCGAGGATCGTCGCGGTGGAGCGGTAGTTCTGCTCGAGCCTGATGACGGTGGCGTCAGGGTAGTCGCGCTCGAACTCGAGGATGTTGCGGATATCCGCCCCTCGCCATGAGTAGATCGACTGATCGTCGTCGCCCACCACCATGAGGTTACGGTCTCGTGAGGCGAGCCGCTTCACGATCTCGTACTGCGCGTGGTTGGTGTCCTGATACTCGTCCACAAGCACGTACCTGAAGCGGTCCTGGTAGAACTCGAGCACATCCGGGTTCTCGCGCAGCAGCCGCTCGGCGTTCACCAGCAGGTCATCGAAGTCCATCGCGTTGGCCTCGGCAAGGCGGCGTTGGTAGAGCTCGTACACCCGCGCCGTGACCTTCTCCGGCGGGATCGCCGCCCGCTCGCGATACGCGCCCGGTGTCAGCAGCTCGTTCTTCGCCGTCGAGATCCGACCCGCCACCGCCTTGGGGGTGAGCATCTTCTGGTCGATGTCCAGCTCGGTGAGCACGCTCGCAAGGAGCCGACGTGAGTCGTCCTCGTCGTAGATCGTGAAGGAGCGACTGTAGCCGAGGCGCCCGCCGTCGGCGCGCAGCAGGCGCACGCAGAAAGCGTGGAACGTCATCACCCACATGGGACGCGCCGAGGGGCCGATGAGCCCGATAAGCCGCTCACGCATCTCGGCGGCCGCCTTGTTGGTGAACGTGATCGCGAGGATGTTGGCGGGAGACACGCCGAGATCCCCGATGATGTGCGCGATTCGGTGTGTGAGCACGCGTGTCTTACCGCTGCCCGCGCCGGCGAGCACGAGAAGCGGGCCTTCGGTGGTGGTCACAGCGTCGCGCTGGGCGGGATTGAGGTCGTCCAGAGAGAGTGTCATGGGCAGTTAGTGTACCCCGCAGCGGCGGAGGTTTGAAGCGCGAAGCCGCCTACTGGACGAACTTGATCATGGAAAACGACGACTCTCCGGCATGCTTCAGGCAGTCGTCGTGAATGGGCTTGATCGTGCCCATGCTCAGTTGTGTGTTTCCGCAGCGGTCACACACCACGTCGCCGCACTCACTGCAGTAGCCGATGCGCGTGGAACCCTCCGCACCACAGTGCATACAGATCTTGCTGAGTGGGCTATACGTCACCGCGGCCGCCTCTCTCAAGGATACAGGACCGCGCGTACGGTGCCGGTATCCGTCGTGCGGTCACTCACATTGTGACAGCCCTCACGGACATGCTCAAGGTTTCGTAAGGATTCAGTCGACGAGCGGCCACTACGGTCATGTTGGCTGGACGCAGATGAACGGCAGACTAGATAAGCGGGCGGCCAACCGCAGCGGCCACCCTCTCCAGTTCGTCAACAAGCGCACGGAAGGCGGGAAGGTCAAGCGACTGCGGACCGTCACAGAGCGCCTCACGCGGATTCGGGTGCACTTCGACCATGATGCCGTCAGCGCCCACCGCGACCGCCGCACGCGAGATCGCTGGCACCAGATCGGCCCGCCCCGCCGGATGTGATACGTCCACGATGATCGGCAACAGCGACAGGCTCTTGACCACCGGCACAGCGGTGATATCGAGGGTGAACCGATAGGCGGTCTCGAATGTGCGGATGCCGCGCTCGCACAGGATCACGTTCTCATTGCCATGCATCGTGATGTAGTTGCTCGCCTGCAGCCACTCCTCTATCGTGGCAGCCATGCCCCTCTTGAACACCACCGGCTTGTGCGATTCAGCCGTCACCTCGCCGATCTTCCGAAGCAAGCTGAAGTTCGCCATGTTGCGGGTGCCCACCTGGAGGATGTCCGCGTACTCGTCGATGAGGGCGGCATTCGCCGAGTCGGTCACTTCGGTCACCACCAGCAGCCCATACTCGTCAGCTGCCTCGCGAAGCAGTTCGAGCCCCTTCGTCTCAAGCCCCTGGAACGAGAACGGCGATGTGCGCGGCTTGAACGCGCCGCCGCGCATGACTCTCACCCCGAGCTCCTTGAGCGTTGCCGCAACCTCGCGCATCTGCTCACGGCTCTCCACCGAGCAGGGCCCCGCGATGATGGTCACGCCGCCATCGCGCAACACCGGGCTGGCAGCGTGCGACCCGTCGGCGCTCATCCTCGCATCTCCTTCATCACATGCAGGACGGTCTCGTAGATCTCTCGCAGATTCTCCGCGTATAGCGGCCCAGTGTTACAGCGCGCCAGGTTGGCGAAGATCTCCTCCTCGCGCTTGGGGTCGTACAGGCCCCAGTGGACATGCGGCTTGAGCGCCCTGATGGCGAGCGATTCGGTCGCCCGCTCGTTCAGCAGCCGCACGAGCTCGCAGTCGATCTCGTCGATGCGCGCCCTGTGGCTCGCGATCTCAGCCTGCGCCCGCGCCTCGTCCCGGACCGTGTTCTCGTCTCCCACGAT
>Ga0228536_1000916_pt1 | contig 39028 bp, 39 predicted proteins | sample SJ1Smetagenome_FD_168611 | JGI IMG/M metagenome (GOLD analysis project Ga0228536, IMG submission 168611) | Enriched culture of PCE-dechlorinating microbial communities from Ithaca, New York, USA - SJ1.S | ecosystem: Engineered > Modeled > Simulated communities (microbial... > Unclassified...
TTGGTTTAACGTCATACGAAAGTCCTTTCTCTGGGTTCGATTTCCTAAACTCTCTTTTTTCTATCGACCAGATTGAGGACTTTTTTTCACGTCCGATATTATTGTGCGAAAAATAGTATACGTTATCAGTTCAAATCGATTATACTCATTTTTACTCGCAACATATTGTATTTCAATCAGTTATGACGCTTTCAAAGTCAAACAGTTGGACAGTAGTGATAGAATTTATGATTCAGTGGAAAGGCTCATCTGGCTGTCTTTATCGGGATTATTTATGTCACCTTCATAAGACATAGTAAGCCTTCTTCCCTCATCAAGAAACCAGGACCATTTATACTCAATAATAGGGACAGTTACCTATTTTTGGCATATTTCACCCTCCTCTTCGTTCTTTTTGGGGCGGCCGATGAGGATAATAGGGACAGTTACCATTTGTTTTGAGTTCCATTCTCATAAATAAGTAACTGTCCCTATTTATTCCTATTTATTCCTATTTATTCACTTAATTATTGAAACAGAATACAAATCATTTAATGTTCCTATTATTTCATCTTGAACTTCTATCGTACACTTTCTCAAAGTACGAGTTCCTATTTCTCCAATATATATTTTAACAAAGTCTTTTTCGTAATACACATAGATAGTGGAAGAAAATTCTTCATGCTTTCTACACATTCCTAGTTGAACATTTTCGCCAAGATCGGACTCCTGAGTATATCCATATTGTTTTCCTGTCAATTCGACAACTTTTAATATTTCTGCCTTGTTGCCAGCACTAAGAACAGACTGATCTTTGCTTCTAATTAAAATCGAATGACCAGTTCCGGGAATACAACCTTGCAAAAATAATTCTACCACAATGAAAAAAAAGGCTAATCCTGAATAATGGGGACAGTTACCTATTTTGAGCATATTTTACCCTCCTCTTCGTTCTTTTTGGGGCGGCCGATGGGCAGCGGGCGGAGGCGTTTATTCAGCAGCTTTTCGAGTTTGCTGATAAATGCATCGCCGGCCAGCGGACGGCCGGTATGGGTATTGCGGCGAATATGCTCGACGACGTCTTCGTCCTGGGCTTTCTCCAGCACCTGCCGCCAGTCCACCTGTGCCGAGATCTGCCGCCAGTAGGACATATTCAGCAGGCCGGCTTTGTCGTCGCCGGAGATATGGGCCGCCGCACTGGACCAGGCATAGGTCCATGCGTGCCGGACAAGACCCGCCCGGACGGGATTCTGCTCGGTATAACGCAAGGCCTGCCAGAAGTGCTCCCGGCCCAGCGGGCATGAGAAAAACCGATTCTGCCACAGGTGCCCGCTGCGGCCATGCAGGCGGTTGACATATTGGGTGTAACGCAAGTGCGTCCGGCCCAGCGATTTGGCCAGCGATTCCGGCCCCGACGGACGGGCAACCAGATGGATATGATTGGTCATCAGGCACCAGCCGAGGATGTCAAGGCCGTATTGTTCGGATTGTTCCTTGAGAATGGATAGATACACCCGCCGGTCATCATCGACAAAAAAGACATCCTGCCGATTATTGCCCCGCTGGGTAATGTGATGCGGCACATCCACGATCGCTATGCGTGCTGTCCTTGGCATAATACACCCAACATATCACTCGTTTTCCCGTTTGTCAACCCTTAAATAGGTAACTGTCCCTAATTATAGGTAACTGTCCCTAAATAAAAAAATATATATACAATATATGTTAATCTATAATGTCCTGTAAAGGGGGTACGGTTTGGAATAAAAATATTGTTTTTCGCTTTTTTTGTGCGCAGTTTTCTGTTTTTGTCATTTAGATATAGAGGAAGACGGATTGAGTTGACGCAGGATTATGGTCGCGAAAGATAACAAAAGCGTACGATTTTTCAGCCTGTACACTACGGTACAGGGGCGTGTGTATGCGTTTTTAATGATGCTGCTGCACAATCGCAATGCCGCCGAGGAGCTGCTGCAGGAGACGGCGGCGACGATGTGGGAAAAGTTCGATACGTTCCGCGAGGGGGAAAACTTCGGGGCCTGGGCGGTTGCCATTGCGCGCAACAAGGCGTTTGAGTATCTTCGCAGCAACAAGAAAATGAAGATGCTGTTTTCGGAAGAGTGCTATCAGAAGATGTGTGAGAAGGCGTCCGATTCGTCGGCGGATTTTCACGCCCGACTCAGTGCTCTGGAACAGTGCATCCGAAAACTGGAACACGATCAGCGTCAGTTGCTTCAATTGCGTTACCAGGATAATGTGCCGGTCAAGGAGATTTCGCAGCAGATCGGCGGTTCTCCGCGGCTGGTTTATAAACGATTAGTCGGCATTTTTGAGCTGATGCGGGTGTGTATTCAGCGCACCGTGGCTCAGCAGGAACTCTAAACAGCCTTATGAATAGAATGGAATTTGACATCCTGATTTTGAATCTGCTTGAAAATGGTCTGAGCGACCAGGAACTCAGGCAACTTCAGGATATTCTGGTCAGCAGTCCTGAACACCTCGAGCGATACTGCGAGTTTGTCAAAAATTATGCGGCGCTTCAGGTCAAAATTGATTCCGGGCTGACCCTCGTGCCCCAAGGGGCTGCCGATTCGAAATCGCTGGATATGTCTTTGTGGCAGGCGCTGGCCGAGCAGGAGCGGCAGGCCGAAACGGTTGAAATCCGTCCGGCCGCCCAGACGCCTGAATTGATTATGGGGGTCCGTGAGAAACGACGCCAGCTTCAATTGCCGCGCAGGATATCCCGGATCGGTCTGTATACGGCGGTCTTGGGCTGGGTGGCGATGTTTCTGGTGATTGGTTATGTCATCCGGCATCCGCGGCAGGTTACACTGCCGACGGCGACGCTGATTGAGGGTGTAGCCGCCCGCTGGCAGGATCATACCTTTGAGGGCAAAGCCGGGACACGCCTTTATAATACCGATGCGCCTCGTCAGTTGGCTGCGGGTCTGGTTAAAATCCGCATGGACAGCGGTGCGGAGATTCTGGTACAGGGGCCGGCGGAGTTCTGTGCCGAAGATACGAATCAATTCTATATTGCATTTGGAAAAATCAGTTCCATCGTACCGCCGGGTGCAGAGGGTTTTGTTGTCCGCACGCCGTCGGCGACGGTGGTGGATTACGGTACCGAGTTCGGCATGCTGGTGGAAAAAACAGGACGTACCGAGGCGCATGTCTTCAAGGGGCAGGTGGAATTGCGATGCGGCTCGGATCCGATCCGTCATGGCGGCGGGCGGCGGCTGCTTGGCGGGCTGGCCGGGGTTGTGACCGCAGACCAGCAGCTTGATGAATCGCTGCGTCGTGCGGAACAATCGATGTTTATTCGCGACTTGTCCGAAGTGAACGGGTCGATGCTGGATGGCCGGCAGTTAAACCTGGCCGATATTGTGGGGGGCGGCAATGGTTTTGGTTCCGGCAAGGTGCTGGGCGGGATTGATCCGCAGACGGGTGATTTTCGCATCGAGCTGGATGCTGCTCTGACGGTCAATCGTGCCGCATCGCATCGTTTCCTGGCAATTCCCGCATTTCCATTTATCGACAGCATTTTTACTCCGGGATATGATGCCCAGCCGACTCAGGTATCCACCACCGGTCTGACCTGCGATGCGTTTGGTAAAACCTCGGGCCTGATATGGGGTTATCCATTTAACGGTGCATGGCATGAGGGCGTGGGGGTTCCGCGGCACCGGCTGATGCTGGATGGGATCACTCCCGGCGAGGCAACCGGTGCGGCGCTGACGCTGCATTCCAATTTAGGCATTACGTTTGACCTGGATTCCATTCGTCGGTCGCTGCCTGCGGTTGTGCCGGTGCGGCTGCGTGCCCGTGCGGGCGTGTCCCAGACGACCACCCGGTTTACCGATCATGATTCCTGTGTTGTTTTCTGGATTCTGGTGGACGGCCAGGTGCGGCAAAGCCAGCCCATGCGTGTCAGCGACGGAGGCTTTGAGATTGATGTGGCACTGAATTCTGCGGATCGTTTTGTTTCGCTGGCGGTGACAGAATCCGACAGCGGCAATGCGTATAACTGGGCCCTGTTTTTAAACCCGAGACTGGAATTGGCTGTTTCTGAATAATTATCGGTTAATTGTGAATTAACTATTACTATACCATTCTATTGTCGCCGTGGTGATAGAATGGTAACAGAGTCACGGCATGTGGAGGTGTACCATGGGTAGGTGTTCACTATTAAGTTTAGCACTTGTTGTACTGCTGATGGGTGCGGTACAGGCGGAGATGATCGGCGTGGATTATTTCGATTATCCAAACGGCAATATTGCAGGGAAGTCCGGAGGATTATATTGGGACTGGAATAATGTCACCAAGGCACACACTGGAACCGTATCCGACTGGGATAATGTGTTTAACACGGCGAATGTGCAGAATGGCAAGCTGGTTACCAGCGACAGCGGTGCCCGGCGCGAGTACAATGGTCCCACTGAAGGCACCGCGTCCAATCCTGACACTGACGAACGGCTTGGCGCATTTCGTGCTGCAGGCACGGTGTATTATGGTGTCAAGATGACCCAGGTTGTCGAAAATCCCTGGTGCGGCTTCAGCGGTTATGATTTTGGAACAGAACGCATCTTTTTCGGACAGCCCAGCGGTTCCACGGTCTTTGGCATTGAAATTTCCGGCGGCGCCAAGGCATTTAGCACCATTCCGATTGTTGTGGGACAGACTTATCATCTTGTGTCAGCCATTGATTTTGACGGCGACCAATTGCGTCTTTGGGTGAATCCGGACGGCAATGACTGGGACAACGGCGCCGCGGATAATTCGGCGGATGTGACTCTTGCTTATACGGGAACCAACTGGAATACATCGGTTCGTCTGGCCAGCGGCGCCCAGACCCAGTGGGATGACTGTATGGTTGCGACGACTTTTTCAGAACTGCTGCCCGGTGTGGCCCTGAATCCGTCGCCGGCGAATCGTCAGGCCAATGTCCCGTTGAATGTGACGCTGAGCTGGGATCCGGCCCGTGATCCGGCCAATTTTGCTCAGGCGGATCCGGCGGTCAAGACTCACAAGCTGTATGCGAATTTTGCAAAACCGTCCGATCCCAATTTATACCTCATTACCCAGATCGCCAATACGGGCCAGCGCGCATCGTATGCTGTGAGTGCTTTGAATTACAGTACCCGTTATTCCTGGCGCGTGGTTGAAGTGAGCGATGTCAATGAGGTTGCCGGCCCGGTATGGTCTTTCACGACGATGCCTCCGGTTCCGGTGATTACCCAGAACCCGGCCTCTCAGACGGTTGCCGCCGGCACGACTGCGGTCTTTACGGCCCAGCATCTTAACGGCACTGATTTCCAGTGGTATTTTAATGGAACAGCAATTAACGGTGCCAAGAGTGCCGAGCTGACCATTCCCAATGTGTCCAAAGCCAATGAAGGTGTTTATACCTGCAAAATCTCCAATGGGGCTTTGCCCGACGGCATCACCACGACCCCGGCTTATTTGTGGACCAAGCGTCTGATGGCGCACTGGACCTTTGACAACACGCTGACGGATACCGTGGACGGATGGACCGGTGTGTATAGTGACCCCAACGGGCCGATGTATGTCAGCGACGGCATCAGCGGTCAGGCTCTCAGTCTTGACGGCAGTGATGGACAATATATCACCGTTCCGGGCACTGAGGATGTCTTTAATTTCTATCCGCTGGGCATGACGGCAGCCGCCTGGGTCAAGACGAGTTCTGAAGGCGGGATTGTCTCCAAGGAACAGGATAACACCTGGAACAGAGGCTGGGCGATGACTACGGGCCAGACGGTTGGTTCGTATGCTTACCGCAGCTATGGTGATCTTCGCGGAACCAGCAATGTGGCAGATGACAAGTGGCACTTGATAGTTGTGTCCTGCGAAGTCCAATCCAATGACAGAGTTCTGAAGGTTTATGCTGATGGTGTTCTTCAGAGACAAGCCTCTTTTAACGGGGCAGTCGGGCTGTCAACCGCTCCCCTGATGATTGGCGTTCAGGAGCCTGCAGGCACGTTTGATTATGCAGGTCTGATCGACGAAGTGAGCATCTGGAATTATGCTCTGACCAAAGAGGAAATCGGTCACATGTATGCCGATCTTTCCGGGAATTCCGTTTGTGTAGCGGCTGTTGAATACGACCTGAATAATGACTGTATCGTCAATCTGGGTGATTTTGCGATTATTGCCCAGGCCTGGCTGAATACAAACATTATTGAGCCGGCGCATTAAACTGATGTTCGTATCTCGATTGGGCATGGAAAACCGCCGTGTCCAATCGAGTTTTTGATTCAACCGTTGGAATAAACCAGATGCCGGGCTTGTTTGGCATGGCTGCCAGACAGGCCCGGCATTCATTAATACTTTTGATAAGGAGATTTCTATGAAAAGGCAGGGATTTACACTTATTGAGCTGCTGGTGGTCATAGCCATTATTGCCTTGTTGCTTTCGATTGTCGTACCTGCCTTGTATAGGGCAAAGGAATATGCCCGTTTAACTGTGTGCAAGACTAATCTCAAGCAGTATGCCTACGGGATGAAGATGTATCTGGCAGACAATAATGAGCGGTACCCTTATTCGCATTATTCGATTTTTGACGGGAGGGCAACCAATACGTGGAATAGCTGCCAGTGGCACAATAAGCTGGCCGGTCCGAGTTACAATACCCGCAATGCGGGTCCTTTATGGCCCTATCTTTCATCACCCAACATCCATCTGTGCCCGGTCTTTCTTAATTTTGCAAAAGTCCATAGTGAGCATACGACCTGTACGATTCCGTATGACCCCCAGTACTGCTATAGCCAGAACAATTATCTGGGAGCACCGGTGACGATTAACGGGCAAACACAACCGTTGGGTGTGTTTCGTGAAAGCGAGGTTCAAAATCCCGGGGGTGTGCTTTTATTTGTGGAAGAAACTCCCTGGAAGATCACCTCGCCGGTTAATCTGGCCAGCCATGTGCTGAATGATACCTGTTTCTGGCCGCGGCACCCGCGAGATCCGGCGGGTTTTCCGGGGGATTGCATCGCCACCTACCACGCAACCGTGGTTCAGAAAAAGGATAACGGAAAAGGCAACGCAGTATTTGTCGATGGGCATGTGGAATTGATTTCTCCGTGGGAGTACACCGAGACGTCTATCGGAAGAGTGTATAACAGCTTCCGCTATTCGTGGCCGAAAAAGGGAGCAATGTCTTCGACATGCCCCTATACTTATTGATCCAGTTTGAGTATGTGCTTTTTCGACAATTGATGTTGACAGACAGATGATTATTTTTTGCGGCAATTGCAGACAAGCGCCGCTTTATCGAATGTGATAAAGCGACGCTTGTTTTTTTATAGCCAGTGGGCATGATTATTCAGCAGCAACAGAAGCAGTTGCATTTAGCCTTGTTAAAACGTCATTATAGTTAATTTCTGAGGAATCTCTTTTCACAATGGGATTTTGGTGGTACTTTTTGGCTTATGAAAACAATTAGCAGAATTCATCTTAGGTATGTCGTCTGGCTGATGTTGGTGAGCCTTTGTGTCGTCGGGTGCGGACAGACCCGGCGGAATGTGGTGTTGACGGGGTATTGGCCTGTGACTAATGAGATGCTGCGGGAGTTTTGTGATGACCCGGCGGTCAATCCGGATGGCTGGAAGGGAAAAAACTGGAAGTCGATGGGGTATGACGTGTATGCCTTCTTTCCGACTTTCCCGGCCAATCCCTATCTAAATCCCAAGGGAGATGGGGTTCTGGAGGTGGATTATCAGGATACTTTTGCAGATTTTGAGACGATTGTGGCAAAATATAAGCCGATAGCGATTGTCTGTTATGGGATGGGGCAGGGGCCATGGGAAATTGAGCGGAGGGCGGTGGTACGTGACTGGTGGTCGCCGGATTATCTTGAACCTAAGTATCCTGATGAAAAGAGTTTAGCGGATATGGCATCCGCTGGAAAGATATATTTAACAACACTTCCGGCCGAGCAGATTGAGTTGGCGGTGAATGGAGCGGGGTTGGGTGTTAAGGCCTGGATTGATGAGCAGGGGGACCCCGGTGATTTTCTGTGTAATTATATTGCCTGTTTAGCGATGGGGTATCAGAAGCGGTATGAGAATCGTTCAAAAGCGAACTATTGTACATCGGCAGGATTTATTCATGTTGGGCCGGGGGTGTCGCTGGAGCAGGCACGCAAGGCACAGGAGTTGACACTGGAAGCTGTACTGAAAAGCACATATACACTGATAAAATAATTCCAGTGTGGTCAGAGCATCTTTAAATACGTCGACTTATATAACATATAATAGTAAATACATACCTGTATATAGGTGTAATGGGTGAAGATTTATGCGAATGGGCGGGGGTGGGGGCGGTTTTCAATTGACGAAACGCGTAAATTATGGTACATAAACCCATTCTGAAAAAATCAGCCGGGATGGATTCCACTAACAGCCGACTCAACGTGTCTGACAAAACGAGGTGTTTTGTTGGAAATGGGAAGCGATGTCGTTAGAAGAACTTCGCAAGAAAATTGATGCCTTGGATGAACAACTCGTTGAGTTGATCAATCAGCGTGCGCGGGTGGTGGTGGAGATCGGCAAGCTGAAGGCGGCCGGAGATACGCCGATTTATGCACCCGACCGGGAGAAGGCGGTGCTGGATAAGATTGCCCGGAACAATCGGGGGCCGCTGCCGGATAAGGCTTTGGCGGCGGTATGGCGTGAAATTATGAGCGGATCGTTCTTTCTGGAACGTCCGCTGCGGATTGCGTACCTGGGACCGATGGGCAGCTTCAGTCATAACGCGGCGATATTGAAGTTCGGCCAAAGTGTCGATTATGAGGCCGCAACGGATATCCGGGCGATTTTCGAGGACGTGTCCAAGGGGCACAGTGATTTCGGGATTGTGCCGATTGAGAACTCCGCCGGCGGCGGGGTGCGTGAGTCGCTGGATGCGTTTGTCGAGACGGATGTGATGATTTGTGCCGAGGTGCACATGGCGATTCATCATAACCTGATGGCCAACTGCCCGATGAGTGCGATACAGAAGATTTATTCGCAGCCTGAGATATTTGCCCAGTGCCGCAACTGGCTGGCCGGGGCGTTCAAGGATGCCCAGCTTATTCCGATGGCGTCGTCGTCGAAGGCGGCGCAACTGGCGTCCACGGAACCCGGTGCGGCGGCGATTGCCTCGGCAGTGGCGGCGGAGGCGTACGGGCTGAAGATTCTGTGTCAGGATATTGAAGATATTTCAAACAATATTACACGGTTTTTGATCATCGGTCGCGAGGATGCCAAGCCGACCGGCGATGACAAGACGATTATCCTGTTCAGTACGGCTCACCGGACGGGAGCGCTGGTGGATGTGCTGAATGTGTTTAAAGACTATAAAATTAATATGACCAATATTGGTTCGCGTCCGAATAAGAAGCGCGAATGGGAATATTATTTCTTTGTGGATTTTCTGGGTCATAAACTGGATGCGCATGTGAAAAAGGCGCTGGAAGAGGCCAAGCAGCATTGTGTGCAGTTATCGGTGCTGGGCAGCTTTCCGCGGAGCACGTCAGTGCTGTAAGAAAATCAAAAGTCAAAAATAAAAATTGTGGAATCCGTCGTGCCGACGGATGAACAAAATTAACGCTTTGCTCAGAAGGATATACCGAGCTGGCGGCAGGATACGAAACGACGAATTTTGGAGATGATTATGAGAAAGCCGTTTTTAGCAGGCAACTGGAAAATGAATATGGATGCGGCCTCGGCGGTGGCGCTGGCCAAGGGTGTTGTGGCTGAGGTAGGCCAGGTGGACAGTGTGGATATCGCGGTCTGCCCGCCGTTTGTGTATCTGCAGAGCGTGGCGGCGGCCCTGAGTTCGTCCAACGTGGCGCTGGGTGCCCAGGATGTCTTCCATCAGCCCAACGGTGCCTTTACCGGCGAAATCAGTTGTGCGATGCTCAAAGACGTGAGCTGTTCGTATGTGATTATCGGGCACTCGGAACGCCGGCATGTCATCGGTGAAACGGATGCGTTGATCAACAAGAAGATTCATGCGGCGATTGCCGGCGGGCTGCTGCCGATTTTCTGCGTGGGTGAACTGCTGGAAGAGCGGCAGGGCGGCAAGACCGAACAGGTCGTAGCCGACCAGGTCAAGAAAGGCCTCGAGGGCATCTGCGAGGAACGGATTCAGGCGGTAACGATTGCCTATGAGCCGGTCTGGGCCATTGGTACAGGCGTGAATGCCACTCCGCAGCAGGCCCAGGATGTTCATGCGATGATTCGCGGGCTGATTGCCAAAATGTATAATAAGACGATCGCCGATGCTTTGCGGATTCAGTACGGCGGTTCAGCCAAGCCGGCCAATACGGCCGAATTGATGAGCCAGCCGGATGTCGATGGCCTGCTGATTGGCGGGGCGAGCCTGAAGGCGGCGGATTTTGCGGCGATGATCAAGGCGTCGATGAAATAAACAAAACGATACGGGTATAACGGCAAAGGCCGGCGTCGATGTGTTGCGGACCGGCGGCGTTATAGCGAAATAAAACTTTAGAAATAACCAAGGCGATATCAATTTAGGAGACAGATATGATGCTTCCGTTGGCGGCGATTTCGTTATTCTGGCACGCAATGATTGTGCTGTGGGTTCTGATTGCGATTGCTCTGATTGTGGTGGTTTTGCTGCAAAAGGGGCGCGGCGGCGGACTGGCCGCAGCCTTTGGCGGTGCCGGTGCGTCGAGCCTGCTGGGAACACGCACGGGAGATTTCCTGACCTGGCTGACGATTGGCCTGACGGCGGTCTGGCTGCTGATGACGGTCTGTATGGGCATGTTCATGCGTCCGTCGGATTCCCTGGACCTGCTGGCTCCGTCCCGGACGCCTGCTTCGACGGCCCCTGCCGCCACCGGCAGTGAACAGCCTGCCCCGGCGACAACCGAAACACCGGCTCCGGCGGCTGTGCCTGAAGCGGCACAACCGACCGAACAGTCTGCGACCCCTGCCCAGCCTGCTGCTGAACAGCCTGCCGCACCGGCGGGTAATGAAGCTGCACAATAAGTTCCGATTGCGGAGTTGGATATGATTACCAGCATGACAGGGTTCGGCCAGGCCTGTGCGGAAATCGAAGGGGTGGTTTATACCGTCGAGATTCGCTCGGTCAACAACCGGTATTTCAAGGCGGCCCTGCGTCTGCCGGATATCGCGGCATTTCTGGAAGGTGATATTGAGAAACTGACCCGGGAAAGCATTCAGCGGGGCACGCTGAATTATTCGCTGCGGATGAAGAACGTGTCGGGTCAGGCCCTGTTTGATATCGATGAAAATACGCTCAAAGCCTATGTCAGTCGGCTGCGGCGGCTGGTGCCCGGCGATGCCAGCGAATGCACGATTGATCTGGCGGCGATGCTGGGGCTGCCGGGGATTGTACAGCCGATTATCCCGGATGCCGAGCATACCGAGCGGATGAAAAATACGATTTTGAAGCTGTCTTCCGAGGCACTGGAGCAGCTCAAGCAAAGCCGGCTGGAAGAAGGTCAGGCTCTGGCCGAGGACCTGCTGAACCATTGCCGGAAGATGCGGGATGACCTGGAGGTGATTCGTCAGCGCAAGGACGCCGTGGTGCGGGAGTATCACGAAAAACTGCGAAAGCGCGTCGAAGAGCTGCTGTCTCAGGCGCAATTGCGAATCGACAATGATTTGCTGGCCCGTGAAGTTGCGATTTATGCCGACCGCAGTGACATTAACGAGGAAATTACCCGGCTGGATTCGCATGTGACGCAGTTTGAGTCCTGCTGCAAAAAAGGGGATGCTGTGGGACGGCGTCTCGATTTTATTACGCAGGAAATGCTGCGGGAGGCCAATACCATTGCCAGCAAGGCCTCGGATGCGGTCATTGCCCAGTGCGTCATCGACATCAAGTGTGCGATTGACCGAATCAAGGAACAGGTTCAGAACGTTGAGTAGGCGACTATGGCAGGGCGCAAAGGAAAACTGGCAGTCATCAGCGGACCGTCCGGGGTTGGCAAAAGCACCCTGTGCCGGGAAGCGGTTGGACGGACCAATGCGTTTTTGAGCGTGTCCTGCACGACGCGCAAGCCCGGCCATGCCGAAACGAACGGCAAAGACTACTGGTTTATTACGCCGGAAGAATTTGAAAAACGAATCGCCGAACATGGGTTCATTGAATACGCCAATGTTTACGGCAATTATTACGGAACCCCCCGCCAGCCGGTGGAAGATGCTTTGAAAGCGGGTCGGGCGGTGATTCTTGAAATCGACGTGCAGGGCGGACTGCAGGTTAAACAGCAGTATCCGGAGGCGCTGATGATTTTTATCATGCCGCCCAGTCCGGAAGAATTGCTGCGGCGTCTGGAAGGTCGCGGACGCGGTGAGGATGAAGCGAGCAAGAAGCGTCGCCTGGACGCGGCACAGCGAGAAATAGAAATAGCCCGGCAGCGGTATGACCACCTGGTGGTCAATGACCAGCTTGAACGGGCGATTGACGAAGTTGTACAATTAATCCAGTTGTAACAGGAGAAGATAATGATTGAAGCACTGAAAGACGGCGAAGTATTGAGTAAGGTTGGCGGTCGGTTTAAGTTGTCGTCGCTGATTCAAAAGCGAATGCTGGAGATGATGGAAGGCAGCCGTCCTCTGGTCGAAAACACCGAAGGCATGACGGCGGTTGAAATCGTGGTCGAAGAGATTCGCCAGGGCAAGATTGCTCTGGACCTGGGCGGCCCGGCCAAACCGGAAAAGAAATTTACGCTGTAAGTGATGGTTCAGGACGGCAATCCATCGCAGGGCAGGCGAACGGTACTGCTGGGTGTCAGCGGCGGGGTAGCGGCTTATAAGGCCGCGGATCTGGCCAGCAAGCTGACCGGCGGGGGCTATTGCGTCTATACGATTATGACGGCGGCGGCCTGCGAACTGATTTGCCCCAAGACCTTTGAGGCCCTGACAGGCAATGCCGTTTATACGAGCCTGTGGTCGGCGCCGGACGAATTTAAGATTGGTCATATCGACCTGGCGACTGCGGCGGAGATTGTTGTGGTGGCACCGGCTACGGCCAATATCATCGCCAAGACAGCCGCGGGAATCTGCGATGATCTGCTCAGTACGACGCTGTGTGCCTGCTGGCAGAAGCCGACTCTATTTGCTCCGGCGATGAATACGCGGATGTGGAATAATCCGATGGTGCAGAGAAATATTGAACTTTTAAAGAAAGATTTAAACGTCCGGTTTGTCGGTCCCGCTGAGGGCCGGCTGGCCTGCGGGGATGTAGGGGCCGGACGCATGGCGGAAACGGCTGAGATTCTGGCGGCTGTCCGTTCGCTCTAAGCTGCTGTAAACGATCAGGGCGTTCTTTTTGTATGCATCCAGAAAGAACGCCCTGTTGTATTTGCAGCAAGTGTGTGTTTAATACGTCAGAATCTGGACGGTTTTCTTGAATTGTTCTAGATTGTTCGGATTTTTGGCAAAGGCATCAATGTCTTTTTTTGCCGCACGCAGCATCAGCGTGGATGTGTTATCTGTCGAAGTCTGTGCGTTTTCTTCATCGGCTGGTGTAATATTGTCCTTATAACTGCAGCGTATCACTAAAACCACCCACTGCTGAGATTCAAGATTGCGGATGTTGGCCGCATGACGAAAGGCCTTGATGCATTTTTCCTTTAAAGCCTCCACTTTGTCTGCGTCATAAGCTTCCCCCTGTTTGGATTGAGGCGGTTCGTCAACGGGTTGTCCCTGGAGTTTCTTTTTGGTCTTCTGCCAGACCTCATCCTCAGCAGGGTCTTTCGGTTGAGCTTGGACTTCGATCTGATTTGTCGGCATCAGGGGATAATCCACATTCTGCAGGAAAATAACGCCGTAATCGCCGATGAAAATCTGCGATGTCATGGCGTCGGTATTGAACAAACCGCCGACAAATCGCATGTTAAACCACCCCTGCTGGACATCCGGATTGACCGTATCGTCCCAGATCTGCGACATGACCCGCATGTCTTCACGCATCTGCCGGATGGTTTCGGAGGAGGTTTTCTGGCCGGGGATAATCAGCACAGAGGCATTGTCGGCAAACGGGGCGGAACCGACAGCCCAGCCGCCGCCCATGCCGCCCATGTAATGCGGCATCTTGCCGCGGAAGCTGCCGACGATGTCGCCGGCCATTTTCCCGGCGGCCAGACCAATCGCCTGCCCCTGTTTTGCAAGAGCATTGCCCTGTGTCTCCCGGGCGGCCTGCTGAGATTCGGCCTGAGCCTCGGCGATATCCTGTGCCAGTTCAGACATATCGTCCTGTGCAACTGCAAAACCGGTGACAGTACCCAGTACAACCACGGTCATGAATCGAATCAATGAAGTCATAAGTGAACCTTTCAGCAAAAATTATTGATTTGTATTGGATGCATCCATCAACACCGGGCTGGCCTCAAACAGCCGTTGACGAGTGCGCGCGATTTCCTCGCCGGTGGCCAGTGCCAGGGATGTGACGGCTTTTTGAGTCTGTTTTTTGTCCTGCAGGCGTTTTTCTTCCAGCCGCAGCAGGGCGTCTGAAACAAGCTGACGATCCCGGCTCTGGACGGTCTGGACGGCGTCGGCAAATTCGCGAATCAGTTTGGCATTCATAGCCTGTGACAAGGCGACGGACTGGGCCGTGGACTCACTGATCTGCGTGGTCATCTTGTCGGCAAGGTCATTTCGCATCTGCAGCAATTCCGGACGTAACTGCCGGGCGACGGCTTCGGCCAGTTTCTGTTCCATCTGCGGCTGGATTGTCTGTGACCACTCCGCAAAAAGCTGTTCTTTGCTGACAGCAGGCTCAAGCAGATGAGCCGCGAAAAAGCCGGCCGCAATCAGTATGACGGCCGCTGCTGCGTGCCAGATACTGCGATAACGCCAGGGCTGTGCTGCCGGAGCGGGATGAACTTCTTTTTCCCGCAATCGCTGCAGCAGGCGGTTCTGTCCGGCCTGTATCCGGCTGTCCAGTGAATCTGCCCATGCAGTCAACTGCTTATCCTGCTGAATTAACTTGTCGTGGTAGCGGCTGCACGGACTGCATCCTGACAAGTGTTCCTGCAGTGATGCGGCCTGAGCCGGCGACAGATGCCCGCAGCAGTACGCTTCAATATCCGTTTTATGATCTGGACATGGATTGATATTCATTTTTGTTACTCCGAAAGTCTTTCGTACAACAATTGTTTTGCGGTTTGGATTCGGCGGCATACGGTGGACTGCGAAGTTCCCAGGTGCGATGCAATGGTCCGTTCATCATGGCCGTCCAGATAATACATCACCAGTGGAATACGATAATCGTCCGGCAGGCCGGTTATGGCTGTGGTTAAATCCGAGTAGTCGCCGGCGGAAGAACAGGGCTGCTCATTCAAGGTCGAAAAACGCTGACTTTTTTTACGCTGGCGAAGGCTATCCACGCACATGCGTCTGGCGATTTGATGGATCCAGTTTGCAAAGAGCGAATCGTCCCGTAAATCCTGCAATTTTTCAAAACCCCGTAGAAACGTCTCCTGGCAGACGTCCTGTGCGTCATTAAAGTTCATCAGGATCGCATAACACAGGCCCAGTACACGGCGGTAGTGCCGCAGGACAAGCTGCTCATAGGCGCTCTTGTCTCCCAGCCGGGACTGGGCTGTCAAAATCTGATCCGAACGTTCGTCCAAAAAAATCCTTTCGTATCCTGTCTGTTTATAATGTTGACGAAAGCAGGGACAGGATTATGCAAAAATTCTGGAAAAAGATGCAAGCTCTTTATGTGGACATATCATAGCTTGTAAAGGTTTAAATTGGAGATAAATTCTCAATTTTTACTCTGTATTTTTATTCTCTTCTATTTTATCTTGGTTTGGATGACAATGAATAAAAACGGTAAGAAAATGCGATTTTTGATTACGGCCGGCGGGACTCGGGAATATCTGGACCCGGTACGCTATATTACCAATGCCAGTTCGGGTCGGATGGGCTATGCGCTGGCGGCGGCGGCCATGAAGGCGGGGCATTCAGTTACGCTGATTTCGGCTCCGACGAGCCTGGTGCCGCCGACAGGGGCAGAGGTGGTTTCGGTGGTGTCGGCGGGGGATATGTTCAAGGCGGTCAAAAAACATTTCAAGACCTGTGATGGCTTGATTATGGCGGCGGCAGTGTCGGATTATACGCCGGTTCACACAGCTAAAGTGAAACGGAAAAAGGAAAAGAAAGTTCTGACGCTCAAGCTCAAGCCGACCGAGGATATCCTTGCCTGGGCCGGACGGCATAAAAAAGGACAATTTGTCGTCGGTTTTGCACTCGAAGACCGGAATCTCAAACGAAATGCTGAAAACAAGCTGATATCCAAGAATGCCGATATGATCGTGGCCAATAGTCCGGCGGCGATTGGCGCCGATTCCTCTCGTGTTTTATTAAAAACGCCGCAAGGGAGCTGGATTGAAATTGCAGGGGATAAAGCCAAGACCGCTCGGGCGATTATCCGGCATGTTACGTCGCTGATTTTGAGGTAACTGGAATTCGAGATAGTTTCCAGTTGCGGTGGTAGAGCACAATATCCAACAGCACCATCAGGCCGTTAAGGCTGTAGAGGGCGATAATCCAATCCTGGCTGTGCAGAATTTTGTGGACGATACCGGCGATGTAACCAATCAGGACAATATAGAGAAAGATAATACTTTTTCCGGCACACGCCCGCGATTTCCATGATTTATAGATGCTGAACGGCCAGGCGGCCCCAAAACAGAGCAGCATAATGGCTTCAAATATACTCATTAATCGATTCCTGTAATTATAAAAAACCGACAGCCGAGGGAAACTGGTATCCGCTCGGCTGCCGAGTTAATTATATGGAGTTGATGTATTTATTCAATCTTTATTCGCAGGGTGCCAGACTGTTGCATTCCAGCCAGTTTTTGGCCATGTCTGCAAAATCTGTCATATTCACCACACAGTCGTTATTGAAGTCGCCGGGGATGACGGTGTAGCCGGGTTTGACCTGGGCTGCGAGGCAGGGATTGGCTCGCACATAAATCTGGGTGAGGCCGATTCCTTGCAGGTCGGTATCATCGGCTGTCAGGCGGAATTGATAATCGCCCGCTGCCGGCAGGACGACCGTGGTTTGTGCCGCATTGCTGGGATCGATTGTGACCGTGGCCGGGCCGCTGACCTGTTCCCACAACAGGGTAAACGGGGCGGGATAGCCATCGTCGGTGGCGTTTCCGCTTAAAATGGCGGTTGCCGAAGCCGGGTCGCCGGCGTTGTTGAGCCAGAGGTACTGCGTGCCGCCTACGGTTACCTGCGGAGGATTATTATTGGTATTGAATGTCCACACAAATCCTTGTGTCTTGCCGCGGGTGGTGTCGTGCACATCAACGATCCAGTAATAAGTGGTGTTTCGCTGAATAGTTCCGGCCGGAATGGCGACCGATTCGGCGGCAGTACCGGTGACGAGCTTGTTGAGATTATAGCCCGGCCTGGCCAGGTTGGGTTCATTGGTTCCCAGATACACATCACAGGTGATGATGCCGCCGACTTCGTTGGGTTCCGGATTGGTCCAGCTTAGTTGCGACAGGCCGACCCCAACGTTTGCATGGTTGGTCGGAACCGGAGACGTTGCACGGCTGGGGACTTCAAGATCACCCCGCAGAAGAATTCCTCCAAGTACCGGATTGGCAGAGAATTTTGTCGAGTGGCTGGGTGAGCATATTTCGAAATCGGAATTCTGGGCGTCATACGTGACAAACAGGAGCAGAATATTGTTGTCTGTATCGGAATTCAGAACATCATCCAGCAGTGCGGAGACCGGGCTTGATTCCCATAAATCCAGGGCCGGACGCGGAAATGACATCAGCAGCGGTGACAGTTCCGTCATATTCAGGACATCAATCGTGATTTCGGAGCCGCGTGCAGGGGCAGGATTACGCACCAGGCCCGGCAGTGTATTCCAGGTCTTGCCGTTGAGGACGATATTGTCATACTCTTCTTTGACCGCATACACATACAGATTCTTGCCCGATGTTCCTTTATCGACATTCAGGGTCAGATAGCTGTTGATAAATATTTTCCCCGGCTGCTTGATAGTGGAGATGTCATAGCTGTAAAAGGCGATGCGCCGACGGGTTGTGCTGGCATCCTGATAGTTGCGAACGTCAGAAATTGTGGTGCGGCGTGTCCCGTCAGGCCCGGTTTGTGCGTCATTACAAGCCATGCAGTGATCTGATGCCTGAATGATGAATGAATCGGCATTGACGATTGCGGCAGTTGTCAGCAATAGAATCACAGTTAAATGAACCCACTTCGTTTTCATACGATTATCCTCCAGATTAGTGTTGATTGTTTTGATTATCATTTTGTGCCGCTGAATCATCAATAACAGGGTGCCAGGCTGTTGCACTCCAGCCAATGTGTCGCAAAAACCGCCAGGTCATTGAGGTTCACAAAGCAGTCCCCGTCGATGTCGCCTGTGATGGGGGCATACCCGGGCGTGGCCTTGGCTGCCAGACACGGCGTGGTTGCCACAACAACCTGAACTGTATCGGAGCTTGTAATGGCGCTGTCGTTGGCGGTCAGGACAAACTGATATGTTCCCGCTGCCGGAAGAACCAGCGAAATATTGTTGGTATTGGCTGCGACCTGGGTTGCGATAATAACACCGTTGGGGTCGATAATCTGGGCCGGGCCGGAGGCCTGGGTCCACAGGCGGGTCAGGGTTCCGGACGGCAGGCCGTCATCGGTGACGGTTCCAGCGAGATTGACCGTTGCGGCGGCCGGATCGCCGGCGTTATTGAGCCAGAGGTATTGGTCTGCTCCGGCATTGACTATGGGGGCAGCGTTATCCGTGCTGAATTGCCACAGCATACCTTCAGTCAGGTTGGGTGTCCGGCTGCTGTCATAGACGTCAACCATCCAGTAATATGTTTTGTATGCAGTCAAGGCATAGGGCAGAGCGACACAGGTGCCGGTTGTTTGTGCGGCGATTTTCTGCAGGCCGTAATGCGGCAGCAAAGCGTTGGGTTCTGCTGAGCCGAAATACACATCACAGGTAATCTGTCCTTCAGGCTGACTGGGCAGAGGATTCGTCCAGCAAAGCTGAGTCAGCGAAGGCGAAGCATTGCCGAAGTTTGTCGGCTGGGGTTTGGTGGCGCTGATTGGGATGCGGCGTTCTCCGCCCAGTACAACACCAAAAAGCTCGCCGGTTCCGGAGGGATTGGGATATCCCGAACCGGCTGTGGTAGAGCGGGAGGAATAGTAGATATTATTGTCCGTCCCGTTTGCCAGCCCCACGAACAGGAACACCACAACTCCGTCATTATCGCTGTTGAGGAATTCGGTCAGTTCCGGGCTGGGTGCCGTCGATGCACGTGTATTGACCGCAGGCGGTGCAATCACCATCAGGGGGCCTACCAGATCGGGAAGGTCCAGTGTGACCGGGGAATTCAGTGCAGGTGTCGGTGAATTGAAAACACCCGGGCAGGTATTCCAGCTCGTGGAGGATACGGTGAAATTATCCAGATGTTCCTTGACTCCATAGACGGTTGTTACGCCGCCGCGGGTCTGAGTCCGGACACTGAAGAAGGCATTGGCGAACGCTTCTTCCGGGTGTTCCGGGTCACGAGCGCTGTTGAGGTTATAGCTGATGACAGCGACACGACGTCGTGTGTCGATATTGCGTGCACCAAGTCCTGTTCCGCTGGAACGTGTGGTCGGCGCCAGACTGCCGTCATTTCCGATTTCGACATTGCCGACAGCCTGGAGAGCAAATAATGGGACAGACAGCGTTACATCAATGATCTTTTCGGATGTTTTACCGCCGTCCGAGGCCGTCATTTTCAGTGAATATACGCCCGCGTCGGACATCGTGACTGTTGGATTGGCAACCGTCATGCCGGGAGCAAAATCGATTGTTGCTCCATCGGGCTTACTGACGACGGTCCATTCGACCGAGACGCCGGTTCCCGGAATGCCGTCGTCAACCACTGAGCCGTTGATGGCCAGGGATGTATTGGGCAGAGCCATGGTTGCTGTTGCAGGAATGCCCAGAATTTGAGGCGGCAGGTTCCAGCCTGCAGGGGCAGCGGTTATGGCATACATGGCCCGAGTGCTTGTGTTATTTTGTGCACCCAGTGTGATCTTGTTGGGATCGGTGCCGACCGACAGGGAGTACACGGTTGCCGGTTCACTGAAACCGAGGGTATAGGGGGTTTGCACAAAGCCCAGCGTATTAACCCAATCCATCACCCCATTTCCAAGGGTCGGGGCGTCGGCTGCATTATTGTCGCCTACACGGTTGTCAATGATCAGGTATAACATTCCGGGTTTTAGGAAACCAACTTCATACTGAACATCGGCATCGGTCTTGTCATCCATAGCGGTCTGAACGTAATCAAGACCTTTAAAAATGCCGGCATCACTGTAGAAAAACGTGTCGCGGTCCACAAAAATCCTGGCTCCCGCATCCAGTCCGCCCTTGACCAGAACCGGATTGGCCAGGGTGCTGTTGTATCGGGTTACCGCCGCAATGACATTCGGATCGGTCACATCCGCCGATGCGACGAGGCTTAATGCCGTCAGACAAAAAGCCAGAGTCAGACACGTTGTTTTTGTTCTCATCATGTTACACCTCCAAATTAAAGTAATAGTAGTGATTCGAATTCATAACCTGGATTCTGTTAATATCCGGAACCTGCCCAGCGATCGGAATTCCAGAGCCAATATACAATGTCCTCATCTTTGTCGGCCGGATTGACGACGCTGTAATCCTTCATCAGGGCATTGAAATGCTGGAATCGATTTCCGATGTCAAGGGTATTCAGTAAATTCTTGACATTGGCATTGGTGCTTTTTGCAAATTCCCAGGAACCCAGTGTCATATCCGCCATGAGGATGCCGCTGGATGTGTTATTCACCGAGACGATGTTGCCTCGAATCTTTTTCTTCCACAGCCAGATGTGCGTGCCCCAGAAAAACGGCGTTTCATTCCGGTTTTCGAGGGTCTGCGTGTCGTATGGAGTAAAATTACCAGCCAGAACTTTGTCGCGGGAATAATTTTTTGTGTGCGTGATCTTTTCGGCAGGACAGAAAAAGGCTTTTCGGTCCGGAAGCATGCCGGCATCCATCAGGTCTTTGACCGCCCACGGCTGCCATTCGTAGGCATAGTCGCCGGTGCCGTTCACAAAGCTCCAGTTTCCCTTGCCCTGGTTATTGGTGGCACTGTCTTCGGGTTTCTCCCGGAAGTTGAAACCGGTGTTGGATTCGTAAGCCCCCAGTGCCAGTCCGATCTGGTGCAGGTTGGATTTGCAGCTTGCCTTTTTGGCTGTCTCTTTGGCTTTTCGAAGACCCGGCAGAACGATAGCCATCAACAGCGCAATGATGGCCACAACAACCAGCAGTTCGATGAGTGTAAATCCTTTTTTCGTTTTCATAATCAATTCCTCTCTATCCTGCCAGGCAAATCCTCACTCCCTGATGTCTTCTGCTGATACGCCTTCCTGTTGCAGGATGTTACTGCGTCTGCCGCCTGTCCAGGCGGCTGTTCCACTTCTATTTAAAACCGTTATTCAGGATTCAACTGGGGCCGGGCAAACAGGCACCAGTCATACGATATTTTCTGTTCTGTTCCGCCGGTGGTAACCAGGGTCAAAAATCGATCTTTCGGCTCAATAGGTACGTGGATGGATACCGCTCCATGAGTCGGGGTCAGGTTCTCTTTTGAAAATCGTTCCCGTCCATCAATTAAGACGTAGAAGTTTGCTTTGGGCAGATAGCCGGGCAGGGCCTGCTGGGCATACTGGACAACGGTTTCCGAGAGGCCGCACTGGGCGGTGAACGATTTCAAAGATAACGTGCTGTGAAGTGCACGGATTTTTTCGAGGTCAAATGTAATACCGGCATTGGGATGGATGCAGATGGCCGGATAATCCGGTCCCCCGCAGACCTGACCGCCAAGCGACTGAAGATGACCCGGGATGCGGCCCGTGCCGCGGCTGACCAGGCCGGAATTATTGATATTATAACAATATTGTCCGCAGGTTTTCGGGGCTTGCCAGAGATATCCGCCGTCTTGCGAGATGGCAACGGGACCGAATGATCCGTCGGGAGAAAATATACCGTCGATAAATGGACTGTCCGGAGTGGGAACGACCATGTTGGTGCTGTCCTGACGCTGACCGATATAATAGTCTTCGGTCGAGGCAAATCCTCCGGTATCCCAGCGGATGCCGGTTTTGGCTTTTCCGCTGCCCAGGCCGTTGCCGCCGCCGACCATGTCCGCCAAATCCAGCGGCTGCCCGCGCCAGACGACATTGTTCTGGGATTGAATATCACGCACAAACAGCGTGTCGTTGCAGGGGATATCCGCGATGTGCGAGGAACGATTGATGGTTTTGGCGAAACCCTGACTGATTTGAATGCTTGTTTTCTGGTTATTTCCGCCGGCCACAAGGGTGGTTTTGCCCTTGATGACATGCAGTTCCGTACTGCCGTATGGATCGGTCTGCACGCCGAATTCAGTGCCCAGGTCGATAATCTTGGAATTGGGCGTGGTAAGGGTGAATCCGATTGCCTCCGGGGGAACCGTGGCGTAAACGCGACCGTATTTGATTTTGATGTGATCGGAATCCATGATTTCGAATTCGGCGGGGGCCTCAATCACAACACGGGTATTATTGTCGAAAACGAGCTTGGCGATCCCATTTCGCAGCATCAAGGAGTGTGATTTGGCGGTCAGCCGGAACCCGGGTTTCAGGGATGCATCCGATTCGGCCCACTGGGCATGGAGGGTGTCCGACAGCGTAGCCACTTCCGGATAAGGGTTGACCGGTGTGTAATGAGCAAAGACGATCAGAAAGAATAATGCCGCCAGTGATGCGACCGCGGTTATCAGTGAATATTTGTTGATTCTGCGTGGAAGGGTTCGAGCCGGCTGGACATCCAGGGGTATCGGAAGAGATATTTCCGGCCGTTTATCAGCGACCGCCGGTGCGGTCATTTCCGCTTTGGACAGCATTTGCCAGACCTCGGGATTCAGCAGCGACTCATCCTCGCTGTTGTCGGATGCGGCCGGGTCAGATTGCAGGAACACATTTCTGGCATTGTCGGCACGCAGAAAAGTGTCGTGGATATTGCGATGCAGCAGTGCCGACAGGATAAACGTGCGGGCGTTATCGGGATTCTGCTTGATCCATTCGGACAACTGGCTGGCCTGCTGGGGGCCCATGGCCGCGCCGTCCAGCAGAAAAAGACTGATGAGATGATCCAGTTGGTCGCTCACAGGCCGCCCCCCTGAAGCTGTTTATTGACACAGTCCCGCAGTGAAACTCTCGCCCGGTGCAGCGAGACAAACACATTGCTCTGGGTCATGCCCAACTGCTGGGCGATGCGGGAGGTACTGAGCTCTCGCAGATAATGCATCTCCAGGATGGTTTTCCATTTGCCTTTGAGCAGGCCCAGACATTTCTGGAGGGCGGTTCGCTGCTGTTCTTTCTGGTGTTCGATACGGCTGAATTCTTTTTCATAGACCTCGGCAATGGCCTGGATCGCCTGTTCGTCGAGTGCGATCTGGGTTTTGCGCCGCTGGGAGTAATATTTCAGGATGAGATATTTGGCGATGCCGTTGGCCCAGGCGATAAACGACTTGCTCCGGTCAAATTCGCTGAATTTTTCTACGGTAATAACCGCGACATTCTGGAGAATATCGTCGGCATCCTGGAAATTGGAGACGAGAGAATAGATGAATCCAGCAATTGCCGGCTGTGTCTGGGCCCAAAAAACGGCCAGTTCCTCGGATTTCGGTTTCTCGTTGTCCATAATAAAGGAACCTCTCCCTTCTATGAGGAATTCCTTTATTATGACAAAAGCTTACAAAAAAATAAAATTTATTTAATCTGTTATTCCAAGGTCTTGTTTGGTCATGATGCTGTCGAAGGCATAGCCGGCGCCTTCGATGTTTTCGCGAGCGCCCTGTTTGCGGTCGATGACGGCGACGATTTTCTTGACAGTGGCTCCGGCTTCGGTGATGACTTTGGCGGCTTCGAGAACCTGGCCGCCGGTGGTGGCAATGTCTTCAACCAGCAGGACTACGTCGCCTTTTTTCAGGACGCCTTCGACCAGTTTGCTGGTGCCATAGTCCTTTTTGCTGTTGCGAACGATGATCCAGGGCTTGCCGGCTTCCATCGCGGTTGCCGCGGCCAGTGCGACTCCGCCCAGCTCCGCCCCGGCAATCAGGGTGATATCGGGCGTCAGATATTTGCAGAATTCCTGACCCAAAGCCTTCAGAATATCCGGCTGGGTCTCGAACAGGTACTTATCCATATAATATTTGCTGCGTTTTCCGCTGCGCAGCACGAAATCACCTTCCAGATAGGCCGTTTCCTTGACGCGTTTGACTAATTGGGTCTTATCCACGCTAAACTCCAGATATAATATGTCTTTTTACCAGTTTTTCGGTTTGCCTGATGGCCGGGCTATTGTACTCCGCAGACGTTCATTTTCAAGGCATAAAGTCCGGTTCCGGCGGTGATGAACAGGGTTTTGCGGTCTTTGCCGCCGAAGGTGACGTTGGCTGTCCAGCGCTGCTGGGGGATGGGAATGTTGGCGATTTTCCGGCCTTCGGGATTAAAGACGGTGACGCCATTTCCGGTCAGATAGACGTTGCCGCAGGTGTCGATGGTCATGCCGTCGGAGCCGAGGTCGCAGAATGGCCGCTTACCCGTCAGACTGCCATTGGGCTGGATGTCGTATTTCCAGGTCTTGCCGGCCTTGATATCGGCGACATAGAGCGTTTTGCCATCCGGGGTGCCGATGATGCCGTTTGGCTGCTGGAGGCTGTCTTCGACGCGGGCCAGTTTGCCGTCGGTCGAGAGGAAATAGACAGCCTGACTGGGCTGTTCCATCGGGCCGCGCTGCCAGTAGGGGCGTTTGTAGAATGGATCGGTGAAATAGATGCCGCCGTCGGGGCGAATCCAGGCGTCGTTGGGGCCATTGAACAGCTTGCCGTCGTAGTCTTTGGCCAGAACGGTGTGCTGTTTGGTTTTGACGTCGATCCGCCAGAGTTCGTTTTTCTCATCGGCACAGGCGATCAGGGCGCCGGATTTGTCGAAATACAGTCCATTGGACCGGCCGGACGGCTGCATGAAAACTTCCATCTTGCCTTTGATGGTGTATCGCATAATCCGGTCGTTGGGCTGGTCGGTGAAATAGACGTTGCCGTCTTTATCCACGGCGGGGCCTTCGGTGAATTCGAATTCGGTCGATAGGGCCTCCGGCCCGCCGCCGGCGAATAAGCCCTTGGAACAGTCACAGACGGTAGTGCAGCCCGATAGGGTCAGAACGAATGCTGCGATTGTTAATGTCGTGATGATGTTTTTCATGTTAGAATCCTTCCAGCAAATGATTTTGGTCCAGACACCTTAGACTTTCAATTCCACCTTTTTATTCAATTGCTGTTTGTATTTTCTGCGTACGGGGGCGACGGCGGCGGCGAGGAATTCATCGACCTGCTGGGGGGCGCGGCCGATGTAGCGTTTCGGGTCCAGCGCGGCCCTGAGGTTGACTTTGGCAAAGGCCGGGTCGGCCTGCAGGCGGGCGATGAGATCATTTTCTTTGCCGTGCATCTTGACCTGAGCGGCGGCGTCGTGCGAGTGGACGCGAATCCGCTCGTGCAGGTCCTGGCGATTGCCGCCGGCCTTGACGCCTTCCATCAGGATTTCTTCAGTCGCCATAAACGGCAGTTCGGCCATCACATGAGCGGCGATAACCTTGGGATAGACGACCAGTCCCGAGGTGACATTGATGAGAATCTCAAGGATTCCATCGGTGGCCAGGAATGCCTCGGCCAGTGTGACCCGGCGATTGGAGGAATCATCGAGTGTCCGCTCCAGCCACTGTTCGGAGGCGGTCATGGCCGGGCTGGTGGCCAGGCTCAGGACCAGACGCGACAGGCCGGTCACGCGTTCGCACCGCATTGGGTTGCGCTTATAGGCCATCGCCGAGGAGCCGATCTGCGATTTTTCAAACGGCTCTTCGAGTTCCTTGAGATTAGCCAGCAGGCGGATATCGTTGCACATCTTGTGCGCCGACTGTGCGATGCCGGCCAGGGCATTGACCATCAGCGTATCGAGTTTGCGCGGATAAGTCTGTCCGGTGACGATGCAGGAAGATTTGAAGCCGAAGGCTTTGGCGACCATCTGGTCGAGTTTTTTGACCTTGTTATGGTTGCCGTTGAACAGGGCCAGGAACGAGGCCTGTGTGCCGGTGGTGCCTTTGATGCCGCGGAACGGCAGCGTGTCGATGCGCCGTTCGAGTTCGGCCAGGTCCATCGCAAATTCATAAGCCCACAGCGTGGCCCGCTTGCCTACGGTGGTCAACTGGGCCGGCTGATAATGGGTAAAGCCCAGCGTCGGCATGGATTTGTATTGTTTGGCAAAGGCTCCCAGCCGGTCGAGCAGACAGGCGACTTTGCCGGCCAGAATCTGCAAGCCTTCCCGCAGAATAATCAGGTCTGCATTGTCGCCGATGGTGCAGCTTGTGGCGCCCAGGTGAATAATCGGCGCGGCCTTGGGGGCGACCAGTCCGAAGGTGTGGACGTGAGCCATCACATCGTGGCGGAACTTTCGCTCGAACTCGGCGGCCTGCTTGTAATCGATATTGTCCAGATTGGCGGCCATTTCCTTAATCTGGGCGTTGGTGATCTTCAGGCCCAGTTTCTGTTCGGCCTTTGCCAGTTCCAGCCAGATTCGCCGCCAGGTGCGAAACTTCGTATCGGCACCGAACAGCTCGGCCATTTCTTTGGATGCGTTGCGTTCGACCAGCGGGCTGGTATAGTATGTCGTGTTCATGTTTATTGTTTTTCCTTTTTGATATCAACTGTGCCAAACTGACGCCATGCAATAAAGCTGGTTATTGTCAGCATACAATGTGCAATGGTCTCCATGGTTTCTTCCAAAGGAATATGATGCATCGCTTCCATTGGAATCAACCCCAAATGATTGTGTGCAAACAAACGTCGCGCAATTAATTGCGACAGCAAATAGCATATGCCGGTAGCCCACAGCCAGATCTCGACGGGTGTTTTCTGGATCAAGGCTTTCATTTGGATATGGCGGTAAAGAAACCAAACGGCAACGAATGCCGCGACGATATAAACACCTGTGCTGGTTCCTGCAAAATGCCACTCTCTGCAGAAAAAATCCACACTTAAAACGGTCATTGCCATCGCAAATTCGTTGCGTTTCTTCCATGCCAGCAGGGCGTAACTGACAACTGAAATGAAAAGCAGGGGCATTGCAACAACCTCATTCAATTGTTTATTAAAGATTTCCGGATGTCCCAGAGCCTCGCTTCCATAAACAAATACAAACGACAACGTCCACGCCAGTAAAGGCAAAAACGACATGATTGGTCGGCAGGATACAGCATCCTGCTCGAGTTGAAATTTTTTTGTAGTAAAGTTTTCCATAATTGTTATTGGATCCATTGATCAATTGTTTCTATTTCATCTTGGCTTAAAACCCAGTCGCCGGCTAATACCGTTTCTTCAATCTGTTTTGGTTTTCGTGCGCCCACAATAGCGGCGGTCACTTCCGGTCTGCGCAAAACCCAGGCGATGGCCAATTGAGCAACCGTCCTGCCGCTTTCAGCAGCAATTTTCTTCAATTCCTGCACTATTGCAACTATTTTTTCAAATCGCGGGCTTTGGAAATTCGGATCACGAATCAATCGGTGGTCATTCGGGCTGAGGGTTCGCAGATAATCAGCGTTGAACTTGCCGGTCAGCAGCCCTTTCTGCATGGGGCTGTAGCAGACGACGCCGATATTGTTTTTGCCGCAGTAATCCAGCAGGCCCGTTTCGATGCCCCGCTTAAGCATGCTGTACGGCGGCTGGATGGCCGCGACCGGGAAGACCTTTTGCAGACGCTGGAGCTGCTCAATGGTGACATTGCATACGCCCAGATGGCTGACCATCTTTTGTTCCACGCAGCGCGCCATGGCTTCCCATGCCTGTTCGATCTGCTCATCGGGGATGGGCCAGTGCATCTGATAGAGGTCGATGCGGTCGATACCCAGCCGAGTCAGGCTTTCCTCGCATTCCCGACGGATGCTGTCGGGGTTGAGATTGTTCAGTTTTTCCCGAGCGGCATTCCATCGCAGGCCGCACTTGGTGGCGATCATCGGTTTTTGCCGTATGGGCCGCAGGGCCTGACCGACGATTTCTTCGGAGTGGCCGCAGCCATAAATCGGGGCGGTATCAATCCAGTTGATGCCTAATTCGACGGCTCGCTGAATGGTATCGATGGATTCCCGGTCACTCTGTTCCCCCCAGCCATACTGCCACGGCCCACCGATGGCCCAGGTTCCCAGACCGACGGTTGTCAGTTCCAGCTCTGTTTTGCCGAGTTTTCGCTTTTGCATATCTGAATACTCCTGAATAATCCTTTATACTGTATCAAAAATCCCGCTTTTCCACAACGGTAAGCCTCATACAGCGATGAAAATATCATTTTATAAAATTTGTGGTTGAATTGCCGGTCGAAAGTCGCTATTATGAACGTAGGTTCATAATAAAGAGTCAAAAAGATGCCAAGACCCTTTAAAAATCGATGTGTCAACGGTCGTCCTGTTGCGGTGATTTATAAGCCCGCAGGCGTTCCCGTGGCCGGACTTCAGTGGGTTCAGTTGAATCTGGATGAGTTTGAATGTATCCGGCTAATAGACCATTTGGGTCTTGAACAGGAGAAGGCCGCTGAGCAAATCGGAGTTTCCCGGCCCACGGTCACACGGATTTACGCCTCGGCCCGGAAAAAGATTGCCGATGCCCTTGTGCAGGGACAGGCCTTGCGGATTGAGGGCGGGCCGATTGTCCAGCTTGCCGAACTGTGCAGGGGGCGGGGCTGCCAGCGGCGGCATCAGCATGGGCATGAACATCAACCTATGGTTATCAAGCCGCGGAGTGATAAAATGAAAATAGTGCTATGTGCGCAAACCAATAGTCCACAGGCTGCAATCGACAGCCGGTTTGGTCGAACCGCGTTTTGGGCGGTCTATGACGACCAGACCAAACAGTATGAATTTATTGCCAATCACCAGAATCTGCAGGCGGCCCAGGGTGCCGGGATTCAGGCTGCCCAGGCCGTGTTGGATGCGGAGGGAGGCATTCTGATTGCCTGCAATGTTGGTCCCAAGGCGATGGCGGTTCTTCAGGCCGGGGGGGTTCAGGTCTTTCAGGCACCTTCGGGTATGAATGTCGAACAGGCCGTTGCGGCGTATCAGGCCGGACAGCTTCAGCAGATACAAAATGCCAATGTCAAAGGGCATTGGGTGTAATTTTTTTTGAAAGGGAATAACAATGCCAGGTGGAGATAGAACAGGTCCGATGGGAATGGGTTCGATGACCGGTCGCGGAATGGGAGTCTGTTCCGGCCGTGCGGGCAGTGCGATGTATCTGGGCGGCGGGCGTTTTGCCTGGGGTTGCGGGATGGGTTTTGGCGGGCGCGGTCGCCGCAATCGTTTCTGGGCCAGGCAGTCGGGTGCAGCGTTGGCGCCGCAGCCCGAGCCGCTATCCGCGTCCGACGAACTGGCCGAATTGAAACAGCAGGCACAGGCCCTGCAGGACAGCCTCAAGGATATCAACCGCCGCATTGAGCAGCTTTCCAAGGCCTCGCTATAATGAAAATAGCCGTCTCCAGCGGTAAAGGCGGGGTCGGCAAGACCCTGGCGGCTGTATGTCTGGCGTCGGTGATGGCTGAGTCGCAGCCGGTCTGTTATGTGGATTGCGATGTCGAAGCACCCAATGGACATTTGTTTCTCAGGACGGCCAAGGTCGAATCGGCGGATGAAACTCTCCCGTGTATCGAAGGGATGGACCCGAAGCGATGCACCTATTGCGGAAAATGTGCTCGCGTGTGCTATTTTAACGCACTGGCCGTGGGCAGGAAAAACGCGATAGCATTTCCGGAATTGTGCCGGTGGTGCGGGGCGTGTTTACGGGTATGCCCGACGGGAGCCTTGATTGAAGGACGGCGCGTTGTGGGGACAACGTACAGAGGGCGGGCCGGTTTAATTCGGCTTTACTGGGCAACACTGGCCGCCGGCGCCGGCGGTATGACGGTTCGCTTAATTGAGCAGCTCAAGGAACGGACGCAGGACGAGACTCTGGTTATTTTGGATTCGCCCCCGGGGACGAGCTGTTCGGCAGTGCATACCATCAGGGGAGCCGACAGGGTGATTCTTGTTGCCGACCCGACTTGCTTTGGCATGCATGATTTGAAATTATCGGTTCGCCTGTGTCGTTCGATGCATATTGAGCCGCTGGTCCTGATAAATCGTGTCGGTCTGTGCGATGCGGACGGGCTTCGTCGATGGTGCCGAGAGCATCATCTGCGGATTCTGGCGGAATTGCCTGACAGTCGGGAGATTGCCGGTCTCTATTCGCAGGGGATTTTGCCTGTAACGCAAATGGAAAGCCTGCGACAGCAATTTCTGGCTATGGCCCAGGCCCTGCGGCAGTTGCCGCCTGTGCAGACAGCCGTCGACAATCCTGAAGTCGTTTTATCGTGGCAGCAGGATGATTCGGAGCGAACTGAATCGCCGGAAATCATCGGCAGTCAGTCATCGACACAGCCGGTGGAGATTACCATTGTCAGCGGCAAGGGCGGGACCGGCAAGACCTCGCTGTGTGCGTGTTTTGTTCAACTGGCCGGCGGGGTTGTGGCCGATTGCGATGTGGATGCGGCGGATATGCATCTGCTGCTTGAGCCGAAAGTGCTTGAGCAGGGCGTTTTTCGCGGCGGACGTGTGATGCAGATTAATCCGGCCCGATGCACCCGGTGCGGGGCATGTGTAGATGTGTGTCAGTGGAAGGCGATCCGCCGGCAGGATGACGGCAGCATGACTATTGCCGAACAGGACTGCGAAGGCTGTGGTGCATGCCTGCTGGTCTGTCCGGTTGATGTGATTGGCACCGAGCCGACTGATGATGGGCGATGGTACTGGTCCTCGACGCGGTTGGGCCCGATGAGCCATGCGATGCTGGAGCCGGGAAGGGAAAATTCCGGCAAACTGGTGACGCTGGTTCGCAAACAGGCGGCTGTCCGAACTGACGGCTTAGCCAAGGCCAATCGGGTGGTCGTTCTGGATGGTTCTCCGGGGATGGGTTGCCCGGTGATTGCTTCCGTCGGCGGGGCGCGGGCGGCTGTGATTGTAACTGAGCCGACGGTGTCGGGGCTGCATGACCTGGAGCGCATTCTGGAATTGACCGAGCATTTTCGGATTCGGGCGGGAATCATTATCAATAAAGCCGACCTGAACCGGGATATGGCCGAAAAAATAAAATTTGCAGTGCAGGCTCACCATGCGGACTTGCTGGGGGAGCTGCCGTATGATACTGTCTTTGTGCAGGCTCAGCAGGCTGGCAAAACAGTCCTGGAATATCAGCCGGATAGCGAACTATCCGAGACGATTCGATTGATTTGGAAACACGTTCAGAGTTTAGCAGGAATAATTCATGAGTAATGCGAAACACACGGAAGATCACGGCCATCCCAAAGCGGATATGCGCAAGCTGACCCGCAGTATGGCAATGATCGGCAAAAAGATTCTGGTGCTGTCCGGCAAGGGCGGCGTCGGCAAAAGCACCATCGCAGTCAACCTCGCGGTCGAACTGGCCCGGCAGGGCAACCAGGTGGGTTTGCTGGATGTGGACCTTCACGGCCCCAGCATCCCCCGCATGACCGGCCTGGTGCAGCAGAAATGTTTTGGTCTGGAAGACCAGATTATGCCGCTGGCGGTTTCAGAGAATCTCAAGGTGATGTCGATTGCCTTTCTGATTCCCGATGATACCCAGGCGGTGATCTGGCGCGGGCCGATGAAATATGCCGTGATCCAAAAGCTGCTGGCCGATACGGTCTGGGGCGAACTGGATTATCTGGTGATTGATGCCCCTCCCGGAACCGGTGATGAGCCTCTTAGTGCTGCCCAGTTGGTCGGCGGTGACGCCGGTGCGGTCATTGTGACCACGCCGCAGAAAGTCGCTGTCGAGGATGTACGCCGCTGCATCACCTTCTGCCAGCAGGTTCAATTGCCGGTCTGGGGAATTGTCGAGAACATGGCGTCGTTGTATTGTCCGCATTGTAATCACGAAATCCGGCTGTTCAGTGACCACTCCGGCGGACGCGAACTGGCCGAAGAAACCGGGCTGGAATTGCTGGGCAGTCTTCCGCTGGAGCCGGAAATCGCCAAAAGCGCCGATGCGGGCCTGGCCATTCGTGATTGTTCCATCTCACCCCGCGTCAGTCAGGAAATGGATAAGATTATCGCTCAATTAAAATCGAAAATGAAACCCGCATCAACACAAGGAGATGTTCAGGTGTTAAAGATTGCGATTCCCACAGCCAACGGTCAGTTATGCATGCATTTCGGGCATTGTGAACAGTTTGCCCTGATTACAGCAAACCCCCAGACCAAAACCATTACCGGCAGGGAGATGCTGACTCCGCCGCCGCATGAACCGGGCCTGCTGCCTAAATGGATTGCCGAACATGGCGCCAGGCTGGTTATTGCTGGCGGTATGGGACAGCGTGCCCAGCAGTTGTTTACCCAGAATCAGATTCAGGTCATTGCCGGGGCGCCGGCGGATACGCCGGAAAATCTGGTGACGGCTTATCTGAATAATACGCTGCAAACCGGCGCTAATGCCTGCGACCATTAATTCGGATTCGGGCCATTATTGTTTAACGATAATCGGATGAAAACTGACGTCCAGATTACGGTTTTGGTGGATAATGTGGCCTGGCGCCCCGATGTGCAGGCCCAGCACGGCCTGTCGCTGGGGATTGAATATGGCGGCAAGCGAATCCTTTGGGATACCGGGCAGAGCGATGTGTTGTCCGCCAATGCGCAATCGCTGGGTGTGGATTTGGCTCAGACGGATAGTATTGCTCTGAGCCATGGTCACTATGACCACAGCGGCGGATTGCCGTTTGTTCTGTCTGTGGCCCGCAAGGCGAATATCTGGTCGCATCCTTCGGCCACCCTTTCCCGCTTCAGCCGCAAAGAGACGCTCCATCCCGTGGGGATGCCGTCGCTGTCTGTCGAATTGCTGCAGAGCCGGCCGGTTCACTGGATTAAAACCTGGACTTCGATTCATGAAGGTGTGTTTTTGACGGGAGCCATTCCCCGCAAGACTCCGTATGAAGACACGGGCGGGGCCTTTTTTCTCGATGCGGACTGTCGGATTCCGGATACGCTGCCGGATGATCAGGCTCTGGTTGCACAGTGCAGCAAAGGTCTGGTTGTTATTCTGGGCTGTGCTCACAGCGGAGTGGTTAACACGCTGGATTATGTGCATCAAAAAATGTCCGGACAGCCTGTTTATGCAGTCATTGGCGGAATGCATCTGTCAAAGGCAAGCCAGGTGCGGCTGGATTATACGGTGCAGACCTTGAAACAATATGATGTGCAGATTGTCCTTCCGCTGCATTGTACAGGCGAAGAGGCGATGTGTTATCTGCGTACCGCATTGCCGGGCCGAGTCATTCAATTGTCTGATGGTCCTTCGATCAAACTATAACTCAAACTAAAACATGGAGAACAGGATGATACCTAATACCCCGACTAAAGTATTTTTAACCCGAGGCATCGGCCGTGATAAATATCAGTTAAAATCATTCGAAGGGGCCCTTCGCAAGGCTGGTGTAGCTCAGCAGAATCTGGTTCAGGTGTCATCGATCCTGCCTCCTCATGCTAAAATCATCAATCGTACTGTGGGTCTGAAATACCTCAAGCCCGGCCAGATTACCTATTGTGTTATGGCCCGATGCGATACCAATGAACATGGTCGGCTGATTTCCTCTTCGGTCGGAATAGCCGTTCCCAAAGATCGCAGCCAGTGGGGTTATCTCAGTGAGGTGCACGGGGTCGGGATCAACCAGAAAGATGCCGCCGATATGTCCGAAGACCTTGCCGCCGACATGCTGGGTACGACACTCGGGCTCGAGGTGGATCCCAACAAAGACTGGTCGGAAAAGGAACAGGTGTACAAAGCCAGCGGCCTGATTATCCGCAGCTCCAATATCACCCAGTCCGCCAAGGGACAAAAAGGACTTTGGACGACTGTCGTGGCCATTGCGGTATTATTATTTGAATAGTCGCTGCGGACTGTTCTCAACAGGCTATCGGGGCTGCCTGTTGCGTTTTAAACGGATAACCGTACAATAATGGTATGGTAACTTTTGATCCCATAGACCGTTATGCTCCGCAGCGGGAGTATATGATTCGTCACGACCTCAGAGGGCGGGATATCCGCGATGCGCGGGTTCTGGAGGTGATGGGCCAATTACCGCGTGAGAATTTTCTGGCCCCGCAGTATCAGTCGGCCGCGTATGAAGATAATCCCGTCCCGATTGGCCTGGGGCAGACAATAAGCCAGCCCTACATGGTGGCCCTGATGACCCAGTGTCTCCGGCTGGTCGGCACCGAGCAGGTGCTGGAAATCGGCACCGGCTCAGGATATCAGACCGCCATTCTGGCCAAACTGTGCAAAAAAGTCTATACCGTCGAGCGATTTGATGAATTATCGGTTCGAGCCCAATCAGTATTGTCGAGCCTGGCCATTCATAATGTGGAATATGCCGTGGGCGACGGTTCCTGCGGATGGCAAAGCCCGCTTCTGTTTGAGCGTATCATCGTGACAGCGGCGGTACCTCGCCTGCCTGAACCGCTTGTTATGCAGCTTCAGGAGGAAGGGATTCTGGTTGTGCCTGTTGGGGATGACTATAGCCAAACGCTGATGACATATCAGAAAAAAGGCCCACAATGGATTGAATCTGATGTTTGCGGCTGTCGATTTGTCAAACTGATCGGCAAATATGGATTTCCGCCTTCCGAATAACGGGCAAACTCAAAACAGCAAGATAATGTTATTGTAAAATCAAATAATCAAAGACCCGTCGTTTTTTTCCAGTTAGACTAAAAATGAAGACCCCGATGCGGGTCTTTATTCTTTTAATCTACAATGTATTTTTTGAGGAGTAATGTAAGTGACTGGAAAAGAACGTGTTATGAAGGCGATGTGGGGAGAGAAAACAGATCGCATTCCGTGGGTGCCTTTTGTGGGTTGTCATGCGGGGGCGCTGATTGGAACACCCGCAGATGTATATCTGAAAAGTTCAGATTTAATCGTCCAGGGTATATCAGAAGCAGTCAGGCGATATAGGCCGGATGGCTTGCCTGTTGCATTTGACCTGCAGATTGAGGCCGAGGCGCTGGGGTGCCAGTTAGTCTGGGCCAATGAAAATCCCCCGGCCGTGACCCATCATCCACTATGCAATAGCCATGGTGTGAAATTGGAGGATTTAAAAGTGCCTGGTCCGGATGCGGCCCGTCTGGGAGTGGTTTTGGATGCGTCCCAGAAACTGAGAAAAGCCCATCCGGATATTGCCTTATATGGCCTGATTACCGGGCCGTTTACCTTGGCCCTGCATCTTCTGGGGACGGATATTTTTATGAAGATGTTCGATGAGCCGGAGTATGTCAGTCAGCTCATGCATTTTTGTGCGGATGTCTGCAAGGCAACGGCGGGATATTATATTGACGCTGGCTGTGATATTGTAGCGCTGGTGGACCCGATGACCAGCCAGATCGGGCCGGACCAGTTTGTGCAGTTTGGTAGTCCTTATGTGACCACCGTATTCGAGTCGATTCGTCAGCGGGGGGCGTTGAGTTCATTTTTTGTCTGCGGCCATGCTCAGCAGAATATTCCGGTCATGTGCCAGTGCAAATGCGACAATATTTCGATTGATGAGAATATCCCCCTCGATTATGTCCGCCAGGAATGTGTCAAACATCACATCAGCTTCGGCGGCAATATGCAGTTGACCAGCGTGCTGCTGCTGGGCGGGCCGGTGGATGCTCAGAAAAACGCCATTGCCTGTATGGAACTCGGCGGTGATACGGGATTTATTCTCGCCCCGGGCTGTGACTTGCCGTATGCAACCCCTCCAGCCAACCTCGAAGCCGTGACAGAGATTGTACTGGATTCCTATAAGCGGGATGTGGTCAGGACACTGGCCCGTGAAACGCCGGACCAGAATAAGCTGGACATGAACGAATACGGCCAGGCGGACAAGGTCATTGTGGATATTATTTCGCTGGACTCCGAGGCCTGTGCACCGTGCCAGTATATGGTGGACGCCGTCAAGCGGGTTGCGCCCGAGTTTGAAGGAATTGTTGAATGGCGCGAGCATAAAATCAAATACCGTGAGTCACTGATATTTATGACATCGCTGATGGTGCGGAATGTGCCGACGATTTGCATCGACGGCGAGATCGTCTTTGTGTCCCGGATTCCGCCGCGGGATGAATTGATTGCAGCGATTCAGAAACGCATCAATGAGAAGTTCCGGCTTCGGATTCAGCAGAAAAAGGCCCGGCTGTATGTGCTCGGTCAGGATTGCGACAAAACCCGTCAGCTCAAGGACAATCTCAGGCAGGCCGTCACGGAATTGGGTGTGGATGTGGATATTCAGCTTGTCAAAAACGAGGATACGATTCGCTCGTATGGCCTGACCTCCGGTCAGCTTCCGGCGGTGGTGATGGCCCGATTCCAGGTCAAATCGATTCGACAGGTGCCGCAGGTGGTGATTATTAAGGAATGGCTCAAAGATTTATGATCGACGTCTGGATACTGGGTGGTTATCTGGGTGCGGGCAAAACCACAGCCTTGAATGAATTGCTTCGCGGCGGGCCGATTGCACAGGCCAATCCTGCGCTGATCATCAATGAATTCGGCAAGATTGGCGTCGATGGGGCATTGGTCCAGTGTCGCGAGCTGACTCGATTTGAAATCAACAAAGGCAGCCTGTTCTGTATTTGCACCAAAACCGATTTTCTGAAGGCATTGTCCAATATTGCCGGCAGCGGAAAGCATCAGGCGGTTCTCATTGAGGCGACGGGTATTGCCGAGCCGGTGGATATTGAACATTTCCTGACCGAGGGACCGCACGCCGGGTATTTTCGTCTGCGAGGCAATCTCTGCATTGTGGATGCGGCCCATTTTACCCAGGTGGCGGCGTATTTGAGGCCTGTCGTGTCACAGGTTTGCTGGGCGGATGCTATGATTATCAATAAATGTGATTTGGTGGATGCGCTGCAGCTTAAGATGCTCCGGACTATACTGGAAACCATGAATCCCAATGTGCCGGTTATGGAGACCGCTTTTGGCAAGGTTGCCCCGAGCTTTTTGGATCATATGACCCACCGATCGCGCAAGGAGAATCTGGTTTCGTGTGCACCGGAGCAAATCTTTGCGGTGTCGTTCAGCACCAATCAGGCCGTATCGGAGGACAAATTCATGAGTGTGCTGGAAAATATGAAATCCTCCATTTTACGGCTCAAAGGAAATGTGGCGTTTGACTCCGGCCCGATTTTTGTGGAAGTGGTTTGCCAGTCGGTCAACAGGCGGCCTGCTGTGCGGGAAATATCATCGCAACATAAGGCTGCTACGGCATTTACGGTAATTGCCTGGAATACGAACAAAGAATTCCTCTGCCGGCAATTTGAAGAATGCTGGTAAATATACCCCTTAAAATAGACAACGTAAAGCCTGAATGTTGTGCTTGACAAATCGTTTTTCTCCGGCTACAATCCATCCCTTGCAGTTGGGTAAATAAAGTGTCTGTACCCGATTGATGGTGGTAGTAGCTCAGCTGGTTAGAGCATCAGATTGTGGTTCTGAGGGTCGCGGGTTCGAATCCCGTCTTCCACCCTTATTTTTAGCCTGATAATGCGGATTATTAGGCTTTTTTTATGTCCTCACTTTCCCTATGGCATGAATGATGGCGTAATTTTACGCCCACTTTGAGTTCGCCCTCTATTTTTCTTACCCGCTTAAGGGCGGTACGGGTTGGTGTTGATTTTTGAGTCATATTGAATTGAATCTGGAAAAGCAAATGATTGATAAATCAACCTAAAATGGTTATGATTGATAGTGAATCGAACAGGTTAAAGGAAAAAACAAAACGGATAATGAAGGAGAGTATCCAATGAAAGAACTGTCAAATACCATTCTTGCGGTCGTTTTTGTATGCTGCAACGGATTAACCAATGCTACTATTATTACTATTGAACCCATAGCTACAGGGTATGCTGTAGATTATGATTATGATGGAACGTTTGATAGATTCTATGGAACTCCAAGAGATGATGATGTGAGAGTAGGAAGACTATCTTGGGGAGAAGCAAGAGGACATGTCGAATTCAGAATAACTGGCATTCCTTCTACAATAAGAGAATATGAATCAGGAAATACTAATGATAAGGTGTTTAAAACACTCTATCTTGATAAAATCTATCTTAGGAGAACTGGTACAGCGGATCAAATACAGAATCAAAAACATCCCTCTATGGATATGTGGGAGACGGAAGATCTTATGGTAATGAAGAATACAAGGTTGATAACCTTATAGAAGAAAATATAGGAAGATATGGATTAGTTGATGTAACCGATTTTGTAGTCGGTCTGAAAAATAATAATCATACCTATGCAGGATTCGTTCTACAAGAAAAACAGGATAATGTAATACTAAATTATGGGCACTTCTGGCTCGAAGCTTATTATGTGATACCCGAAACAACAACTCTATCTTTGCTCGCTCTTGGAGCGGTATTGCTGAAGAGAAGAAAAAGATAGCCTCCTCAATTTATGACTATTTCAAATTTTTTCACATATTAAAATCCTCATTTTTGCTCTAAAAAATGATATAAGCGATAATCCAGATACGATTCAGCCCTATTGTGGTTCTGAGGGTCGCGGGTTCGAATCCCGTCTTCCACCCTGTTCCTTAAAAACAACCCGTTTGGCAAGCATGTAAAACGGCTTAGTCTTTTCTATACAACCACTTACGTCGCTTATATGTCGGGATAACGTATACTATTTGATAACGTATACTATTTTTCGCACAATAATATCGGACGTGGAAAAAAGTCCTCAATCTGGTCGATAGAAAAAAGAGAGTTTAGGAAATCGAACCCAGAGAAAGGACTTTCGTATGACGTTAAACCAAGTATCGACGGAAACGGAAAAAAGCTTGAATTCGGTGATTAA
>Ga0228536_1000917_pt1 | contig 39001 bp, 26 predicted proteins | sample SJ1Smetagenome_FD_168611 | JGI IMG/M metagenome (GOLD analysis project Ga0228536, IMG submission 168611) | Enriched culture of PCE-dechlorinating microbial communities from Ithaca, New York, USA - SJ1.S | ecosystem: Engineered > Modeled > Simulated communities (microbial... > Unclassified...
GGAAATTGGACGATAGCCGGCATCGTAATATCCTCCATGATATTATCGGACACTTTACTACCTGTATTTGTCGTCAAAAAGCCCATTCGGACTCCAATTTTTCAATTTTGCAAAAGTTTAGTCATAATTTCAAATCCACCGCCTGGTATTCGTATTGTAATAGTATATCCGACGTGAGCTTTTTTTCCTGTCGTGATTTTGGCTTTATTATTTATGAATCGGCCAAATCTCAGGGGCACCTGAAGCCAATATACCCCCCCCGCAGCGCCTGTTTAGAAAAATTCACGGCTCCCCCTCTTTAATCGTTTACATACGAATCGGAACAAACAAAGCCCGGTGTCATACCCTCCGGGCACTCCATCCCTGTTTTGCATATCGTTTGCTGCTGTGTTCTGTTGAGTTACCTGGTTATACTGTCACAATTTCGTGCAATTCAAGACATCCGCTGCGCCATGGGTACCGGCGCAGCGGATATGGATTTCATGCTGCATGGACTTTCCTGCCCTTATTGTTTGAGCAGTGTAAACCAGTCGAGATTGGCTTCATTGGTCCAGGTAATTCGAACCGTATAGGTTCCGGCCGCCGGGAACGACAATGCGCCCTTCTGCATGGAGATACCGTAGTTGCCCCATCCGCCGAAACTGGGCAGAGGCCCGACCGAACCATACAGGCTGGCGGTGGTTCCGTCACCAAAATTCAGGACCGTCGTGGTTTGCGGGGTGCAAATACTGTACACCACATCATACACACCGGCCGCGGGGACTTTTATCTGATATTCAGCCCATGTGCCATTTCCGGTCCAGCCCAGAGCCTTGCCGCCGCCGGTGGCTCCGCCTTCATTGACGATTCGGACACCGTTTTCGTCGGTCACCGGGGCATTGGAGACTGCATCCGGATCGACGGATTCGGCTTCAATCCGGCTGTCAAAGGCACTCTGAGGGATATACAGAACATCTCTGGGCCGGGTTTCCTGAGCCTTCATCGTGGTGTCATCCAGCCATTCTCTCGCAAAGACGGCAAAGTCGGCCACATCGACATCGCAATCGCCGTCACGGTCATAATAATTGGCCGCCCAGCCGCTGGGTGAATCCTTCTTGGCCTGGCATGCATCGGCATACACATTGACTTCAATCAGTTTTTCGATTGTTGTCGTGCCATCGGTGACGGTCAGCTTCACTTTATAAATGCCGGCCTTATCCGTGGTCAGAGTTGCAGTCGGATTCTGCAGATTGGTCGTGGTATTGGTTAATACGGCATTGGCACCCGCCGGGAAATTCATGTCATCGGTCAGCAGAGCAAAGTTCACTCCGGTCAACGGGGTACCGAAAATGGCAACCGTTCCGGATATCGCTGCCGGCAGCATATCCATGGTGGTGATAACGCTGTCGGCACCGCTCAGTTCCGGAGCTCTGTAAGAAACCACTTCAAACCAGAACTGGTCGCCCTCATGGAAGGAACCCGGGCCATTGGTCGTATCCACCTGCCAGAAATATTTGCCGGGAGCGGTGATTTTAATCACTTTTGAAGAACGGGCCTGTCCGGTCACATCCATCGCAGAAACCACCTTGGTATAATTCGGACTGAGCTTATTAGGCTCGGTGCCAACCCAGAGATCAACCGAAATCGCATCGCCGGGCATGTTTGGATCCCAGTTGTTCCACGCAAATTCAATATCCCCTGCCACCAGGATATCGTTAAAGTATGGAGCAGGCTGCTGGGGATGAATCGCAGTGACCAGCGTCCGGCTGCCGTTCCACTTGAGAACCACGTTGTTAATCACATCATTCTGACGATCCGTGCCGGGATTGTCGATATTGACTTTCTTGTCAAATTTGGCTTCTCTGAAACCCGTGATTCGACCCTGCTGTGCCATCAGGTCCACCGCAGCCCCGTCGTTCCAGCCGGGAGAAATACGATATCCCTGGATGCTCAGAGTGCCGCGACTGATGTCAATAAACGATGGCGTATTGGGGTGAACAGAACCTGTAGTCCAGTTGTTGACGGTCACAAGACCATCATAAATAAAGGTTCGTCCAACGCCGGTTGTGCCGTCCCAGCCATGTCCCATCTGGGCGCCGCCGCCGATACCGACATTCAACTGGCCGCCATTTCGGATGATGACGGTACCGCGACCCTGGTTGCCAATCCACATGTGGCCGCCGCCATAAGTATTGAACTGGCCGCCATCTATTTCAAGAACACCCACCTGGTTGCCCCAGGCGCCGATACCCTGCCAGTTCCCTGAAAGATTTGTATTCAGGATTCCTTTGACAATCAGATGGCCATTATTGCTCTGATCGCTGCCTTCGCCCAGTTTAAGCTGGTTGATTTGCCATGTGCCTCTGTCCAGCAGGCAAGGAGCGCTATTGGCAGTTGCCATCCAAACGACCTGGTCTGCGGCATTCGGAGCGATACCCGTTGACCAGTTGACACCTTTCGACCATAATTCAGAAGTTCCGGGAACCCGGTTAGGATCCGCCGGTGGCTGCCAGTGAGCATCAATCGCCTGGACAGACACGGCTAAACAACACAACAATAAAAGCATTCCAATTTTTTTCATACTTACCACCCTTTCAATAAAGTCCCATGTTTTACACTGTTTGTGTCCCTTGTTTTTCATCACATTGTTCTCCTGAACCTGTTCATGGATAATTGATAGAACGACCGCGTAAACCGCGGTATCCTGCAAACCGGGAATTATTTTCATGCGCTGCAAGCAGAAAAAAGATATGCGTATCAGACTCAACCCCCTGCCCTGCAAGGCCGGTCAGATACTTCTTTGAAAATTCCATCCTGTTTTTGACTAATCCCGCCACGACAAACCTCCATAATACGCATAGTCTAATCACTGTATCGTATTATGTCAATACTTTTATTACATATAAAATCGTATTTTATTATACTTTGTATTTACATTATAAAGATGCATTGCCTCCCATACCCACCGATTAAAACGGCTATATGTTCTTATTAATAAATACTTTACATTCTATTTAAAAAACACAGACATGGTCTTCAATATATACGCAACGGCCTGTTTTATTTGTGTTTTGCCATTGACAAAGTATTTTTTTCGGCCTGATTTAATTTTCGAAATGAAATCAAGGTCAGATAATTGTGTAAAACAGGGCTGGATTCTTAAAATATGTCAATACTTATAATTGATAAAATCGGCAGAGTTGATACAATAGGTCGTATATGTTATATACAAAGTGATTACAAGTGCAGAAGAAATTGGAATCAAAACCTTAATGAAAAGGCAAGAAGGCATCATGTGCTTTCTTTGGGAGCAGCCCCTGTATGGATTCTAAGCAACCGAAACGATCAATCAAACATAAAACAGTTTATGATAAGATTTGCAGTGATATCTTGAAGGGTGTCTATAAGCCCGGCCAGAAGCTCCCTACAGAGAATGAACTTGCAGAGTTTTTTAAGACCTCTCGCCCGACCATCAGCAGGGCCATGCGGGATATTCAGGAAAAAGGTCTGATTGTCCGCCATCAGGGACAGGGCACGTTTGTCAAACAGGCCAGTGTCAATCAACACAAAACCTTCGGCATTCTTGTTCATTGGCAAATTCGCCCTCATACTGACACCATGACCACCATTTTCGGCATGATGGTCCCGGAAATACTGAAGGTGACCAGCCAGCATGGCTATTCACTGCTCCTGAACGACATACCGGAGTATATAGACACAGATTATATTGAATATTCCAAGAAAATCGCTCAACGACTGATTGATTCGCATGTGGCCGGGGTCTTTTTTACGCCTCTGGAAGTCTCGGATAAAATGTCCATCAATGAAGAACTGGCCAATGCGTTTGACAAGGCAGGGATCGCACTGGTTTTGCTGGACCGCGACATTACCGACAGTTATCATCGCAGCAAGTATGACATAGTCGGGATCAATAACGAACAATCGTCTCTGGTGCTGACCAATCACCTGCTCAAGCTCGGCTGCAAGAAGATTGATTTCGTCTGCGGCCCAGCCCTGACGACATCCATCAATGACCGTATTCGCGGGTATCGTTCAGCCCTGGAAGAACAGAACATTCATGTCCAGCCCCATCAGCTTCACAGCTTTGACAGCAAACGCCTGCTGGAAGGCGACAGTACCGAGGGCCAGGAAATTCTTGATCTGGTCAGATCCGGAAAAACAGAGGCATTTGTCTGTGTGAATGACACCACGGCTGCGGACATGATGCTGTATTTTCTGCGTAATGGACTCAAGGTCCCGCAGGACGTCCGAATCGTCGGGTTTGATGACCTGCCGATTAACAAACTGCTGCCCGTCCCGCTGACGACGATTCGCCAGCCGGCCGAGGCACTGGCGCATGAATCCGTCCGCACGATGATTGACCGAATCGAACACAGCCAGATGCCCGCACGTGATATCATGGTCAAGACCGAACTGATTATCCGGCAGTCCTGCGGCAGTGAATGAGTGCGGAGTCAGCAATATACTATTAAATCAGGCGGCAAATGACGCTATCATGCTCTTTTGATTTTCCCGTTGACGGCATGCGTTCCCAGTGCTATCCTGTGGTTGTTCTTTAACAATCCAGTAAGTGTTACACGTCAAGGGAATGCGGTGAAAATCCGCAACGGTCGCGCCGCTGTGATCGTTCGTCCCGGCTTTGACCGGGAGCCCGGCAGCCTGTGCCACTATCCTAACAGATGGGAAGGCGCTGTCCGGCAGAACGACAGTCAGAATATCTTTACGTGTGAAAAATCCATAGTTGTGTTCTCGCGTCAAGGACAGCAATGAATCGATATTTTCCCGCTTTATCAAACCGCGGGGATACCGCTGAAATTCATTAAAACCGTTGTTCTCTGCATAAGAACAGCGGTTTTTTTATTTTATCGGTACGACCCGGTTTCAAAATCGGAATGATGACCCTTTTCATGACCACGGAACACTATGACTGAATAACAAAAGGCGCCGGCAGTTGTAGTGCCGACGCCCCGAAGAAACCCGAGGGTTTCCCCAACCTCATTTCATTGTACCAAATCCTCGTGAGTTTTCAAGACGACAGAGTCGGTCTGTCTGCATCGGGGCAAGGAGGTTAAACTATACGGCGACGGAAAGGAGTTTGCTCGGCATCCCATACGACAGCGTATTTCCAATGGTATCAAGCTAAAACGTAATCTAACTATTTGAGGAGACTCATGATGAAAAATCTATTTTGTGTTTTAAGCGTATTGATTGTCGGCAGCCTGTCAATGGCTACCCCTTATCTTTTTCAAAATGCCTGGATTGAAGTGGACGCCTGGGCAGGCAGCGGCGCCAATGAAACCCTCCTGGTGGTGGACTGGAATTTTATGGGCGGGCCGTATCAAACCGAATCCCACGCCTTTGGCTTTCGCTGGGACGGCACGGCGTATGAATCCGACATGCTGAATGCACTTCACGACGCCGGCATTTTTACCGTAACCTCCGGTTATGGCGGCGCCTTTCTGTACAACATTGCCTACTTTGACGGTACGGATACTCACTTGCATACCGAAGAAGGCAGTTGGAATCTGGCCAGCACCTCCGATCCGTATGCCCTGTGGGGCGCCATGAGCAGTGACTGGACAAAACTGGGACAGTGGGATGCCAATATGGCCGGCTATAACGAGCAATTGCTTCAGAACGGATACCTGCATGGAATTAATGCGATATTATGGTTCGGCAGCTATCCCGACGAGAAAACCTGGGATGATTACCCGCTGAATGTGCCGTTTGCAAACATCCCGGAGCCGGCGACCCTGCTGCTGCTGGGCCTGGGCGGGCTGCTGACGAGAAAAAAAAACGTTAAATAACCAGCAACGCCGCGGGCCTGCACACCAGGTCCGCGGCATTCGTTTTCGGAGACCATATGAAATCTCTTGCTTTATTCGGGGGTATTGCGGTTTTACTGCTGCCCCTCTCTGTTTGTCAGGCTGATGGATATGCCAATTATGTCTATGATGCCAACGATTTTGCCGTGGAGATAATTGACTATTATCCGGTTGGGACCGCAAAAGACTGGCTGTCCGGCCAGACGTTCAACAATCCCTATAACGCTCTTGGCCGGCCAACAGTCGATACCACCGGCGACGACTGGTACATCCCTGAAGACAAGCCGGTGCCGGTGAATCCAATCTATCCGGCTTTTCGTGCACACGAATTGACATTTCTGGGCGAAAAGGGATATCTTATTCTGGCATTTAACCATCCGGTTCGAGATGACCTGAACAATCCCTACGGTATCGACTTTATCGTCTTCGGCAACTCATTTCAAGTCATCGGAGGCGGAGCCGGTTGGAGCAATGGAAATCCGGAGCTAACCACCGTATGCCCTTCAGGCTTCACGGAACCGGGAATTGTTTCCGTCAGCCAGGATGGCCAGACATGGTACAGCTTCACCACCGATCCCGGATTTATGGCAGGCCATGCAAATTTTATCCGGCTCAGCAGTCATTACCCCGACGGCCCCTTCTGTGATGCGTTTGCTCCCACGCTCGGACGGGTGTATGACCCTAATCATGCAGACCCTGATCTGGGCCTATGGAACCTGTGGTGGGGCAAGCCGACTAATCCGACCTTCCCCCTGGATCCCTGTTTGTCGTTTGCCAGCTTTGACGGGTTTTCCCTGGCTCAACTGTGTCGATTTTACGGCCATTCCGCCGGCGGAACAGGGTATGATATCGGCCTGTTTGAAACGCTCCCCAGTGATCCTGAAACGGGGCTTAAATGGATTCGCTATATTCGCATCGACGACAAACCCGGCGGCGGCTCCGCGGAAATCGATGCCGTCTCCGATGTCAGCGCCTGCGGAGACTGGAAGCATCCGTTTCCGGAGGGCGACCTGAACCAGGACTGCAAAGTCAATCTGCACGACCTCCATCTGCTGGCGTTGCGATGGGATCAATCAACACCTCTGGATAATATGCTAACTGTGGCCTATCACTGGCTGGAATGCACATGGGATTGTCAGCGATGAAATTGTCAGGCCGGAATCATGCGTTTACACTGATCGAACTGCTAACGGTGATGGCCATGATAGCCGGCCTGCTTTTGATTCTTCTGCCGTCATTACAGGCAGCCCGCCAACAGGCTCAAAGCATCTATTGCCTCAATAATCTTCGGCAAATGGCGATTGCCGCTCATCAATATGCCAATTCATATAGAGACCGTTACCCGCTGGCATATTACACGGTTAAAATCAGTCAGGTACGCTATTATTATAGTTGGGATTTCACAACCTGGAAGGACTGGGGGAAGACCCCCGCGGTGGAATGTGTTGAGCCGGGTCTGCTGTGGATGGGCAATACGATTGAGAAAGTGCATCAGTGTCCCGCATTCAAACGGGAGGACAACTGGTTTGCAGACCCTTACACCGGCTATAATTATAACACCAGCTATATCGGAATGAACGAGACTGTCACGCCGAACAATTCCGCCCGAACAACCGAAGTCGCCTGCCCGGGACAAACAGCTCTTTTTGGTGACGGGGAATTCAGTTCCGGTGCAAATAAGTTTATGCGGGCTCCGTTTTCCAACCCGCGCGATGCCAGCTTCAGCGACCCGGGCCGAGTCGCAGGCACACAGGGGTATCGCCATCGCAGCAAAACCAATATCGCATTCTGCGACGGCCACGCCATGACCTGGGAGTCGCTATACAAAAATACGGATTCGATGGGTCAGCAGGTACTCAATGAGTATAATGCCTGCAATCGCGTCCAGATTGGATTCCTTTCGCCGGACAACAGTCTGTATGACTTACAATAAGCTTTTTGATTACAGGGATTGCCGGCCATACAGATTACTTGTCTGCTTCTTCGCCGATATGCCGCAGCCAGATGAGATATAAGCCGCCCAGCGACACCCCGAAAATGGCCAGCGTAATTCCGAAGGAGCGGTAGCTTTTAATCAGAAGCTGCATCGGCAGCAGAAACAGCGTAATCTGCCAGCCCAGCGCAAGCGGCAAGGCCCAGACATCGCGCCTGTGCTCCAGGGTCATTTTGGCCCGCACCTCCGGGGCCAGCAGATCCCGGAACGGCCCCCAGAGCCCGAACGGACGGGTCGTGCGGTAGAAATGCTCCAGCACCGCGCGGTCGGTCGGCTGCGTCATATACGCCCCGAGGACTGATGCGGCCAGGCCAATCGAGGCCATAACCAGCAGTTGAAGCCTTGGATCCATCGCCGGCATGAACATCCGCTGCAAAATGGCCGCCAGAATTCCAACTATCGTTCCGACGGCAAATCCGCCGCCGTTGAACCGCCACCAGTAAAACCGCAGAATCGTCGGCATCATCAGCCCCCCGCCCAGCGCCATAATAAACCAGTCCCAGATGTCGTTGATATTCTTGACCGAGTAGCCAAACAGAAAACTGACCACGACCAGCCCGGCCCCAAACAGCCAGCTCACAAAAATCAGTTCGTTGTGTGTCGCTTTGGGATGAATCTGTCCCTGGTACACATCCCGCGTGAAAAACCCTACCGCCATAATCACAATCGAACCAAAGGTCGATAGGCACGCCGCCACCAGCGCAACGATAATAATGCCCCGCAAGCCCACGGGAATACTGTATAAAATGACCGCCGGTACTATCCGTTCCGGATTAATCGTTCCATCAAAGCTCAGCAACTGTAATTTCGTTGTCCAGCCTTCGCCCAGGAGCTGCTGCAATCCATATGTTAAATCCGGTGCATAGGCCGTCGGCGAATGAATAATGCCGGAGATTAAATCTTCCCACTGCGGTTTGGTGACGGAGGCATAATGCACCTTAATCAGGGCCGCCGCATCCGCCAGCACTGTCTGATTGGGGAACAGGTCTTTGACCATGAACAGTCCCAGGACCGCAAACGCCATCATCATCGGCCAGCGAATCATCATCAGAGACGTCCAGAAAAAGGTCAGCTTGCCGCATTCCTTATCGCTGCGGGCGCCGAAATAGCGAGGTTCGCCGCCGGTCCCCAAGCCGAAAAAGATATTCCGCAGCAGGTACGCCAGCGCAAACGCCATCAGGTAGCGGTACTGCTCATAGCCCCGGGGCATCGTCGTCAGCCAACTGCATGACGAACTCATCCAGTCCTTCTGGCCGGTGACTTCGCAGGCCAGCGCCGCAAGCTGTTCGGGACCGGAGATTTTCATAAACGTCATCACCGAGACCGCCACCACCGCCGTCAGAATCAAAAGCGACTGAAACAGGTCAATATACACCACGCCGTAAAAGCCCGATATCAGGGTATAAAGCGTTGCCACGCCAATCATAAGCATGGCACAGACCAGCGGCGAAAACGGAATATACAGCGACAAAAACAGCCCGGCTCCTTTGATCAGATAGGCAATCAGCCCCACCGCCGAGGCTATCGCCGCCACCGCCGCCGCCATCCGCGCAAACCGGCCGCCGAAGGTATCCCCAAACCGGTAAATCATCCACTCGGCATTGGTCAACACCCCCGAGCGGCGATGCCACTTGCCCGTCCACAGCATCATCACCACCAGCACCAGAACCGCTCCGCCGCGAAATTCAATATACAGCCCGCGCGGCCCCAGCATATACAGAAACGAAACAATAATCATCGTCCCGGTCATATCAAAGAAACTGGCCATGCCGGACACCCCCAGCGCCCACCACGGCAACTGCCGTCCCCCAATCAGGTAGTTCTCCATGCTGGCCGACGCCCGCTTCTTCAGGTACAGACTGATTCCGATCAGCCCCAAAAAATAAACCGCTATAAACGAATAGTCTCCCAAGGATAAATACTGCATACAATCCCTTTATTCTTTGACTTCGTTTCAGGTTCCGCCCGCGGGGGCAGTATCATGGCAGCTCTCATCGATGCCGGTTGTCTTATCGCTTTTATACGGATCCTACTTGAAATTTCCCGTTCCGTCGCGGCTAAAGAGCTATCAGCCGCCAGCTTCCAGCACTATCTCTATCACCGCGGCTGCGGAGGGTAACGTGACCCCGTGAACACACGCGACATAAAAGCGGCCTATGGCCGTCACGGAATAATCATACCTGTTGGGTATATCATTTTCTGACCATTGCAATCAAAGCCGGCTGCCGGAAGCCTTGTCTATGATCGATCAGGCCAAAAACTCCAACGTTACATTTCCCCGATTTACCTAAATATGCTTTTACAATATATTATTATATGAAAATATTTGTATCTGATATGCATTTGTATATTTTTAACAAGACCTTTGCAAGACAAAAAATCGACTCTTATCGTTTTCCGATATTTGCCTATCTGATTTCAAATCATATCCCTGTTTTTTGTGTGTTACTTTCCTGACCTGCCAGGCGTTATAATTAAAGAATACAGAAATCCAGCGTGACGTCCGATAACGAGGCCATAGAACCAGGGAGAATCGATATGAGCAAAACCAGAACCATCGCGTTATCAGTTCTGATAACTCTCTTTTTGTACTCAACTTACAGCTATTCGGCTGAACTGCCTGACGCCTCATGGGACAACTTGCCCCGCTGGAGAGGCTTCAATCTGCTCAATAAGTTCATGAAAAACTGGCAGGAAAAACCCTTTGAGGAAGACGATTTTCGCTGGATTTCAGAGATGGGCTTCAACTTTGTTCGTCTTCCGATGGATTATCGCCAATGGATTGTGGACGATAATTGGACAAAACTAAACGAGAATGTCCTCAAAGAAATTGACCAGGCTGTTGCATGGGGGCAGCAATACAACATCCATGTGTGCATCAACTTTCATCGCGCCCCCGGCTATACCGTCGCCAATCCACCAGAAGCCAAAAGCCTTTGGACGGACCCGGAGGCCCAGAAGGTCTGTGCCATGCATTGGGCCGCGTTTGCAAAACGCTACAAAAGCATTCCCAATAAGAATTTAAGTTTTAACCTGCTCAATGAGCCTGCCCATATTGATCCCAATACTCACGCCGCCGTCATCCGTATTCTCGTGGACGCCATCCGCAAAGAAGACCCCAGGCGTCTGATTATCATTGACGGCCTTGACTGGGGCAGCAAACCCTGCAAAGAGCTGGTCGATCTCAAAATTGCCCAGGCCACACGCGGTTATCAGCCGATGACTCTGACACATTACAAGGCGGATTGGGTGGATTCCAAAGACTGGTCTATGCCCGTCTGGCCGCAAAAAGATATGGACAGTTCTACCCTCTGGCTGCGGCATGTCAAACCCTGGGCGGATTTCAAGGCCACCGGCATAGGGGCGATGGTTGGCGAATGGGGTTCTTTCAATAAAACCCCGCACGAGGTCACGTTAAGCTGGATGGAGGATTGTCTGAAAAACTACCGTAAAGCCAATCTGGGTTGGGCCTTATGGAATTTCCACGGATCCTTCGGCATCCTCGACAGCGGACGGGACGATGTCCAATATGAGGACTTTCACGGTCACAAACTCGACCGAAAAATGCTGGAACTTCTTCAGAGATACTAAGTCACACTCAAGAACAATCCCTGTTGCACAAACCCGGCTTTCATGCTATCGTGGCACCTGAAAGCCGGTTCTTTTATATCCGGATTTACGACAAACATAACTACTTGCAGGTGCTATAGATATGACAAACTCTCTTACGCTTTCGCTGCCCGATTGGGTCACGGCTTTCCTTGCCGGACAATCCGAGGTTTTTGCTGATCTTAACAGTCGAATGAAGCTGGCTGTCACTCTGTCCTCGCTGAATATCGAGCATCAGACAGGAGGCCCCTTCGGGGCCGCTATCTTCGACATCTCCAGCGGCACACTCATCTCCGCAGGCGTCAACATCGTCGTCCCGGGCAAATGCAGCCTCGCCCATGCGGAAATGGTCGCCATCGCCCTGGCTCAAAAAGCCCTCGACACGCACGACCTTGGCAGTCGGGGATTCTATCAGCTTGTCACGAGCTGCCAGCCCTGCGCAATGTGTCTGGGGGCGATCCCCTGGTCAGGGGTCAAATCGCTAATTTGCGGCGCACGGGGTGAAGATGCCGAGGCCATCGGATTCGATGAGGGAGCAAAGCCTAACAACTGGATTGACCACCTCCACAGACGCGGCATCGAGACCACCTGCGATATCCTTCGACAACAAGCCGCAGAGGTCTTAAGCCGCTACGGTGCAACGGGAGGTGTCCGATATTAATCTTTCACAGAAAGCACCTGTTTTAGTGCTTGTCCATTTTTGAGATATAACACCCTACAAACGTCGTAATCATCAGCAGATAATCCAGTTCAGCCAGACTGTAATGGGTATGGTCAATCGAGTTTTCCAGATAAACCACGCCAAAACAGTTGTTTTCAAATAAAATCGGCGAGATAATCACTGACCGGATTCCACGGTTGGTAATCTGCTTGGGAAGCTGGTGAATCAGCAGCGGAATATGTTTTTCCTGAACCTCATTTAGACTGGCCGGGATTGCCAGGTCGGCACGCTGCAGGATTTCCGTGGTAATCTTCCGTCCGCCCTGCACTTCCATCGGCCCAGTTGGGTTTTTGCGTAATCCAATCCAGACATTGGTCGCCTGCAATTGGCCCAGCAGCAAATCAGCCAGCGTTGCATACAATGGCTGTAAACCCTTAACAGATGTGATTTTATCCATCGCCTGGCAGAATTGCTTAATGCGTTTGGCTGGAAATTTAATCGGAGGAGCATCCCCTGCCTCAGCGTTGCGTTCCACGGTATGCAGGTCTTTGCGAATCTGATCCCCAACCACCGTGTCTTCCATCTGGGTTATCTTGTTCACATCAACATCGTCTTCTTCGAGGCTGACACGGATGGTAAAATCGGCAATTTGGATAATATCGCCATTCTTGAGTTCGCTTTTGTGAATAGCGGTCTGATTCAGGTAGGTTTTGTTGGCAGACCCCAAGTCTTCAACGATCCAGGAGCCGTCGCGTGTGGTATAAATTACGGCATGCTGACGGGACACCGCCGCATCGGGGAGAAAGACCTGGCTGCCGGTCTGCCGTCCGATATAAATCGGACCCCGGTCGAAACGCAATTCGTTAACTGAGCTGCCGCCGAGACTTACGAATAGCCGCATACCTGTTCTCCAGCCCCCCGGTTGTCTAATCACGCCAACATCAACCCCCTTATTGTAATCGGAGCTGACAAAAAAGTCAACCTGCCGATTGGCCGATATTGCCTTTCCTTTTTAATCCCAACGGATATAATATCCTCGATATCCGGCGACTTGGACCGTACCTTTGTTAAGTAAGGAACAGGATAACCTATGTCCATCAAAATATTTCATAGTCTTGGAGTGCTGCTTTTGTCCTGTACCGCAATCGGGCTGCAATACCAGCCGGAGGAGACCCTCGGCACCGACCCCAACGACATCAGCTATATTACCAGCGGCCCAAAGGGCTTTTCGCCGCACCCGCCGGTGGAAATCATGGTGGGTATCGAATGGCCGCTGTCGCAGCAGTGGTTTGCCACCGCAACGGTCATCGCGCCCAACTATATTGTCACCGCGGCCCACTGGAAACAGATTATCAAGAGCAGTCATCCCCAATGGCCGGTAAACTATAAACTGAAACGACATGGACAGGGATTACCCGACAGAGACTATATTATTGTGGATGAACAACATGATGATGCACGCGATATTATGGTCTGCCGGGTGATTATGTCCAGTCCTGCCGATCCCAATATGATGATTGACGCCAGCTTTCCGAAACAAATCCCGTTATATGATAAATCCGATGAAGCCGGCAAGATGGTCACTATCGGTTCTTTCGGCAAGATAGAACGTTATAGCAAGCCGTGGGGAGAATGCACCGAAACCGAGCGCAAGCAGATTCAACGGCTCCGTGCACCGGGCACACTGCATTGGGGACGCAATATCATTGCCGGGGCTGTGCTCTATAAAAAAACCATGCCGATGCTGGTCTTCCGGTATGACCCTGTCGGCAAAGGCGACTATATACGCTATGAAACCTGCGGCAATGAGGGCAATTCCGGGGCACCGTGGTTTATTCAGGACGCCTCGGGCCAGTGGTATCTGGCGGGGCTGTTTACCGCCGGCACTGCAGGGCCGCGCATCAGTGCCAACCGGGATGTGATTGCAGACATGATCCGCCGAATGAATGCGTTCTCAAAGTAGAATGTGTTCTGAATTCAAATCTCAACCAAGGAGAGTATATGGATTTTACTGAACTTAAAGCCTTTATTATTCAGGTCCAGTGGGGTTATCTGGCTACCACGGACGGCCAGGTCGTCGGCGTCCGTCCCATGGCAGGTCTGGCCTGGAATAATAACCAGTTATGGTGTGCCTCAGCGGCGAAGACTGACAAAATTACTCAGCTTAAAAAAGTACCCCATGCTGAATATTGCTTCTGTAATCCGACCGGCAGACACCTCCGTATTGCCGGGCCCTGCACGATCAGTACCAACAACACTGAAAAACTCTGGTTGTACAAAGTCGTTCCGGCTTTAAAGGAGCACATTTCCGATCCGACATCATCTGACTACGTAGTTATCAAAATGACACCGGACAATGTTCGAGTTATGGAGACAGACTTCACCTACAGCCGTGTGGAAATTCCTTAATCCTGGGATTATCCATTCGGTCGTCTGCTATTTTTTGCCGTACTTTTTACGATAATCCAGCGGCGTCATGCCCACAGACTGGCGAAAATATCTGGATATATGGTCATCTCCGGAAAAGCCGATTGACCTGGCAATGTCGGAGATGGACATATTGGAATTCAACAGCATTTCTGCAATTTTATCGGCGCAGGCACGCCTGATTTCCTGAGACACCGAACAGCCGACGGCCTTTTTAAATCGCTTCTGCAGGGCGTTTTTGGACAGTCCCGTCTGTTCGGCGACATCGCTGACCTGCAGCAGCTTGACGGAGTTATGGTGAATATAATTCATGGCTTTGCCGACTTCGTAATCCTTAATCAGGGAAAAATCCGTCGATTGCCGGGTGATGATATTGGTCGGTTCAATCAGAACCGTCTGCTCCGCGGCTGCAACCGTGCCATCCATCATCTTGTCCAGCAGTTGGGCCGCTTCAAAACCGGCTTTGTAGTAACTGAGCGCCACACTGGAAATCTTGGGAATCTGCGTCTCGCAGATAATTCGTGTGTTATTGATGCCCAGGACGGCGATTTGCTGGGGGATAAGCAGTCCGGCCAGCCGGCAGGCCATCAGAATGTTGACGGCAAGGATATCATCGCCGGCCATGATGGCGGCGGGCTTGGGAATGGACTTGAGCCAGTTGGCCAGCAGGTCAAGCTGCCTGTTCCATGAAATCAGATTCCTGACTCCCTTTCGCAGGAATGGATACGTCTTGAAGCCGGCCTGATTGACACAATGGGTAAAGCTCTCAGCCCGTTCCTGCATGGGAATTTCATTTTCACACACGTAACAGGCAAAGTTCTTGAATCCCAGCTTGATCAGATAATCCGCTGCCATGGCGCCGATCCGGTTTCCATCGCCGAGAATTGCGGGGCGGCCGGGAATCCGCTGCTTGAGATTGCGATGCACGATGATGGGGATTTTGAATTTCAGAATATCTTCCAGATTCTTTCGTGAATTCGGCACGATAATGCCGTCCGGCTTGAAATTCGTCAGCCAGCGATATGTCTCACGGTCATCGGCCTCAAAGCGAAGCGAAAGCGGGGAGTACAGCAGCCACCGTCCATACAATGAAGCATATTCCGCGACGCCGTCCCATATCCCCCAGTCTTCCCGATGGGAGTATAAAAACACGACCTTCTTGCACTCACGCTGCATTCGTTATCTTCCTCAATCGAAACTAGTTATCCCGACATCAAGACTTTCCCGGCAATTCCAAACAAAACGCTGAAAGATACGTGTTTAAAAAATCCTTTTCGTCAAAAACCACCTCAGGCCTCATCATATCGCCGGGATTCAAAAGGTGTCAAGACAAAATCACAGCCTGTCTGCGGTTTGGTGCAACAGGTTTCTGCCGCCATAATCACTTATCCCCAAGACACAATACCCCACAGGGCAACAGGAACAAAGTCGCTTTCCTGTATTCTACAGGATATTCCCCTGCTTTTATGCTATCATAGTATATTTAACTGCTATTCGGACAAGCAAGGCTATTTTTGGCGGTATTTTAGTGCAAAGTGGCGTTCATTTTCTCGCCAGACTGTCGATATAATAAACACCATGATTTATGAGACTGGGTAACATGGGAAAAAATCAGACAATCGTAATGAGTGCATGGACAAAGATTGTACGCCCTGTCATCTCAGAGACGCGGCACAACACTGCACATGCAGAATGGGGTAGCAAGTATGGTCAAAGGATGCATTAAAAACGGCAGGAACGCCTTTACGCTGCTCGAATTGCTGGTAGTCATCGCAGTCATCGGACTGCTGATGGCAGTCGTGGCGCCTGCCCTGCAGAAAGCCAAACGCGCAGCCAAAGAAACCATCTGCTGCTCCAATCTGCACCAGTTATCGATTGCGGCACTGGCGTATGAACAAAACGAAGGACGTCTGCCGGAACATTATACTGAAAATCCCAGGGGAACCAAACCGCGCGGGGCCTGGTCTGAACAGTTGGCCAGCAATGCAGACCTGGTGGACCATCGTCCCCTGTGGCTGCCCTATATCCCGGACCTGAAGTTTCTCAATTGCCCCCTGCTTAAAACACTCGACATCAACATCGAAGCCGTTCCGCTGAACAGCCACAGGGTTTATTCCGGCTATATGTTTGTATTCGGCTACTGGCGCGACCGGATGCCTGACGGCCAATGGGGCCCGGAATCCAGCCGCTGGACAAAAACGAACCAGCACTGGAAATACGATGGCCGTAAAGTCGAGGTACTCGCCGGAGATCGGCTCTATTGCTCGGCCCCCAATGCCTATTATCGGGTCAATCACGGGCTGAAAATGGGTCTGACGGTCAATTATGTCGAATATAAAGATCCCCGTGATTATGTGGTCAGCGTCTATGAAAAATCCGGCGTCACCTCCAACGAGGGGGATCTTCGCAAAAAAGTCAATGGTTTGTTTTGTTTTAAGGACGGCTCGGCCGAAAAATACGGCGGCGGCGACGACCGGCTGGTCGATATTTTCGAGCCTGCCGACCAGAGCGGCAGAGAGGGCGCACAGTTAATCCCGATGCGCTAACCGACCGCGGACAAGGAATTCATTTCAGGACAACAGGGTATATATTCAGAACTCTCAAAACAAATTCTTTCAAGGAGTAATTCAATGAAAAGCAGAGCAGTGTGCAGCATCTTGGTGTTAATGTCGATGTCATGTCTGGCCGCCACGTACACCTGGAATAATGCCAGCGGAGATCACAATTTTGTCCGGGGTTCCAACTGGAAGGAAGCCACCGACAGCACCGTCTTTACCATCGCGGATGAATTCCGTATTGACCTCAGCGGAGACAGCGGCTATTCCACCCTGGCTTCCGATGCCATCGGCAACAACCTCAGGGTTGGGTATGGAGCGACCGGGGAACTGTATATCACTGGAGGAACCTCCGTGTTTAACGGTTCGTGCATGTCCGGAAGAGGCGCTACCGCAAAGGGTTACATGTCTATCAGCGGAGGCGAAATCAGCTTCCTGAACAGCTATTTTACTCTCGGTGAATCCGGCGTCGGTATTCTCGATATCAGCAATGGAACCGTCAAAGCGGCCCGTTTGAATATGGCCACCAAAGCCCTGACCACATCCCAGTCCAGGCTGTCCATGACGGGCGGCTTGATTGATTTGACCACCTTTCTCGTTTGCGGCACATCGGGAACAGCCGATTTGATTATGAACGGAGGCCGAATCAATCTGGGATCTTATATGACCATGGCCAAAGATGCCGGATCAATCGGTCGCTGCACCATCAGCGCCGGGCAAATCACCATGCCAGACCTGTTGACCGTGGGTGATCTGGGATTGGCTCGTCTGGCAGTGGGTGGTACCGGTCGTATTCGCTGCGGCCAGTTGGCTCTGAACAACCAGTCCGCCATACAATTGAATATCAACGGTGCGGCTCCTTATGGAAATCCAATCACAATAACCGCATCGGACTCCACCTTATCCGGTGACTTTGATCCCAATTTTGTCGCCGGCACGGGAAACGCAGGCTTTTATATCGCCGCGGCTGCCCTTCAAAACAGTATTCTGACCAATGAACCGAATTTGATATCCCCTGCCGCTGCAGCCAAATGGACCACTCAGATCATTCCTGTCGGCGCCGGCCAGGCCGTATTATTAACTAATTCACAGCCGACAAACAATGTCGCCTGGACCAACAACAGCGGTACTCGGTTCTGGAGCAATCCCGGCAACTGGAATACGACACTGGACCCCAATGATATCGCCGTTATCGACCGTGAAAGCACCTCCGGAGCTATCGTGAACTCAACGGCGGTCTGCGGCGGGCTTGTCGTCGGCAGCACGGCCAATGGGGCACTGACCGTCTCCAGCGGCTCACTGACCGCAACCAGCTCGGCCATCATCGGCTCCAGCGGAAATGGCTCACTGGCCATCCACGGCGGAACCTTCTCCGCCGGCAACCTCATCGCGGCACTGAATGCCGGCAGTTCCGCCGATATTCTGATTGACAACAATGCCGTGGTCCGTATTGACGGAATCGCAGGCCTTGGAGCAAACGCCGGCCTGACCCTCTCCGGCCACCAGACCAGCATCGAATTCGGCACGCTGACCACGGCCCCGGGGTCTGAAATCAACTTCGTACTGGACGGTGCCCTCGGCGTCGGCAACGGCCTGGACGTAAATGGAGATGTTGTCCTGGCAGGCTCCATTCAGCTTGCCTTTGTCGGGGGAGTTAAAGCGGACGGCACATTTACCCTGCTCCGCAGCTCCGGCACCATCACGGACAAGACCGGCGGAAATCTGATCCGTACCATGCCGGGCTCCGCCGTCAGTTACGCCATCGAGACCGAAGGAACCGAACAGGTCCTGAAAGTAACCCTTTACAGCCCGGCCACCTGCGAAGAAGTAATTAACGCCGGACTCGGCTATTCCGCCGATATCAATCAGGACTGCAAAGTCAATATGCTGGACTTCGCCGAAATGGCCTCGCAGTGGCTGGCATGCAATGACCCTCAGCAGTGTAATTGAATTTAATGGAAGATATTACAAATCCCAACTGAACCTTTTGGGATTTGGACACCGTTTTGAATGGATTAAGGAGGTTCGCCTGTAAGGCTTGTCTTGTTACGGGTCTTACAGGCTCTTTTGTTGGAAAAGGATTTTTCCCGGATTCAAACGGGGAGAAATGATGCTCAAAAAATACTGGATTATCTTAGTTTTATCATTATGCGGACTGAGTAATGCGTTTGCCGGATACGCCGATCGGGTCGCCTCCGACAAACCCGTTGCCTGGTGGCGTCTGGATGAGGGCCGATATAAAGACAACCTTCCCGCAACCGACAAAATGGCTCACGTAACCGGTGCCGTATTTGCCGGGGATGCGATGATCGCCGCCGCCGGGATCGACGGCGGATGCGGATGGTTCAACGGCAATCAGGCCGGCATCGATCTGGGCAATGACCTGGGGCCTTTGCTGGACGGCAGTTCCGCCATCACCGTCGAGGCCTGGATTCGCAATAGCTGCCTGTCCGGTATTCAGCGTATTTTCGCCACCCGCATCCATGAAGGCAGGGCCGGCATTGACGTCGGGCTTTACAGCTCCGGCGACACCCCGAGCACACTAAATGTCAGCGCCAGAAGCACTGTCGAGGATTCCTATCTGACTGTCAGCACGGATTTTTCAACCGTCAATCAATGGGTGCACATGGCCTGCATCGTCAATTATGCCCAGGACACCATTAGCATTTACCTGAATGGAACACAGGCCCTCAGTCGGTCTGTCAATTTCAGCCGTCCCTCGTATCAATACGGTAATAAACCCACTCAGCACGACCAAATTGGCCGTACGCCGGACAACAAAAATCATTTTCGCGGATGGATCGATGAACTGGCCGTCTATAACAAAGCACTGACTCCATCACAAATTCAGGCCCATGCTGCCGCCCAGAAACCCGCTGAGCCGGAACCCCTGTGGATCAGCCAGATTGGCTACAGCGACCCGGCAACCAAAAAGATGATCGGGTCCCCCTGCATTTATAAATACAGTAATGGCATCATCCTGGCATCCTATGGATATCGCGGCAATACCTATATTAAAATATCCTATGACAACGGACAGACCTGGCAATCACGAAGTCAGATAGATAAATTCGCCATGGCCAGCCTGTTTGAGCATCAGGGAGAGATCTATCTGTTCGGCCTCTCGCAAAATCCGGGCCACATCTGCATCGCAAAATCCTCGGACTACGGCCTGCACTGGACGGATGCTTCGGTTTTGTTTGAGGCCCAGCAGCCGGGAACGTATGGCTATCATACCGGCCCCGTACCCGTCATTCATGCAAACGGTCGAATTTACCGTGTATTCGAAAAACGCGTAACCGATGAACGCTGGCCGATTGCCTATGCGGCTGTCATGGTTTCGGCGGATGAAAAATCCAATCTTCTGAATCCTCAAAGCTGGACGATGACCAATGCTGTGCTTTTCGATCCATCCTGGGTCAATCCGGCCTGGAAGTGCACCTCGCCCGGCTGGCTGGAGGGAAATGCCGTTCAAAAACCGGACGGCTCGATTATCGCACTGATGCGGGTACACACCAACCCCGTCGTGGATAAAGCGGCCATCCTGACACTCAGCTCCGACAATAGGACACTGAGCTATCATCCCGCCTCCGGCTTGATTGATATGCCTGGCGGCATGCACAAATTTGATATCCATCGTGACCCGGTCACCGGAAAATATCTGTCGCTGGTCAACAATAACACCGACCCGTCCAGAACCGCACAGCGTAATACCTTATCGCTGATCGCTTCCGAGGACCTGATTCACTGGCAGCATGTCCGGACGATTATCCAGGACAATTCTCCGATGACCTGGCAAGAGTCGATGGTCAATACCGGATTTCAGTATGTCGTCTGGCAATTTGACGGCAGGGATATCCTCTTCATCAGCAGAACCGCATATGATGGCGCCATGAATTATCATGATTCCAACCGGATTACTTTCCATCGCCTGCCCCATTATGTCGATATCCTCGCTCCCTGCGGCAGTTGGGGATTTCTGGATATGGATTTGAACCAGGATTGCCAGGTCGATATCGTCGATTTGTCCGAGATGATACAACAATGGATCGATGTTTATAAATTACCTGATTTTGCAATGCTTTCTGAACAATGGTTATTTTGCACGCACCCTTATGGACAAGGATGTGTGTCTGTTATATAGGGGTATCCGTTGGTTTACATTGCGGACCGGACGAATTTGTTTTAGTATAATATGGCCAGAACAGCCACCTCTTTATCAGGATAGAAAATGCTTAAGACACGACGACTTTTTGGAATTGCCAGGCCGGTCCATCGGCGGCCGGGATGCGACAGTGCCCACGCCATAAAACGGACACACCTTGTCCTGTTGGCATCGATCCTTCTGACCTGTTCATGTCAATCCTTTGCCGACGGCCTGACCCGCATCCAGTACAATAATCCCGGCCTGGTTGTGGACCTTGGTTCAGGATTGTGGGCCTGGCCGATTCCCATGGATTATGACGACGATGGAGATAACGATCTGCTGGTCGTGTGTCATGATAAACCCTCGCGGTGCATTTACTTCTTTGAAAATCCCGACGGCAATACCAAAATGCCGGTATTCCTGCCTCCGGTCCGGGTCGGCAGCTCTTATGCGAATCTCCAGCCCTCGTATATCGACGGCAAAGTCCGGCTGCTGAATACCAACAAAGAGCTGATCGATTACAAACAGAATCAATTCAGCAAAACCGTCACCATCTATCCCGACACCCTGCCGTATAAACCGGAACTGCTGCCGATACCCCGCACTGTCCGGGCAAACCAGTGGAAATACGTGGATTATGATGGCGACCAGCGTCTGGATTTAATCGTCGCCCTCGAAGATTTGACCGACTATGGATGGGACAATGCCTACAACAGCGAAGGCCGGTGGACCAAAGGCCCTCTGCACGGCTTTATCTATTACATCCGCAATATCGGCACGAATCAGGCCCCTGCCTACGACACCCCAGTCCAGCTCAAGGCCGACAATAAAATAATTGATTTGTACGGAAGGCCCTCACCGAACTTCTGCGATTTTGACAATGACGGTGATCTGGACCTGATGTGCGGCGAATTCCTGGATACGTTGACCTATTTCCAGAATGTCGGCACACGGCAGAATCCCGTCTATGCCGCCGGCAGAAAACTCGAATACAACAACCAGCTCATTCGCATGAATCTGGAAATGATTATCCCTGTCGCATTTGATTGGGACAAGGACGGGGATATGGACCTGATTGTCGGCGATGAAGATGGCCGCGTTGCATGGATTGAAAACACCGGCATAATCAAGGACGCAATTCCGCAGTTCCTCCCTCCCGTCTATTTCCGGCAAAAGGCCCACGAAGTCAAAGTCAACGCCCTGACAACACCCTTTGGCGTCGATTGGGATGAGGATGGCGACGAAGACCTGATTTGCGGCAATACCGCCGGCAACATCGTCTTTGTGGAAAATCTCGATGGCGGTAATCCGCCCAAGTGGGCGGAACCTGCACTGCTTTGTGTGGACAAAGAACCCATCCGTATCATGGCCGGCGAAAACGGCTCAATACAAGGCCCCTGTGAGGCCAAATGGGGATACACCACCCCTATCGTCGCCGACTGGGACGGCGATGGTCTCCGGGATATCGTCATCAATTCCATCTGGGGCAAAATCCAATGGTATAAAAACATCGGAACCCGCGGTAAGCCCAAACTCGCCCCGTTGCAGCCTGTCCGGATTCTCTGGCCCGATAAGCCGCTCAAGCCCGCATGGAACTGGTGGAACCCGGGTGCCGATGAACTGGTGACCCAGTGGCGGACAACGCCCTGCGTCATCGACCTGAACAACGACGGCCTCAAGGACCTGGTGATGCTGGACCATGAAGGTTATCTGGCTTTCTTTGAACGCATCAAAAAAGAGGGGCAATTGTTTGTTCTGCCGGGCAAACGCATCTTCAAACTCCGTGAAAAGGATAAAACAGACCTGTTCAGACCTAATCCCGGCCTGGCAGGCAAAAGCGGCAGACGACAGTTTTGCTTTGCCGACTGGGACAGAGACGGCAAGCTGGACATCCTCATCGATAGTGTGAATGTCAACTTGCTCAAAAATGTCTCGTCGGCAGAAGATGCATGGGTATTCGAAGACCAGGGCGCGGTGGACCAGCGTATTCTGGCCGGTCACTCGACCAAACCCACTCTCGTGAACTGGGACAAAAACAATATCCACGACCTGCTGGTGGGTGCTGAAGACGGCTTTCTCTATTATCTGAAAAATCCCCATGGAACGGGGTCAGATTCCGCTAAATAAACAGGACAATCTATGCAGACACATTTTACTCCACTGGACTGGACTATTCTGATTGGCTACTTCATCGGAACGATGATGATTGGTCTTTATTTCTATCGTAAAAGTCGGACCACCGAAGGCTTTACCGCAGCCGACAGATCGGTTCCCGGCTGGGCAACGGGGTTATCGATTCTTGCCACCTACCTGAGCAGCATCAGCTTTCTCGCCCTGCCGGGCAAGGCGTACGCCGCCAATTGGAATCCGTTTGTGTTCAGCCTGTCGCTGCCGATTACCACCTGGATCGCCGTAAAATACTTCATGCCCTATTATCGCCGCAACGGCGATGTCTCGGCCTACTCCAGCCTCGAACATCGGTTCGGCCCCTGGGCAAGGGTTTATGCCAGCGTCTTTTTTCTGCTGACCCAGCTTGCCCGCATCGGTGCAGTAACGTACCTGATGGCCCTGCCGATGAATGTACTGTTCGGCTGGGATATCCGCATCATCATCATCGTGACATCAATCACCGTCATAGGGTATGCCTTTATCGGAGGGATTCTTGCCGTCATCTGGACCGATGCCTTCCAGGCGATTGTGCTGACGGCAGGGGCTCTCATCTGTGCCATCATTCTTATGTTCGGTACCCACGGCGGCCCCAGAGAACTGTTTCATATCGCCGCTGAGTATAACAAATTCAGCCTCGGCAGTTTTGGCGGCTCACTGACCGAATCGACATTCTGGGTCACGCTGATTTACGGTATTGTGATGAACCTGCAGAACTTTGGCATCGACCAGAATTATGTCCAGCGCTATATCGTCGCCAAATCGGATCGGGATGCCCGAAAAAGCGTCTGGATGGGCGGATTGCTTTACATTCCCATTTCGATGCTGTTTTTCTTCATCGGCACGGGACTGTTCACCTATTACAAAACTCATCCGCAGGAATTAACCGAATTAAAAACGGCCGCAGCGACACAGGCACTGCACAATGAAGGCATCACCAGTGATTCCCCCGACTACCCGCAGACGCTTGAGCTGCGCAGCCAGTCCCTGACTGACGCCAATATCGGCGACAAGGTCTTCCCGTATTTCATCGGATCCAAACTGCCTGCCGGTCTGACCGGACTTCTGATCGCCGCCGTATTCGCAGCGGCCATGAGCACCACCGCCTCCTGCCTGAACGCCTCGGCCACCCTGCTGCTGACGGACTTCTATAAACGCTATTTCCGTAAAAACGCCACAGACAGGGAATCCATGGTTTTCCTGTATTCTTCCACCATTATCTGGGGCACCCTCGGCACGATTGTCGCCCTGCTGCTGATTCGCGTGACCAGCGCGCTGGATGCCTGGTGGACCCTGTCGGGTATCTTCGGCGGCGGGATGCTGGGCCTGTTTTTGCTGGGTATCCTGTGTAAACGGGCCGGCAATGCCGCAGCGATATTGGGCGTTCTGGTGGGTATCGTGATTATCGGTGTCCTGTCCATCTACTCGGAAAAGACCGGCAGGATTCACACCTTTTTGATTCCCGTATTCGGAACCGCAGTCATCCTGATTGGCGGAGTTATCGCGGCCGATTTCTTTCATGAAAAGACAAACAAAAACACATAAATGACCTGTTTTAATTGTAATTATTTCTTAAGGACTTTCTTATGAACAACATGGTTTTACCCAAACCCCTACGAGGGATTATTCCTCCTATGATTACTCCGCTTCTGGACCGGGATAATCTCGATATACCAGGCCTTGAAAGGCTGGTCGAACACATCCTTGCCGGCGGCGTGCATGGCCTGTTTGTCCTCGGCACCACCGGCGAGGCTCCCTCGCTGAGCTATAAACTCCGCTATGACCTGATCGAACGCGTCAGCAAGCAGATCGCCGGACGGGTGCCGATCCTGGTCGGCATTACCGACACCTCGCACATCGAGTCAGTCCGGATCGCCGAGTTCTCGCAAAAACAGGGTGTCAGCGCTGTTGTTCTTGCCCCGCCCTATTATTTCCCCGCCGGCCAGCCGGAACTGTTCGAATACCTTGAAAACCTGGTCCCGATGCTGCCGCTGCCGCTGTTCCTCTATAACATGCCAAGCTGCACCAAGATGATCTTTGAACCGCAGACCGTGATGAAGGCTTCCCAACTTCCGGGCGTTGTCGGGCTCAAGGACAGCTCCGGCAGCATGGTCTATTTTAACACCCTGCTGTCGCTGCTGGAGGATCGCAAGGACTTCTCGCTGCTGGTTGGCCCGGAGGAACTGCTGGCCGAGACACTCCTGATGGGCGGCTATGGCGGCATCTGCGGCGGGGCTAATATTTTCCCGAGGCTGTATGTCGATTTATATGATGCCGCGGTGGCCGGCGACCTTGCCAGGACACGTGACCTGCATAAAAAGGTCATGTGGATCAGCACCACCATTTACAGCACCGGCCGGTATAACTCCAGCTTCCTTAAGGGTGTTAAAAGCGCCCTGAACCTGATGGGTATCTGCAGCGACTTTATCGAATCGCCCTTCCATTGTTTCCGGGAACAGGAAAAGAGGAAAATCAGGACATACCTGCAACAGTTTTCGTATTAACGGAGCCGTTTTTTTTAGACCCAATTTGTGTCTCCTTTTTGTGAGATGCAAATTGGGTTCGTTTTGTAAAATCCAGGCATGTAAGGATGCAACATGGTTTTTTAGTTTGGAATTCGTGGGTCGCAAAAGATTTCAGATTTGAGATTTCAGAATAAAATGGAACCGCAGATTTCCCAGATTACACGGATTGGCGATACGTAAAAATAAGAATACAAGTGTACAGGAAGACAGGAATACAAATAGGGTATACAGGTATGTCAGTATACAAGTATACAGGAAAAAGGGCGGGCACGGGGGCCTGCCCCTACTTATGGCTCGGCCTGCGGCGATGTTATGCCGCTTATTTGAGCTGGGTGTCGGTGACGTGTTTTTCTTTGTAGGGGAACTGTTTGTCGAAGGCTTCGAGTTCCTGATTGTCTATCTCGAAAACACGGTCTGCGTAAAATTTGCCCGAGATTCCCTGGAGGGCGCCGTCATATAATTCCAGCGCCATGAAGGCATCGAAATTATCGCCGGTCGGGGTGGTAATGCCGTACTTCTGGGCGTTGACAAAGCCGAAACGGTGATAGTATGCCGGGCTGCCGTAAATAATGACGGCCCTGAATCCGAGTGCTTTTGCTTTTTGGATGGAAGCGTTCATGAGCTGGGAGCCGATGCCTTTTTTCTGGCAGGAAGGCAGTACACCAATCGGCCCCATGCACAAAACCTCAAATTCCTGATTCCGGGCGTTGACCACCTTGGCCCTGGAATATATGATATTGCCGACGACGGTATCGCCTTCGCAGGCCACGAGGCTCAGTTCCCGGACAAAGGCGGGCACGTCTCTGATTTTGTGAACGATCAAATGCTCGCTGCATCCGGGGTGGTATAAATCCCAGAACGCTTCTCGCGTCAAATGCTCGACGGGGCTGTAATCCCGGGCCTGTTCCACTCTGATTGAAATCATTATTGATGTCCTCGTTTTTGTTCTTTATATGTTTCAGACATTCTCAACATATTATCCATTGTTTATCGGCATAATCAAGAATGATTCGTGAAAAAAAATCTTACGAAGCCGGGCATGATACGAAATAATAAAAAAAGGTACTGCATCCGTTCGAATGCAGTACCGTGCCATCTTATCGCGATAGGATGTCAAAAAGTAAAAGACTTAAGCCTGGCGTTTCCGCAGCAGCAGCGCACCCAGACCCACCAAAACCATGGTCGCGGGTTCGGGGACGATCTGGACGTTATCGATTACCGGCCATTCTGCACCGCTGTCAAACATAAGGAAGAGCTCGGTTCCCGCGCTGACTCCGACGTTTAAGGTAGCTATATCGGTGAACATTACACCACCGCCCGGACTGGCAGGTGTGGTATACGATGCCGTGTCGAGCAGGGTGAGGCCAGCGGCACGGATATCGATATTGTCACCCCCGACAAACACGCCATTGCCGGCATAGAGGGAAACGACTACAGTATCAATTCTTCCTGCGCCGGTGTCATTGGGCTGACCCCAGTCGAACTTGACACTGATCGAAGCCTCACCGGCTGAAAGACCGATGCTCTGATAGAGATATCCGTATCCCATGCCGCTTAAGACCACTTGATTGGTTCCGTTTGTTGTGATCCAGGAAGCATTGGTCTGCCATGCACCTTCCCAAAAGCCGCCGACGTTTCTGTCATACCAGCCGGTGACGTCGAGGATGTTTTCTCCACCGCCAATTTCAAAGTCGCCATTGGTGATCGACAATGCCTGTGACATGGATACCAGGCACATACACATTAGTGCCAACATTACTTTTTTCATCTTACAATCCTCCACAACATAAATGTTTGATTTTGCTGCATTTACAACGATGACAGACGCGACAGATTATGCTGACTTGATTTTACCCTCCTTTCCGCAGCATTCTATCCCTGTCTGTTAAATACAGGTTTCCGGACATCCTGTCGGATGCCCGGAAACCATGATATCACAATATTACAAATAAACAACACTATTGGACAGGATAGATACGGAAGCTGTCCAGCCATTCGGAGGCAAACATCGCAAAGTCCGCCAGGTCCACCTGACAATTGTTGTCGAAGTCATAGGCCAGGTTGTTCAGTTCATTGTTGCAGACCCAGTCGCCTTTGACACCCAGATAATCCTGGGCAATCTGCTCGGTGGTGCGGGCGTAGTTGTATATCCGGATGTCGTCCATCAGGCCATTGAAGTAGGGGTCGACAAACTGGCTCTTGCCGATATAGTTCCGGGTTGCAGCCACATCGCGCGGATTGAGAGTCACTGACGCATTGGACGCCGCCAGTGCCCCGTTGACATAGAGTCGGGCGGTATTTCCGCTTAGCGTTACCGCAATATGCGTCCACTGGCCGGTCGGAAGCATCGCGGTCTGAACAATCTGTTCTGCACCGGTTGTTGTGATGGCAAAACGCAGGTTGGTGCCGGCGGCATTGGGAGACAGGAACATGTACTGGGTTGTATTGTTGCCGAAATCGAAGAGCCGCTGCCAGATTCCGCCGCCGTTCCAGTAGGCCCACAGCGAAATGGTGATATCATCATAATTTGCAGCGCCGGGCTTCAGGGCCGCATACTGCGCCCAGGTGTTCGGGTCGGCGGAGCTGGTGTTATTGAACAGCAGACCATTGCCGCCAAGCTCCGGCACACCGGCGGTCAGGACCGGAAGATCCGTGCCCGCATCGTCACTGGCCAGAGTCATATCATAGCCATCGATGGCATCGGAGATGATATTACCCGTGACGGCCTCCAGCGTATAGTGCGAGGTCAGACGGCGCGTCATCACACGTCCCGGACCGGAGTCCCGATTGGATGCGGAACTGGGCAGGTTATTGCTGCCGACACAATAGTAGTATCCTTCGTCTGCCAACTGAACGTCCTTGATCGTCAAGGTATTGGTCGTCACGCCGTCGTAATCGGCACCGTTGGTCAATTGCGTATCGGGTGTGCCGATTTTGAACCATTGATATGCGGTCACCGAGGTTCCGGTCGCGGTCAGGACCGCCGTACTTCCTGCATCCACAACCGTCATCGCCGGGGTTACGGCACTGATTGAGGCATTTGCCGCTACGGTTTTAAAACTCCAAACCGGTCCGGGAACCAGGAACAAATCCGTTGCACCCGGGGCGGTATTGGGTTCATAGGCATCCACCCGCCAATAATAGGTTTTATCATTCAGCAGTGTTCCCGGATCGTAAGCAAGTGTCGCTGCCGGCGCCTGTGAGAGCTTTTTGTAGGCCGGATTCGAAGTCAGATTCGGGTCATTTTCAGGACCGAAATATAAATCGATCTTGCGGATACTCGCATTGTTAATCATCCAGGACAAATCCTGATCAACAGAGACACTCGCCGCAGCATTTTTCGGCGCGGTGTACATAAAATCGGGCAGGACATCGTTAAAGGCTGTTCCCCAGCGAATTTCATCCCACATGGCGGAGTTGCCATCATAGTCCGAGACAGACAGGCGGTCAAATTTGATGGTTTTGCCCGAGACGGTGGTCCCCGGGCTTGCCTCGGAGACCGGATCGATCCATACGGTTACGCTGTCGGCCCCTGCCGCGGCGCTCAGATTGAATCGAACCACGAACAGATGTACCGCCGTGTCGGCGGCCACGCCGGTGCTGGTGTAGGCTTCATTCACACCGAAATTATACTGAGTCCCCGACAGCCCTCCGTTTTGCGTGAGGCCGGCTGTGAAATTGCGGTTGGCATCCGCCGTATTGGAATTGTAAAGATCCAGCATCTGATAGGTTGTTGCACCGGTTTCCTGGCCGCTCTTGAACAGCCAGCTCAAATACCGTGTACCTGTCGTCGCATCCGTAACGGTAAGCGTACTATCCAGCAGACGATAGACTCGACCGCTGTATGGCTGAGTGATTTCCACGCCGGCAATGCTGGGCACCCCAATGCTGTCACCCCGTGCAGCACCGTATATCAGCGAGCCGGGCTGGATAATGGCCTGCTGGTCACCCCAGTCAATTCGCGTCCAGTCTCCGGTATAGCCGGCAACGGCAGGGGACGGAAGACTTTCATCGATCTGCGTTCCGACAGTGTACCCGGAAAAACTTTCGTAACTCAGCAATTCCGCCCGGGTTAGCGATGCCACACAAAGACTCATCAATACAACCATTGTTTTTCTCATCTTACGTACCTCCACAATATTAACATTTGATCCATTTACACAAAACAATTTCCCTATATTCAAGAAACATGCTTAAGCACAAAGTTTATTCCAAAACCAACGCGGGTTCAGCAAATACACACCAGTCACAGGAGATGGCACGGGTATAGAAACTGGCCGGATCGTCCGGATCGCCGCCATCGGTGGTCACCAGGGTCAGAAAACGATCCGTTTCTTTGAGTTCCACAGAAACCTCTTTCAACATTCCCTTTTCCCGGACATGCCTATTGCTATACCGGACTTTTCCATCCACCAGCACCCAGAAATCCGCATTGCAGGGATAAGGCTCATCCAGGTCGGCAATGCCGCATTGAGCCGTAAAACGTACCAGGGAATTACCCTGATAGCAGCGGCGCACGGCGTCGAGGTCGAGGGTAATCCCGAGGTTGGTATGCATCACCATGCAGGGCCGCTGTCCTTGTCCATACACCTGTCCATTGAACCGTATCGTCCCCTGTCTTAAATCCGTCGTATAAAGTCCCGGTTCGGGATTGACTACAATTTGATAATCAAATAATCCGCTTGTCGGAGGGCATTCATCGAATACATCCCCCCGACTGCTGACGATTTGCGGTGCACGACCGTCCGGCGCAAAGACACCGTCAACAAACGGATTATCCGAAAGCCGGAGATAGTCTCTGGATGTCAAAAACGTACCATCGAGGGCGGTTGTTATGCCCCGGGTTGGATGGAGCATTATTGTTGACTGTTCCTGCAGACCATTGCCTCCTCCAATCAGATTCGCCAGATCCAGCTTCTGGCCCCGCCAGATGAGGTTTGTTTTGGAATCGATAGCCCTGACAAAACCGTCTTTTTTCAAATGAATGCCGCGAGCCTGCCCGTCTGCGCTGATTTCGCGGGCTTGTCCGCCGATGACGCCAATATTCTGAACGCTGTTATTCACGGTGGCTGTTGCGGTGGTTTTGCCTTTGAAGACATGCAGTTCGGTCTTGTTCAGGATGTCGGCATACACCCCAAATTCCGTGCCCAGGTCCACGATTTTCGTATTGCGTGTGAGGACGGAGAAGCCTTTGCCGGCTTCCGAGACCCGGGCGAAAAGACGTCCATGGTCCAGACGGATGGTATCGGACGATTGAATCTGGTATTCAGCGGGGGCTTCAATCAGGACTTCGACATCGTTGTCGTAGAGCAATTTTACGATGCCCCGGGTCAGGATAACGGGGGGCTGTGCCGTCAGAAGTCGCGTCCCGGGCGACAGTATGGTATCGGGATTGAAGCTCTGGGCATCCACTGCATCGGTCAGGGTTGCAACTTCCATGGGGATGGGCTTGATATAGATATAAATCAATACCATCAATAACGCCGCACAGGAAACCAGCACGGTCATCAGCGGGGTTTTACTGATTTTGGCGGCGCGGGCCTGTTCGATTCCCGCGGCTGGTTCCGGATGGTCTTCGATGCCGTTTTTGGGAATCTCAACGCCGGGGGCGGTCATTTCGTATTCGGCGAATTCCTGCAAGACAAGAACACTGTCCGAGGCGCACCGACGACCGTGTTCTCGAAGCAGCGGACCGGTTTTTGAAAAGGCAAAATGCAATCTGACGCAGGATACATAATATGCAGCACACTGCGGATCGCCGGCAAGGAGCTGATTGAGCTTTTGTATCTCGGCCTGGTCAATCGTCCCTTCGAGGGATTTATTGACCAGTTCATGAATCAGCAATTCAGTTGTTTTATCCATTTTTATCGCTCCCACGCTTTCAGAGTCTGGGAGGTGCAGTCATGCAGTGTGTGCTGAATCCGGGACAACATCCTGTAGGTATCCCGAATGGAACGGCCGATTTTTTGGGAAATCTCATGCACCTTGAAATTCTGCTCATATTTCAACAGCATTAACTGCCTGCTCTGACTGCCTAATTTCTCGAAACAATGCAGCAGCGCATCGATATAGGAATTCGTTTTGGGCGTCTCTGAGTCGGCAACCTGCATCGATATGGCTTCGATGGCACTGCTGTCAAACCGGACAACGCCGGCCTGCTGGGTTTCGTGGAATTTGTAGAGGTTATATCGGGCAATTTTGATCCCCCAGGCTGCAAAATTGGTTCCGGGTTCAAATTCATCAAACTTGCGCCACATAATAATCATGGTTTCCTGGAGAATGTCTTCGGCCCTGGCAAAATTCGGCAGGAATGTCAGGATAAATCCGAAAATACGGTCTTCACTGGTCCTGAATAGATTCAGGAACTCCTCGTATTTCGATATATTCCGACTGTTTTCAGCATTATTCATCATCGATCCTCAACGGTCTATGGGATACCCCTTCCAAAGCTGATTTTGTGCCAAAATAATTTTGATTTTTCAAATTATATCCGAAATCGGGGCTGCAACACAGATTCAAATTTCTTTGAATCCGACTATGCTCGCCATCTATTCCTGAACGGAAATGATGTTGGCCGGACTATTTATTTGAAAGGGATGTCATAGAAATCCAGGGTCGAGGTCCCCATTTCAGGGCGACGAATGATATTGCAGATGAAATAACTCAAATCGCTTGCCCGTAATACCAAGCGGGGATATAATCATGGGCCGGGGTTGGGTGCCCCGATCATGGGCTGTCTGGATAATCGCAGACGGCATCAGAAATGAAACCCAGGATGAATCGTGACAAAAAAAAGTGCAACTCCAAACGGTATGGCAATCAGACATCAAACTTATCATGCATTTCCACCGGGAGACCGCCCTGCTTTGCGGCGTCGTCAAACAAGCCGGCCCATGCCCTGTGCATTCACGAAATTATGTATCGGGTATGTCTTGCTTGGCAGCCTGACCCTGGCCGGGGTCATGATAACCGACACGACCGCAGGTGAGTGGGTGAATGCCCTGAATACCGCCAAGACTTATCTTCTGGAGCAGTCCAATGCTCAGACAGCGGACGCACTCAGGACATGGCGCCAACTGGAACGGCGTTTTCCACTGGCTTGTGACTGGATGCTGCAGGATGGGACGGATACGCCGCTGTGGGCCCATGTGCCGGCCGGCGGCCAGGGCGGATCGCAGGGGCAAACCGCATTGATCGGCGATAAGCTGGTTACGATGCTGACCACACTCAATCCCGATCGATGGGTACAAATGACCCGGCGTGTCCTGGCCGAACTGGGTGAGGAAGGAACCACGCTGGAGCGGGAATTGACGGATGCCGCCGCGGGCAAAGACGAGGCCAAAATGGCGGCGGTGTATCTTAACGCCTGTCAGGCAAGGCGAGCGAAACGGCTGGCGCCGCTGCTTGAGAAGAAACCCCAGGGCATTGTTTTTGCACGTCATTATAATATGGGCGGTTCGCATTATGCCTACACTGAAGGCCTGAGCGATGCGCAGTCAGAACGGCTGTTTCAGCCAGGCTCGCAGTTGTGCCTGCTGCGGATGGAGGGTTTGTTTGGTGTTGTCGAAACGCTTCTGGATTCGCCGGCCGGGGTCATCCGCGACGCAGATACCTCCTGGGACGGCAAGCGCATCCTGTTTTCGTGGAAGAAATCCGACCGCGAGGATGACTACGGGTTATATCTTATGGACGCGGACACTCGCAAGGTCACGACGATTACACAGGATCGGGGTCATGCGGATTACGAGGGGGTGTTTCTGCCCAACGGTGATATTTTGTTCAACTCCACACGGTGCGTACAGATTGTGGATTGCTGGTGGACGGAGGTGTCGAACCTGTACACCTGCGGGGCGGATGGGCGGTTTTTGCGGCGGCTCGGTTTTGACCAGGTGCATACCAATTACCCCACGGTCACTGAGGACGGACGGATTCTTTATACACGGTGGGAATATAACGACCGGGGGCAGATTTTCCCGCAGAGCCTTTTCCAGATGTTTCCCGACGGGACGGCTCAGACGGCTTTCTATGGGAATAACTCCTGGTTTCCGACCACAATTATTCACGCCCGAAACATTCCGGGCACACAAAAGGTGCTGGCGGTTTTTACCGGGCATCATTCCCTGCAGGCGGGCAAACTGGGGGTGCTTGATCCCGGGCGGGGACGGCAGGAAAATCAGGGGGCACAACTGGTTGCTCCGGTGCGCAACACACCGGCAGAACGTATCGATGCCTATGGCCAGGATGGCGATTTATTTATGTATCCCTGGCCGCTGGACGAACGGCATTTTCTGGTCAGTTATGCCCCGCGGGGCTGGGAAGATAACGAATTGGGGCGCTATCGAACGGTTTTCGGTTTATACCTGATGGATATGGATGGACGGCGTGAATTGCTGGATATCGACACAGACAAGGGGATTTCGGCCGGACGCATGGCTGTCCTGGGGGCACGCCCGCAGCCGCATATCAGACCCAGTTCCGTCGATTATCGAAAAACCACAGGTGTTTATTATATTCAGGACGTGTATGAAGGACCGGGCTTGAAGGGCGTAGCCCGGGGGACGATTCGTAATCTGCGTGTTGTCGCTCTGGAATATCGCCCAGCCGGCATCGGCAGCAACTCGAATCATGGCCCTGCCGGAGGCGCGTTGAGCAGTACGCCGGTTTCGGTTTTCGGCTGCTGGGATGTCAAGACCGTTCTGGGGCAGGTACCCGTGTATGATGACGGCTCGGCGATGTTTGAAGTGCCGGCCCGCACGCCGGTGTATTTTCAGGCCCTCGACGCCAAAGGTTATGCGGTTCAGACGATGCGGTCCTGGTCCACGCTGCAGCCGGGGGAGATATCGTCCTGCATCGGCTGTCACAGCGAAAACAAGCAGGCCGCCCCGTTATTGCACAAGGCCAGTCAGGCCATGCGTGCCGGAGTCCAGCCGCTCAAGCCGACAGACGGGCCGGCGGAGGGATTCAGTTTTATCAAGCGGGTTCAGCCGATTCTGGACCGTCGCTGTATTTCCTGTCACAGTGACCGCACGGACTCCCGATTTGCAAACAATCCCCTGATGCGGATAACCGAACAGTCAAAATCGGATTCGAAGCAGGCCGGGAAACGCAAGGCCTTCAGCTTATTGAGCACACCCAATCACGACCCGGATGCGCAACGGTACTGGAGCGACGCGTATCTGGCGCTGACAGATTCTTCGATGAATGCATTTCGTGCACCCTCGGAAGGCCTGGCACGCTGGATTCATCCGCAATCCGAGCCATCGATACAGCCGCCCTACTCGGCCGGAGCCGCTATAAGTCCGTTAATCAAGATGCTGGAAAAGCGGCATCATGGCGTTTCGCTACCGGCTGCTGAGCTGCAGACCATCGCCCTGTGGATTGATCTGGGGGTGCCCTATTGCGGCGATTATGCGGAAGCGAATGCCTGGTCGGAGGAGGACAAGCAAAAGTACAAGCACTACCTTGAGAAACGACAAGCCATGGAACAGATTGAACGCGATAACATTCAGGCCTTCATTCAGAGCCGCAGTGGAAAATAATATGCATGCACAGACGCACTTTTCAAAAAATATCGTCTCTGTCGGCTTAGGCTGCACGGCATTGGCAATCCTTGCGGCTATTTGGGCGGACACCGGCCGCGCCGATTCTTCCATACTCAGTCAACAGGCCGCGACTTCGCTGAGCATTGAAGGGCTGCCGCTGGGCAAGGATTATCCTTATCGGTCTCCGCTGGATGCGGTGGTATCGTCTGAAAATAACCTGGCCTACATAGTTCAGCACACCGGGCAGTGTGTGGATATCATCAGCCTTGAATCCAAAGCGATTGTGCATTCCATATCGCTGGATGGGGCGCCTTCGGGGCTGGCACTGGATAAAGCACAAAACCGTCTGTATGTCACTTACGGCAACCGTCCCGGCCATATCGCAATCATCGATACACAGAGTAAAAAAATCGCTGCGACAGTCCCGGCGGGATTCGCCCCAACTGCCCCGGTTGTCAGTGCCGATGGCCAGAGCCTTTACGTCTGCAATCGATTTGACAACGAGGTTGCTGCCTATGACCTCAAGACACAGAAAATACGATCCCGCGTTTCGGTCGCCCGCGAGCCGATTGCCGCAGCGTTAACTCCGGATAACACCCTGCTGATTGTTGCCCATCATCTTCCTGCACAGGCAGCGGTTAAAGACCATGTGGCAGCAGCGGTCGATATCATCGATACGGCGGCGTTTAAGGCTGTCGCCACGATCCAACTGCCCAGCGGCTCAACGGGACTGCGTGATGTCTGCGTGTCGCCGGATGGACGATATGCGTATATTCCTCATACGCTGGCGCGATTCGGGGTACCGACTACGCAGGTGGATCGCGGCTGGATGAATACTGCCGCCCTGAGCATCATCGACTTGAGCAAACGGACCTGGCTGACTACGGTTCTGCTGGATGAGGCGGACCTGGGCGCGGCCAATCCGTGGGCGGCGGCCTGTTCACAAGACGGGCGGTGGCTGGCGGTCACCCACTCGGGCACCCATGAATTAAGCCTCATCGACCGGCAGGCCCTGCATGACAGGATCAGCCGGGTTGCCGCCGGACAGAAGGTCAGCGAAGTCTCCGGCAGTGTAAACGATATTCCAAACGACCTGGCTTTTCTTACGGGAATGCGACGGCGGGTCCGCCTGCCGGGCTGCGGCCCGCGAGGCGTGGTCATTTCGGACAAGACCGTGATTGCAGCGGAATATTTCAGCGACAGTCTGGCACTGGTGGAATTGACTGAGGCGGCCAGTCCTTCCGTGCAATCCATTCCTTTTGGCAAGCCGGGCGATCTGTCCGAGATTCGGCGCGGCGAGATCGCCTTCCACGATGCGGCCCTGTGCTTTCAGCAGTGGCAAAGCTGTGCCAGTTGTCACCCGGATGCCCGAGCGGACGCACTGAATTGGGATCTCCTGAATGACGGGATCGGCAATCCCAAAAACAGCCGGAGCATGCTGTTTGCCCACGCCGTATCGCCGGTGATGATATCCGGTATTCGCCCGAACGCCGAGACTGCGGTGCGGGCGGGTTTTCGCTTTATTCAGTTTGTGTCGGTGCCGGACGAGACCACCGCCTGTGTGGATGCCTATCTGAAGGCATTGAGGCCGATTCCCGGCAAAGCAGTAAATGGACAGGAATCCAGCGCCGCAGTGCTCCGAGGCAAGCAGCTTTTTGCCAAGGCACAGTGCAGCAGTTGTCATACGGGCGAGTATTATACGGACGGCAAGCTGTACGATGTCGGGCTGGGGCCGGATGAGCGAGGCATTCGTCAATTTGCCACTCCGCCGCTGGCTGAGGTCTGGCGAACGGCCCCCTATCTGTATGATGGCCGAGCCGAAAGCATCAGGGATGTGCTGACGACGTTCAATCGCGGCGATACCCACGGCAAGACCTCCGACCTGTCGGAACAGGATATTGACGATCTGGCGGCTTATATTTTGTCGCTTTGACCGTGAGCCTATGATATTGGAAGGATTATCCGAATACTGCAGATCGATGAATATCCAAACAAATCAATACCGTTTCTTATAAGGAATCACATGAGTCAACCATGCTTTGATTACATCGACCAACACCAGGGCCGGTTCCTGGATGAACTCCGGCAGTTTCTGACGTTTCCGTCCATCAGCGCCGAAAGCAGGCACAAGGAGGATGTGATTGGCTGTGCCCGGTGGCTGGTGGAGCATTTGAAACAGCTCGGGCTGGAAGCACGATTAATTCCGACCCAGGGACATCCGATTGTATGGGCCCGGTGCAAGGGGCAGTCGGACCGGAAACTGATTATTTACGGGCATTACGATGTGCAGCCGGTTGATCCTGTCGACCCATGGCAAACCGATCCTTTCATGCCATCGATTCGCGACGGTTTTATGTATGCCCGCGGGGCATCGGATGACAAGGGCCAGTTGTTTGCGCATATTAAAGGCGTCGAAAGCCTGTTAAAGACCCGCGGCGGCCTGCCGTGCGAGGTGGTGTTTCTCTTTGAAGGCGAGGAGGAGTGCGGCGGCAAGAGTCTGGAATACTATATTCAACAGGAAAAAGCCAATCTGGCCGCCGATGCGGTGATTGTCTCGGATACATCGCTGTATGATGAGGCCACTCCGGCCGTCACCTACGGCCTGCGGGGCATGGCGGCGCTGGATGTCACAGTCACGACCGCAGCCCATGCTCTGCATTCCGGCTCTTATGGCGGAGCAGTCGGCAATGCCGTCAAGGTTCTGTCAACCATCATTTCCCGATGCACCGGGCCGGACGGCGTCGTTCAAATCCCCGGCTTTTATGAGGGGGTCAGACCTCTGGCGGACTGGGAGCGGGATAATATCCGCCGGCTCAATTATGATGATGACAAGCTGATGGCCGAAGTGGGGTTGAAAATCCCGTTTGGCGAGACCGGTTTTTCCACGCTGGAACGCATGTGGGCCAGACCGACCTTTGAAGTCAACGGCATATCCGGCGGTTATGCAGGCGAAGGCTTCAAGACCATTATTCCTTCGTGTGCCGCGGCAAAGATTTCCATGCGGCTGGTCCCCGACCAGAAACCCTTGCAGGTCGTCGAGTGCGTCAGGAACTATCTCAAGTCCATCTGCCCTCCTTATGCCGATATCGATATGGTTCAGCTCTCTGCGTCGGAGCCGGTTCTGTTTGATGTGGAAAATCCCATGATTCAGGCTGGACGGCAAGCCCTGCACTACGGCTTTAATGCGGAGCCTGTCTATATCCGGTGCGGAGGGTCGATTCCGGTGGTCAATGCATTCTGGAAAGAACTGCACAAACCGGTTGTACTGATGGGTTTTGGTCTGGATTCCGACGGGGCTCATTCTGTCAACGAACGCTTTAAAATCGACAATTTTATTCGCGGGGCCAAAAGTTCGGCCTATCTGCTGTCAAATCTATGAATAAAACCCATAGCATCTCTTTGATGTCTATTCATGGAAAGAAGAATTATACTCTTTCCACATGGGATTGTCCAGTTAAGCGGCGGCGATAATTTCAAAGTGATCGGTTAGCAGTGTTCGCAACTTGTCCCGATGGTCTTTGATGTGGGCAAAGAACTCCATACAGGCCTGC
>Ga0228536_1000918_pt1 | contig 38995 bp, 35 predicted proteins | sample SJ1Smetagenome_FD_168611 | JGI IMG/M metagenome (GOLD analysis project Ga0228536, IMG submission 168611) | Enriched culture of PCE-dechlorinating microbial communities from Ithaca, New York, USA - SJ1.S | ecosystem: Engineered > Modeled > Simulated communities (microbial... > Unclassified...
AGAGCGCTCGAAAAGTAACGAGATAATGGGTTGTCAAAGAACTGATTCCTGGTGCCAAGACCCAAATTGCGCCTTGTAACTACTTGAGGCTAAAGACTATTTAGATTTCAACTGTAGAAGATCAGCTATGGCAATTACCGAGAAACATGCCGATGAATCGGCGGAGCAGATCGCCGTGCGACTCGCTCGCATCGGGACCATTGATTTGCGTGTGGATTACCTGCATCAGGGCACCGGTCGCAGTTTCCTCGCCAGTGCCAAGGTAATGCGACTGGGTGGGCGTATTGCCTCGGTACGGATGGAGTTGGCAAACGACAACAATGTTTTAATTGCAACCGGCACGGCTGCTTATGTCATTAGCTGACGTCTCCTGCACCTCCAATCAAGCGCAAATGGAAACAACTCGATAGTACGGAGGCAAGTAAACATATCAATGGTAGGGGCTAGGCTTGCCTCACCCAATCGGGGTTGTGATGTTTAATTGCCGGAGTAATATAATAAATGAAATGGAAAGGAGTGAGTATGTACATTGCAGTAACATCAGAAGGAAATACTATAGATAGTAAAATATCAAATCAGTTTGAAGAGTGCATGTATTTGTTGGTAATAAATACAGATAATATGAAAATTGATGAAATAAGAAATGATAGCAATATGGATAAAGAAAAATTAGCATTTCAAGCTGTCAAATATGATTGTGAAGCGATAATTACAGGAGCAATGAATCAAAAATCATTCGACATTTTGGCAGATGCCTATGTAACAAGATATTATGGAGTAGGCCATTCGGTAAGAAAGGCGATTGATCTAATGATGAAAAATAGGTTGTATTATGTAAAAATAAATGATGGTAATGGACAATGCATCGGGTCACATCATCACTAAATATAAAATGAAAAATATATATACGATCATACATCCTCGGAGTCCACCCATTACACAGTGTTAAATGATAAGTGGGATACTATTGGTCTTGGAGGGCCTGATTTTATCTCGCTCAAAAAACACGAAGACGGGTTGCTTTTGGCGTGGAGGCCAGATGCCACCCGTCTTTTTTTTTGCCTATTTGTCAGGGAAAGTCACGCCATTATTGATGCATGCCCCGGTAATCTGCCTTTCTTGGTGATTCGCGTGCTTTCCGTTTCGAGATTATTCGAGAAATTCGGAACTCATCCGCACTCACTACATCAACTCCACAAGCCATATCCGGCACAGAAAAAGAGTGCGAAAAAATTACCAGCTGTCATCAAAATTGACAGGGTAAGGAACTCGCTTCGTGCCGTAGTATTATCTGCATTTTTTAAATTCTAGTCAGTATTAAAATTTGCACCCATAGTGCTGCTCATAAATCTTGAATGTCAGCATAATTGGCTGTCTTAAAACGCTTTTTTATTTTACTGTGAGTCGGCATGGTCTCTGCTTTATGAGATAGTAACGATGGAAATCCAGTTTGATAGGATCTTGCCGCTATTCGTAAACGGTATCAGGGGGAAGGGGGTGATACGCAGCCTGAGCGATGCCTGATGTCGTACTGAATGGGCAAAAAACGCAGCACTAAAATATGTGTAGCGAACAATCTTACAGGAGGATTTATCTCATGGCATTATCAAGAGTATTTGCAAAACAGACGTACACCTTTTTTTCTCCACCCGTTGCATTGATGGGCATCGGGGCTGTAGATGGGGTCGGCGAAGAAGCCAAGAAGCTCGGTGCAAAAAAAGCGTTGCTTGTTACCGATCCGGGAATGGCCAAGATCGGAGTGGCTGATCAAATTATCAAGTTGGTTGAAGCTGCGGGTGTACAGGTGGTTCTCTTCGCCGGGGCCATGCCTAACCCTACATATACAAACGTTGCGGACGGGGTAAAAGTATATAAGGAAAACAACTGCGATATGCTCATCTCATTGGGCGGCGGCAGTTCCCATGATACATGCAAGGGAATCGGCATCGTGGTAAGCCAGGGCGGCGCACTCAGTGATTACATCTTTCCGGTTGTCCTGACAAAGAAATTCCCTCCCTACATCACCATCAACACCACCGCCGGAACAGCCAGCGAAATGACCCGTTATGCGGTCATCACCGACGACACTATTCATGTAAAGAAGGTCTTCGGCGACGCGAATCTGATGCCTGACGTTTCAATCAACGATCCCATGATGCATGCCGGCATGCCTGCCAGGTTGACTGCCGCTACCGGTATGGACGCACTGACCCATGCCGTGGAAGGTCTTTTGACGGAACTTACTACGCCGATTACAGACGCCTGCGGGTTTGAAGCTATCAGGCTGATTTCCAAGTGGCTGCGCAAGGCCGTGGCCAACGGGCAGGATCTGGCTGCGCGTGACGGAATGGCCTATGCCGAATACCTTGCCGGTCTGTGCTTCGGCAACGCAGGCCTGGGTTGTGTCCACTCCATGGCGCATCAGCCGGGCAGCCTGCTCAATCTGCCGCACGGGGAATGTAATGCAATCGCGTTACCTGTTGTGTGCGAATTCAACCTGACCGCCAAACTGGAAAGATTTGCTCAAATCGCGGAGGCATTAGGCGAAAACATCACCGGTCTTTCAACGAGAGACGCGGCGGTAAAAGCCATCGATGCTATCAGGGCACTGTCCAAAGATATCGGAATTCCTTCAGGGTATTCGGCGCTCGGCATGAAAGAATCCGACATCCCGAAACTGGCTGAGAACGCATATAAGGACTTCTGCACATTCTTTAATCCAAAGGACATAAAGCTTGAGGACCTTGTCGAGTTGTACAAAAAGGCATTTTAATGGGCCGATAAAGGGGGAGATTCTCCCCCTTTATGTCATTCCTGCAAGAAACAATCATGACGTACATTTGCCGCGTGAGACGCAATGATGGAATGAGGGAGGAAATACTAGTGAAAAAATTCGTTGTTTTCGCACTCTTGGGGATGTTGCTTGCAATGCCTAATGTCGCGCTTGCGGCAAACGCCCGCGACTACATCCCTGCGCCGGACGGAACGTTTCTTATGGCGACCTACTTCAAGCATATGGCAGGCAATACCCTGTTCTCTAATGAGAAAAAGGTCAGCAATGATTTTAACCTGAAGATTAATGCCGGGGTGTTCAGGCCGGTATATTTTACGAAAATCGGTGAGGCGCTGTATGGGGACGGCGGGTTTATTGTCGACCCGCAGACGCTGATTTTCTTTGGAGAGCAGAGCGTGGACGGCGCTGCTGTCGGAAATCAGAACCTGTCCGACAGCGGGCTCATGGATTCACCGATATTGGCAACCTTCTGGTTTGTTAATGCGCCAAAAGACAGGTTCTGGGTCGGATTTTCACCGTATATCACGTTCCCTATCGGTCACTACAACAAAGACAGAACGGTCAATATGGGCAACAATCGCTGGGCGTTCAAGCCCGAACTCGGCATTGTCAAAGGCTTCGGTGAAAGATTCTATGCGGATCTCATTGTGAACGGTGAATTCTACACGGACAATGATGACTATTATACGGGCACGGATCATGTCAAATTATCAAAAGATCCTACGTTCAATCTTGAAACACATTTAAGCTACGACATTACCAAACAATGGTTCATTTCACTTGATTACTTCTATACGTACGGCGGAGAAACAAAAGTTGCCGGTGTGAAAATGGGTGATGAAGCGAGCAACCATAATCTTGGTCTGTCACTTTTCTGGAATGTGGGTACAAACAATCAGTTGATGATTGAATATCTCAATAACATTTCAGTAAAGAATGGACCGTCATATGATACTTTCGGCGCACGATGGGTTTATTTTTTCTGACACTAAACCCGTGATCGCTTTGAAAAGTTATGAAAAGATAGTGTCTTTTCTAACTCGGTTCCGAAAATCCTCCTTTTCGGTATAGGGCGCTTAATCACCGAGGCGCCCCCTTTTATTGTCTTCGGTTGAGGATGGCGTGAATAGCGTGATTGGAATGTCATGCAAGCGAGTATATCTTTCGGATGGAATTCACTACAACTCCAGGAAAGCGTTTCATCTGGTGATTTTTTCATTTACAATGGCTGTCTTTGATAGCATTACCAAGAAATCTGTTGGCTCATCAGTTTTTTTCTATACAATATGTAGTATGATATTTTGAAATCTAAAATAATTGAAAAGTCAGATACATAGCTGCTTAGATGTGTGTCGGAACACGAGTTTTCGTCAACTGATTCTGCGAAACTTGCATGCAAGCTTGACAGTAGTGCTCTGCTCGAAACGGGGAGAGGTGGGATGTATATAAAAACGGCATATTCAACGAAGGGTACAAGTTCAGACGTAATAATGGATATAAAATCCCAGTTGAGCGGATTTGATGTGAAAATGCTGGTTTTTTTCGCAACCTCCCGGCTTGTTCCGAGCTTCGTCAGCCAGAAGGTCCAGGAGGCGTTTCCCGACGCCTCGGTCTTTGGCTGTACGACCGCGGGCGAAATCGTTACCGGAAAGATGCTGAAGAATTCTCTCGTTGCCATGGCTTTCAATGAAACTGCAGTGAACGACTTTACGATAGAAGTGGTGGAGAATCCCAAGTACGAAAACAATGTAAAAAAGGCCTTCTCCAACATTGAGAACTATTTCAAGACTCCCGTATCTGCAATGGATCCGGAAAAGTACGTGGGGATGGTCTTTGTTGACGGTCTTATTGGTGTGGAAAAGAAGCTTAACGACAAGATCCGCGACCTGACCGATGTGATATTTGTTGGCGGATCCGCCGGAGACGATCTGAAATGGGAGTCGACTTACGTCTTCGCCAACGGGAAAACCTATAACAATGCCGCCGTGCTGGCGGTTCTAAAACCCGGCGTCCCGTTCACTTTCATCAAGACTCAAAGCTTCCGCGACCTTGGAAAAAAACTTATTGTTACAAAAGCCAATGAGAACAAGCGCGAGGTCATCAAATTCAACGATAAGCCGGCGGTTAAGGCTTACTCCGAATTGCTCGGCATTGCCGTTGAGGAAGTCACTAACCTTTTCATTCATAACCCCGTTGGTCTTGTGATCGACGGCATGCCGTTTGCGCTCGCACCGCAGCAAATCAGGGGCAACAGCATGGTGTTCTATTGTAATGTGACCGAAGGAATGGAGATGTCGCTTCTGGAAGCAACCAACATCGTAGACGACACCGGAAAGGCCCTGCAGAAGGCCAAAAAGGACTTGGGCCGCATATCCGGCATCATAAATATCGACTGTGTTCTCCGAACCCTGGAACTCGCCCAGAAGCAGCAAGTCGCGGAATACGGGAAGCTCTTCTCCGATATCCCCACCATCGGTTTCAACTCCTATGGTGAAATATACCTCAGCAGCCTCAATCAGACAGCCACAATGCTTGTCTTCAAATAGAGTCCCTCAAGGGTGTGAGCTGGTACATCCCGGCCACCAGCCTTCCAAAGAAAGTCCCTCCTCAAACGAGCCAATTGGCAAAGCATGTATCCATTAATGACGGTTGCAATGAAAGACAGCAAATGCCATGTTTGATGCCAAAACGTGCAAACAATTGCATTACTCTTCTCTTACATAAAAATTTGCAGAAAACAAAATAATAGCAAAAAAATTTACATACTTATTATTTTGAGTGAACAGCAAATGGTATTGAAAATACAGCAAAATATTTGTGAAATATAAATGGCATAAATAATGCTAATGATTTGCAGTCAAACCTTCCTATTATGGTAATTGGGCGGATTCTCCCCTCTCCGCCCCCTTTTTTATGTGACTATCTACTCTATTGAGAATAATGCATGCGTTATAGTATAGGTTCATGGAAATTGAGAGAAACGATATCATTATGATTGATGGAGGACGTTATGTCGGAGGGTATCACCATTCGAGTATTCAGGAACCAACTGGGAACGGGTTTCGCCGCACTCGTTCTGTGTTTTGTTGCATCGATAATTCTGTGGCCACTGTGGTCTGTTGTTACGCAGGCATTCTTTTCGGCGTTGGCTTACAAAGGTCTTGCCGCCGCGGGGCCTGAACTCGCCGGTAAACTCGTTGGAGCAATGGTCGAGGGCAGTTTTTTCTGGATGGTTATCAACACATGGATCTGGTTGACGATCATCATGGGCAACTACGGAAAGACGAGATTCACCGAAAGGCAACCATTGACAGGGATTTCTTATGTCCTCACGGCGCTTTTCCTGGGGATCGTTGCCTTCTTGCTGCTGATTGGGTTCATCGGCATCTGGTGGAAGCCATTCAATCTGGCCATTATGTTCACGCCGGCGACCGCGGCTGATGCCGCCCTGTCTCTGGAAGGATGGGAGGCGTCCAATTTCTTCGCCCTGGCTGTGATACTGGCGCAGATCCCGTTCGTCTCGCTGCTGCATAAGTGGCCCTTTGCCGGAACTTCAAAGCAACCGACGGAGGGCCTCGGCGTTCTTGCTTTCAGCACCCTCGTGACCTACATTGTCTGGCTGGCTTTGATCGTGCCGAGCTTTCTGCGCCTCTTCATCGACGGGGAAGCGGTCACGGCCCGGCCGTTCGGGTCCTGGCCCGCATTCGTGGCCTTCTGTCAGGCGTTCGTCTTCTTCGCTATCATGCCTGCCGAGGGCGCCGAGCAGTATCCGATGAAGCTCTTTGCCAAGAAACAGCCCTGCATGGGCATGGTGGGGTTCGTGATTGCCCTTGCCGCTGGGTTCGCTCTTCCGCCCGTCATCAAGAGCATCGTCGAACCCTTGAACCTCGTGCCCGGCGTCCCCGTCTATGTCGTCGTCGCCTCACTTGAGCTCTCCGTTATCGTCTTCATGCTGGCGTGGCATCATCTGTTCGATGACTACCCGAGCTCGCAGCTCGTTCCGGGCACCGCCGGCAGGGTTCTGGTGCGCACGGCTGTCTGGCTCGGCGGAGGTCTTGTGTATGGGGTTCTGTGGCTTAAAACCTACACTCTTTTGCCGATTGGCAAGAACAACCTTGGTATGGGATTCCCGACAATGGGAATATTGGCCGGGCAGTTCGCGTTCCTGATGACGCTCCTCATCTTCAATACCTACTTCGACAAGTGGCCTTTGGTTCGAAAGGAACGTTCTCGGCAGGCGTGTCCGGCACCACAACCGTGCCCATGAGTTGATTGGAATACGAGGTGCGGCTCCGGTCTCGATGAATATATCCAATCATGACCGGAGCCGCTCCTCAAGCACTACCCACCGCATATCCCCAGATCCCCGCGAACGGGAATCCTCCTTGAATTCTCCCTCCCATGCCGCTATACTGAGCCGCGTTTTATATTTCCTACACATGTCGTTTTCGATAATATTCAAGGGGTTCGGGCCGATGAAACCGGCGCCATGAATCTGTAAACACGTACGGGAATCTCAACGTACCCGTTTCCTGTTCGACGTGGTGGGTATCGTCGATACTCAGCGTCTTGATGTTCGTTTTCTGCGAACCCGGCTTTCCTGATTTCGGTTTTCTCCTTCGGTTCGAAGTTAGACGGAGGTTCGATATTCCTTTTGAGGATGCCGGAGTAGTAGGGCGGAAAAGGAGGGGATAACCCGTAATGACAACGGCAGGTATTTTCCCTGTTCTTCTTGTTGCTGACGAACGGCAAACCCTGGTTTCTTCGGAATCGGTGCTCCGTTGTGCCGGCATCCGTGACATACGGATCGTGGATGACTGTAGTCAGGTTTTTTCGATTCTGGAGAAGGGGGACATCGGCGTGATCGTGCTCGACCTGCTCATGCACAACGTGTCCGGAAGAGATCTCCTCATGGCGATATGCCGCGATTACCCGCAAATCCCGACAATCGTAATGACGGCAACCGATGAGATTGATACCGTTGTAGACTGCATGAGAACGGGTGCCTTTGACTACTTGGTCAAGCCGGTGGAGAATTCCCGCCTTGTTTCCAGTGTGAAAAAGGCGTTGGAGATATGCAGCCTGAAAAACGAGGTTGCGCAACTCAGTGAGCACCTGCGCACCAACCGGATCAGGCGACCTGAAGCTTTTTCCCGCATAATCACCGCCAGTCCCAAGATGTTGACGGCTTTCCAATACTGCGAGGTAATGGCGGAGTCTCAACAACCCGTCATAATAATTGGAGAAACCGGTGTCGGCAAGGAGCTCGTCGCCCAGGCCATTCACGAACTGAGCGGTCTGCAGGGTATGTTCGTACCCGTCAATATCGCAGGTCTCGATGACAGCATGTTTTCCGACACCCTTTTCGGCCATAAGAAGGGTGCGTTTACCGGAGCTGAAAAGGCCCGTAGCGGGCTCATCTCCCAGGCAGCGGGAGGAACTCTTTTCCTCGATGAGATCGGGGACCTGTCCGAGGTTTCTCAGGTGAAGCTGCTCAGGCTGCTGCAGGAACAGGAATACTACCCTGTCGGATCCGATACCCCCCTCATGAGCGATGCGAGGATTGTAGCCGCAACCAACAGGGATTTGCGGGAGATGACCGCGTCCAAAAAGTTTCGAAATGATCTCTATTTCCGCCTCTGCTCCCATCAGGTGCTGATCCCTCCACTTCGGGAGCGTATCGAGGATATTCCCCTTCTCCTTGATTTCTTTCTCAAGGCAGCGGCTCAAATTTTCAGAAGAAGCACGCCCGGTTACCCGCATGAACTCGTGACCCTGCTTTCCAGCTACGATTTTCCCGGGAATGTACGGGAATTGAAGTCAATGGTGTTTGACGCGGTAGCCCGGCATGTCTCGGGCGTCCTTTCCCTTGAACGTTTCAGGGAGGTTATTGGAAGCATGCCGACTCCTGCCGGCCATGCTTCGCACCTTTCTCAGCGCCTGAACGACTGGCTGCTCGGATCCCAGGGCCGTTTTCCCAAGGTGCGAGAGGTCGAGGAGTTGTTGATCGATGAGGCCATGAAGCTCGCCAAGGGCAACCAGGGGATTGCGGCCTCGCTGCTCGGTTTCACTCGCCAGACGCTCCACAAGCGGCTTAAGGCCAGGAAAGAAAATGGGTAATCCGTCTGTTCGCGATGTGCTTTCTTCCTGAAAGCCTCGCGTTTGAATCCTGACCGGTTTTCTCCCCCTCCCTTGTAGAAAAATCCCAATCTCCGTAAGAGCCAATGACGGTTTCTGTCCCCAGAGGATATGGCGCGAAAGCCGGGGGTGAAAAACCGTTGCCATAAGTAAAAAATATTTACAAACAGAGTGTATGTATTGTTTACAGATGATTTTCCCCGCAAAATAGTACCTTTCCTGTAATTATAATTTACGTCGGCCAATCTTTCCTTCCCGCCAAAAACCCGTAACCTTCATGAATCAAACGTTATTTTACGAATAACTTTTTCGGCACAGCCTCTGCTAATACTTGAATAGCAATGAACTGTTCCGCACCTGCAAGCAAAGCCGGCTGAACTGCTCCGGTGGAAAGAAGTTGCCGCAAGGGGTTTTGGTGGTAACAGAATACCGCGGGAAGAACGGAGGTGATGATAGGGACCTGAAGCTGAACTAGTGGTATCGTGTCAAAAATCGAGGCACAACGAAAAACAGGTATAAAAAATCTTATGAGGAGGCAGGAAATGGCATTAGCAGAACAGGTTTTTGATTTCTTTATTCCGTCGGTTACTAAAATGGGTATCGGTGCGGTGAAGCAACTGGGCGCCACGGCGAAATTTCTTGGCGGGACCAAGGCCCTGCTCGTCACCGACAAGGGTATGGTAAGCCTTGGTGTTGCCGATCAGATGAAACAACTGCTCGAGGAAGCCGGTGTGCCGACGGTTATCTACGGCGGGGCAGAGCCGAACCCCACCGATTTGAATGTTCGCGAAGGTCTGAAAATCTACAAGGAAAACAAGTGCGATATGCTGGTCAGCCTGGGTGGCGGAAGCTCCCACGACTGCACCAAGGGTATCGGCATCGTGGCGACCAATAACGGCGACATCCGAGATTTCGCCGGAATCGATACCGTGCCCAACCCGCTTCCTCCCTTTATAGCCATTAATACCACCGCCGGCACGGCCAGCGAGATGACCCGTTTCGCCGTTATCACCAATACCGACATCCACGTGAAGATGATCTTCGCCACGGCCAGGATTACCCCGACCGTCGCCATCAACGACCCTGTCCTGATGGTGGGAATGCCGCCCGCGTTGACCGCATCCACCGGCATGGACGCCCTTACCCATGCAATAGAAGCCTATGTGGCAGCGCTTGCCAACCCGGTGACCGACGCCTGTGCTCTGGCGGCCATCAAGCTGGTGGCCGAGTATCTGCCCCAGGCCGTGGCCAACGGCGACAACCTGGAGGCCCGCGACAAGATGGCCTATGCCGAGTATCTGGCCGGCATGGCCTTCAACAACGCCGGCATCGGCATCGTGCACGCCATGGCCCACCAACCGGGAGCGCTGCTCAACAAGCCGCACGGCGTGTGCAACGCCATCCTCCTTCCCCACGGCTGCGCGTTCAACCTGATCGCCTGTCCCCAGAGGTTTGCAGATGTCGCAATCGCCATGGGTGTCAACCCGGCCGGTCTGACCACGATGGAAGTTGCCGAGAAAGGCGTCGAAGCAATCCGCAAGCTGTCCGTAGCTGTCGGTATTCCCGCCGGCCTGTCGGAAATCGGCGTCAAGGAGAGCGATATCAAGGTGCTTTCCGAGAACGCAATTAAGGACATCTGCTGTCTCTTCAATCCCCGGAAAATACGAATCGAGGATATTACGAGGCTCTACCAGGAAGCGATGTAGGCGTTTTCAGATTCCGAAGCGGGAAGAGGGGGGCGCCGCTCCCCTCGGACCCCGCATCGTCCGGCGCGTCGGAGCCGCCGGTCCCTTGAATGTTGAACCACTATGAAATGACGGAGGAAGAGAAATGAAGAAGCTGATACTTTTCGCACTGCTGGCCGCGGCGCTGGCGAGACCAGATATCTCGCCGGCCGCCAATGCCAGGGACTATATTCCGCTGCCGTCCGGGACATTCCTTTTTTGCACCTACTTCAAGCACATGTCGGCCAATACCCTGTTCTCGAACGGGAAAAAGGTCAGCAATGACTTCAACCTCAACGCCAACATCGGCATTTTCAGACCGGTCTACTACACCACCATCGGCAGCGCCCTGTACGGCGACGGCGGTCTGACAGTCGACCCGCAGGCGCTTATTCTGTTCGGAGAGCAGCATCTGGACGGCGCGGCGGTCGGTGATGCAAACCTCTCCGATTCCGGTCTAGCGGATTCAACGGTCCTTGCCACCTTCTGGTTCGTGAATGCTCCCAAGGACAAGTTCTGGGTCGGGTTCTCGCCGTACATCACCATGCCCATCGGCCACTACAACAAGAACAGGACGTTCAATATGGGCAACAACCGCTGGGCGTTCAAGCCGGAACTGGGTATCGTCAAAGGCTTCGGTGACAGGTTCTATACCGACTTCATTGTTAACGGCGAATTCTATACGGACAATGACGATTACTATACCGGCTCAACCCATGTGAAAAAGTCCCAGGATCCGGTGCTGGGGATTGAGACCCATCTCAGTTACGACATCACCAAACAGTGGTATATCTCCATTGACTATTTCTACAACTACGGTGGTGAAACCAAAATCGCGGGGGTGAGGCAGAATGACGAAATGAGCAACCACGGCCTGGGAGCGTCACTCTTCTGGATGGTTGGAACCAACAACCAGTTGATGATCGAATACCGCAATGATTTTTCCGTGAAGAGCGGAGCAGGCACCGATCTCTTCGGCGCTCGCTGGGCCTATTTCTTCTGATAAGCCTACGAGGCGCGTTGCCGGCAGTAGTAAATTTCATCGTACTACCAGTTTCGTGTTATTTATCCCCCTTTATGGGTGAGTGATTCGGGCCCTCCACTTTGCAACGAATTGATAGTGTCTTTTATGACTCTGTTCCGAAAATCCTCCTTTTCGGTGTTGGGCGCTGAATAACTCAAGCGCCCGTCTTTTTTGGCAATCAAAAAATCATTCTTTCAATGAAAGGATAAGACAAAATGGTCGATCGAGACCACGAATAAAGGGATGATATGTAATACTATTTGCCTTTGTAAAATAAATTGACAATCATAACCTTCATAATATCGAATGATTACACACTGTGGGTAAAATATTTGTACAGTAGGAATAAATAACAAAAACAATAATCATCTGGACAAGACATAACCAATTGATTTTGAACGAATATACTATTCAATTAATTGGCATATATAATGCTATGACGTATTCGAGACAAAAACTCCATATTTTGTTTATGGGGCGGAAATTTTTTCCGCCCACTTTTTACCGTTGCAGAGGGAGGCTACACTATGTACTACAAGGAGTATCAGAAAAAGCTTGTTTCAGCGGAGGAAGCGGTCAAGGCCGTGCAATCGGGTCACTGGGTCGACTACGGTATCTGCGTCGGCCATCCGGTAACCACGGACAAGGCGCTGGCGGCCCGCGCCCACGAGTTGACGGATGTCAAGGTGCGGGGAGGGATAACCATGTGGATGCCGGAAATCTGTTCCGTCCCGGACCCCGGCAAGCATTTCACCTGGAATTCGTGGCACTGCACCGGGGTCGATCGCAAAATCATCGAGATGGGGTGCGGTTTCTACAGCCCCATGCGCTATTCCGAGTTGCCGAAACTGTACCGGGAAAACGTGGAAACCGTGGACGTGGCCATGTTTCAGGTCGCGCCCATGGATGAACACGGGTACTTCAATTTCGGGCCCCAGGCATCTCACATGATGGCGATGTGCGAACAGGCGAAACGGATCATCGTGGAGGTGAACCGGAACATGCCGCGCTGCCTGGGCGGTTTCGAGGAAGCCATCCATATTTCCCGGGTGGATTCCATCGTGGAAGGGGACAATCCGCCCCTTGCGCAACTGCCGTCAAACGAACTTACCGACGTGGACCGCAAGGTCGCGCAACTGATTGTGGAGGAAATACCGAACGGCGCGTGCCTGCAACTGGGGATCGGCGGCATGCCCAACGCCGTGGGCATGCTGATAGGCGAGTCGGATATCAAGGACCTGGGGGTCCACACCGAGATGTACGTCGACGCCTTCGTGGACCTGACGAAGCAAGGCAAGATCAACGGCTCCCAAAAGAACATCGACCGTTTCCGGCAGGTGTTCGCCTTCGGCGCCGGGACGCAGAAACTCTACGATTTCATCCACGACAATCCGAGCATTCAGAGCTGTCCGGTGGACTATATCAACGATGTCAACAGGGTGGCCATGATCGACAACTTCATTTCCATCAACAATGCCGTTGAAATCGACCTGTTCGGCCAGATTTCCTCGGAGTCATCCGGGACCAAGCAGATAAGCGGCACCGGCGGTCAGCTTGATTTCGTCATGGGCGCCTACCTGTCAAAGGGCGGAAAGAGTTTTATCTGTCTGTCCTCCACATATGGGAAAAAAGGCGATGTCAAGTCCCGGATCGTGCCGACTCTTACACCCGGAAGCATCGTCACCGCCAGCCGTACCTGTACCCAATGGGTGGTGACCGAGTTCGGCAAAGTCAATTTGAAAGGGAAAAATACCTGGCAGAGGACCGAGGCCCTCATTTCCATCGCCCATCCCGATTTCCGGGACGGACTGATCAAGGATGCCGAGAGGATGAAAATCTGGCGTAAAAGCAACAGGCTATGATATAGATACATCCTGCCGGACGCAGGCTCACGTGACACTGAATTCTTTGATAGGAGCCTTCTTCAAAAATCGATAGTGCCCGTCCGCACGAGGAGGAATTCTATATGGCCGGAAAAATAAAGCGGATGATAGAAGAAATTCTTGCGGAGCGTTCAAAGGGAAGTGAGATGCTTGCAAAGGTAGTCAGAACAAAGCTGATTCTAAAGGGGATTGATCCCGCAAAGTTTTCAGACCTGTCCGATGACGACCCCAAAATTATCAAGAAACTGAAAAAAATGATGCAGGTGGCCCATCCCGGAAACAAGAAACCATGCATGGCCATCAAGATCGCGAGTTCTGAAAAAGACACGGTTGATGATGCCGTAAACGAACTGATGGAAAGTTTCAGTCGCAACAACATGAAAATGATCGTGTATTTCGCTTCTTCCAAATTCGATCCCCATGAGATCAGCGCCAGGATGCAGTCGGCTTTCTCCGGAGTGACGGTTTTCGGATGCTCAACGGCGGGCGAGATTGTGAGCGGCAGGATGTTGAAGGGCTCTGTCGTTGCCATGGCTTTCGACGTGGAGTCCATGCTGAATGTCAAGGTCGAAGTGGTAGAAAATTTAAGCAAGAAAATTGATGTTACCGAAGCCTTCCGTTCTTTCGAAAGACATTTCGGCGAAACGGCGGACGAGATGAAACCGTCGCGGTATATAGGTGTTGTCCTGGTTGACGGAATGTGTGGGCACGAGGAAAAGCTGATGGATGAAATCGGCGATAAGACGAATGTCATTTTCGTTGGCGGATCCGCGGCTGACGATCTGAGATTCGAGACATCCTATGTTTACGCCAATGGCAAGCCCTATGCCGATGCCGCTCTTCTTGCCCTCCTTATGCCGGCGGCGCCCTTTGACCTTATCAAAACGCAGAGCGTGCGTGAAATGGGCGCCAAACTCGTTGTAACAAAGGCGAATGAAGATACGAGGGAAGTCATTGAATTCAATAACAGGCCCGCCGCGATAGCCTATGCGGAAGCGCTGGGAGTTTCCGTCAACGAATTGGCAGCCTGCTTTCCGAGCCACCCTCTCGGTCTTGTCATTGACGGGGAGCCTTTCATTCGAAGCCCGACCAAGCTCCGGGGTGACAGCGTGTTCTTTCAATGCAGTTCCGTTGAGGGGATGCCGCTCTCGCTGCTGGAATTGACGAACCTGATCGAAGATACCAGGGATACCCTGGAGCGATCGAGAGAAAAGCTCGGTGGAATTTCCGGGGTAATCGTTTTCAACTGCGCCCATCGGGCGCTGGAACTGGAGTATAAGAACCTCACCGCGAAGTACGGCGAGGTGTTTGCCGACATTCCCACAGTGGGATTCAATTCCTACGGTGAGCAGTTCATCGGACACATGAACCAGACCGCCACCATGATTGTATTCAGGTAGGCCGGATTCTGCTGTTATGTCCTTCATGGACACCTCTACCGAATCTTGAAATCCCATGAGGTTCGAAAAAGTCTCGGGACATTGGGGGCCGCGATATGGAATTAATATCGTGACCCACAATGCTCCCGAAGCCTATCCCTCCAAAAGAACCACCCGGAATCTTCCTTGAATTCTCACCTCCATGCCGCTATACTGGCACGCGTTTGTCATTTCCCACCTTTGGAGTTTTCATGAATATCCACGAATATCAGGCCAAGGAAATCCTGCGCTCATACGGCATCCCTATTCCGCGGGGACGCGCCGCGTTCACGGAGGCCCAGGTGGAGCGGGCCGCACGGGAAATGGGGGGGCGCTGTGTCGTCAAGGCACAGATATACGCGGGAGGTCGCGGCAAGGCCGGCGGAGTGCGCCTGACGGGTTGCGCGGATGAGGCCCTCCAGGCCGCGAAGGATCTTTTCGGCAGGACGCTCGTTACTCCCCAGACCGGACCGGACGGGCTGGTGGTCAGGCGGCTTCTCGTCGAGGAGGCGGTGGAAATCGCGCGTGAGTTTTATCTCTCTATTACCCTTGACCGGCAGTCCTCGCGCTACTGCATGATCGCGTCCGCCGAGGGCGGCATGGAGATCGAGGCGCTTGCGGAAGAATCCCCGGAAAAGATACACATCGTCACCATCGACCCTCTCGTGGGGCTCCGTCCCTACCAGGCGAGGAAGACCGCCCTTGCCCTGGGCATGACGGGGAAGCTCTGCGAAGAGTGCGTTACCCTGATGATGAATCTCTACCGCTGCTGCCTGGAAAAGGACTGCTCCCTGGTGGAGATCAACCCTCTCGTGGTCACCGGATCCGACTGGCTGATGGCCATGGATGCCAAGATCAATTTCGACGACAACGCACTGTTCCGGCATCCCGAGTATCAGGAGATGACGGACTTCTCACAGATTGACCCGCTGGAGATCACCGCCGGCGAGTTCGACCTTTCCTACATCAAGCTGAAGGGGAATATCGGCTGCATGGTGAACGGCGCCGGTCTGGCAATGGCCACACTTGACATGCTCAGCGAATACGGCGGCGCCCCTGCCAATTTCCTCGATGTGGGGGGCGGCGCGGCCAAGGACCGCGTGGCCGCGGCGTTCAAGATCATTCTCGGCGATCCCGACGTGAAGGGCGTGTTCGTCAATATCTTCGGAGGCATCATGCGCTGCGACGTCATCGCGGAGGGGATTATCGCGGCCGCCTCGGAGGTGGGCTGCACCCTTCCCATCGTGGTGCGGATGGACGGCACACTGGTTGAAGAAGGAAAGCGCCTCCTTCAGGAGTCCGCCCTGAACGTGCTGTTCACGCACGATCTGTCCGAAGGGGTCGAAAACATCGTGCGCATGGTGGGATCCTAGATTCTCCGGTAGGGGCGATCCTCGTGAACGCCCGAATGAAGGGCAAACACAAGGTTTGCCCCTGCGAACGCGTATGAATTGCATTATTTCTATCTACTATGGGGTAACAAATGTCCGTTCTTGTCAATAAAGATTCAAAAGTCGTCGTCCAGGGGATAACCGGCAGGGCAGGCCTGTTTCATACCCGCCAGTGCCGGGAGTACGGCACGAAAATCGTCGCCGGAGTTACTCCCGGCAAAGGGGGAACCCTCATCGAAGGGATTCCGGTGTTTGATACCGTGGAGCAGGCGGTCCGCGAGACCGGGGCCGACGTCTCCATGATCTTCGTCCCGCCTCCGGGCGCGGCGGATGCGGTGCTGGAGGCGGCAGCCGCCGGCGTGGGCCTTGCGGTCTGCATCACCGAGGGCATCCCGGTGCGGGATATGGTGCTCGTCAAGAGAACCCTCCGTGAGAGTTCCACTGTCATGATAGGGCCCAACTGTCCGGGAATCATTACGCCGGGCGAGTGCAAGGTGGGTATCATGCCGGGCGACATCCACCTGAAGGGAAAGATCGGGGTGGTCTCCCGGAGCGGCACCCTCACCTATGAGGCGGTGAAACAGCTTACGGTCACCGGACTCGGACAGTCCACCTGCATCGGCATCGGAGGCGATTCCATCATCGGTGTGAACTTCCTCGACGCCCTGCGCCTCTTCAACGAGGATCCGGAGACCGAGGGCGTTTTCCTGATAGGAGAGATCGGCGGGGGCGCGGAGGAAGAGGCGGCGGCATGGATTCGGGACAACATGAAAAAGCCGGTAGCGGCTTTCATCGCCGGACGTACCGCTCCTCCGGGAAAACGGATGGGCCATGCGGGCGCCATTATCAGCGGCGGCAAGGGAAAGGCGGAAGACAAGATACGCACCCTGCGTGAGTGCGGGGTTGCCGTTGCGCCGAGCCCCGCCAAAATGGGCGAGACCATGGTACAGGTCATGAAATAGTGTCCATCCGGAAACTAAATAGCGCGGTATGTTTCAAAATGTCTTGCTTTTGCCGTCTCCGCCTTTATACTTCAACCTGATGAATACGGCGATGTACGCAATCGCCCGAACGGAGTGATGCGATGGAGAGTGTGTTCACTGTATGGATCGTGATTGCGGCCGTCCTGGTGGTGGTCGCGGTGTTTCTTGTCCGGGCTCTCATCGAGATCCGGGCGACGGTAATCGCCGCAAGGGGGCTCGTGACACGTATCGACACGGAACTTGTCCCGGTGGTGAAAGACCTGCAGGGTGTGCTTGCGGACCTGAAGGTGACGACAGAGGGGATAGCGTCACGGGTGGATGATGTGAAGTCTGCCATGACGGCGGTGGGTGATACGGGACGAAACGTCACCAGGATCAATGCGGTGATAGGGAATGTGGCGGATCTCCTGACCCGCATCACTCTCGTATCCACCGGTGTCAAGGCGGCCGGACAGTATGTGTGCGACAGAATCTCACGGAAAAGGGGGTAACAGGTATGTCGGATGAAGATAGGGGATCGAGTTTGGCGACAGTTGTTGTTTCGTTTCTTGCCGGAGCCGCGATCGGTTCGGGACTGGCTCTTCTCTTTGCCCCGAAGACGGGCAGAGAGGTTCGTGAGCAGATCAGGGACCTGACCGATGACGCAGTCGACAAGATCAAGGACTACGCGAGAGACGCCCAGGACAAGATCAAGTCGACCTACGAGTGCGGCAGGGAAGCGGTAATGGAAAAGAAATCCATCATCAGCTCAGCCATAGAGGCGGGCAAAGAGGCAATGGAAAAGGAAAAGGAACGGCTCAGCGAGCAGCACAAGGCCTAAATGTCGTTGCAAAAAAGCCCACATCACGTGGGCTTTTTTGTGCCCTGAATCTCCGTTCGTCAAGGAGGGGGTATGAAAGTGCGCCGGAATAAAGACAAGAGCCCGTTCTCTTTTCTGGATAGCGTGGTCCGCGGTGTACGTCCCGATGAGTTCAGCCGGTTGAAGCGGTATGCCTTCCGATGCCTGCGGGGTGCGCTGGCTGTCACCGGGAATTTCCTGGAGCACAAATGCCTGGTGCGGGCGTCGGCGCTCTCCTTTACCACCATCCTGTCGCTGGTGCCCTTTCTTGCCCTTGCCTTTGCCATATTGAAGGGATTCGGCGTTCAGAACGCGCTCGAGCCCCTTATTCTCGAACATTTGACCGTCGGTTCAAGCGACGTGGTCACGAAGATAGTCTCCTACATCAATAACACCAAGATGGCCTCCCTCGGGGCCATCGGCCTTGCCGCACTCATCGTCACGGCGGTCTCGCTCCTCGGCACGATAGAAGAGGCCTTCAACGATATCTGGGGGGTTGAGGAAACCCGTTCCGTCTACCGAAAGTTCAGCGACTACCTGAGCGTGATGATAATCGGGCCGGTTCTCCTGCTCGCCGCCATGAGCATCGCCACCAGCCTTCAGAGCCAGAGCCTGGTCCGCTGGTTGCTGGCAACGGCCTATTTCGGCGACTTTCTTCTGTTTTGCTTCCGGATTATCCCTTTCATCAGCATCTGGCTTGCGCTCGTCTGCCTCTACAGCTTTATTCCCAATACGAAGGTCAAGCCCGGGTCAGCCCTCCTCGGCGGAGTTCTGGCCGGCACCGCCTGGATCATTGCCCAGTGGGCATACGTCCATTTCCAGATCGGCGTGGCCAAATACAACGCCATCTACGGCACCCTTGCCGCTCTCCCGGTCTTCATGGTTTGGATTTACACCAGCTGGGTGATTGTCCTGTTCGGTGTGGAGGTGGTGGTTGCCCATCAGAGCAGGAAGACGTATCTGCACGATTTCGAACCGGGAAACCTCAGCTATGCGACACGGGAGACAACGGCCCTGGTTGTCCTGCTGTCCGTTGCCGAGTCGTTTTTCCGCGAGGAAAGGCCCTGGACAGCGGAAAGGCTGGCCGACGAACATCACTTGCCGGCTCGAACCGTGCGAAAGGTACTGTCGAAACTGGTGGCGGCCGACTATCTGGTTGCCGAGGAGGGGGAGCAGGCGTACTATCCCGCCCGTGATCTGGAGCACATCCGGATCGATGCCTTTCTGAAAGACTTCAGGCGCCAGGGGGAAGAGTTTCCCGCCCGCGAGTCGGATCGAACGGCTGTGACGGCGCGGGATCTTTTATTGCGCTGTGATGCCGGGATCCAAGGTTCTCTGGACGGTCTCACCCTGAAGGACCTGGTGGAGCGGATCGCGGCTGACGGGGAGGAATCTTCCTCGGAAAACGAAGGCTCCGGGCATTCGGGAGGGTGACCCTTCCGCGGCGACCGCCCTGCCGAGGGCCGCATCAAAGGATGAGAACGCTGCTTTTCCCTGGTCAGGCTACGAGCGATCGCGCCGTCTCCTCCGCCTGCCGCAGAACCTCTTCCGGAACCGCATCGACGGATGCCGGGCCGATACCGCAGACGCGAATCAGGCGGGTGTCGCTGAACCCCAGCCACTTCAGGAAGAGGTCGTAGCGAGGGAAGATGTCGGCAAAGAGCGCCTCGTCCGGATTTCCCTGGGTTATGACGAACACGAGCTTCTTCGGCGTCAGCCGGCTCGGCTCGGGGATGGTGTGGAAATCGGGCTTGAAATAGGAGAAGCACCGGTCAACGAAAGCCTTCAGTTGGGCGGTTATATTCCCGAAATAGACCCCCGATGCGAGCACCACCACGTCGGCTTCACGCACGGCGGCGAGCACCTCTGCCAGGTCGTCCTGCAGCACGCACTGCTCAAGGCCCTTTTTGCATGCGTAACACGCCTGGCAGCCACTGAAGGCGAGACGGTTGAGCTCATAGGTTACGGTCCCGGCGCCGAGCTGTGCCGCGGTTTCGGTGAAACGGTTGGCAATGGTCGCGCTGTTTCCCTTTGTACGAGGGCTTCCCAGTAGGCTTACTACCTTCATTTTTGTATCCTCCTTGACGTTATTCCTGCAAACGGCAGGTTAATATCTTCTCCGCAGCTCCAACCCCCGGTACCCCGCCACAAACCCGAACTCCCGCAGCGCGTCCCGGTACTCGCTCCGTTCCGCCGCGGTCCCGTTGATCTTTTCAACCATAATTCCCTTCACAGGGTTGAATCCCCTGGAAAGAAGGGCCTTGAACATCCCAAATGATTCATGGAGCCGGGGGTGGTCAGGAGGAATGTGGACGCTCAATTCTCTGCCGTTTTTCATGGATTCGAGCACCACCTTCTTGCCGTGAAAGACCAGATGATTGGACGGTATCCGGCGGGGGAGCCTCCCCTTCAGCCCTTCGAGCCCGATCCCGCAGAGGGAGGCGGGGTCCTTGGCATTCATCCACCAGATCCCTTCCTCGTCCAGCCCCTCGCGCAGGAAGCGGAAGGCCTCGAAGGAGAGGAACTGCACGCCGGGAATCCCTTCGAAGAAGTAGCCGCTCAGGATCTCACCCGAGAGCTCCATGAGGCGCAGCACCGGGAACAGCCGCTTCCAGCGGAACGGCTCGGCCTCGTTGTCCAGCAGCTCCCTGAACAGGATGCCGTAGCGGTCGAACAGGATACGGACCCGTTCCCTGGCCAGTTCCTGCCCTTCGATCCCCTCCGCCTCCGCTGCAGGAACGTCAAGCATCCGCCAGCTCCCCTGGATCGGCCTGCCTGCCGCCCACCGGTTCATTGTCCCGCGCCTCGCCGTGCCCCGGCCGCCGTGACTGTCCGCCGCGGGACCGGCCGGCCCGAAGCCGTTCAGTATCCCCTTGCGCAACGTCTCCAGTGAGTCGTTTGCCGTGACCGTCTTCCATGTCAGCTCCCAGAGCCGCCGGGCCGACTCCTCGCTGGTCAGGCCGGCGTGCGCCGCGATATCGAACAGGCCGTATCTCCCCCTGGCGTCGGGGAAGAGCCCCTGCGCCCGTTCCCGCTCCTTTTCGCGGGGAACGGCGAATGTCCCCATCTCCGATTCCAGGGCAAAGGAGACAGTCTCCTTTCCCGCGCCGTACCAGATGAGCGGCGTGGAGTGCAGCAATGAATCGAGCCAGGAGGTGTAGTAGTTCTCCATCCTGGCAGGCAGGATTTCCTCCTCCCAGAGGTGAGCCGAAGCGGCGAACCCGAACAGCCGTTCGAGCCTGGATTGCAGATCCTCCATGGTTCGGCCCGGACGGGTAAGCCCTTGGTACGAGGCGATGAACAGGGGGAGATGGTCGATGGAAAGGGGCTGAAAGGACGGTTGTCGCGCCAGACGGGCCATCCTGAGGAGGCGGTCCAGGTTGTCGGTGAAGCAGACCTCCTCCGTCTCGCTCCCCTCCAGGATTGCGTCCACCACGACCCGGCCGTCTTTCGCCAGTTCCCCGAGGAGATGGTCCGCCTCGTCCCCGCCCAGGCCGAACAACTCCTCCACGCGGGACCTGGCGATGGGTCCGTAGTAGGAGAGCCACTGGGCCAGGAAACCGGCCCGGTCCATCTCTCCCTCGGCAGCGCCTTCCCTGTGCGGGACTCTCTTCGCACAGTTCCCTCCCTGTTCGACCGCAAAGAGCCTCGTCAGCAGCGCCATGTTTTCCAGGGCGCAGAGATGGCGGGTCGAGCTTATCCGGAGGGTGACGGAGACGATCTTTTTCGCGATGTTTTCCGGCAGCCCGGACGGAAATTCCGGCGCATCCCTCCGGCATGCGGCAAGGAGCGCCTCCCATTCGCCCAACGGGACCAGGAGGCGTTCCTTGAGCCAGTCCAGGAGCTCGGCGGGCGTTGACGGGGCATAATTCGGCTTCAGCCGCTGCAGCCGAGCCTCCAGCTCCCGGGCCAGCCGCGGATCGATGCGTGGCCTGAGCCGGGAGGAGTAGAGGACCTCGTCCAGGAGCTTCCTGCTCAGCCCGGTGGTCGCCCGGCCGGCGGGCGTATCGTCCTCGTACATGTACTTGTTGGTCTGTCGCCATATGAGGCCGCCGCAGAAGGGGGAGGGGACCTCGTTCTGCACCTCCGCGACTTCGGTACGTCCGGTCTGGAGGTCGTCCAGCACCGTCTTCAGGTTCGGAAGGTCGAAGGCGTCCTGGAGGCAGTCACGCCAGGTCTCCAGCACGATGGGGAAGTCCGGGTAGCGCATGACCGACTCGTGGAGCTTCCGGGCGCGCAGCCGGTTGAGCCAGAGGGGGAAGCGGCGGTGGAAGCCGGCTCGGGGAAGAAGGAGCGCCCGGGCTGCGTTCTCCCTGAACCTGGCGCCGAAGAATCCGGAGGATTCCAGGCGTTCCCGCAGGAGCTGCTCCACGTTTTCCGGGGTGACCATCCGCATCACGGCGGTCACCCCGGTATCTTCGGGGAGCACCAGCAGGATGCCGGCGTCGCCGCTGTAGACCTCCAGCGGTGTCCCGTGCCGCTTCTCCCATGCGGCCGACAGCGCCATGGCATAGGGGCGGTTGAGGCGTCCCCCCCAGAAGGTGTGGAGGATAGACTGCATCCCCACGGCGCGGCCGGCTCCGCCGTGGAAGTGCTCGATGACCAGCCGGCCGCGGTGGGGGAGACTGCCGTTGCAGGCGGCCTTCTGACTGAGGAGGAATTCCGTGAGACGTTCGGCCGCATCCGCGCCCATGGCGTGTTTTGATTCCAGTCTGCGGCGGAATCTCTCCGGATGGGACAGTTCCGCATCAGCGTCCCGGAGAAAGTCCATGATCCTCTCCGCATAATGGAAATCCCGATCCTGCTCCTCTGCCCGCCAGAACGGGACCATCCCGGTGGCAGCTTTCCGGGGGGAGACCTCCACTGCGTTGTGGGTTATGTTCTCTATCCGCCACACCTGGGCGCCGAGGGTGAAGGTCTCGCCGACCCTCCGCTCCCAGACGAATTCCTCGTCCAGCTCTCCAATCCTGGCTCGGGAATCCCTGACCCGCAGCTCGTAATAGCCCCGGTCCGGGATGGTGCCCCCGGAGGTGTAGAGGAGCCAGGAGGCCCCCGGCTTCGCTTCCACGGTGTTGTCGATCCGGTCGATGGAGACGCGGGGATTAAGCTCCCTGATGCGGCTCTCCGCGTAGCGGCCGGCGAGCATCTCCAGGACCAGCCCGAACTGCCCGGCGGAGAGGTTGCGGTAGGGGTAGCAGCTCCTGAGAAAGGCGTGGAGGGCATCCAGGTCCCATCGCTCGGAAACGGTCATGGAGATTATGACCTGGGCCAGCACGTCCAGCGGGCACTCCACCGGACGGACCGGTTCGATGGCCTTCACTTCGATGCAGCGGGTCATGACCGCGGCAAAGAGGAAGTCCATGCCGTGGACCGGGTAGAGCCTCCCCGTGCTGGTTTCTCCGACCCCGTGCCCGGCCCGGCCCAGGCGCTGGAGCGCGGACGAGACCGAGAACGGGGTCTGGACCAGGATCACCTCGTCCAGTTCGCCGATGTCGATGCCGAGCTCCAGGGAGCTGGTGGCGACGATGACCCGCAACTCCCCCTTTTTCATCCGCTCCTCCACCTCCAGCCGGATTTCCCGGGCGATGGAGCCATGGTGGGAGTAGGCGATAATCTCGTCCTCGCCCTCGTTCATGTAGCGGGCGATCTTCTCCGCCACTCTCCGGCTCTGGGCGAAGACCAGCGTGGAGCGGTTCCTGAGGGCCCTCTCCTTCAGCTCCAGGGCCAGGTTCCGCCACGGGGTGTCCTCCTCGTCCTTCTCCACTGCCGTTCCAGCGGACCGGACGGTCAGGGAATAGCGTTTTGCCTCGTCCGAACGGAGTATCCTGACCGGCCGCTTTCGAAAGATCGGCTCGCCGCATCCGTCCGAGCGCTGGAAGCCGCCGATGAAATCAGCGATGACCTCCAGCGGCCGCACCGTGGCGGAAAGGGCGATACGCTGGAATTCGCCGCTGGTCAGGGTGAGTCGCTCTATTGCCGTAATGAGGTGGGTGCCCCGCTTGCTGGCGGCTACTGCGTGAATCTCGTCCAGTATCACGGTCCGGATCCCGCGGAAGAGCTCCTCCCCCCCTCTGGCGGTGAGCATGATGTTCAGGCTTTCCGGGGTGGTGATCAGGATCTCGGGCGGATGCCTGCGGATGGCCCGCCGCTCCTCCGGAGGGGTGTCGCCGCTCCGGGTCATCACCCGGATCCGGGGGAAGGGGTGTCCGGCCCTGTCAAAGCAGTCTGCCAGTCCGTCGAGGGGAGAGAGGAGGTTTCTCCTGATATCGTTGTTGAGTGCCTTGAGGGGAGAGACGTACAGGACGCGCACCTGCCCGCCCGGCCAGTTTCCCGTCAGCAGCTGGTTCACCCCCCAGAGAAAGGCCGCCAGGGTCTTGCCGCTTCCGGTCGGGGCCGTGGCGAGCACGTGGCTGCCGGCCGCAATCTCCCGCCAGGACAGGGACTGGATGGGGGTGGGGCTTCCCATCCGCTCGGAGAACCAGCGGGCCACCAGCGGATGGAACAGGTTCAGTACGTCGTGCATGGCGAAGTTTCCGAGTGAGGGGTGGAGAGGTTGGTCATGTGCTCAGTGTGCACGGCCGTTGCCGAGGGTTTGCCGCGCCCGGCCAAGGGTCAGGTCATACAGTTCTTCCAGCAGCTTGTTGCATCCCCGCAGTCCCGCTACGACCCTTTCGGTCCAGTCGAGGTAGTCCAGTCTCCGTTCCAGTGACCAACTGGCAGGCGGGGTCAGGTCGATTGCCCGGACGTTGGAGATCTTGTCCGCCAGCTTCACCAGCTTCGCCCTTGCGGAGAGATGGGGGGCATGTTCTATCTGCAGCCGCTTGCGCTCCGCCTTGGGCAGGCTCTTGTCATCGGTTACCTCTTCTACGACGTATCGGACGTCCGGGCCGAAGGTCCCCTCCAACTCCTCCGCCGTAGTAAGGGTATCCTCGATGGTGTCGTGAAGGACGGCGCTTTGAAGAACCACAGCGTCCGTGACCCGGCCGACGCGGGCGAGGATTTCGGCGACCTCAATCGGATGGTTGATGAACGGGGACGCTTCTTCATCCTTCCTTCGCTGGTCCCTGTGCTTTATCGACGCGAAATGCAAGGCCTTCAGAATGATCGCGCAGTCACATGTTTCCTTCACATTTTCCTCCCTTGTCACACATCAAGAGGTTTCCCGTACCCTCTTTGTCTACGCCGTCCCAACCGTCGGCTGAAGCTCCGCCAGCCGCTGCTCGATTTTATGCGCAAGGGCGGGATCGACGGAGACAAAGAAAGCACATTCTCCGCCTTTCTCCCTTGTTTTTTCGATGACGGCCGGGATTGCCCTATTGAGCAGGCTGTCCATGTCCAGCGTCGGTATCGTGAGCCCGCCGGAGTAGCCGAAGGTTCCCCAGATTATGACAAATTCGTAGCCGGATTCGTCCCAGACTTTTATGCCCACTCCATTGGCACGATCACGGAATTCCGATTCTTCCCGGGGTGCGTTGCGGAGCCGGTTCAACAGTTCCCGACCTTTATCCGAGCGGTCTATGATGAAGGCATAATGTTCCGAACTGCCGGCGACACGGTCATGCACGTATCTCGAATTTACTCCCGTTTCCCGCACCTTTTTCTCCTGAATCCCTGTTCGTCGGATTTATTTCCGTCAGTGATACCTTTGAATTTGTGATACCTTTCTTCCCGTCTGATGTTCTCTCCGGACTCGGTACTTGCCCGGATTTGCCGAGAAAGCGGAAAGCAGATTTTCTGTCAGACCGCTGCGTTGCCGAGGCAGCGCGCGTTGGTCGAGCCGTGGGAAGCCGCGTGAATTAGATGCCTATCCAGTCTCTCCCACAGCCGCCGCGGAGGGGGAGAGAACTCTCCCGCTGATAACCGAACCTGAGTACCCCGCGCTGGATGTTTCCCCGGTGCCCCACAGAATGCCGGCGGCATTGGCACTTAAAGCCACTACAGGAAGAGCCAAAGTGACAAACGTCGGTAAACCAAAGAATGCCAGGGTGATACTTCCGGAAAAACCGGCTGCGAGAACACGGTTGACACAGTGGCAAGTTCCTGTGAAGTCGCTGAGAGTCAGTGAGTCGCGCCGCAGAACGTTGCGGTATACCCTCCAACCGCCTCCCGGCTGAACAGGGAGGGATCCGCTGAGAGTTATTACCCCGCCTGTTGACACGGAAAGCCCTACTCCCCCGACACCCGCGATGAAGGGGAGGCGCTGAACCGCGCCTCCTCCCTGTCGGACGTAGAACGCTCCACCTGCAAGCCCTATGAAGAATATTCTTGCAAGGCCGACGTCAATTTCGCCACCGCCTGACGTGACGATGCTCCAGTCGGATGGTTCATATAATCCCAGGTTCATGGCGTATCCTCCTTCCATCGTGGCAGACGACTTCTGCCCCGTCGTGATGATGTCCCTATTTCCCGTTACCCGAACAAAACAGTGAAGAGGCGATTTTCTTTAAGGGAAATATATGTTTATTGTACATCAAAATCATACCGGCGACAGGTAGCGTAGAAAAATGGCCACGGAAAAACAAAAGAATAAGTGGTAATAGTGGAGTATGATGCAAAACACCCGGCACGTTTGCGGGGAGAACCGAAGCCGGGAAAACGTACCAGTGAGGCTGAAAATGACTATGGACATCGGCATCATCTCCGACACCCACGGAATGCTGCGCTCAGAGGCGCTGACGGCGTTCGCGGGGTGCGGATTGATACTTCACGCGGGAGACGTCGGCTCCCGGGCCGTGCTTGAGGCGCTCGGCGCGATAGCGCCCGTAGTGGCGGTTCGGGGCAACTGCGACAGGGGGCCGTGGGCACAGGGGCTCTCAGCAACGGAAGTGGCCGAAGCGGACGGACGGCTGATTTACCTGCTGCACGACCTCGGGGAACTCGACCTCGACCCTCCTGCCGCCGGGTTCCGCGTCGTGGTGAGCGGCCATTCCCACCGGTCGTCCGTGCAGGAACGCCGGGGCGTCCTCTACCTGAATCCGGGGAGCGCCGGGCCGTGTCGCTTCAAGCTGCCGGTGACGGTCGCCCGGTTGCGGTTCGACGGTGAACGGACGGACGCCGAGATCCTGGAACTATCCGCGGGTCGCTGCACCTGGTAGCGTGTGTCCACCCGGAAACTCCGGATGAGAAACTGGTTGTTTCCGCTTGCAACTCACCGCACAGGACGGTTACAATCCGCCCATCGTTGCTGATGGAGAATTTGCCCGAGATGTACCATGAGAGCATTCCATGATTGAATTGAACACCGTTACCAAGCGATACGGTTCACTTACGGCAGTCGACACTGTATCTTTCACCGTCACGGCGGGAGAGTGCTTCGCTCTGCTCGGACCCAACGGCGCCGGCAAGACGACCATCGTCAAGATGCTGCTCGACTTTACGCGACCCACGGCGGGAAGCCTGTCCATTCGCGGCATTCCCACCACCGACCCTGCATGCCGGGCATCAATCGGGTACCTGGCCGAAAACCACCGTATCCCGCCGTCCCTTTCAGGATGGCGCTACCTGCTGCGCTGTGCCGAACTGCTGGATATGAGCCGGTCCGATGCCGCGGATCAATGCGGGCGCATCGTGGAACTGATCGGGATGCAGGGGAGGGAGCATGCACCGGCGGGCACCTATTCCAAAGGCATGATCCAGCGGTTCGGGCTGGGCGCCGCGCTCGTGGGAAACCCGAAACTGCTGATTCTCGACGAGCCCACCTCCGGCCTGGATCCCATCGGCATCAGGGAAACGCGCCTGCTCCTGGAATCCCTGAAAGAGCGGGGTATGACGATCTTTCTGAATTCGCACCTGCTGTCGGAGGTGGAAAAACTGTGCGACACCGCGGCAATCATCAACCGCGGCGCGCTGCTGGTGAAGGACGCGATTTCCGCCATTGTCAGGGACGGCGATACGCTGGAAGACGTGTTTGTACGACTGGTGAAAGGGTGATATGAAAATGCCGAAAATGTTCCCTTCCGTTGCCAGGATTGCCCGACACACCCTTCTCGACGAAATGCGGCAGAAGAGTTTCATCGTCATGTTCGCCGTCTGCGCCCTGTGCGTGTTTCTTGTCCGCGGCTGCTACCACGGCGATTACATGGTGAACGGGCAGCATGTCGATGCCGGGGTCATTGTCAGTGCCGTGTCCAAGGTGACCTTCCACATCATCGGCGCAGGCGTGATGGTCATCGCGGCGCTTCTTTCCATGCGCATATTCAGGCGCGACCGGAACGACGGGACGCAGTCGTGCGTTCTGTCGAAACCGATAGCCCGGTGCCGGTATGTTGCCGGTAAGATAGTCGGAGTATGGGTCGTGTCGCTGCTGTTCATGTTCGTCCTGCACGGCATCGTGTTCTTGGTCACTTCCTTGAGTTTGCGGGATTTCATGCCGGAGTACCTGGCCGCCTCGCTGCTCTGTTCCGTCAATCTTCTGTTCGTGGTCGTTGCCGTGCTCCTCCTGTCGCTCCTGATGCCTGATATCGTCGCGTTTCTCTGCGTCTTGGGCATAGGTGTCGTGAGCTTCGTGGCCGACGGCATCTTCGCCGTCAGCCACAGCCAGATGGCGCAGGCGATGATGCGGCAGTCGGGCGCCGCTCCGCACTCGGACCTCACATGGTGGAAGGTTGTGTACTATGCCTGGCCGAAGCTCCTGGGCGTTCAGCAGTCGGCGACTTCGTTGCTCGGGAGCGATCCGTTCCAGGGGTTAGGCTCTCTCTATCCGTTCATCAATGTGCTTCTGTACTGCCTCGTTCTCGGCGCGGCGCTGTTCCGGCGCTTCGGGAAGGAAGACATTGGCTGATCAGAGGCTTTCTTTGTACCTTTGAATCAGCAAATTTTTGGTATCATGCTTCAGTTCCGAGCGGTCTCGGGGATTGTGTGGACTGCGTCATAGCCGGAGCCTCCGAGTTGAACAATCATTTCAGCATCCGGTCGGGTGGGGAAACCATGGCGCTTTTGAATGCCCTTCAGCAGAGAGAGGATATCGAGGATCAACTGTCGATATCCTCTTTTTTTTACCCCGCTTTTCCCGTCGCTTCGAGGTTGTCTCGTTGCCGGCGATGGAACGGAAGCCGGGAATTATCGATTGCGGTTTGATTCATACTCCAGCCATCATCCATACTCCGAGATGGAGATGAGAGGTACAGGTACGCGCGAATGAGATCGATCAGGGCAAAGATGCTGATATGGTTTGGGTTGACGCTGGGTGTGCTGATGACGGCTTTCGGCTTTATCACCTATTCCAGCATCAAGGGCTCGGTTATCCCCCTGACCAGGGATCTGAGCCAGGAAATTCTCAAGGCCCGGTCAGCGGAGATCGGCCGTCTGATACAGGGATACCAGAGCGAAGTCAAGACCATCGCCCACCGGGAGCACATGCGCTCCGGGGATTTCGAGGCCATCAGAAGGGACCTGGTGAAACGGGAGCATACGCTCAATCCGGATTTCGAGATCCTGTTCTTCACCGATGCGCGGGGGCGCTACATAACCACAAAGGGCGCTGTCGGCAATGTTTCGGACCGCTTCTACTGGAAGGAGATCATGGAACAGGGGAAGGAGTACGCCATCAGCGATCCCCTGATCTCCAAATCCACCGGCGAAAGCATCTTCGTGGTGGCAAATGTGGTGACCAACGAGAAGGGGGAACGGATCGGCATCGCAGCCGCAACGGTACTGCTGAAAACACTGTCACGCATTGCCGAATCGATCCATATCGGTGAAAGCGGCGTCGGCTGGGTGGTGGACGGCACCGGCCTTGTCGTGGCCCATCCGAACCCGGATCTCCCCATGAAGCTCAACCTTTTCCAGGGGACGGCGGCGGGGTACCGGGGGCTCGAGGAAATCGGACGTATGATTGCCGAGGGAGAGCCGGGGCAGGGCCAGTTCATCCGGCCGGACGGAACCAGGCTGGTAACGATATTCAATCCGATTCCCAATACGCCCGGCTGGACATTCGGCATCCTCATGCCGCAATCGGAGCTGATGGAACGGCCCGAAAAGCTCATGAGCAGGATTATATGGCTGATGGCCGGTATGCTGGTCATCGTGCTGATTGTCGTTGCGGTGCTTTCCCGAACCTTCACCGCCCCGATCCTGCAGTTGAAGGAGGGGGTCAACGTTGTCAGCACCGGCAACCTTGATACGGTGCTCGATATCCGCACCGGTGACGAGATCCAGGCACTGGCCGAGGCATTCAACCGGATGACGGGAGATCTCAAAGAGTACATCAGCAATCTGCAGCGGGTAACGAGAGAGAAAGAGCGGGTAGAGAACGATCTGCGGGTGGCCAATAAGATCCAGGCCAGCATGCTTCCGCGGGTGTTCCCTCCCTTTCACGAGATGGAGCACCTGGACCTGTATGCCGTCATGGAGCCTGCCCGGGAGGTCGGCGGTGACTTCTTCGACTTCTTCATTCTCGAAGACAAACGGCTCTGTTTCTGTATCGGCGACGTCTCCGGCAAGGGGGTGCCCGCTGCCCTGTTCATGGTGATTACCATGACAATTCTCAGGAACCAGGTCATGCTCAACCCGTCGCTGGAACAGGTGTTTCATCAGACAAACGCCATGCTGTGCGCCGATAACGACGAGAATATGTTCGTGACCCTGTTCATGGGGATCCTCGACCCGATGACCGGGAATCTGGAATATGTCAGCGCCGGCCACAACCCGCCGCTGGTTTCGTACGGCGGAAAGGACTTCGAGTTTCTGGAGGTCGCGCCCAGCCTGGTAATGGGCGGCATGAACGGGTATGCGTATCATTCCGCGACAACGGTCATACGCCCCGGTGACGTGCTGTTTTTGTATACCGACGGCGTAACCGAGGCCATGAATTGGAACGAAGAACTGTTCGGCGACAGCCGGACGGTCCTGGAACTTGACGCCCTGAAGGGAGAGCCGGTCAGAGGGGTGATATGCGGCATGCGCGAGGCAATAGACCGCTTTACGCAGGGCGCGCCGGCGTCGGATGACATCACCATGCTGGCGATCACACTGACAGGGCCGGCCCCTGATGGGTCGGATATTTCACAAGGTCCTGTCGAATAAAGGGACACCTTCGAAAACGCGGAAAAGGATATGCAATGTCGACAAGCAAAGAGGCGATTGAAAGACGATGCATCAGGCGACCTTGCCCATCAGCTTCCTGAAATCATCGAAGGGGCGGAACCCCGCCAGGGCCTCTTCGCCGTACAGGAAAAAAGGCACCGCCAGTATCCCGAATTCCCGTGCCCGGCGCCAGTCGGCGTCCACGGCATCCGCGAAGCGCCCGCTTTCCAGGACATCCGCCGCCCGTTCGGCCGGCAGTCCCGCGGACCGGCAGATTTCCTCCAGCGCCGGGATCAGCGCGATGTTGCGGCCTTCGACGAAGTAGGCATGGAAGGCGGCCCGGCGAAACAGTTCCCCCTTTCCCATGGCCTCCGCCCATTTGCCCAGCTCCTGGGCTCTGCGGCTGTTGGATACGGTGGTCCTTTTCTCCCCCAGCGGCAGCCCCAGTTCCTCCGCGGCGGTCCGTATGCGGCCCTTGCCGGCGGGAGCGTCATCCCGCTTCCGGTTCGGGAACAGCGCAGCCACTTCCACCCCCTGTTCGGGTATTTCCGGGTGCAGCGGAAATACCGTCCAGCGGATGGGGATGCCGTATTCCTTTTCAATCCTGTCGGTACGCACGGTACCCAGATAGCACCACGGTCAGATGTAATCGAAAAAGACCTCAAGTTCCGCGGCTTCGTTCATGGCAGTTCTCCTTTTTTGCACAAAAGTATCGCGTCTATGACGATTATCCGGCAAACTACATCGGTGGCAAGCAAGTATAACCGGAAGAGAATGAATAGAATCGGTTTCTCGGCAGTCCGTCAAACGGTCCCGGGCCAATCGCGACGAACTGAACAGCGCCTTGCTGAAGCGCTCCCTGGCCGCTGACGCGAGTGCCTTCTTGGTAGGTTAGCTGGTCGGGGTCGTCATTGCCGGGTGATTACTGTCAAGGAGAAACTGATGCGATATACTATGTCGCAAGGTCAAGATATGCCGTCCTCACGCAGTACCTGTCCGAAGGCCCTTCTTCCATAGTGGAGGTGGAAGTGATTTCAGGTAATAGTAACTTGCCGGCATTTGTTACCGCCATTTTGTCTGTCATAATCCTGGCCGGCTGTGCAAGCAGCGGCGGGGATGTGAAGAGGCAGGACTTTCAAATGAGTTCCCTGGCGAAGAATGATATTGATATGGTGGCGGAAACGCATCAGCAGGTTGTCTTTGCCTCCCTTCGGGAACTTGCGGTCAAGTTGTACAAACGCAATCCCCGGGAATGGAAAAAGGATGGGAACAAGTGCCTGGAAGATGCAGTAGCGGCCCTTTCCGCCGATCCGTTTCCGAGTGTTGAGGGGAAGACAAGTATCGACTGTATACGCCTTGCCTTTGATGAGGAATTTCGCGGTGACAGGGTCAAGGCATTTGTCGCCGGCCTGGAAACCATGGTGCTGAATTCCTATGACGGGCACAGGAGGTTTTACGTTTACAACATGCTTGATGCGCAGAAACTCTATAACAGTGCCCGGAATATCGAGCTGGCCTCGTGGCTGATCCGCACCAAACACGATAGCAACAACACGCTGTTTCTCCTGAGTTCAGACGAAGGGGGCAAAATGAACGTGGGTATTGAACGTTTGTTCGGAAAGATGATCAATGCCCAGGATATGATGGCCCGGATTATGGCAGACAGGACCAACCGGACGATAAAAAATGTTCTTCAGTCGTTGGTAATGGCATTTATTCCGATCTGATGTTTGGTAAGGAGGGAAACACATTGATTCGAATCCTTATGATATTCGCCTTTCTCCTGTTGCCGGTTTTGTCCGGCTGCACACTTTTCAACATCAACATCAGTTCCTCGGTAAAGCCCCTGGAAGAGAAGGTTGTCGAAGGGGAAGGGCGGCCCAAGCTGCTCCTTCTGGATATCGCCGGTTTCCTATCGGAGAAGGAGCCTGACGGAGCCCTCCTGGCAAAGCAGAAACCTTCGATCGTAGCGCGGGTGAGGGAATCCCTGCGAAAAGCCGAACAGGATGAAGACATTGCCGGGGTGATTGTGAGGATCAATTCGCCCGGGGGAACGGTTGCTGCCAGTGATATCATCCATCACGAAATAGAGGGGTTCCGGAACCGCAAAAAGGTTCCCGTGTACGCCTGTATCACCGGAATAGGGACATCGGGAGCCTACTACATCGCAACCGCAACGGATCGAATCACGGCGCACCCGACCGCGGTAACGGGGAGCATCGGTGTTATCCTGCTCAATTTCAACCTGGAGGGGCTGCTCGGCAAGATCGGCGTCAGCGAGCAGTCGATAAAGTCCGGCGCGAAAAAGGATATCATGTCGCCTTTCAGGTCGAGCACCGACGAGGAACGGCGCATCATGCAGGAGATTATCGACAGCTTCGCACGGCGCTTTGTCGATGTGATCATGGCGCGCAAGAGCAACCGGCTGGAGCGGCCGGAGCTCGAGAAGCTGGCGGACGGGCGGGTCTTTACGGCCGAACAGGCCGTTGCTGCGAAGCTCATTGACCGGACGGAATACCTGGACGATACCATCAACGGGATGAAAAAGGAGCTGGGTATCAAAGAGGCAAAGGTGGTCAGCTACTACCGGCCGGGCGACTACCGGGGATCAATCTATTCCGCCGCGGATGCCGGCGCCGCGTCGGGTGTCAACCTGATCACCATAAATGCCGACGGTCTGGAGATGCTTTCCTCGCCGCAGTTTCTTTATCTGTGGCGGCAGTAGGGCAAGCGGAGGGTGAGAGAAAGGCATTTACTAAGAAGGAACCTGACTACGCGACAGGTAAGACCAAACAATCTGGTCTCTCACAAAGCTCACAGAGGTAAAGAAAATCCATAAAAGGAAGGCAAAACCATAACTCCAGGTCTTTACAGCGGAAGCGGAAGTTTTAACCACTCAAAAGATTTGGTTTTCTCCGTGTCCACTGTGGCCTCTAGCGGAGCGCAGAGAGCGGGTGAGAGATAAAGGCATTTATCAGTTTTGAGTTCCAGCCTGCCTTTGACAGGTTACATTGTGGCCGTGTTTTCACTTTGAATCGGAGGCATCAATGGGAGTAGGAACCATAATCAGCGTACTATCAAAGATCCCCTGGGGCCAAGTGGTGGAAACTGCTCCGAAAGTCGCGGATGCCGCGGCTAAGCTGTGGAGCTCGGTCACCAATCGGTGGAAGCAGGATTCCCGTCAAAGCGAACACAGTGCCGCTGCGCTGGATGCGCATCAGTCTGAGCCGGATTTGCTTGAAGCAAGGGTGCTGGCGCTGGAGGACGGCGTAAAATGCCTTCAGGATCAAATGCAGGCGTCCTCGGAGCTGATAAAGGCGCTTGCGGAACAGAATGCCCGGCTGGTTCAGCGAGTCGAAGTGATTCGAATCCGTCTTGTGCGCTCTGCGATAGCTGCGGCTATCGGCGGCGCTATCCTGCTGGCCGTAGTCATCTACCTCTTGTTCCGAAATTGATGTCTAAACAGGTAGCAGGGGGGGCGAGCCTCATTCGCCGGGTTTCCCTTTGTTCGCGAAGTAAAAAGCCGGCTGAATTCGATTCTGTCCGGCTTTTTTTGTCGGAAAACAATTCTTCCATCGGCAAGCCTGCGTTATCAAGATCTTTCCCCGTACTTCGCATCGGTAAAATGAGACCTTCGGGATGCATAGGTTGAATAGAGCGGGGCTCCCTCCGAGACAGAATTGGGGCACTGTCCATGTTGACGAACCGAGCGCGTCGGAGCGGCAATATTCTTCCTGCTCTTACCCGCGGTAAGGATATCTCCTTTGACTTCAATCATGAGCGGGAGTATATTTCCTTTCGTTTCAGAAACGAAAAATGCCGAAATGGAATGTAGATTTACACGCGCTCAACTATCAAGGTGGGTGGTATGCAAGGGTAATAGATATCAGATGTCGGATAGTTACGTGAATATGTACTGTCATGTGAAAAATGGGTAGATGGGCAGGGGGGCATCAATAACGAGTTGCCATATCTCCGGAGGATTTGAATGCTGAAGGACATGAAGGCGCACAAGCACCTGAAACCCGGTGAAAACGGAACGCTGCGGCTGGTCGAGAGGTTCGGGGACACCCTTCTGTGCGTCCGTTACCGGTACGACGTCATCAGGGACATGCGAGTCAAGACTGCCGAGATTATCGTTGACGAAAAACCCGGGAAGGGATCGCCACGAATACGCGAGACGGACACCGTTCTGGTACAGGTACCCTTTACCATGAAAGCATTGCGCGAACGTCTGAAGGAGGTCGGCGCAAAGTGGGACCCTGAGCAAAGGCTCTGGCGTGTGCGATGGGGTCTGATACGTGGTGACAGGGAATTGATGGACAGGGTTGTGAAGGGATGATCGAGTTTTTTCGGGAATTCCTTATATGAGGAAGATCGTTACTTCCTTATATTGGCCATAATTTCCTTATATAGGTAATAAATGGCTTATATAGGGAAACCGGTGATTAACGAGTTGGCAGATACCACAAAAACAACGAGAAAACTCATATGCTAAAAAAATTTTCGCTTCCGCACTTTTTAGTCAATCAGATATCCCAAGAATCTTATGAACGGTGGCTACAGCGGAAAGCTCAAGCCCATGTTAAACGTGACCGCCAGAGAGGCAACAGATCAGCATCTGGCGAAGCATATCGACAAGCGATACATAATGCCGTTATTGAAAGTAACAGTCTTGATGCATATACAGGCGAACCGCTTGACTGGAAACTTATCAGCCAATACGACAACAATGAATCAAAGAAAATGGGGAAAGATTACAAAAAAAAGTTTGCGTTACTTCCCACTGTAGATCACGTAGATGACGGCAAAGGGCCTGCAAATTTCAGGATTTGCAGCTGGCGTACTAACGATGCCAAAAACGACCTTAACTTCCCTGAGTTCATTACACTCTGTAAAAATGTTTTGAAATATCAGAAGGCCACCGTTAGTAAACAGACAAATAGACTAAAAATCAGTCCTCGGTCTTGGTATGCCTGGCAAATGATCCCGGGTTATATTGGGGAACGAAATGTTCCGTATTCTTCGCCTATTTTTGTTGAAAGGGTAGTTCCAAAAAAAACAGAAAATGGAATCCTGACTTTGGATTTTGTAAACGTTCTCTATGCAGAAGGCGTTCAGGACTTTACCCTTGACTTAAAGGTGCTCAAGCATTCATCGAATTACATAATTGCTGATTTGTTATATGGCCCGGAAGGGCCAGACCGCGCAGTTATCATTAGTCACATCGAATTTGCGTGGATTGAACGTTTCTGTCCAGAACTTTGGAATCAGCGTCCTCCCTCTTCAATTGGAGGGGCTGCTACTGGAAGTGTGTCTATATATCTTAGAGAGGTATTCGGCCTTGGAAGAGATAAGCGCTGAGGCAGGGAATGAAGGGATTTTCTGTTTACTGCTTTTCTAGCCTAAGCTGCCAACCAGCGGCACGACCGGCCCAAAAGCGGTCCGGTCAGCCTTATGACGTTGAACCAATGTAACCATTATCAAGTGAAAGGATACACTATGACCGATGCCATTGATGAAAAACTGCTCGATAACTGGGCAGAAGAAGATGATGTAGAAGAATCTCCTGCAAAGGTAACGAGCGAGGATTTATCGAAAAAATATGTAGAGTCACAGATTAGAGTAGTCAGGTCTGGCCTAGATTTGCCGCTACAGGTTCTAAAGGACAATATTGGAAAAAAAGATTACATAAACATATCCCCATCGTTCCAGAGAAGAGGTCGCTGGGATAATAAGAAAAGATCCTTGTTAATAGAATCATTTTTACTAAACATACCTATTCCCCCAATTTTCCTATATGAAAATACTTACAACCAATATGAAGTAATGGATGGACGCCAGCGAATTGAATCAATCTATGAATTTTTAGATAACGGGTTTTATTTGACCGGATTAAAATATTGGTCAGAGTTAAACGGTTATAGATACAAAGATCTTCCTGATACAATACAGCGTGGGCTACTTCGCAGAACACTAAATGCAATTGTTCTACTAACTGAGACTAATAATATTGATGATGTTGACATCAGAATGGTTTTGTTTAATCGGCTGAACACCGGAGGGATACAGCTTAATGCGCATGAGCTAAGAAATGCAATTTATCCATCCAAATTCAACAATCTAATTAAGACCCTGTCTCGTAGCGATGCTTTTACCAAATTATGGTCTATTCCCAAGAAAGAAACGGATGAAGAAATTAGGCCGTCTCGTGCACTTGCTAAAAACCTCCTTTACAAGAGCATGTTAGACTGCGAATTGGTATTGAGATTCTTCTCCATCAGGGAAGCCGTTATGGGGCTATACAAGGGATCTTTAAGGTCAATACTCGATAAGTCAATGCAAAATCACCAAGAAGATGATGATAAAACTTGCAAGGCGAATGAGCTCATTTTTATAGAATCACTAAACACGCTGTCCAAACTTTTCGAAAACAATCAGTATATAGTTTTGCCTGACTCAAAGCGGCTCAGTAGGCCATTGTATGACGCACTAACTGTAGCGTGCAGTCTAGCTATAGAAAGGAGCGATTTGAATCCTGAAATTGATGTGAAAGCAAGACTTGAAGAAAGCCTTCGAAATGAAGATGACTATGAAACTCTTATTGGTCGAGGTAATACGTTGCTTGCAATCAAGGATCGGGTAAAGCTTGCGTATAAAATATTGACTGATAAGGAATTTGTATGAGCCTATTATTTATAGAGTATGAAAAGGACATTGAAACGGCAAAATCTAGCATTGAATTTATTTCAAGCTGGGATGCAATTGGCAGAATCAACGATAAAGAACTGGATTGTATAACTGGAACGGAAACACATACCCTTGTAACATACCTTAAGAACAATTATATCTCTTTCAAAATCGACCAAAACATAATTCGCGGAAGTGTTGTCTTATACTCAGTTGGTCGCTTTGAAATGTATGTAAAAGAAATTGTAACTGACGTATGCATAAGATTTGTTAAAAAAGCTGGAATGTTCAGTAAATTACCAAAAAACCTAAGAAATAATTTAATCATACATACAGGGATGGTAATTCAAAACCCTAGAAAATATGGCCATGGGGACCGAGGCGTCGAAAGTTTTATTTCAATACTTTCTAACAACATCAATAATATCATGCCGTTCGAGAAAATTAATACCGAATGTATTACCATAACTGATGTGAACATGCGGCCTGACGTCATTAATGAGTTGTTCGTTCGTGTTGGAGCGGAAAAGGTAATTGAAAAGATTTCATCACAAGCATCAATTCTTGCACTATTTCAGACTGATCAATATGAAAAGGCTGCCAGCGATTTGAGGACAAAGTTAAACAATTTGATGGACCTTAGAAATTCTATTGCACACCCATCACCATCATTTACTTGGCCGACAAAAGACGAAATTATAGATTATATAGAATTTATTAGATTGTTGGGCAAGGCTATGGACGATGTGTCAGATATTTATGTTTCCGCTTTATGTAACTGAACGCTATGGGCGCTCAACCAAGCGCAACACCGGCCATGCCGGTGTGCTCTACCACGTTGTCAGTATAGTCAAATTGATAAAGGAGAATCATCTTGTTGAACACAGCTCTGTTGATAGCAATATTGGTCAGCATACCGTGTCTTGCCTGGGCTGACAGCAATTGGGACTTTGACCGTCCATATACTTTTCTTCAACACTTGCCGGCCAACCAGCTCCTGTAACTTGTTGAAATTACGTGATCGCTTTTTGAAAAACCGCAAAAAACCCGTTTTCATGGTGCCAATATCCACAGGGTTATCCGCTGGAT
>Ga0228536_1000924_pt1 | contig 38884 bp, 32 predicted proteins | sample SJ1Smetagenome_FD_168611 | JGI IMG/M metagenome (GOLD analysis project Ga0228536, IMG submission 168611) | Enriched culture of PCE-dechlorinating microbial communities from Ithaca, New York, USA - SJ1.S | ecosystem: Engineered > Modeled > Simulated communities (microbial... > Unclassified...
CTTTTGTGCTACACTGTTTCTGGGCCATGGTCTTTCCTCCTTCTGGCTTTTGTGATGGTGATGCTTTACATTACCAGATTCGAGGTCGCCATGGCTCTTAATTGTGCGAAAAATATTTTACGTTATCTTTTCGTTTGGGTATTCGGTCATTGGTCATTGGATATTATTTGGTGATTGATATTTGGTTATTGGTTATTCAATGTTTCGTATTCTTGCTATCTCTGACTTAACGGCGTCAAGCACTTCTCTGTAGGGGATGTTCCTTTCTTCTGATATCCGCTTCACGTCGTCAAACTCGATGTGTGTCTTGATAAGCGTTCCCCTTGCATCGTAGCCGTGCTTGATCCTTACAGGGCCAAAGGACGTCTCTATGGATCGCTCTTCTCTCTTCAGCACCCTTCTGTGTTGTCTGATCATTCTCATCCCGAAGGTCGTCGTCTCCTGAAAGATCTTTTCAACTAAGCGCTGTACATTATCTGCGGCGGCCGTAACAGAGAGCCTCACGCCCAGCCTTCCTTTTTTCATATAGACCGGGAAATAGAGGGCGTCAAGAGCGCCTTCCTTGCGAATCCTCTCGGCGACCGCCCCTGAATATTCCATCTCCATGTCATCGAGGTCGGCCTCGATGAGCCATACCTCTTCATCCGATTCAGGCTCATCGCTGTCGCCTATGAATATCCTGAGAGCGTCCGGCTTGTCTGTCGCGTAGGATCCGATTCCATGCCCGATCCTCTCTATGTTAAATGGCGGGGCAGCGCCCTTGCCCTTCGCGTAATGCCTCACGATAGACGCACCGGTAGGCGTTGTCAGTTCCAGCGGCTCGTCAACAAAGAAAACGCTGCGGCCGCCGAGGATCTCCAGTGTTACCGGGGGTGGATTCGGTATGATCCCGTGCGATGTCCTGATGGTCCCGCACCCAAGCGGAACAGGCCCACAGAATACCCGGTCAATACCGAAATAGTGTATGCCCTTTGCTACAGATACGAGGTCGATCAGGGTGTCGATGTGGGAAAGCTCGTGGAGGTGGACGTCGTCCTTCGTCGTTCCGTGAACCTTTGCCTCTCCATTCAAAATAATATCGAGCATGCCCCGCGCATCCCTTTTGACAGCGTCTTCAGCGTCCAGCCCATCAATGGCGTCTTCCATCTCCCTCACGGTCAGGTGCCGGTCGCTCTCCCCGATTTCAAGATGAATGCCCTTTATAATCCCCTGCGCCTTCTGCACGGGGGCCATAGAAGGCAGCACGAAAGGGAACTTCCGGAGCGTGTCCTCCAATTCACCGAACGGCAATCCTGCGTCAATAAATGCGCTTACCATCATGTCGCCGCTTATGCCGAATATGGGATCTATATATAGTATCTTCATAGGCGGTTTATAAGCGTTGCAAAGTATGCAGCGCCGAATCCGTTATCGATATTGAAGACCGAAACCGTAGAACAGGAATTGAGCATGGCGAGAAGCGCCGTAAGCCCGCCAAAGCTTGCACCGTAGCCAATGCTCGTCGGGACTCCGATCACGGGCACGCCCACAATGCCTGCAACAATGGACGGCAAAGCCCCTTCCATTCCCGCGGCGACGATGATCACCCTCGCCTTTTCCAGCGCCCCGATATTCTGGAGCAGCCTGTGAATTCCCGCCACTCCCACGTCGTAAAGCCTTTCCGTGTTGTTCCCGAAGAACATGGAGGTAATATATGCCTCCTCGGCGACCTTTATGTCGCTTGTCCCTGCGGATACGACCAGGACAGTGCCCTTGCCCTCTACGGCGCTGTCTTCCTTTATATAAAAACAACGGGCCTCTTCGCTGTATTTTCCTGAACGGAACCTCCCGCACAGCTTTTTTCCGGCAGCCTTATCTATCCTTGTCACAAGCACATCGAGGCCTTGTTTTCTCATCGATCCCACAACATCAAAGATCTGCTTCAGGCTTTTTCCTTCTCCGAAGACGACCTCCTGCATGCCCTTGCGCACCATTCTGTGATGATCGATCTTGGTGTGATCCAGGTCCTCAAAGGGCATATGTTTTAATCGGTCGTACGCCTCCTCTGCCGTCACCCTGCCGTCCTTGACATCCGCCAATAATTTTTTGATCTTTCTATCCACAATAACTCCCAATATTCAATAACCAAACACCAATCACCAACCAATATTCAATAACCAATGGCTGAATACCCAAGTAAGAAATAATACCGGAAGGCTTTTGTTTGGTTATTGAATAGTGGTTATTGGTGATTAATTGGAGCTTGGTTATTGGTGATTGGTTATTCATGCTATGCATAGCTATTCTACCATGAAAGCATGCTTGACAATCTGCACGCCGCTGCCGTCTATTCCGACGACGTCAAACCTTACCTTTTTGTCGAAGCACTTGTGGTCTTTTAAATAGTACATCGCGGACCTGATAATATGCCTCTTTTTCTTCCCGTCCACGGCGCTGAGGGGGCTGCCAAACTTCAGGGTGTTCCTTTTCTTTACTTCAACAAACACAAGGTAGCCGTCCTCTTCAGCGATAATGTCTATTTCGCCGAGAGGGTTCCTGTAATTCTTCTCTATGATCTTGTACCCATTCTTTGTCAGGGCGACAAAGGCCCTCTCCTCGCCCTTCTTTCCTTCTTCTCTCTTGTTGTCGCTAAGCAAGGCGCTCTTTGACCCCCCTGAATGTTTTTCTGTGGATCGGCGAGACCCCGTGGTCTCCAATGAGCATTTTATGGATTTTTGTCGGATAGCCTTTATTCTGCCTGAAATTATATACCGGATACAGCAAGTGGTACGAGTTCATGATCCTGTCGCGAACAACCTTGGCGATTATCGATGCGCAGGCGATATAAAAACATTTCCTGTCGCCTTTTACAACGGCCTTGCAACCGGGAAAACTTTTCAATGTACGGTTTCCGTCCACAAGAAGAAGATCAGGCGTAACGCCTGCATAGTGGACGGCCCTCTCCATGGACAGAAGGCTTGCGTTGAGAATGTTCAGGGCATCGACCTCTTCGCTGGTCGCTATCCCGACCCCTACCCTATAGGCATGATCCGTGATCCAGGGGAAAAGGTCTTCCCTTTTCCTTTCCGTCAGCAGCTTTGAATCAGCAACACCGCACTTATTTACCGGTAATTCCTTCCAGACAACGCATGAAGATACGACGGGCCCGGCAAGAGGCCCTCTGCCAGCCTCGTCGATTCCTCCTACAAGGCCTTTAAGCGGGCAGCGCATTAATACCTTTTTTCTTTAAGCTTCGCCGCCTTGCCTCTCAGGTTTCTCAGATAGTACAGCTTTGACCTTCTGATCTTGCTCTTGCTTGTTATTTCGATCTTATCGATGAGCGGCGAATGTTTGGGAAATGTCTTTTCAATGCCGACACCGTAGGAGACCTTCCTTACCGTGAAAGTAGCCCTTGTGTTGCCGCCTCTTTTCCGGATGATCAGGCCTTCAAATACCTGTATCCTTTCCTTGTCTCCTTCAAAGATTCTCGTATATACCTTGACGTTGTCACCGACATTAATCTCCGGCAGATCAAGCCTCATATGTTCTTTTTCGATCATGTCTACCATCTCATTCATCCTATCCTCCTCTACGGCCAAAAATTCTGTCAAGAATTATACCCATCGCAACTCTCAGCGACAGGTGGTTGTAATCACCGCCTCCCTGTACAGGTACAAGCATCTTGTCGCACAGGTCCACTACTTCGCCGGCTAAGCCCCAGCCTGTTCCGAACAGTATAAGGGAGTGGTCTTTTCCCTTTTGTACAAACTGATGGAACTCCCGGTATGTTATCGACCTCCCCTTTCTCTCTCTTGAGGAGGTTCCCACCACAAAGGGCTTCCCTTTCGCGCTTGCATCTTCTATCATTTCGCCGACAGTGCTTCTGATCCTCACGCGCTGCAGCGCTTCGCCCCTTACCGGGTTGTATTGGGCGCCGTACCCTTCTGTCCAATGGCGTATAAGCTTCTCCATAATGTCCCTTTGCTTTGGCAAAGGTGTTACAATATAGCACAGGTCAATACCAAAAGTCATGCAGCATCTTGCAATATCATGGATCTCCAGGTTTGTTATGCTTGTAGCGACGATCCCACCGTTTTTATCATAGACCGGGTAATGTACTACTGCGATGCTTACGCTACTCAGGGAACTCCTCCATAATCTCTCTGATAAATTTTCCGTCCTCTTCTGTAGGGGCCAACTTATCTATAAGGTCCGGCCTTTTCAGGAGCGTCTTTCTGATCGCCTCTTTCCGCCGCCATTTCCTGATCTCCTCGTGGTTCCCGGAAAGGAGCACGGCCGGCACTTCCATGTCCATAAATACCTCCGGTCTCGTATACTGCGGGTATTCAAGGAGGGGCTCTTTGAAGCTTTCATCAGCAACGGACCCTTCGTTGCCGAGAACGCCTGGTATGTTCCTTGATACTGCGTCGATCAATACCAGCGCCGGGATCTCGCCCCCGGACAGCACATAATCGCCGATCGAGACCTCTTCGTCCACGCAGCCTACTATCCGCTCGTCCACCCCTTCATATCTGCCGCAGATAAGGCATATGTGGGCAAGCTTCCCGTATCTCTCTGCGTTTGCCTGATCGAAGGGCCGCCCCTGGGGGGTCAAAAGCACATATCTGGGCCTCCCGTATATGCTTTCAACAAGTTCCATGGCACGGTAGATCGGTTCGATCTTCATGACCATCCCCGGTCCGCCGCCGTACGGCCTGTCATCGCAGGTCTTATGGACATCTGCGGCAAAATCCCTGATGTTGATGATGTTGAAGTTTACCAGCCCCTTATCGAAGGCCTTTTTGATAATGCTTTCCTGCAAAGGGGAATGGAAGATATCAGGAAAAAGCGTCAGGATGGTGAAGATCATGGGACAACCAGGCCTTCCTGTATCTTTATAAAAGAACGCTCAAGGTCGATCTCGATGATGTGTCCTTCGATCATTGGCACCATAATGTCCTGTTTTCCTGAAACAACAAGGATATCGTTTGCCTGCGTATGCAACATGCTGTCTACCTTGCCGATCTCCTCGCCCGCAGAGTTCAGAACCCTTAATCCGATAAGCTGGTAATCGTAATACTCGCCGCGATCCAACTGAGGGAGGTCTCCCTCTCGCACGAGCAATTCTTTTTTGACGAGAAAGGAGGCCTCCTCCGGGCTTCCCAGACCTTTAAACCTTATCAAAAAGAGATTTTTATGAAACCTGACGCTCGCCGGCTTTATCTCTATGATCGAATCATCTTTTTCAGCATAGAGCGAGGCATACCGGGGAAATTCTTCCTTTGCCTCGTTGTAATAATGAAACTTTACTTCACCTCTAATGCCGTGTACTGACAGCACCCTGCCGACAGGGATCCATCTCATTACTCTATAATTTCAAGCACCGCTCTCTTTTTTACCTTCGTCGAAGTGGCGCTCAGGATAGTTCGCATTGCCCTCGCCGTTCTGCCCTGCTTGCCGATCACTTTTCCCAGGTCGTCTTTTGCGACGTTCAGCTCGATCACGGATGTCTTTTCACCTTCTATCTCGGAAACCTTTACCTGATCAGGATTATCCACCAACGCCTTCGCAATATATTCTATTAACTCCTTCAACACGCCCCACCTCCATAAGTTATTGTGTTAGCTCCTTAAAAACCCCCTCCTTTTTAAACAGATTTTCGACCGTCTTAGTGGGCCTTGCACCTTTCTGATGCCATGATTTTATCTTTTCCCTGTCAAGCTTTATCTCCGCAGGGTCTTTTAAGGGGTCATAAGATCCTACCTTATCAATAAATCTGCCATCTCTGGGAGACCTTTCGTCTGCCACAACAATCCTGTAAAACGGTTTTTTCTTCGATCCGAACCTGGACAATCTGAATTTAACAGCCAATTTCCACCTCCTTACCTCATGAATAGTTGTCTTTGAAGGCCTTTCATGCCTCCCCTTGTAAGCTTTTTCATCATCTTGCGCGTTTCCATGTAGCGCTTCAGGAGGTCGTTGACATCGCGGACGCTGGTGCCGCTTCCTTTTGATATCCTGACCCTCCTGCTTCCGTCTATGATATTCGGGCGTATCCTTTCTTTTACCGTCATCGAGTTGATGATCGCCTCTACCCTTTTGATGTCTTTTTCCGCCTCAGAAAAGTTTATCATACCTTTGATCTTGTTGAAACCAGGAAACATCGTGACTATGGATTCTATGGATCCAAGCTTTTTCATTTGTTTTATCTGTTCCTTAAAATCTTCCAAAGTGAATTCGTCTTTTCTCAGCTTCTTCTCTAAATCCTGTGCCTGCCTCTCATCGAATACTTCCTGCGCCTTCTCGACGAGGGAAACAACATCCCCCATCCCGAGGATGCGGGATGCCATCCTTTCAGGATAAAACGCCTCAAGGGCGTCAAACTTTTCGCCGATCCCGATAAATTTTATCGGTTTTCCCGTAACGGCCTTGATAGATATCGCCGCACCACCCCTCGCGTCGCCGTCCAGCTTGGTCAGTATGATGCCGTCAACGCCGAGCTTTTTATCGAATGTCCCGGCAATGCTTACCGCGTCCTGTCCGGTCATCGCATCGAGCACAAGGAGCGTTTCCCTGGGATTTAAAAACTTCTTCTGGTCTATGAGCTCGTTGACCATCTCCTCGTTGATATGCAGCCGGCCGGCGGTATCGACGATCATCGTGTCGAAGCCGTTCTTCATGGCGTATGCCTTTGCCTCTTTGCATATCGCAAGAGGTTCCTTTAACTGCGGCACTGCGAATGTCGGGATATTCAACTGTTTTCCCACCTTCGTCAGCTGTTCGATGGCTGCCGGACGATAGATATCTGACGGCACAAGGAGCGGCTTTCTGCCTTTCTTTCTGAGGACAAGGGCAAGCTTCCCTGCCGTTGTTGTCTTCCCCGATCCCTGAAGCCCTACAAGCATGATCGGCACTGGCGGCGACCCCGATATGTCGAGGGGCTTGTTGGTCGCTCCGAGCAGCTCGCACAGCTCATCGTGGACGATCTTAATGAACTGTTGCCCTGGCGTGACGCTCATTAGCACCTCTTCGCCCAGCGCCTTTTCCTTGACCTTTTCGAGGAACTCTTTGGCTATCCTGAAGTTGACATCTGCCTCAAGAAGCGCAACCCTCACCTCTCTCAGCGTCTCCTTGATGTTATCCTCGGTAAGCTTCCCGTAACCCCTCAGTTTTTTGAAGGTCGTTTCTAATCTTTCCTGTAATTTCTCGAACATAGAAGCGTATAGTTTAATCAAAAATGTGCTGATAGTCAATGTAAATCAACGCATAAATAAGTGTAGCTCATGGCTGATGGCTCGTAGCTCATGGCAGAAACAAGCGCGAAATCCTAAGCACGAAGCACTAAACAATATCAAAATTCAAATATCAAATGTTCAAAATGAACATATGATTCTTACGTTTTGAATTTAGAACATTTGAATTTGTTTAGGATTTAGATATTCGGATTTAGGATTTGATCTTGTTTAGGATTTAGATATTCGGATTTAGGATTTGATCTTGCTGCGAGCTGTAGCGAGGTAAGCTGCCGGATTCCTGCTGATGCAGCCCATCACGGCCTGCTCGCTCAGCCCCATGCTGATGAGCCGCCGGGCGGACTCTGCGATTGTCATTGACCCGCCGAGCAGTTTGCCTTGTTCGTCCCTGACGCCGTTTCGCGCCAATGCCTTCCTGGAGCTTTTTACCGTGTCTGAGACAAGGATAATCTTTCCAAGATCCTTGGCCCTGAAGATCAGTTCAATCGTTTTTATATCGAGATGAAACGGATCTGCGATGACCTCGATGTAGATCTCTTTATTCAGCAGGCCGAACCCGGCGATACCGGGTTCCCTGTGGTGGATGCCACGCATGGCATTAAAAATATGGGTGACGCCCTTCGCCCCTGCCTTATAGCCAGCCTCAGCCTCTGCGCAGGTTGCATCAGAATGGCCCATGCTAGCTATAATTCCCCTATCTGTCATGGCCTCGATAAGCTTCCTTGCCCCTTTCAGCTCGGGGGCAATGGTCACGATCCTCACAATATCTTCAAATCCATCAATGAGCCTCCTGAAATTCTTCATAGTGGGTTCAAGGAACGACGCATCATCAAGGGCGCCGCATCGGGCCGGGTTCAGAAAAGGGCCTTCGAGATGAACACCGAGAATCCGTGAGGCGTGTTTTAACCCCGAACGCCGAACGCCCAACTCCGAACCCTGTTTTTCCATCGCCTGCTTTACCGCCGCCATATCAGCGCGCATCTTTTCGATTGGCCCGGGGTAGATGGTGGGGAGGATCGCAGAGACATCATGTGCGCCATGGATACCTGCAATCTTCAGGATGGTATCTGCTGTGGCATTCCGCGTACCGTACCCGCCGATGCCATGAGTGTGAATGTCGATAATATTCAACATAATATAACCAAGCACAAAATCCTAATATCGAAACCCTAAACAATATCAAAATTCAAATACTCAATGTTCCAAACGTCAATACTTTTTTATTTGTTTTGATATTTGAACATTAGAACATTTGTATTTGTTTAGGATTTCGATATTAGGATTTAGAAATTCGCATTTAGGATTGGATTCACGTGCCAGCTCCTTTTCTATCCTCCCCACCCTCCAATCATTCAGCATATCGATGAAGGCCGGCGATTGTATCGGATCGTTCTCCATCCAGAAAAGGTGGCTTTCGCACCGGCAATCGGACGACCCGAAACCCTTTACAGACCGGCCTGCTATCTCCTTCAAGCTTCCGGCGATGCTGCACTCAAGGTCCTCCGGCGTGCGGATGGGCAGCGCCCTGCAGGACGATGCCTTCTCCCTCAGGTAATCGATATGCCAGAAAAGGTTCTTTCTCAGCCTCTGATGGCGCTCTATCCTTTTTGTGAGCCCCTTCTTTGCAGAACCGGCATAGAGATAATAACCTTTCCTGAAGAACACTGTACCCAGCTCGCCTGTTTCGATATGCCTATCCCTGTCGAGGCGGAGGATAACAATATAGCTCCCGCAGTCCTTTGCCTCCCTGCCGATCTTTTCCCAGGGAATGACGAGCTCCCTGACGGTATCGCTCAGCGAGAGGCCTTTCCCCCATCTGACAGACACGGCCTTGACATCTACCGCGTCGTGCACTTTCAGGAGGTTTTGAGAAAATGCAAGGTCTGTGTGGTGCTCAGGCATAAAGTATTCAGCGCGGGGCCACTGGACGACAAAGAGGACGCCCGCCTGCATGCCTTCCCTTGAAAGCTTTTCCAATTCGAGCAGGTGGCGGCTTCCCCTCGCAGTGACCGCATCGGGGAACATGGCAAGCCTTTCCCGGAACAGCGTGCAGCTCTTTACTTCAATGACCATCTCCCGCCCGTTCCTCGTGGTGAGAAAGTCAAACCTGCTTTTCCCGAACATGGCCTCGCGCCTGACAATCTCCGCATCCTCCCATCCCGGTATCAGCTTCCGCCGGAAAAGGATCTCCGCCACATCGTTCGCCATATGCGTATGAAGAAGCACCGGCGTTCCCTCTTTCTCTACTGCTATGACAGTATGCGACGTTTTGACGGATGGGGGATTTCTCTTTACATAGAGCGTACAGCCGGGAACAAGCAGTTCCCATAGCCTTCCCGGATTTGGGAGATAGGCGCTGACAGGCCTTCCGCTGAGCATGCACTCAGCCACAAACCTGTTCGGCCTTCTTAAAAAATTCGCCTTCTCCAATCTTTCATGAACGACCCGCACCAAAAAATTATAACAGATCAGCAGTAAAAAAGTGAGCATGTTTACAGAGGCATTTCGCCCTGGCCTATGAAGAAAAGCCGTTACAACGGGGGTTAAAGAAAAAGGTAGGCCAGAATGACCGCGATAACGAGGCTGGGCAGCATATTGAGGATGTTCAACCTTTTTATTTCCAGGATGTTAATGCCGAGGCCGATAAGGAGCAACCCCCCCACCGCGCTCAGCTCATTTATCAGCACGGCCGTGAAAAACTGCTGGAGCGACGCGGCAAACAGCGTTATCCCTCCCTGGTAGACCAATAGCGGCAGCACGGAAAAGATGACGCCGAGGCCCAGCGAAGCCGACAGCGCAAGGGAGCTGAACCCGTCAAGGACCGCCTTCGCAATGAGGAGGTTCGGCCTCCCTCCAAGCCCTTCTTCGATGGCTCCAAGAATCGTCATAGAGCCCATGCAGAACAAAAGAAAGGCGGTGACAAACCCTTCCGAGAAGCTCTTGTTTTTCGACCCTATCTTATGCTTTATGCGCTCGCTCAGCCTGTCCATATGTTTTTCGATGCCGATCAGCTCTCCGATGATCGAGCCCGGGACGATGCTGAATATCATTACAAGAAAATTGCTCGTCTTCGCAGCCATGGTAAAGCCGAGGAAAAGCGTGAATAATCCGATGCACTGGAAGGCAATCTTGGTCAATCTCTCCGGAAGCCTCGCATGGATCGCAAGACCGATAAGGCTCCCGAGTATGACGGTCCCAACGTTTATGAAAGTGCCCAGCATAGTTATATATAAACCGTCCTGTATAATTTCTCAAACAAAAATTCCGCCGGCGCTTCCGTGCCGTTCGTCGTGTAAGCTAAACGGCATGATCATGCCTCCTCACCCTGCCCTCTCCCGCGAGGGGGAGCAGGAACGGCGTCGCCCCGCAGCACGCTGCGGGGAATCATCTAAGCTTGGGTTAGCAATCCTGCTTCCAATGTGTTATAATAAAATAATCTAAAAAGGCCTTAACAGCTTGCAGAGCTGAATAAAGGATCCAGGCCTGAAAAGCGAGAATACCGTGAAAGCACTTCTTGTCTATCCCAAATATCCCATCACCTTCTGGAGCTTCAAGTATGCCTTGAAATACGTCTCCAAGAAGGCTGCCTTCCCTCCCCTGGGATTGTTGACTGTAGGGGCGATCCTTCCCAAAGACTGGGACATTCGCCTCGTGGATCTGAACGTTCGCAACCTGAGAGACAGCGATCTCCAGTGGGCCGACTATGTTTTTGTCAGCGCCATGCTCGTGCAAAAAGAGTCTGTTGCTGTAGTCCTCAAAGAGTGCCGTCGTATGGGGAAAAAGGTCGTGGCCGGGGGGCCCCTCTTCAATGGCACTGAAGAAGAATACCTGCCGCTCATCGACCACCTCATCCTGAACGAGGCAGAGTTCACGCTGCCTGAGTTCCTGAAAGATCTCGCCCAGGGCACAACCAAGAAAGTGTACCGGTCGTCCGGCTTCCCGCCCTTATCCATGACGCCCGTTCCCCGCTGGGACTTGATAGAGATCAAGGACTACGCTTCTCTCATGGTGCAGTATTCACGGGGGTGCCCCTATAATTGCGAATTCTGCGACATTACCGCCATGTATGGCCGCACGCCGAGGTTGAAGGACACAGGGCAATTTCTGAACGAGCTGCAGACGATCTATGATAGGGGGTGGCGGGGCAGCCTTTTTGTTGTAGACGATAACTTTATCGGCAACCGCGTTGCCGTGAAGAAGATGCTGCCGCGCGTAATTGAATGGATGAAGGTTCACGATTACCCTTTTCATTTCTTCACCGAAGCTTCGATCAATATCGCCGACGATGAGACGCTCATTCATCTCATGGTTGAGGCCGGATTCAAACAGGTGTTCATCGGGTTGGAGACGCCAAACGAGGAGAGCCTGCGAGAATGCTCAAAGGATCAAAACTGCAGGCGCGACCTGACAGCCACCATCAGAAAACTTCAATCGTCAGGCATTGAGGTCATGGGGGGCTACATTGTCGGGTTTGACAGCGACGATGAGGGCATCTTCGGAAGGCAGATAAAGTTCATCCAGGAAAGCGGCGTAGTAACGGCCATGGTAGGGCTTCTGAACGCCTTACCGAATACGAAGCTGTGGCACAGGCTGAAAGAGGAAAACCGTCTCGAGCTGACCGCCTCCGGGGACAACACAGACGGGAGCATCAACTTTGTCTCTAAAATGGACAGGGCAAAGCTGATCGAGGGGTATCAAAGGATCATTAAGACCATATACAGCCCCAGGCACTATTACCAGAGGATCTCCCAGTTCCTGCGATATCATAACCCTTACGGGAAGCAGAAGATCGCAAAAGATCAGATCGTAGCCCTGCTGAAGTCTGTTTTGTATATCGGGATCCTGGGCAATGGCAAGACCCAATGGTACTACTGGAGGCTTTTCGTCAAAACCCTGCTGTTCTATCGAAGATCTTTTACTGAGGCTATCACTCTCATGATCTATGGACAGCACTTCCGCAAAGTGGCGAAAAAGGTATGCCTGCAATGGCTGCCCCCATCAACTTCATGATCGAAAAGGTCGCGCTCGGCAAATGGACTGAAGAAAGGCTTGACCGGCTGATCGCCGAAGGCTCAGAGATCGCGGATACGGGCGAGAGGATAGAATTCCTTTCAAGGCAGTTTCTCGGCACGCCATACAGGGAAGGCACGCTTATCGGCGACGTACGGGAGCCTGAGGTCTTTGTTATAAACCTCCACGAGGTTGACTGCTTCACCTTTCTCGATTACATCGAGGCAATGCGGCTTGCCCGCTCATTCGGAACATTCAGGGAAAACCTCGCAAGGGTCCGCTACGGAGACGGGACAATTTCTTATCAGGCCAGGAACCATTTCTTTACCGACTGGCGCCTTCATAATAGGAAATTTGTTGAAGACGTCACAGAGCAGGTCTCGCCCTTCTGGTCCAGGAAGGTTCAAAAGATCCTGAACCGGAAAGAAGACGGCACGTTATTTGTGAAGGGAATCGAGCCCTCTGCACGAACATTATGCTACATCCCGGCAGATACCGTGGACAGCGAAACCATGGACGGGCTCAGGACGGGCGATTATGCAGGAATCTACACCGACGCGCCGGGGCTTGACGTGACCCATGTGGGGATCTTCATCAGAAAGGATGGCAGGCCCTATCTCCGGCACGCATCTTCGCTCAAGGGGTCCCGGCAGGTCATCGATCAGGACTTCGCGCATTACATCGCTGCAAAACCCGGCATCATCGTCTTCAGGCCGAAAGCATAAACGGCTTATTTATCTGCAGATCGCGCTGACCAGCGCCTCTTTGGCGTCCCTTGATTCTATGCCCCGAAGGATCTTTTCGTCGGGGATGATGATGCGGGAGGTCATTCTGCCTTTTTGTATATCATAGGGGACATTGTCCTTGACGTTGACCTCTTTCTTCGGACAGGTAACCTCAACGTAGGCAACGTTCTCGTCCGGCTGGAACATCTCCACATCCATGTCGGGCGGCTCCTTGTCCAGATCGGTCACCTTGACCCACAGGCCGATCGTCTCTTTATCGGTTACCAAGCCGAAGACCCTTTTCTTTTTATAGGGGTAGGTAATGCTGTCTTTGTCGTAATAGTACGATTGTGTTTCGTCGCCGAAATAGCGGGACCAGTTCTTTGCCTCCGCGTCAGCAAAATAAAATACAGCGGCGCAGGAAACCGCCAAAAAGACTATCAACGCCTTCTTTTGCAGCCGGGTTCGATCGATTGATGCCATATTGAAAGGTTATATCACAAGAATCCCTGTAAATAAAATAAATCTCTTGTCCCCCTCTCCCTGACCCTCTCCCGCAAGGGGAGCGGGAACAATGATGCCCCGCGCGCTGCGGGAAATGAATCGTTGTATTGAAAAAAGATGGAACATCCGGTATGCTTTTAACCGCTATGGGAACGATCAGCTATTACAGCACTAACAACTACGACGAGAAGGTCAATTTTGAGACAGCCCTGCTCAAAGGGATGGCATCCAACTACGGGCTTTACATGATAGCGCGGAAGGATGTGCCGGTACTTGCTCCGGAACGTATCAGCGCTATGCGCCCTATGCCCTACGCACAGGTCGCCTTCGAGGTCCTCTACCCTTTCCTCGGTTCCGAAATACCCGCTGAAAAACTAAAGGGCCTCCTCGACGACGCATACCGCGAAGACAAGATCCCCACGAAAGTGCAGCGCATAACCGGCAGGACCTATATCATGTGGCTTACGCAGGGGCCTACATATTCCTTCAAGGATTATGCAGCCCGCTTTTTCGGCAGGGCGCTTAACTATTTTCTCGGCGAAAGAGGCCTCAAGAGGGTCGTGATCGTTGCCACAAGCGGCGATACGGGAGGGGCTGTTGCGGATGCCCTCTATGGCCTTGACAACGTGGAAAATATCGTCTTTTTCCCAAAAGGCTCCATCAGCGAGGGGCAGCGGAGGCAGATGACAACCCTGGGGGGCAACATCTACGCCTTCGAGGTGAACGGCGATTTCGACGTCTGCCAGGCCCTTGCAAAAAACATCCTGGGAGATAAAGGATTTGCCGAAGGGCTTTTCCATGACGGCGAACGGTTCACATCGGCAAATTCGATCAGCCTTGGAAGGCTTTTGCCGCAGGCGGTATACCCTTTTTACGCATACTCAAAGATCGATGCCGGCGATGAGCCGTTCATTGCCAGCGTCCCCTCAGGCAATTTCGGAAACATGATGGGGACGGTCGTTGCGCGGCAGATGGGCCTTCCTGTCGCAAGGCTTGTCTCCGGCGTGAACGAAAACACCGAATTCCCGGATTTCCTCGAAACAGGGCGGTATGTCGTACGGCCGTCCATCAAATCGCCCTCTTCGGCAATGATCGTTTCCCACCCAAGCAACCTGGTGCGGCTTATCGATTTTTACGGCGGCCACATGTACGACGAGCGCGATCCCGCTACGGGGAACGTAACAAGGCCCGGCATCATTGACAGGATGCCTGACATGGATTCCATGAGAAAAGACATCGCCTCAATGGGGGTCACCAATCCCCTCCACTATGAAACGATGAAGCTCGTCTTCGAGAAATACGGGATCATCCTTGATCCCCATGGCGCGGTCGGGTGGAGAACGCTCGAGATCTACCTCAACGGCCAGCACGACAGGCCGTCAGTGGTATACGAGACCGCTGACCCGGGAAAGTTCCCTGAAGACGTGGCAGCGGCAGTAGGGATCGTCCCGGCGCTCCCTGCGGGCATGATGAAACAGGCCGTGCTCAAAGAGAGGGTTTACAGCATCACCCACGAGCCCGAACATACGCAGGGAGGGCTGAAGCTCTCCGACGGGCAGGTTAAAGAGGCAAAAGATAAGATCAGGGATATATTTTTATAAAAATTGCCAATAATCGATCTGCGGCCTTGTCTCTTCTGTTTTATTTGGTATTCGATTTCATCATTTTCCTTGCCTCATTTGCTTACAGGCGCCGGCAATAAATGCCTTAAAAGTCTTAAAAAATCTACTGTTTCCGCGTTGACAACCCCATGGCCGGGCATTATATTAACTTAGTTTTGAATACAATCAGGAGGATTAAAAAATGGCTAAGAAAGTTATAGGGATAGACCTTGGAACGACGAACTCCGTCGTGGCGATCATGGAAGGCGGCGAACCAAAGGTGATAATAAACGAAGAAGGGAGCAGGTTGACGCCAAGCGTCGTCGCTTTTACAAAAGACGGTGAAATACTGGTCGGCCAGACCGCAAAGAGGCAGGCGATCACAAACCCTGAGAACACCATATTTTCCATAAAAAGATTCATGGGAAGGAGATTCAACGAGGTGCAGGGCGAGATCAAGACAGTGCCTTACAAAGTTGTCAGCGACCAGGACGGGAACGTGAGGGTCGATGTACGGGGAAAACAGTACACGCCGCAGGAGATATCGGCATTTGTGCTTCAGAAGCTGAGGAAGTCCGCAGAGGCATACCTCGGCCAGGCGATCGACGACGCTGTCGTGACCGTACCTGCATACTTCAATGATTCACAGAGGCAGGCGACAAAAGACGCGGGCAGGATAGCAGGTCTGAACGTGCTCCGCATTATTAATGAGCCTACGGCATCAGCGCTTGCCTACGGGCTGGACAAGAAAAAGGATGAGACCATAGCGGTATATGACTTTGGCGGCGGCACATTTGACATTTCCATACTGGAGGTAGGGGACAACGTTGTTGAGGTCAAATCGACGAACGGCGATACTCACCTCGGCGGCGACGATATCGATCAGAACGTTATTGACTGGATCGTTTCTGAATTCAAGAAAGACCAGGGCATTGACCTTTCCAAGGACAGGATGGCCCTCCAGAGGCTCAAGGAGGCTGCCGAAAGGGCAAAGATAGAGCTCTCGACCACGGTCGAAACAGAGATAAACCTTCCCTTTATCACTGCCGACAGCGCAGGCCCCAAGCACCTCAACCTGAAGCTAAGAAGGTCAGAGCTCGAAAAGCTCTCTGACGTCCTGATCCAAAGGTCCATTGAGCCATGCAAAAGGGCCCTTGAAGACGCAAAGCTGACAGCCAACAAGATAGACGAGGTCGTCCTTGTCGGCGGCTCAACAAGAATACCGAAGGTACAGGAAGTGGTAAAAGAATTCTTTGGAAAAGAACCTCACAGAGGGGTCAACCCTGACGAGGTCGTCGCGCTTGGCGCCGCGGTTCAGGCAGGGGTCCTTGCCGGCGAGGTGAAGGACGTGCTTCTTCTCGATGTTACCCCGCTGTCCCTCGGCATCGAAACGCTGGGCGGGATAATGACCAAGATCATCGAGAGAAACACAACGATCCCGACCAAAAAAAGCCAGATATTTACCACCGCTGAAGACAGCCAGACAAGCGTGGAGATACATGTGCTCCAGGGCGAACGGGAAATGGCGCGCGACAACAGGACCCTCGGGAAATTCCACCTCATCGGCCTGCCGCCGGCGCCAAGGGGCATACCGCAGATCGAGGTCACCTTCGACATAGACGCGAACGGCATCCTCCACGTATCGGCAAAAGACCAGGCTACGGGCCAGGAGCAGAGCATAAGGATAACCGCGTCAACGGGGTTGAACGAAGAAGAGATAAAAAAAATGGTCAGAGATTCTGAAGCGCACGCCGAAGAAGACAAGAAGAAGAAAGAGGAGATCAGCCAGAAAAACCAGCTCGACAACATCATATACCAGACAGAAAAGACCATAAACGATAATAAGGACAAGGTGTCTGCGGAAGACATAAAGCCTATCGAAGACGCGTTGGGGCCCGCAAAAGACGCCCTGAAGAGCGGCGAGCCGGAACGGATAAAAAGAGCGATCGAAGACCTGACTAAAGCTTCTCACAAGCTTGCCGAAATATTATACAAGAAGACTGCCCAGTCGACTTCACAGGGCCCCGGGCAGGAGCAGGCAAGACAGTCCCAGGGAGGCCAGAAAAGGGATGACGACGTCGTCGATGCTGAGTTTGAGGATGTGAAAAAATAGGAGGATCAATGGTAATTGGCTTTAAAAACGACAAGAGCATAAAAGACAGGATCTTTATCCCTGCCGAGCTGCCCATATTGCCCCTTCGGGGCACCGTAGCCTATCCCGACCTCGTGATGCCGCTTATTGTGGGCCGGGAGAAATCTATACGCCTTGTGGATGACGCGATGAGCAGAGACAAGATGATCGCCATCATAACACAAAAAAACCCCGACATTGAAGACCCTGAGATAGAAGACCTCTATACAGTAGGCACGGTTGCCACGATCATGAAGATGGTCAAGATGGTCGACGGCAGCCAGAGGGTCGTCGTTCAGGGATTGTGCAGGTGCAGGCTGGTAGAATTTACAGACAGGGAGCCGAACCTCCGGGCAAAAGTACTCCCTATCTTCGAAGAATACATCAAAGACATAGAAGTCGACGCCATGTACATCAACCTGAAAAACCTTTACAGGAAAGCGATCGAAATGGCGCCTTACCTCTCCTCGGAGCTCACGCAGATCGCGACGAAGGTAGAGAGCCCGGGGAACCTTGCCGACCTTATTGCCTCCACCATCAACATCAACGTCACCGAGAAGCAGGAGATCCTCGAAAAATTAGACCTCAAGGAAAGGCTCAAAAAAGTAACCATCTTCCTCAACAGGGAGGTTGAAACCCTTGAGCTGAGCAGCAAGATCCAGTCCCACGTCAAGGAAGGCATTGATAAAACGCAGAGGGAGTACTATCTCAGGGAACAGCTCAAGGCCATTCAGAAAGAGCTTGGCGACACGGATGACAGGCTCAGCGAGGTTGAGGAAGCAAGAAAAAAGATCATCGAGGCAAAGATGCCCGACGACGTCCGCAAGATCGCTGAAAAAGAGCTCGACAGGCTCTCAAAAATGAGCACCATGTCGGCGGAATATACTGTGTCGCGGACCTACCTCGACTGGCTCACAGAGCTGCCGTGGTCAAAGGCAACGGAAGACAACCTCGACATCGATGGGGCGAATACGATCCTCGACGAAGACCATTACAACCTGGTGAAGATAAAAAAGAGAATACTTGAATATCTCGCGGTGAGGAAGTTAAAAGCCGACATGAAGGGGCCGATACTCTGCTTTGTCGGTCCTCCCGGCGTTGGCAAAACATCGCTCGGCAAGTCGATTGCGCGGGCCCTCGGAAGAAAGTTCATGAGAATGTCCCTGGGAGGCATACGGGATGAGGCAGAGATACGGGGGCACAGGAGAACCTACGTAGGGGCCCTGCCGGGGAGGATCATCCAGGGAATAAAAAAGGCCGGCTCCAACAACCCCATCTTCATGCTCGACGAGGTGGACAAGATTGGAATGGACTTCAGGGGTGATCCGTCGAGTGCGCTTCTTGAGGTGCTCGACCCTGAGCAGAACTGGTCTTTCAGCGACCATTACCTTGAAGTCCCTTTTGACCTCTCGAAGGTCATGTTCATCGCCACGGCAAACATGCTCGATCCTGTCCCGCCCGCACTGAAAGACAGGATGGAGGTGCTCGAACTGCCCGGCTACACGGAAGAAGAAAAGCTCATGATAGCGAAACAGTTTCTCATTCCCAAGGAACGCTTTGAGCACGGCCTTAACGAGGACCTGATCGAATTTGAGGATGAGGCGCTGAAGGTGATCATCCGCGCCTACACAAGAGAATCGGGCGTTAGGAACCTTGAGAGGGAGATTGCCGCGATCTGCAGGTCAGTGGCAAAAGATGTGGCGCAGGGCAAAACAGAAAAACAGGTCATTACAGGAGATTCCATCCACGGCTACCTGGGCCCTATAAAATTCTTCGCTGAAGTGGCGGAAAGGACAAAGTACTCAGGCGTAGCAACCGGCCTGGCCTGGACGCCGACAGGAGGAGATATCCTGTTTATCGAATCCACCAAGATGAGAGGAAAGGGCACCCTCTCGCTCACCGGCCAGCTCGGGGATGTCATGAAGGAATCAGCACAGGCGGCGCTGAGCTACATCCGGAGCAAGGCGAATGATTACAAGATCGCCGAAGACTTCTTTGAAAAAAACGACCTCCACGTTCACGTCCCCCAGGGCGCCATCCCCAAAGACGGCCCCTCGGCAGGGGTAACGATGCTCGTATCCCTCGTCTCCCTTCTGACAGATAAGCCGGTCAGAAACGACGTCGCAATGACCGGCGAAATAACGCTCCGCGGGCTTGTGCTGCCCGTGGGCGGCATCAAGCAAAAGGTCCTGGCCGCAAAGCGGGCAGGGATAAAAAGCGTTCTCCTGCCGAAGCTCAACGAAAAAGACCTTGAAGAGGTACCGGAAAGCATCAAGGAAAATATGGACTTCAAATTCATCGAGCGGATGGACGAGGCAGTAAATATCTGCCTTTCTGCACATTGATTTATGTCCTTTACAGGGAACTGAGAGGGCAGCCTTCTGCGGCTGCCCTTTTTTGTTTGCATTTTTTGAGAAAGAACTTAAAAATATTGGTTGTAATGCATGAATCTTTTTGAGATAATGAAATCTGGGAGGGTTATAAGATATTCTTTCATAATGAGGTAATACCATGAAAAAGATCACTGACATATTCGGCAAAGAATTCGCCATCGGGATGGTCATCATGCTTCTGGCGGTTGCAGCGTATTGGTTCAGGTGGGGCCCCATCGAAGGGCTGGAATACCGCTTTTACGATTTTGGCACAAATCTTCGCGCAAAGGCCTCCACAGCCCCGTTGGCGATCGTGGCGATCGACGACATAAGCATTGCCAAGATGGGGCGCTGGCCCTGGCCGAGAAGCTATATAGCCGAGATGATCGATACCCTTAAAAATTACGACGCCAAAGTGATCGGCGTTAACCTCCTCTATTCTGAAAGCGACGCCAACCAGGGATTGTGGGAAGTACAAGACATCCTTAAAAAACTCGAAGGTGAAACAGGGCAACTGAAGAATAAGCAGTTTGGCGAGATCTACGACGCCTTGAAGGAAGCTGAAAAAAGGCTCGATAATGATGCTGCCTTATCATCTTCAATTGAAGCAAGCAAAAAGGTTGTTCTCCCCTTCTTCTTCACCCTCAGCTCCATGCCGGTGAGGGATGAGGTCAAGCTGCCCGAATATCTCAAGAACAATTCCATAAGCGTTACAAGCCCTGATCATTTTCTCGGCGCCAGGGAGATCATTCCCCCGATTGCCGCTTTCGCGTCGCATACCGCTGCGATGGGCCATATCAATGTCGTTCATGACAGCGACAGGGCTGTTCGCGGCGAGCCCCTTTTTGTAAACTTCGGCAACAGGCTCTTCCCTTCTTTCGGCATGCAGCTTGCCCTCCGGTACCTCAACTATGATCTCAAAGATGCAACCATCTCGAACTCGATACGGGTCAAAAACATCACCATCCCGACCTACGGAAAGAACACAATGCTTATAAGCTTCAATAAAGGATTTCCTGTATACTCCTTCGTGGACATCATCGATAACAAGGTGCCCGGGGTGCAGTTCAAGAACAGGATCGTCATAATCGCGCCCCATGCCACAGGGATGGGCACAACCTTCATTACGCCGATGGGGCCAAACATACCTTCATGGGTCCTCGTTGCCAATGTGATAGACAATATACTCCTCAACAATCATATTGTGCGCCTTTCCTGGGCCTTCTACCTTGAGCTCGCGGTCCTGATCATCTTCGGATTGTTCCTCGCCCTCGTTTTGCCAAGGATCCACGCAGGGATAACCGCCGTCATATCGGCAGCGCTTTTCCTTGGATGGTCGGCCGTCGGCTGGTTTCTTCTTGTGCAGTACGGATACTGGTTCAAGGTCATGTACCCGGCATTTCTCCTTGTCGTCGGTTACATCGTGACCGTTTCTTCCCGGTACCTCTTTACAGAAAGGGCCAAAGAGCGCGTCGAGGCGGACAGCGTTGAAACAAACAAGATGCTCGGGCTTTCTTTCCAGGGTCAGGGCATGCTCGACATGGCCTTTGAAAAATTCAGAAAGTGCCCTGTTGAGGACGAATCGGTGAAGGAGCTTGTCTACAACCTCGGCCTCGACTTTGAGAGAAAACGGCAGTTCAACAAGGCCGTTGCCGCATATGAGCACATAATGCAGGCAGGCGAGTTCAAGGACATTGGGGAAAGGATCGGCAAGCTTAAGTCCGTCGGCCAGACGGTGATATTCGGCCCGTCAGGAGGGAGAAAGGATGCCACCGTCCTCATTGACGGGGCCGAGACAAAACCCACCCTTGGACGCTACGAGATCATGAAAGAGCTGGGGCGAGGCGCAATGGGAACGGTCTATCTTGGCAAAGACCCCAGGATCAACAGAGATGTGGCTATCAAGACGCTGCGGTACGATGATTTCGAGGAAGACCAGGTAGCGGAGCTGAAGCAGAGGTTCTTCCGCGAGGCAGAAGCAGCGGGCAAGCTCTCGCACCCCAATATCGTCACTATATACGATGTGGGAGAGGATTACGAGATTGCCTACATGGCGATGGAGCTCCTCGACGGCTCCGACCTTGCAAAATACACGCAGAAGGACAGCCTTCTCCCCCTGAAAGAAGTCACAAGGATCATATCATCAGTCTCTTCAGCCCTCGATTATGCGCACGAGAACGGCGTTGTTCACCGCGACATCAAGCCTGCGAATATCATGATACTCAGGAACGGAGAGGTTAAGGTTGCCGATTTCGGCATTGCGAGGGTCATGGCAACATCGAGGACGCAGACAGGGGTAGTCATGGGCACTCCGAGCTACATGTCGCCGGAGCAGATTGCCGGGCAGAAGGTAGACGGACGCTCGGACCTTTTCTCCCTCGGCGTCGTCTTTTTTGAACTTCTTACGGGAGAAAAGCCCTTCGGCGGGGACAGCATCACAACCCTCATGTACAATATTACCAATTCGCCTCCTCCTCCATTGAAGGATATCGCCCCTGCCGTGCCTGAGTTCTGCGAATCCATCATCGTGCGGCTCCTCGCCAAGGAAAAAGATAACCGGTACCAGCACGGCAAAGAGCTGGCAAATGACATCGAAAAATATATGGAGAGCTTCGGGGGATAAGAATGGGATTCGTCGTAAGCGGGAAGACAGACGTAGGTGTCGTACGCCAGAACAACGAGGATAACCTTTATATTTCCCAGGACGACGGGCTTCTGCTCGTGGCAGACGGCATGGGGGGGCATGCGTCAGGAGAGGTGGCCAGCAAGATCACCGTTGATATCATGCGGGACTATTTCGGCGGCGTGAAGGAAGGCCGTCAGCTTCAGATCGGGCCTTACCAGGAGGACCTGACAGAGCCGACGAACAGGCTCGGTTCGGCGATACGCCTTGCCAACCAGGCGATCTATGAGGCAGCGCAAGGCAATCCCCTGTGGCACGGCATGGGCACCACGATCGCGGCAGTCCTGATCACGGGCAACAGGCTCAGCATCGCCCACGTGGGCGACAGCCGCGTCTACCTCATCAGGGAAGGCAGCATGGAGCAGCTTACCGACGACCACTCCTTCGTATCGGAGCAGGTGAAGCGGGAGATCATCTCAAAGGAGCAGGCAAAGGCGTCGGAGATGAAGAATGTCCTCACGAGGGCCCTCGGCGTTCATCCTGAGGTCGAGGTCGATCTTGAAGAATTGAGCCTTCTCGACGGCGACATGCTGGTCCTCTGCACTGACGGCCTCACCGGGATGGTCGATGACGACGAGATATTTGCTATCATCAATACGCTGCGTGATCCTGCGGTTGCATGCGAGGACCTTATCGCCCGCGCCAATCAGAACGGGGGCAAGGACAACATCACCGTTGTTATTGCTGAGATCGAAAAGAAAAAAGGATGGTTCTACCGCTTATTACATTTTAAAGAATGGTTCAGGAGGTGACCTATGACAAAAATTCTGCTCAAATTCAAGGATGCTGTTATTAAGGAGCTAAAGCTTGAGCAGGAGACGTACACCATCGGGAGAAAGGATACGAACGATATCGTTGTTGACAACCTCGCCGTCTCCGGATCGCACGCCAGGCTGTTCAAAGAAGGCGATGTATACATCATGGAGGATCTGAACAGCACCAACGGCACGTTCGTGAACGGCAGGAAGATTGCCAAGCAGCCGCTCAAGAACGGCGATGTCGTGCTCATTGGCAGCCACACCATCGAGTTCATGACCGATGTGAAGCCGGCAGAGGGCACAAAGACTGACATCCGCTCCCGCTCCATGGACGAGACGATACTCTTAAGCCCCAAAGACCAGGAAAAGATCATTACGCAAACGGAAAAGCTGGAGGTCCTCGGAGGGCTTCTTGTCATCGAAGGATCTTCCGACAAAAAGGAATACCTGCTCAAGGAGAGGATCACCACCATCGGCAAGGACGACAGCGCATTGATCCGCCTGAAGGGACTTTTTGCCCCCAAGGTGGCCGCCCTGATAAACAGGAGAAAAGAGGGATATTTCATCACCCCATCCGGCGGGAAGGAGATCAAGGTCAACGGCAGCAAGGTCGATCAGCGGCACGACCTGAAAGATGGCGATATTATCGAGGTTGCCGGACTGAAGATGCAGTTCTTTGTGAAGGAATAAGATAGCAGCTGATCTTTACGGCGAGAGGAGGACTTGGTCGCCGAATTTCTCTAAAAGGGCCTTTGATAGATCATCTGCGGCCCTCTTATCTTCAAGCTCGACCATTAGCTCACCATTATCTCCAACAACGAGGCGGCCATGCCTTTTGACGATATCGGCGATGTCATCGGGCTCGACGGTCCACCAGCCGCGCGTTCTGCGCAACAGCTCTTCGCCTTTCAGTTTCTGAGGGGTCACAAGGTCAATTGTACGGAACCACGCTGCCCATCCAACCTGCGCTGGAGACTTGAGCACCGGCGACACGGGGTCATGATAGATGTGGCAGCGGCCGAAGAGGCGCAAGCGGATCATTTCAGGGCCTCTTTGAGAAATTTCTCTATTGCGGCATTCTTCGGCAGCATATCACCGGAAACATCGATGCCCCTCATGGACAATGCACGGGCGAGGCAGAAAATATAGATGGCGGCGGCATCTTCTCCGTTCTCTGCTATGCCCCTCTGCATAGCCGTTACCCATGCCTTTTCAAAGAGCGTGAGCGCTATTTCACGGAAGCGGCGCAGCCTCTCGTCGAGGGGATGGATAGAAAGCTTCAGCAACAGTTCATGCTGCGCTTTTTCCATCCAGGCAAATACTTCGCGCATATACCTTACCTGCGGATCCCTTCCCCAGGTATCGGCTTCTGTCATAGCACCTCCGATATAAAACCGTGCATAGTATATCGTATATCGTATATCGAAGCACTAAATAAATCCGAATGCTCTAAATCCAAAATGGTTGTAGAGAATAATCTTGTCATTGCGGGTGGAGCGTGGCGTCTTGTCATTGCGAGCCCGCAGGGCGCGGCAATCTCATTCAACAGTTCATACCCTATGAGGTCGCTACGTCGCTTCGCTTCTCGCACCTTGTGCTTTTCCAATTACGTCTCACGAATTACGAATTACGGTTGTTCTCGCCTCACGGTTTTCACCAGCGACAAGTATCGAGTATCCAGTATCAGGTATTTGGTTTTGCGATATACGATATACGAGCTACGATATACGGTATTTATATTTTCTCTTTACAAAGAAAAAGAGATTGCATTATATTTTTGACAGTATGGAAAAGGCTTACAATAGCGGATTAAGAGCGATGGTCTGCGTTTTGTGGATACTGTGTGCGCTGTTTCTCTGCCTGGCTCAGCCGGATACCGTGGATTCAAAGGAGATGTCGCTTCTCGCATTCGGCAGCGGGAAGATAGATGTGAGATTGTATACCGATTATTTTTGCGGGCCCTGCGGGGCCTCCGAATCTAAGATAGAGCATTCTATCCTCGACCTCGTCACAAAGAATGTCATCACTGTTACGTTCGTTGACACGCCTTTCTACAAGTATTCATCGCTCTATGTCCGTTATTTTCTTTACATACTCAACGAAAAGAAGGAGCTGCGCCATGCGCTTGCCGCACGGGCCGCCCTCTTCGAGGCTGCCAGCGCCAAGATTTACGAACAGGGAAAGCTTGAGGCATTCCTCCAGGCCAAGGGGATCGGATTTAAGCCGTTCGATGTGAGGCCAGTGTTCAATATGCTCCAGGGTTATTTGAGAGAGGACAAGATAAACGCAACCCCTTCCTGCGTCATACGCAACGGGGGCAAGAAGGAAGCCCATTCCGGCGGGGAGAACATCTTAAAGGCGCTCGAAGGGCTGAAGCAGCAAAAACGTAAGTCGTGAGGCGTAAGGCGTTAGGCGATTTTGTGATGTTTTGCTGTGCTGTTTTTCTCCCCTTACGACTTACGCCTCACGACTTACGGGTGTTCTGCTATGAGCTGAGTTGGAGGTTTTATGACATCCCAGGAAACAAAGGAAAAAGAGGTACTCGAACAATCAAAAGTGATCGCCGTCGTCGGCCTTTCGCCGGATGAAGATAAACCGAGCAACATTGTTGCCCAATATCTGATCTCACACGGCTATAAGGTCATCCCCGTTAATCCCGGGCACGGGAACATACTCGGTCAAAAGAGCTATAAGACACTCTCCGATATCCCGGAAAACGTCGATATCGTCGACATTTTCATGAGGGCGGAACTATTATTGCCTGTTGTCGAAGAGGCCGTCAGGATAAGGCCGAAATGCATATGGCTTCAGCTCGGGATCATTAACGAGGAAGCAAAGAGGCTTGCCGAGGACAACGGCATCACCTTTTTCATGGACAGGTGCATAAAGATAGAACACAGTAAGCTCATAGCTCATGGCTGATAGCAAGGCAAGCACGAAATCCTAACCTCTAAATCCTAAACAATATCAAAATTCAAATATTAAATGTTCCAAACAAATACAAACTATTTACGTTTTGAATTTTGAACATTCGAATTTGTTTAGGATTTAGATATTCGGATTTAGAATTTGCTATTAGCCATCAGCTATAAACTATGAGCTATGAGCTGGTTTTACTGGCGCGCCCGCCGCGATTTGAACGCGGGGCCTTTGGCTCCGGAGGCCAACGCTCTATCCAGCTGAGCTACGGGCGCACGCGGTTGACAGCATTATATCATAATCCTGTTGGTGAAACATAACTTTCTTTATACAATAAATTTACTTTTCTTTTGCAATATTATTCGCTCTTTTGATAATATAGAGAAAGGGGTTCTATGAAAAAAGTACTCGTTCCGACGCTTATCGGTATTGGATTGACGCTTCTTTTCTCCCTGCTGGCGATCATACGGTTCGTCCCTTTTGAGCGCCTCGAGCTTCTCCTCTATGACATACGGTACAGCATCCACGGCAAGACAACGCCGCCCAAGGAAGTAGTGATATTGGGCATCGACGACAGGAGCCTCGAAAAATACGGCAGATGGCCATGGGACAGAAGGAAGGTCGCCACCATCATCGACAAGCTAAGCAGGATGGGGGCAAGGGTAGTTCTCGTAGATATTATCTTCAGCGAGCCCTCAAAAGACGACGATATCCTTGCCAAGTCGATCAAAAGGGCCGGGAACGTGATCCTCCCTATTGTGTTCGACTTCAAGGGCGAGCCCAGGATAATACAGGACGACACCCTTTTCGATAATGCGATACCGATGATCCGGAAGGCGGATAATTTCAAGATATTCCCGCCGCTGAGCGCAAGCAGCATCCTGCTGCCCGTCAAAAAGCTTTCGCAGAGCGCGAAGGCTCTTGCCTATATCAATATGTTCCCCGATAAGGACGGCGTGCTGAGGTGGGAAGCCCTGTCCATTGAATATAACGGAGAGATGTACCCATCCATTGACCTCCAGGCCGCAAGGCTTTATCGCGACCTCCCGAACGAGGCGCTGACCCTCCAGGCCGCGGAAGGAATACAGCTCGGCGACAACTTCATACCGACCGATTTCTGGGGAAGGATACTGATCCACTACTACGGTCCGGAAAGGACCATCCCGTCAATCTCTGTTACAGACCTCCTTGAGAACAAGGTGGAACCATCTATGATCAAGGACAGGGTCGTCCTCCTGGGCGCGACGGCCGTTGGCATATACGACCTCAGGGTTACCCCAACGTCGCCGGCTATGCCGGGGATCGAAAAACACGCAAACGTCGTGGCATCAATACTAAACAATCAATTCATCTCCAAGCTCAAAAACATCTGGAACGTCTTCATCGTTCTTATATCAGGCATCCTCTTTTCCCTTATTATCGTGAGGATCAAGGCTATCGTCGGCGCGGTCTTCGCCTTCGGCTTCATCGCGATACTTTACGGTATCGGCAATTACCTCTTCTTCTCGAAGGGGCTCTGGATGGACCTGAGCTATTCAGGGAACAATATCCTCATCACCTATTTTGTCATCACCGCTTACAGGTACGCCACCGAGGAAAGGTATGCGCGGCAGATACGGGGCATGTTCTCAAGCTACGTCACAGAGAAGGTCGTCAACGAGCTTATCAAAAACCCGGAGCTTGCAAAGCTCGGCGGCGAGAGAAGAGAAGTGACTGTCCTCTTCTCCGATGTCCGCGGCTTTACGACATTCTCCGAAAAACATTCTCCGGAACAGGTCGTTGCCATCCTCAATGAGTATCTTGGAGAGATGACGCACATCATCTTTCAATGGGACGGGACCCTCGATAAATTTGTCGGCGACGAGATCGTCGCCTTCTGGGGCGCGCCTATACCGCAGGAAAAACATGCCGAGCTTGCCATCAAGTGCGCCCTTCACATGACACAGAAACTGGCAGACCTCCAGGAAAAGTGGAGGTCAGAAGGAAAGGTGCCCCTCGCGGCAGGCTTCGGCCTCAACACGGGGGAGGTTATCGTCGGGAACATCGGCGCTGAAGGGAAAAAGATGGACTATACGGTCATCGGCGACAACGTGAACCTCGGCGCCCGCGTGGAGGGGCTCACAAGGAAATACGATGCCGATATCATCATCACGCAAGCAACATTGGACAAGATACGGGACCTCCTCGCAGGTGGCGACCTCGGCCATCTGAAGGTAACGGGGCTCGACATGGTGGCGGTAAAGGGAAAGGCGGAACCGGTATGCATCTACGGCATATCGTCGATGCCCCCTGGTGAAAAATCAATCATCATCGAATGTGAAACAAAAGAAGTGGTGCAGATGACGGAGAAATAATACGAGATACTGGTTACTCGATGCTGGACTCTGGTAGGCTGGCAGGCTTGTCAGCATCGGGCATTAATACCAGTATCTAGCATCAAGTAACCAGTATCGGTTTTCTGTAAGCTATTTTATTTGTTGTATTATCTTCCCCGTTATATCCACCGTGTCCTTAAAGTAGGCGACGCCGGCGGCGCTTTTTTCGAAGATCACCGTGTAGCCTTCCCTTTCTCCTATGTTCTTTACAACCCCGCTGATCATGCCGAGGGCCTTCTGCGCGAGCTGTGTGTCAAGTTTTCGCACCTCGATCTCGAAATCCTCCCGGAGCCTTCTGATGTCTCTCGCATCGTTTGCAAGCCTTTCTTCAAGCGCCCTGCGCTCATTAACAGGGAGCTTCTCGCCTTCCTTTCTCAGCTTCTCTTCGGTTGCCTTGGCAGATTCCTCCCTGTCCCTGAGCGGCTTCCGCTTTGCCTCGATCTGCTTCAGCAGGTCCTGCCTGTATCCTTCGAACGTCTTCGATTCCCGCATTACCTTCTGGACCTCGAAAACCCCGATCTTTGCCGCCTGGGCGTATAATTGTGTAGCACATAGAGTAAGCAAACAGAAACAAACAGAAGCAACGCATATAATGCCCTTTTTCATCAACATCCTCCTATGTGGTTTTTGATTTTTCGTATCTATGCAGTGCATTGAGCAATTTCTTGAGAACGGCCCTGTTGGCTACATAAAATCTTGCAACTTCCCATCGAAAGTTAAGATACCTGTGGGCAAGCCTGTTTCTTTGAATAGCAAATTTTGCAAGAATATCGGCTTCGGTTTTCTTAAAACGGAAGTAGCCACCAACCTTCTTCATCACATCGGGATAGTTTTCGGCCATTATATTGTTCTCCGTCAATACAACGCCGCTCACTTCTATAAATGCGGTTAGAATGTTTTCGATCGTCCTGTCGATGAGTTTCTGGAGCTTGCTGTTCTTTGCATACTCCTGCCATTTCGTTGATGCATATTCAACATCGAACTCTTCCATCTCTTTTGCAATAAAGGAGAGGGACTCTGTTATTCTTCCTTTTGCATAGACACGTTCAGGCATGATTCAGCTTTTCCAGCCGCCTCTCAACAATCTCGGATTGCCATTTTGTTCCAAAGATACTGAAATCCTCCATCTGGTATATTGCATGATGCCTTGCGTCAACGTATCGCGTAAAATTCTTTACAAACACAGGGATGCCCTGAACAATGGCGTTGTAGTAGAGCATGGGCCTGTAGAATCCCGTATCAATATGAAGCACATTCGTTTCTCTCTTTAAAATGTTTGTAAGCTCAAGGGATATTGTGGTGATAAGGTCGAAAATCTTATCCCTGTCCATTTCCTTGTTGAATATAATCGCAATGTCCACATCAGAGCTGGCCTTAGGGCAGCCTATAGCCCATGAGCCATAAAGAAAAGCAATATCGACAGAATAGGTTTTTGCCTTCCCGTTGAAATATTCCTTAATGGCAGAAATTAATTGTTCTTTTTTATCCATCTCTTTTTCTATTATACTACTTTTGTTAATATATGAAGTAGAAAAAGGGTGCTGGATCTTTCTCCAGCACCCACTTTTTTCAGCGATCAGCTATGAGCTATTTTGCCACCCCTGCCGCCGTGCCTGAGATCGTCCCTGCGCCGGCAGTCGCGCCCGTGCCCGCCGCAGCGCCCTTGAATGTTGTCGAGCCGTTAAAACCACCGGTGCCGCTCACGCTGCCAAGCCATTTGCCGTTGCCGCCCGGGTTCCAGTTCTTGAAAGCAAAGTCCGCGCTTATTCCCGGTACACTGCCGGTCAGTCCAATGTTGGTATTCAATGTCGGCGGCGCCGTATAGGTACCGGTCACGCTTCCTGTTGCCCAAGCCGTGGCCGGCCCACCTGCGGTCAGCGCAAAGAACTTGACATTATTCATTGCAAGGCCCGAGAAGCCATTTCCAGCCCCTGTAAGGTTCACGTTCCCCACCTCAACGCATGGTATATGCATCTGCGTGAGCTTGTTCCTTCCTGCCTCTGTCGCAGCCAGCTCGAGAAACTTGTTCGTCTCCACCCAGCTGCCGATGCCGACCGCCATGTATGTGCTTGGGTCAAAGGTGCCGAGCACCCTGCCGGAGAGCACGCCCGTGCCGGTGATGTCCTCGATGCTTGCCCAGTAGCCGACGGCATTGCCTTCGAACTTTTTGTCGGCCCACGGGCCGCCTGCGATAAGAACACCGAGATCCGTCGTTGCCGAGGTTGCACTTTGTATCTCATACTGCCAGTTTGCCGCACCGCCTGACGGGTCGTACCAGGAGCCATAGAATCCCGTCGTCCAGAGACCGGCGTATGGGAAATCGGATATCCAGGAACTCTCTGCCCACTGCGGCTGGCTCGCCATGTTTATGTATCCCGAGCCGTTGAAGTTCCCCCCGCTCGTTCCGGTATTGTAATAGAAGGAATGGTCGTATATGTTCGAGGTAAGGTTCGTTGGCGCGATCGCCGATGTTCCGAGCTCCACCGCGTACCATTCGCCGCTTGCCTGCCACTGCGCGTTGTTGTGGTCGAACCAGCCCCAGTCGGGGTTATCCCCGACATCTCCGAAGTGCCCGAAGAGCCCGCTGACCTTCCCTGTGGGGCTGATCGCGAGACCGCCCACGTATCCGCCGAGGCTCTTTCCGCCTCCTTCAGGTGGAGTATAATCACGCTGGATGCCGACCCATTGCCCCCAATATGCCCCGCCGTCGAGGGTGGTGTTCGTGCTGTTCGTATAGTTCATAGAAAAGATCTCTCCGCTGAAGATATGGCTTGCATATGCGGGGCTTGTGCGCACATCCGAATTGTTCTTGTAGATACCGAGCATGTGAAGATCGAGGGGCTGGGTCTCGGACGTTGTCCAGAGGTCCAAGGGCCCGTTGCCGTCGAAGACTCCCTTGAAATATCCGTCCCATGTAACGCTTTCCCCGTTATAGTAATACAGCGCTGTCTTGCTGGAAGGGTTCGGCGTGATCCACGACATATACCAGACAGGGTCGAATTGGCCGGCAAGTTGGCCGCCAAAGTTGCCTGACGTGGTAGCCAGGCCCGTAAACTGGCCCGCTCCGTAACCGTGGATACCTCCCTGGATATAGGAAGAGTCTACCTGTATCGCCCCCGAGCCCCAGAGCTCGCCGATCCAGTTGTCCGTTCCGCTGCTGTCGCTGTGGGCAGCCTGCGCGATCCAGAAGGACGCGAAGAAGGTTTCACCGGGGTTCGTAACGATGATGTTCCCGATATAGTCGATCTGCTGCCCGTAGTAGGCCCCCGAGATCGAGTTCGAGGCAGCGATCTTACGCGCAAATGATGTGGGTGGGGTGGCATAGGAATAGATATTGATCGGCAGGGTCACGTTCGTGCCCGGAAGTGACGGCTGCGAGCCTGTAAGCGTTACCGTCGTCGTCAGCTCGCTGGGGAAGCCGAGGTCGGCGAGCGCCTGCCTGCCTTCGGCCGTGCCCGCAAGGCTCATATATATCGGGGTGCCGAACCAGGCGCCAACGGAGAAGGCGCTGAACGCCCCCTCGCTGTCGTTGTATGCCCCCGTTGTCTTCCCTGCCATAAGGGCGGTGCGCCCTGACCGCCAGTTGGCCCAGTGTCCGTAGGTCTCTATGCTTTCAAGCTTGCCGTCCGACCATGTCCCGTAGCTTCCCATATCCAGGTAGCGGATCAGGTAGAACGGGGATGCGTTCGTCCATATCTGGTCGCTGTTCCAGTGGTAGCCGGTCGCTGTTTGAGTGATCGACGGATCGTACGCGCCGAGGGAGTTCGTCTTCCAGAGGCCGAAGCCGTATGTCGTGTTGTAGGGCTCTGTGAAGGAGAGGATCTCAGTCTTGTCCCATCTCTCGGTCATATCTCCCTGGTGCTTATAGTTCGCATCGAAGAAGCCGCCATCGCTGCTTGTGTGTCCGTAAGGAGGATAATTGCCCCAGTCCGTCGTCTTCGGCCCGGTCGACATCTGGGTGTATGTAACAAGGTCCTTTGCCGCGAAATCCACGCCTTCTCCAAGCTGTGTCCTTTTGATCGTCCCGCTCCCCTCGAAGACCATGCTCTCGGGATACCCCGTGCCGGGGATGTTAGCAAATAGAACGCCCGTGTTGCCGCTCCCGTCAACGTACATCATGTATGAGAGGAAATCGACCGCGTCCGTTGTCGCGCCGGGGATGATCGTGGCGCCTGCGAATCCCGTGTATGCGCCGCCGTCGTATGTTGTATTCGTGCCGTCTATGCGGTTGTTCGAAAGGAACGTTCTCTGCATAGGCGTGTACCATATATGATTCAGCAAAGGATCGCCGGTCACGTACTCGCCTATTATAGAGGCATTGACGGACGTACTCCCGCCGAAGAGCGGATCCGTCCCGCCCATGGTGAACCACATATGCCCGTCCTGTATGTCGCCTGTTCCGTCGGGATTGCTCCCGTAATACACGTAGTTCACGAAGCCGTTCTGGAACTGGAGCGCGCTGCTGCTGGACCACGTACCGAATGAGATCGCCTGATAGGTATCGCTGTCGATGGTGCCGAGGAAATTCCCGTCAAAGGCCCCCATTGTGGTGTGGCCCATGTATGTCCCCGACTCGGTGCCGGTAAGCTTTACGCCGTCCGCATCAACGGCGCCGGAGGTATCTACGATATAGAACGCCCCCTGCCCGTTGCCGGGACCGGTGCCCGTTGTGGTCCATCCGCCGGGCACATCGGCGATGATCGCCGTTGCAAGATCGCCTGTCCATGGGCTGGATGTGCCGCCGGCGTAATACCAGTAGCTTCTCCCGCGCCCGTAGGGATCGCCGTATGCAAAGTTCTGCTGCCCTATGTACCCATTTGAATTGTAGGTCCTTTCATACCCTATCCCTGTATCCGGGTTGCGGTATGAAACATATCCGACCATGCTTCGCCCTGCCTGACTGTTAAAATACGAATATCCGTAATATCCGCTGCCGGTGCCGCCAAGATAACGGGCGCCGGTCATAGTATCCAGGTTGTAAAAACCGAATGTTCCCCTTCCGCCGGTCACCGCGCTCCAGGTCGTTCTGTTGTTCGGGTTATAGAACCACCCGCCTGACTTAGCCATGTAGACGCCCCAGCCCTGACCGGGTATGTTCATAGTATCAAAATCGGTCGCGCCGCTTATGTATCCCTCTCCCGGACCAAAAGATCCGTAGACGAAGAGGTTTGTCGTATCAGGTGCATAGTACCTCTTGCGGACGATCTCGTAGAAGTTGGTAGGCGTGATGGCGCCTGTTCCGGGGATGCTGCCCACATCGCTTGTCATCTGGGTGAGCGCCGCTGTCCCGTCGAGCTCGAAGGCGCCTACATACCAATAGGACGGCCCTGTCCAGTCGCCCGTAAAATATCCCGCCGCGTAGGGCGACGAGGCGGATGGTGCGATATAGACTCCGTACCAGCTCCCCAACATGGACCGCACACCTGTGCCGCCGCAGGGGTAGAGGATGCCGCCCAGGTATGACCAGTATGCGCCGCCATCGTAGGTCGCATATTGTCCCGTTGCGGGGCTTGCGCTGTACATGCGCTGGCCCCAGATATGGCCGTAGGAATTGGGCATGCCCTGGATCCCGATGGCGGTGAACGCCGGGGTTCCGCCTGCGAAGAGGGAGCCCGTGCCGCCGAACTTTGCATTCATAAAGACGTCGTTCGTCATTTTCTGCTCTGAGCCGTTGAAATACTCGAAGTAAGGGGCAAAGGAGCTCGCGAAATACAATTGGGAGCCTTCCCACACGCCGATGTTCGCCGCCTGCCATTTGCCTGCCTCTGCGCCGTAGGAGCCGATGAGGTTCCCGGTCATGGGGCCCATCTTTGTCCAGGTGATGAACCTGCCCGCGACGTCCCCGGAGATCTCATTGCCGGTCCACGTGCCGTTTGAGATGCTCGTCAGGTAATACCCGTAATCGTCATAAAAAGCTGCCTGTGGAGTGCTGTAATAGGCGCCGAAGGTGCCGGAGCCGCCGACCGTGCCGGTCCATCCCGCGGGCGGCGTGCCTGAAACGGTGCCGCCGTGGCTCATCGTGTAGATGCCCCAAGGCTCCGCGGTATGCGCGGTGGTGTTGTAGAGGGCCATGGTGTAGTTCCAAGCGTTGCCTGTGCTCATGATATTCCAGCCCGTGCCCGTCCCCCACAGCGATTTCGGCTGGGTCACATTGTTCCCTACCCACAGGGGAGGGACAGAGGAGGATGATTCAGGTGGAAAGCTCCACATGGAGTATGTGAGAGATTCAGGCGCTATGCCGATATCGTCGTTCTTCGGTTTCGTAATGAGGAGCCCTATCATCTCCGCCATGTAGATATCCGGATAGGCGGTACCCATGAAGTTCCCCCTCAGGAACCCTGCCGCGTATTTGCCGCCCGACTGGGGGCTGATGTAGATGGCGACCTGCCTTCCGTAGAGGTCATCACCCACGACGCGGCCCGCGAAGAACCCGTTATACGCGCCGCCGTCGTACGTTGTGTATGTTGAATTTTTGTAGTTGGAGCTGTAGATATTCGCATTCCATATCTTCGGGAGCCCGTCCCCGGAGTTGTACTGGCCGATCATCCTGGCGGCAACCGGGCTTCCTGTCCAGAGCGTGCCTGTACCGCCCATTAACCCGTAGAGCCAGCCGTCGGATGTATCCCACGCGGTGGAGTAATGGAACAGCCCCACATCGACGTCGCTGACAAAGGTCAGGTCCGTCCCCGTCCATGTGCCGAGGGCAACCGCCTTCCAGAGGCCGGCATCTTCGTAGGTGCCGTAGACGTCGCCGTCCATGTTGCCGAGCCTTGTGTAGGTTATGTATTGGCCTGAAAGGGTGCCGTAGAGTATGCCCTCATCGACTGTGGCGCCTGCCGGCACCGTCCCGGTGATGCTCGCAAGCCAGTATCCCCAATCTCCCCATACGGTCTCTGATGCGTCCTTGTATGCCCCGAAGGTGCCTGTTGAGCCCACTGTGGCGCCCCACGAGGTGGGAACCGTTGCAAGGGTATCGAACTGGCCGAGCATGGGGAGCCCGTAGATGCCCCAGGGCTCGGTAGCGATCGCATAGGTGGCCCCGAGATAGGAGTTGTCTTCGCCGCCGGTTATTGCCGCGCCGTTATTGAACGTCCCGGAGAGATACGCCCCGGTGCCGTCAAGGGACCCCGCATTGATATTGTACGCAAGTCCAGAGGCACTTAAGCCTATGTCGGTCGACTTTTCCGTCCTGTTGGCAAGCCCGCTCATCTCAAACATGCCTATGTCATATATATCGCCGCTTAAGTACGCCTGCAGGACGCCTGCCTTCGGCGTTGCCGAGTTGTCAATGTAGAGTGCGACGAACTTGCCTTCGAGGGTCTTCGCGCTCACTATATCCTTAAAGGCGTACTCGTTCCCTCCGGCGAGGCCGTAATATGCCCCTCCGTCATAGGTCGTATACTGTTCGGTAAGGACATTGTAGCTAACGATGGGGTTAGGGGTATACCAGAGGCAGGACGGGCCCACCGAACCCATTATTGTGATGGGGATGTTGCTCCCGCTCCAGAGGCTCGCCGTCCCTCCGAGATAGCCTTCCAGGGCCGAGAGGTACTCGAAATATATGCCGTCATAGTTAACCGCGTCGAGCATATCCGCATAGAATTCACTGAAGAACTTAAGATCCGTTCCGTTGTAATAGCTTCCTATCACCTGGCCTATCCAATCGCCGAAGTCGCCCTCGCTCGAATTGACGCCCGAGAACTTTCCCTCTGCGTCATAGAGGCGAAGCGGCGTCATCACCTTTCCCGCCGCGCTGCCCGTTACCTCCCCTGCATCGGTCCAGGTGCCGCTTGCCGTAAGGAGCCAGTACCCGATCCACCAGCTGTCGTTATCAAAGACGCCGAAGCCGCCGAGCTTTGCGCTCCACGAAGGGTTTCCTGTCGGCTTGTAATCGTAGTAATTGTAGTTGTCATCGTAGCCGAACTTTATGTTGAAGATGCCGAAAGGCAGGGACTGCGAGGAGGTATAGAGGAACGTGACATCCCCGCCGGCCTCTCCGTAAATATATCCCGTGCCGTTGAAGTCGCCCGACAACCCGCCCAATACGAATCCGCCGCCATAATACAGATCGGAGGGATCAAGGACCATCGCATAAGGCGTCGGGGTAAGCGTTCCGCCCGCCCTCCACATCTTGGAGCCCTCGGAGAAGGGATAGTAGAAGCCGGATACATCGCTTCTCATGACGCCCGTGGTTACATATCCGTTCCCGTCGGGCGTGCTTACGTATACCGCCCGCAGTGTTCCGTCAGAGATCGCGCCGGCGGTCGAGGCATCCCCGCCCTTCCATATGGCGCCAACGAACCCTCCCATTGACCCCATTACTTCCTGAGAGACATCTTCTGTGGTGGTAGCATAGACATGGGTGTTCATCAGGTAATGGGGCTTGTCAGCCGGACCAAGGTGATATGTGCCCATGGCGGTAAAGCTCGCGGGGCTTGTCCACGGAGGGGTCGTCCCGCCAAGATAACCATAGTCCTCTCCTGCGAGCATCATCGTGCCGTAGTCATTGTAATAGAGCGAATAGCCGTCATCCGGCCACATGCCGCCCCATTCGCCGAAAAAGCTTGCGGGGGTGCTTACGCCGTTGCCGGCGCCGGTCATCCTGAAGTATTCACCGATAGGGCAATAGGTGCCGAGATATCTCATATCGTACCAGCCGAGGTAGGGCCCGATCTGCGGGTCAATGCCGATGAAATCGAGGTTCGCACCCAACGTGAACTTGTAGTTTGTCGCATCATGGGTATAGGAGAGTGGCCCGATCCCGTATTGTTCCAACTCTGCGTATCCGAGATAGGGGAGTGATGGAGTTTCCGTTGTGCCAAAGCCTCCCTTGTAAATCTCTGACGTGAAGGCGACCTTTCTGCCTTCATTGGTGACGCGGTATCCACCTAAACCATCTCTGCTCTCAGGGTAAATCACGAGCTGTCCGTCACCGATCACAAATGGGAGAGTGTTCGGAAAGAGCTGAGGCGGGTTGAAGCCCGGCGTTGTATAGGAAAATGTTTCAAGGAGGGTATGTCCTTCGTCGGGCACAATGGTGATGGTCCCCACGGAGCCGCTCCTTGACAGGTTTCCGCTGAAGGAAAAGGTAGTGCCGTCAAACGTTCCCGGCGCATCGCCTGTGAGGAAGTAGAGGCTCCCGCCTTCCAGGTAGAGAAATGAGAGGCGGTTCAGCCATGAGCCCTGCACGCCCGGCGTATAGCCGATGAAGGCGCCGCCCGTGTCCGAGGTCCCTGTTGCGGTGCCCGGATGCGTTGTGCCAGTGTCTCCGGTCACGGTTCCCGATGCAGATATGGTGCCCGTACCGCTGCTAGGTATATTGGCGGTGAGGGTGGTGTCCGATAGCGTTCCGCCCCCTTCAAAAGGCATCCCTCCCAATGTCCCCGTAAGGTTTATTCCTTCCTGCGGCGGCGCTGGCGGTGCCGGCGGCGGTGGCGGCGGTGGTGGCGGCGGTTCGGGAACCACCACAACCACTACTTTCGGGGGTTCAGGCGGCGGGCTCGCTTGTCCTCCGTCCCCGGTCCCCATGTCACCTGTCCCGGTCCCGGTGCCTGTCCCTGCGGTGGTACCGGTGCCGGTTCCTGTTCCGGTGCCGGTGCCGGTTCCTGTTCCGGTGCCGGAACCTTCTCCGGCGCCACCACCGGTCCCGGTGGGCGTTACCTGCTGAAGGGCGTTGTTGATCTGGTTCTGGGTCACCTTCCTCGGGGCTGTCGGCGGGGTGTTCGCCGAGGGAACGGCCGAGGTGAAGCCCGCGGTAACGGCGGCAACAATCTGCGGGAGGCTGGGGTTGTAGAGGTACCCCTGCCCGGTGACGAAGATAACCGTCGTTGCACCGCCGATAAGGGTGACGAGCATGTTGGTGCCCCTGATCCCGGCGACGGCGTTAGGGGTATGGACCTCAAAGCGGTTCCCTTCCGCGAGGGCCGCTGCCCGCTTGATAAAGTCCTCGCCCGCCACTGCCTGCACTCTCCCTCTATGGAGGCGGATGACGCCGGTGCTTTTCTCTCCCTGGACCATGTATTCTTTGATCTCCACGCGGGACGACTGGCCGATCCGCAGGATGTTCTTGTTCACGAAGGTGACCTCCGCTTTGCTCCTGCTCTTTGCCCGGTAGATGTCGCCGATGTCGACGGGGGCGCCGAGAGAAACGGGGGTCGCGACGTTCTTCCCCGCCTTGAGGACGTCCACGCGTCCCTCGATAGCGGTGATCTTGCCTACGGGGGCGGCAAGGGCTATTCCGCCGGCGATAAAGGTTATGATGAGAAACGACCAGAAGACCTTGTTAAGGGAGATGCGAGTCTTCATGATTGGTACCTCTCTTTATTAAATTTTAATTTTTTTTTCATGATAAACCTATGCAAAAACAGCGTGGAAACAGAGAAACTTCTAACTGTTTGAATTTATTATCCCGGATGTGAGTCTGCAAGTGTCCCACCACTGTTGACTGCTTTTAACCCGAAAAATGCATTTACCTGAACTTAATCCTTAATAAAAACCTCCTTTCGCAGTAGAATCAATTGTCTCCAAACAACAGACCCTAAACGAAAGGAGGGACAAAATGATGCAGAACAATT